>Ga0210384_10006059_pt1 | contig 12965 bp, 10 predicted proteins | sample IncBWH2MmetaG_FD_160574 | JGI IMG/M metagenome (GOLD analysis project Ga0210384, IMG submission 160574) | Forest soil microbial communities from Barre Woods Harvard Forest LTER site, Petersham, Massachusetts, United States - Inc-BW-H-2-M | ecosystem: Environmental > Terrestrial > Soil >... | reverse complement strand
AACTGGGCGCACTGGAAGGCCTGTCGCTGGAAACCCTGTTGCTGTTCCCGATAGCGGCAGCCTATCTGGCCGTGCTGGCAAACCAGGGGCAGAGCCATTTTGCCGCGGCATCCAGCTCTTCCCAATGGCTGTTGCTGGCGGCCGGTCCTATCACTGCTATCCCTCTATTGCTGTTTGCCGCCGGCGCCAGGCGTATTCCCATGTCCACCCTGGGGCTGCTCCAGTACATCTCGCCCTCGCTGCAATTGATACTGGGCGTATGGCTGTTCAAGGAGCCCTTCAATGGCGATCGCCTGATAGGCTTTATTGCCATTTGGGCAGCGCTGGCCGTGTATTCAGCAGAGGGCCTGCGGCAAAGTTACATATTGTCAAAGCAACGTGGCTAAGTAGCAATAACAGGGCTGCATTGCCCTGTATGCGCTGCCAGCCATATCGAGTATCACCAGCCCTCTCGTAAAAACAGGGGCATTTGTGGTAAAGTGGCATCCTCGCTAGGGGTCCTGAAAATTGCGGTTTTCGGGTGAGAAATACCCTCCGAACCTGATCTGGATAATGCCAGCGCAGGGAAGCGCAAGGCCCCTCCCCTCCTTTGTTTGCTCCCCGCACCGGTTCCAGCGCAACCGCAATCGGAATTTACAGAGCAAACATGTCTAACTTATCATCATCCCGAGTCCGCCTTTCCATCATTGGCCTATCCATCGCGCAGGCATTTTCAGTTTCGGCGTTTGCCCAAACCGCGTTGCCGGACGTGATCATCAGCGCCGTCAAACAAGACAGCACCAAGGCTGATCGCGCCAGCGTAGGCGGCTTCTCCGACGCGCCTATCCTGGAAACGCCGGCCTCCGTCACGGTCTTCACCCAGGGCCTGATGCGGGATTTGCAGGTACGTCTGACCACCGACGCCATGAAGTTCGACGCCAGCGTCAACGACTCGTATAACGCGATCGGTTACTCGGAGCAGTTCTCTATACGCGGTTTCGACCTGGACAACTCCAGCAGCTATCGCAAGGATGGGCTGGCGATTCCAGCGGACGCGTCGATCCCGCTGGAAAACAAAGAGCGCATAGAGATACTGAAAGGCATCGCCGGCTTCCAGGCGGGCTTTGCCACGCCGGGCGGCGTGATCAATTACGTGACCAAGCGCCCTACCGATACGCCGTTACGCTCCGTCACGGTGGGTGCCAGCGAGCGCGGCACCTTGTACGGCGCGGTCGATCTGGGAGGACGATTTGACGATACGCGCTTCGGCTACCGCATCAACGCCGCCGACGAAAGGCTGCGCTCCTATGTGAAAGGCGCAGACGGCGAACGCCAGTTTGCCTCCTTTGCCTTCGACTGGAAAATCTCGCCGCAAGCCTTGCTGCAACTGGATATGGACTATCAGCACAAGTCGCAATTGAGCGTGCCGGGCTTCCAGTTATTCAATGGCACGGACTTGCCGAGGAACGTCAGCGCCGACACGATGCTGAACAACCAACCCTGGGCAAGGCCGGTGGACACGCGCGACAGCAATCTCGGCCTGCGCTTTGAATACAAGTTCAACCAGGACTGGCAAGCGTCATTGTCCGCCAACAAGCATGAGTTCAAGCGCAATGATTACACCGCTTTCCCTTACGGCTGCTCGTCGGCAGGCCTGTTCCCCGGCTACTGTGCAAACGGCGACTATGACGTCTACGACTATCAAAGCACTGGCGAAACCAAGTCGCCGCTGGCGACACAGGCCCTGTTGCAAGGAACGTTCCTGACCGGTACTTTGCAACATGCATTGACGGTAGGTTTTTCCAGCTTTGAACGTCGCGACAGCTTCGGCGACTGCGTCTACGGGAAAGTGGATTGCTTGGGCACGGAACCGAACGGCACCAGCAATATCTATGTGCCGGTGGTGGTATCCCCATCCACGATTGTTACCGGCCCCGTCAGCCTGCGCCGCAGCGAGAATGAATGGTCAGTATTTGCACAGGATATTTTGAGCCTGACAGACGAGTTGAAACTGCATGTGGGCGCGCGCCATGTCCATATCAAACGCGATCAGTTCATGCCCGACGCAACATACGATCGTAGCTACTTGCTTCCTAACATCGCATTGGTATACAGCCCACAGAAAAATTGGGCCGTATACGGCTCATTTACGGAGGGTTTGGAGCATGGCGGCATCGCGCCTTTGGGCACCAATAATGTAAATGCATTGCTAAACCCAAATAAGTCCAAACAATATGAACTTGGAGCAAAGGCCGACCTGTCACGCGATCTGAGCGTCACAGCGGCTGTATTCCAGATCAAAAAATCGCTGGAATATATCGACGCCAACAATGACTATGTCAGCAACGGTCAGGCAGAACATACCGGTCTGGAGTTGTCAGCACAAGGCCGGCTCACCGGCAATCTGTCGCTCGGCACCAGCCTGACCGCTTTGCGCGCCCGTCAATACGGCACCGGCGATGCAACGCTGGACGGCAAGCGCGTCACCAATGTCCCATCCTTGAAAGCAAGCGTCTATACCGACTACGCCGTGCAGCAAGTGGCGGGTTTGAAAGTGAATGCGACCTTGCTGTATTCCGGCGACAAGGCCTTCAGCCCGGATAACAGGGTAACTGTCCCCGGCTATTCTGTCGTGAACCTGGGCGCCCGCTATGCGACGCACTTTGCCGGCACCGCGACAACCCTGCGCTTCAACGTGGACAATGTGTTTGACAAGTTCTACTGGCGCGACGTGACGCAATCGCTGGGCGGCTATCTGTTCCCGGGCGCTTCGCGGCTGTATAAGGTGTCGGCGCAATTCGATTTTTAAAACAGGTAGGACTTACGGGAAACTATCTCAGGCAGAGAATTCAGGCTCGCCACGTCATTCCCGCGAAAGCGGTGCAGCAGGGGTTTCAAGCAGTATGCTGCTCGCCCCCTCCTGCTTCACCGCGTTCGCGAGGACGACGCTGTGGGACTTGCGGCGCCTCATGGTTATAAGCCCTAAGCGCCTAAACCCACCCAATCGCCGCCAGCGCAGCATGAACCTGTGACATGCGGTGCTGCATGTCCCCGCTCACCAGCAAATACGGGATTGCCCGATCATGCAACTCGCGCAGCAGCTCCTCGTGCACCAGTTGGCGCATCGCCTCCGATTCCCTTTGCAGGCCGTCCGGTGTCCATGGCAGGTCCGGTGCGGTCACTATCGTGAAGTCGTAGGTATGCTTCCGGGTCAGCTCTTGCAGCGGCGGGTCCGCTTGCACAAAATAGAACCCGCTGTAGATCGCCGTCATCAGCGGCGTGGTATCGCAGAAGAGAAAATCCCTGGCCCTCAATAAGGCTTCCTCTTCGCGGGAAACTTGCGTGCGGGCGATGTGCAACTGATCGCCTTCCACCGGCACCCTGTTGTGCGTTTCCACAAATTCGCGCAAATACTCAGGCACCCACGCCGTCTGATAGCGAGCGGCCAACTGCTCCGCCAGCGAAGATTTTCCCGACGATTCTGCCCCCAGTATGGCGACACGCTTGATAGTAGGAAGTTGCATACGCGCTTAGCTGCCGGCCGCCGCTGTAGAAACAGAATTATTCCAGGCACGCAAACCCATTGCTGCCATGATCACGAACAACGCATACAGGATCGCCGTCAGCATCAGATGCTTGTACATATACAAGCTGACATACAGGATGTCCACCAGTATCCACACGTGCCAGTTCTCCAATTTTTTGCGCGACAACAGCAGTTGGCCCAGCAGGCTGCCGGCAGTCAGGAAGCCATCCATATACGGCACATCGGTATCGGTGTAGGACTTCAGGAACAGCGACAAGACAGCGAACCCGGCCAGCCACATCAGCACAGACTTGAACCAGCCCGAGCCGGACAGCCGGGAGACTTGCAGAGCACTGTGCGCCGCGCCGCCGCGCAGCCACTGATACCAGCCCCAGACGGATACCGCAATGAACACCAGCTGTAAACCGGCGTCTCCATATAGCCTGGACTCAAAGAACACCAGTGCATACAAGCCGGAAGCAATGATAGAAAACAGCCAGGCCCAGTGCGTCTGCCGTATGTTCAGCGCAACCGTAATGACGGACAGCACAAAGGAAATCAGCTCCAGCGGAGTGGTGGTAAAGCCGAAGAGGGGAACAATGTCATTCATGTAATGCTGGCCGCTTGTTAGATGGTACGGCAAGCATTATCACTGATTAGGCTATGGCTGTCATGCCGGGCATGATCGGATGATGGAAAGACATAGTCCACGAAAGGCACGAAAAACACGAAAAAAAACAAGAAAAGCAACGCTCGAGCAAGCTCATGCACCCGGCTTCTTTGCGTCTATTTGTTCGTGTTTTTCGTGCCTTTCGTGGACAAAAAAACTATTTACAACCCATCATTCCTTCACGCAAGCGCCATGAAGTATTGAGTGACTGAAAAACGGGCAGGCATCAGAATTTATGCTCCAGCATCGCCCGGACCGCTGTGCTGGTCGGGGTAAATGTGGTCTGCCGCTGGGAACCTGTGTTGTCGGCATAGATGCTCGCAGCGATATTATCCTGATGCAGCATATTAGCCAGCGAAATGCGCAACTGGGTCTTGGCATCAAACTTCCACAGGCCGTACATGTCCAGCACACGCTTGGGCGCCGCATACGCGCTTTGGGTCTGGGACAGGCGAACCGGGCCGCCGTCCTGGAAGCTCAGGTTGCCGCCCAGGGTCAGCGGCATTGCCGCCACCTTGTAGTCCATGCCCAGATTGGCGCTGATCGGCGTTTGCGAATCCAGCCTGTTGTTCGGACCGGGCACCGTGGACAGGTTGGACCAGTTGAACGACAGGTTGGCCCTGATATCGATCGCCGGACCGGTTTTATACAGGGAGCGCAAAGGCAGTTTGGCCTCCAGCTCTATGCCGCGTGTCGTGGCCTGGCCGTCATTGACCGGCATGGTGACCCAGATGCCGTCGATCTGCGACAAACGCTGGCGCGTGATGTCGTCAATGCGGCGCACAAAGACGCTGGCGCTCATCATGCCGCCATCCGGCAGATAGTGCTCATAGGCGGCGTCCAGGCCCCAGGCCAGCTCCGGCCGCAGGTTGGGATTGCCCATGCTGTCAGGACTGACCGCGCTATTATTATTGGAAATATAACGGCGCGGAATCAGGCTGCCGGTCGACGGCGCCTTGTAGGTACGGGTCAGGCCGAAGCGCAACTGATCGTTCTTGGAATCCGGCAGTTTCCACAAGGTCTGCAGCAGCGGGCTCCACACGGCGGAGCGATTATGCACCGCGTCGAACAGCTTGCCTTCACTGGTCGTATCCAGCGTCTCCCAGCGCAAACCCATATACACCGACCAGCGCTGCGTCACATTCCATTCATCCTGCGCAAACAGCGCGAGCCGGGTCACCTTCGCGTCAAAGTTCTCATTCAGATTGATAGGCGCGATGCCGGTGTAGGTCGTATCGTTCTGCAAGCGGTCCTCGCCGCGTTCGCTGTAACCGCCGTCCCAGCCGGCCACCAGTGAGTGATCGGCAATGATCGGCGTCGAATATTTGCCGCTGAAGCTAACGCCCTTGTCGGTCGCGTCGGTAGTCGTCACGCGGTCCAGTGCCAGGATGCTGTCGCTGTTATATCCTTTGTAATTGATGTCTGAATCGCGCTTGTTGTAGTTCGCGCCAAACTTCACATCCAGCTTCGCCCCCTCGTTCAGCTTGTGTATCCAGTTGATATCGGTGCGAAACATATTGGAGCGAGATTTGAACAACTGCGAATTGCTGGAATACAAAGGCGCATCTTCCTTCGAGGACAGGACATTTTCCTGGGTATTGCCCTCGGATTCGTTATGATTGACAAAGCTCTGCGAGGTCAGGTTGTCGCCGTTCGGCAGCACCCAGTTCAGGCGAGGGGAAATGTTGATGCCTTCAAATCGGCCGTGGCTTTCATCCACGTAATGGCGCGCAAGATTCTGATTGCCGGCCGCATCGGTGCCGATCTCGTCAATTGTCGACGGCCTGTCCCACCTGCCATGAAACATGGAGCCGGCCAGCGAGTAGGACAACTTACCCAAGCGGTCCGACAACTGCAGATTGGCGCTGCCTGACCATACCCCATGCTCATTGGCGGCACCGAGCTTGATCTCTCGTTGCGCGGTCTGTATCGCTTTCTTCAACACGATATTGATGGCGCCGGCAATCGCCTGGGTGCTGTATTCGGCCGTGGCGGCCCGCATGATTTCTATGCGCTCTATCAATTCCGGCGCAATGGAGTCCAGCGAAAAGCCCGGCGGGCTGGGCTCGCCGTTCAACAAAATCTGCGTGTAGCCGGCCCCCAGGCCGCGCATCCGGATATCGCCGCCGCGGCCCTGGACGCCGCCTATGGTGATGCCAGGCAGGCGCTTCAGCACATCGCCTACCGTGCTGTCGCCAAACTTCACAATTTCCTCCTGCGTCACGACGATCTTGGTCGCCGTATCGAGGCGCCGCTCATCGTAGTTCCTCGATCCTGAAATTTCCACCGTCCTGACGGGCTCTGTTTTTTCCTGGCTGGCGGACGACGCCGTTTTTCCATTGGCGGTCTTGGCGCCTGCACCGGCCTTGGTTTCGGTCGTTTCTGCAGCCTGCTCGGTTTTTTCGGAATCAGCCTGGTCTGCGTATTGCTGCGCATATGCCGCGCCACTGAAGGCAGTTAGCATCGCAAAGGGAATGGAGGATAGTCGGAAAGCTAAAGTATTGGATGACATGACGCTATAAAAGGCGGTTATGAGATTAGGAATAGTGTGAGAAAAGCAAAGCTTTGGACTGTGGCAAGATTGACAAAGTTCCGCCACGGAAAACAAATTTCTTATCTATAGGTGCGCCTGATTTACACTACTGCCAGAAATCCGTTATATGTTTGCCCAGGAACCGTGTATGGAACAGGCGATAAGATGATGAAAAAAAACTCCGGCTTCACCCTGTTGGAAATGATGGTCGTGGTGGCGGTCATTGCGATACTGGCGTTGATGGCGCTCCCGTCGTATCAATTCAAGATCGTTCGCGAGCAAATTGAAGCGGGCATGTCGCTGGCCGACATCGCCAAGAAACCGATCGCCGCCGCCTGGGCCGCAAAGCAAGCCTTCCCGGCGGATAATGCCGCAGCCGATCTGCCCAGCGCCGACAAGATCGTCAACAACTATGTCAGCGCCGTCAGCATACAAGACGGCGTCATCAACATCACGTTTGGCAATCGCGCGCACAGTTCCATCAGCGGCAAGGTGCTGACCATACGTCCCGCGATCGTTGAAGGTGCGCCGGTGGTCCCGGTGACCTGGGTCTGCGGCAATGCGGATGCGCCGAACAAGATGACGGTAAAAGGCAGCAACCAAAGCAGCGTACCGGTGGGGTACATGCCGCTGCCCTGCCGCAAAATCACTCCCAAGGCAGGCTAGCCTGCTGACAAGGGGAATGCGGGCGATCCGATAAAGCGCGGGTACTGCGCCTATGGACGATAAAACGCTATTTCTTTACCGCTTTCTCGATATAGCAGTTCTCTCTCAGGAAGCGCATTGCCCCGGTGTAGTTGCTATCCCAGTCATCCAGCAGGTAATTATTTGCTTCTTCCACAAACTCTTCCCAGTCTGCCAGCAGGCTCTCCTGTTTTTCATGGGGGGCGGCTGTTTGTATAAATTCGGCGGCGGCTTCCGGATGAAAACCTTCGTCGCGAATTTTCTTGACCAGTTTTTTTGCACCGGCCTCGGACAGGCTGGTCTTTGGCGGCAGATCCGCGGCCAGGCAAAGAAACAGCGTCAACAGCGAATCGATATCGCTTTTGCCTTTGGTGACCTTGGTCCACTCCTTGGATACCAGCGCATCGTATTCTGAAGTGTCCTCCACTTCATAGTCGCGCAGGTAATACCTGTCCTTGAGCTCATAGACCAGCTTGTCCAGCGAGATATCCAGGTCCTGGATCCGGGGCAAATCGCGTTCCGCCACTTCTTTCTGAATACGCTCAGCAATCGCCCGGTATTTTTCAGGTATTTCTTCGGCCTTGCTCTTCGCGGTTTTCTTGGCCTTGATGCCTTTTGCGCGGATCTGATCAAGCAAGCCGGCAAATTCCACCTGGTTCAGCAAACTGCTGTTTGCCTTGCCTGCCAGGCGCAGCAACATCGCGGTCCTGATGACGGATTCGGCATCGGCATCCTGCTCCTGCAACTCTACGCGCTCCAGCTCCAGTTGTTCTCCAAACCAAAAACCTGCTTCTATGTCCAGCAGATTGGCTTTACGTTGCGCCAATGCTTTTTGATAGTCAATCGGGCTTTCCTTGCGCGACCAGTATTCCAGGAAATCCTCGACCCGGCCTTTTTCTTCGCGGCCCAGCAACGCGTATTCCGGCATGGCAAACAAGGCCTTGATCAGGCTGGAACCGCCGCGCGACAAAGACAGGAAGCTGTTGTCGCGGATCAGCTTGGCCGCCACGTCCAGATCACCGTTGGCGGTCTCGGACAGATACAGGCTCACCAGGTTGACGATACGCTTGCGCGCGGTCTCGATCTCTGGCCGCAGATACTTGCTGCCGAACGCTTCTGCAATCTGCACCATGCCCTTCGGCGCATCGGCTTCTATCATTGCAATCTTGGCGGGGTTGACCACGCCTTGCTGAACACCAAGGCGCAGCGCCCTTTCAAAGAAGGGGCGATCTTCAAACAGTGAGATATTGGAAGTATTTTCAGGCATCGCTTATCAGTCGTATTCGAACAGGGAAGAGCACCGCATCGACACACGGCGGCGCAGAGGTAACGCTCAGGGAAGCGCTTCCGCTCCCCGGGATTTTCGACTTTATCGGCTACAGGGCGGATTCTTCCTCGTCACCCTTGTCTTCTTTCTCATTCTTCGGAGCGTCTTCGTCATCCTCGTCTTTCGCCAAGGTTTCGGCTTCGGCATCTTCCAGCGCCTGCGCGCTATTTTGATAACGGGTGCGCAATTTCAGCAACACTTCCCTGAACAGTTCAGGCAACTGGAAGCGCAGGATGTAGGTCACCTCCATCCAATCATGGTCGATCACATTTGCCATGTCCTGTGCTGACACCGAGGCATCGGTATCGCCGCTCAGGTTCATCAAATCGTCATCGATGGCCTGGGTCTTGTCCTCGTCGCCGTATTCAAACAGATCGAAGGTGCCGTAGCGGTAAAAATGCTCCACGCGCTTGGTGCGCTCCGACAAGTAGTCCACCAGCGCGTCGTAGCCGCCGTCGAGCTCGCCGATTTCATACAGGAATTCCGCCGGATCGGCGCCTTCGCGGAAAATGACGGAATTGACCATGCCACGCAATTGCTCATGGCTCAGGTCGCCGTAGCGCTTCTCCAGCACCACCGCCTTGGCGAACTGCTCCGGGGTCACCAGCAGGTTGACCAGCGACTCCTTGGATGCATCGTATTCGCGAATAATCGCCAGCAAATCCTTGGGCGGGAACTCATCCAGGGCAGCGACCAGCGCATGATCGCCCTCGGTTTCCGCCATGGTTGCCAATGCCGATTCGGCGCCGACTATGTCGCCTATCTTGACCAGGCTTTGCGCCTCTATCAGCGCGGGGAAATTTGTATTCATTTCTGTCCTAAAATCTCTGATTAATCTTTACGATCGAAGCCCTGCTCCACGAGCCAGTCCGCTCCGGCCTCTTCAAGATCGTGCTGATCTTCCTCGTCTTCGTCGCCGCTGCCGTTGCGCGTATCCAGGTGGTGACGGCCTTCATTGGCTTCGCTATCCTCCTCGTCTTCCTCGTCATGCTCTTCCACGTTGGAAGGGTTGTTCGCACGCGATTTCCCGCTCTTGTTCAGGTATTCCAGGCAGGCTGCGGTCACCATGAACTGTGCGCCATCGGCATTGTCCAGCACCACGGCGCTCAGTTTCTCGGCCCACAATTCCATGACCAGGGAACTCTGCAACTCTTTCCACGAAGGAAACCTGTTCGGCTCCTTGGACGCCAGCATTTCCATCGCCAAGGGATTCAGGAACTTGATTCCGCCGTGAAAGGCCACCGCCACCATTTCCGGGTTACTCTTCAGCATAGGCAATAACAAGGGCACCTGCTCGCGCTTCGTCATCAAACGCTTGCGCAAGATATCATTGCCTTCGGAATCGCTACGCAAATCCTCCAGCTCCGCATCATACGCGGACGCCAGGCTCTCAAAAAAACTAGACAGCTTCAATGCAATACTCCTGATAAATAATTCTTCCAAATCTCTGTTGCGGTCTGCAACGGGTCTTCCAGCAAGTTGCGGCGGCGATTTTCGTCATAGGCGGCCCTTAGCGCCTCGTCCGACAGCACGTCATAGGCCTCCCTGATCTCGCGGAATTTTTCCGGTGCTATTTCCGATGTATTCCTGTCCGGGTGAAATTCAGCAGCTTTCTGCCTGAAGGCCTTTTTCACCTCCGACAGCGGCGCCGTGCTCGGGATCCCCAAAACAAAGTAATAGTCTTTCATGCACCCTCTTTTTTGTTTCAATCATCGCAAGGCATCGCGCCGTGCAGTCTAAAAGCCCCGCATCTTAACATTGGAAGGACTAAAACTAGAAGGTGGAGAAAAAAAGAAGGGAAGATAAAGGAAGTTGCAAGAGCATGGCACAATTTCAATGAAAACCGATCCGGCCTGGCTTAAGTGATGACGGTAATAAAACCGGGCTCCTCAAGAGCCCGGTAGCAAGCTTGAAATAGCCGGTATTTATGCGTGTTTTTTCCTGGCCAGGAATGCAATAAAGGCAATAAGCAAGATCACCGGCAAGACGACTGGAGCCAGCGCCAGCAACACAGCAAGCGCAATGAAGGCAAACAGGCCCATCAAAAACAGGGACACGCCGGCCAGTATCGCGACCACCAGGCCCAGCGCAAAGACAGCCGCCACCGCGCCTATCATCAGCCCGCCAAACGCAAAGCCTGCGCCGGCGATGCCGTCTATCGAATCACCATCCACCGTCATGGCCCAGCCGGAGTCGTGGCTGCCGAATGACAGCAAAGCACAAACAGCAATGGCGGCGATGACGAGCAGCGCAGTAATGGTCAACAAGTAGTTGCGTGTCCTGGTGTTCATGGCGGTTATCCTTTTATCGTATTCGGCGTATGTTTTTTGTCGGTTCAACTATTTGATCCGATGTATGCATCTTAAGGAAACATGAAACCCGGCTCAATTCGTGTGCGACAGAACGACAAAAAATATGGATAAACCGGCAAAAACCCAGATAGTCGAGACAGGATTGCGCTAAGCACAGCCCGAAAACGGCAGTTTTCTGTAAAAAAACCCGTGCTTCCCCCAAATTCCCTCAAAACATTTCCTGCAAAGGAACTGTTTCTCTCAAGGCTGGTCCATATCTCACTGGCAACAAAAGTTGCCAGGAACGCTAATTACTAGATCCGCCGAGTAAAAACGAGGCGGGCAATCACTCGAGAGAACCCAATGACGCCAAGATTACTATCTGCCAGCGTAGCGCTGGCATGGATAGCGGCTGCAGGCTTAAGCCTGAGCCATGACTATGCTCAAGCAGCGACTTCATCCAGCCCTGCTGCTACTGCCACGCCAATGGTGCGCCTGAGAGCCAGCGAACTCACGCTGGAGCGCCTGTATCGCGCCAAGACCTACGCGGGACAAGCTGCACGCAACCTGCACTTCAGCGAAGACGGCCGTTACCTCGCCTACCTGTGGAATCCCTACGGCGAGAACGGCTCCGACCTGTATGTGTATGACACGCAAACCGGCCAGAGCAAGCGCATCACGTCGCCAGCCATCATGCAAGCCTACGATTCACCGGAAGACCTGGCGCGCTTCAATAAGAAAGGGCTGCAAAAAGAACACGAAGAGGCAGAGCGCCAGGCCAAGGCCGAAGCCCAGGCCGCCTACCTGCGCGGCGAGAAGGTAGACCTGTCCCAGTGGGAAACCGCGGCGCTGGAAGTGCTGAAACGCGAACTGGCCGAGAAAAAAGCCAAGGACGCGGCGAAGAAGGCGGAACTGGATGCGGAAGCCGCGAAAGAGAAAGCCGCGGCAGCCGCTGCCAGGGTGGATGGCAAAAGCGCGGTAGAGATTGCAGAAGCGGATCGCAAGGCCGAGGATGCAGAAAAGAAAGCGGCAAAACTCAGCGACAAGCCCAAGGAACTGTGGGAACTGCGCGACGAGCTGAAGAAGAAGCTGGAAAAGGAGAAGTTGAAGCCCAGCGACCTGTACCCCGGCGTAGAAGATACGGTGTGGGCCAAGACCCGCAACGAACTGATCTTCCAGTACCGCGGCGACCTGTTCCGCCTGAAGATGGCGGACGGCAAGATAGAGCCACTGGCGCAGACCGGCCGCATGAAGCGCATCGTGTCCTATAACGCGGACGATAGCGGCTACCTGTACATGGACGACAAGCGCGTCTACAGCGCCCGCTTCGATCGCGGCACCGTGCTCCAGTTGAACCGTGAATTGTGGAACCCGGACGACGAAGAAAAGAAATACAAGATCACCGACACCGTGCTCAGCGAAGACAAGCAATGGATGGCCATTTTCGCCGAAGCACCGGAACCCAAGCCTGAAGGCGACGCCAAGCCGGCACCCGCCGAGCGCCAGGTAGAGATCATGAACTACAACGGGCGCTTTGCCACGGCCAAGAAAGTCGCACGCGAAGTATCGGACGACAAGCGCAAGGTATTGGCATCGGCACTGTACATACGCCGGGTGGGAGATGTGTCGGCCAAGCAGCCTGAGCCGGTATTCACCAATGCCGGCGGCGACATCTGGTTTGAAATGAGCAAGGTCAGCTGGGCCAAGGACGGCAGCCGCTACACCTTCTCCACTTGGGAACGCGAAAAAGAACTGTTGCGCATCTACGTCGGCAAGGCCGAAGAAGGCGTCAAGCCGGCGATGGTGTTCGAGCGCAGGGGCAAGGTTGGGCACGAAGTGGTGAATGTGCTGTCGCCGCGCTTCACGCCGGACGGCAGCAAGCTGATTGCAATCCTGGATGAAGACGGATTCCGCCAGCCTTACGTGATAGACGCCGGCAACGGCAGCGCGCATGC
>Ga0210384_10006058_pt1 | contig 12966 bp, 9 predicted proteins | sample IncBWH2MmetaG_FD_160574 | JGI IMG/M metagenome (GOLD analysis project Ga0210384, IMG submission 160574) | Forest soil microbial communities from Barre Woods Harvard Forest LTER site, Petersham, Massachusetts, United States - Inc-BW-H-2-M | ecosystem: Environmental > Terrestrial > Soil >... | reverse complement strand
GCGGCCAAGGCGGTGCTGGCGCAAACGGACACGAATCCAGCTGATCTCGATCTCATCATCGTGGCTAGTGTTACTCCGGACATGTTTTTTCCCGCGACCGCTTGCCTGGTGCAGGATCGCCTGGGCGCCAAGAGGGCTTGGGGCTTCGATCTTTCCGCGGCCTGTTCGGGCTTTGCGTACGCGCTGACGGTAGGGGCTCAGTTTGTGGGTTCGGGGGCGCACAAGAAAGTACTGGTGATCGGCAGCGACGTGATGAGCACCATCCTGGACTACAAGGACCGCGCGACGTGCGTTTTGTTTGGCGACGGTGCCGGCGCCGCTTTGCTGGAGCCGGCGCGTGATGGCGAAGGCATTCTGGATTTTTCGCATGACGTCGACGGTTCGGGCGGGCAGTCGCTGTACATGCCGGGCGGCGGCTCGCGGAATCCGTCTACGCGCGAAACGGTAGAGAAAAACATGCACGTAGTCCATCAGGAAGGCTCGCAAGTCTTCAAGTACGCGGTGCGGCGCATGGCGGAGGTGGCGGAGTGCCTGCTGAAGCGCAACGGCTTCACAAAAGACGACCTTGCGTTGGTGGTCCCGCATCAAGCCAATTTGCGGATCATTCGCGCTATGCAGGAACGCCTCGGCGTGGACGATTCAAAAGTAATGGTGAATATCGACCGCTACGGCAACACCACCGCAGGCACGATTCCGCTGGGTCTGCGCGACGCTGTGGAACAAGGTCGCTTACGAACGGGCGACCTGGTGCTGCTTGCCGCGGTCGGCGCGGGCTACACCACGGGCGGAGTGCTCCTGCGCTGGGCATATTGAGAAGCGCTTGGAAACGGATTGCGTGTATCTAGTGTTTCGTTGGCCGCTCACGATTTCTTGAGCGATGCCCGGCGTGAAGAAGGCATTGGCAAGGTTTTCTTGCCGGAGAGGAACTCTTCGAGGAGAAGACGGGCGAGGCGGGCGTGATTGTGGCGGATCACGCCGTGTTCTTGAAGAAGATTGTCGAGCACGACGCAGTAACCGAGCCTCTGTAGGCCCTCAAGATTGACGGCCACTGGTTCGGCGCCTTGGGCGCGATAGCGCTTGGCGACTTCTGGGGAAACGGGCTGGCGGTTGGCGACCACCCAATCGATGACCCGGCGCTCCGTGTGCTGCCGGATGGCACGAAGATGATCGGCGAGCGCGTAGCCGGAGGTTTCGCCGGGCTGAGTCATGAGATTGGCGATGTACACGCGCGGGGCTTTGGACTTGGCGATGGCGTTGGCGATTTCCGGGATAAGCAGGTTGGGAAGGATGCTGGTGTATAGCGAGCCGGGTCCCAGAAGAATCAGGTCGGCTTCGTGAATGGCTTCGATGGCTTTGGGAAGCGGGCGAACGGAGCGGGGGAAGAGCGCTAATTTCTTGATCGGCGTGCGGCTGGCGGTGATGCGGGTTTCACCGTGAACGCGACGGCCGCCTTCCAAAGTGGCTACCAGGGAAACGTTGGAGACCGTGGAAGGGAAAATGCGGCCGCGGATGGCGAGAACTTTGCTGCTGACGCGGACAGCTTCGGCAAAATCGCCAGTCACATGCGTCAGGGCCGCGAGAAACAGGTTGCCGAAATTGTGGCCCACCAGGCCCCGGCCGGCGTGGAAGCGATATTGGAAGAGGCGGCTGAGCAGAGCTTCGTCCTGGGAGAGAGCAACCATGCAGTTGCGGATGTCACCGGGAGGAAGGATGCGATTTTCGCGGCGCAGGCGGCCGGAGCTGCCGCCATCATCGGTGACAGTGACAATGGCAGTGAGCCCATCGATGGGCTGAAGGTTGCTGGCTGGTTCATCGCGGCGGCGGGGTAAGAGTTCTTTGAGACCGCGAAGAAGGGTGGAGAGTCCGGTGCCGCCGCCGAGAGCAACGACGTTGAAGCCGCGCGAGTGTGGTTTCGATTTGGAGGCGGGTTTCTTCACGGAGCCGCGAGCACCTACTCATTCTACAGGGAAAGAATAAAACGCACAGATTTCTACGCCGAGCGAACCGATGAGAATCCCATCGTTCGACGATTCCACATTGGAGAAGGCTGGGAGGTAGTCCAGATCCGGTCAGCCGGCAGCGCCGTCTTTCTCCGGATAGAGTAGCTCGGTGAAGCGCGGGTCTTCTTGGAGGAAGGCGAAATCTTCGTCGTTGCGCGCGTGATAGCGATTTTCCGCGCGCAGGTCGATAGCGACCTTGAGATTTTTCATGGCGGATTCCGCTTCGCCGGTGAGGCAATCGAGCGCCGCCAGGGCGTAATGAATATAGTCGGCCTTAGGCGCGGCTTTGCGAGCTTTGTCCAGGCTTTCCCGGGCGTCGTCCCAGCGGCCGATGTTCATCATGGCCACGCCGCGCTGATAATGCTCGTCGGCGGTCCGAGGATTTTGCTCGTGGCTAGGCTTCATGCGTTGTTCGGCGATCTTGACGTGCATGCGAGCCCGGTCGGCGAGTTCTTTGCTGGGGCCTTCCAGAACTTTTTCCAGTTCCTGCTTGGCTTTGGCGAATTTCTGTTGATGAAAGAGCGCCAAGGCTTCGTCATAGAGCTTGAGCTGGGCTTGTACGCGGGGATCGACCATCTCCACGCCGCCCCGCTGCGGGGGGTGCTGTGGTGTTAAACTCTTTTTCTTCAACGGTTTACCCTGACTTTGCGAAGAGCCCTTGGAGCGATTGGAGGATCGCGAAGAGGATTTATGGGCTTTTGCCATGCCGCGAATGTAGCAGAGGAGGTATCCCGCGTCAACGAGCGCCGATTAGCACAAAGATAATGGGCATAACGCTTGCGTCACGCCCCATCAGGAGCCTGCTAAATATCCTACCCACTAAGGAGTAGAGTCAAGGACACTAGGTGCGAGTATTCTACATGCGACACCTCCAGGCCTGAAATACTGGCCTGCCTTTAATGCGTATGCTATAAATTTCTGCCTAGGACTCGGACTGACGACAAGTGCCTTTCATCAATTTTCCTGCTCGCGAAATTAACTGCAAGTTGGTGTACTACGGTCCAGGTCTGGGCGGAAAGACCGCCAACCTGCAGTGGATCTACGACCACACCGGACAAAACCAAAAGGGGAAGATGGTTTCCCTGGCGACGGAGACCGACCGGACATTGTTTTTTGACTTTTTGCCGCTGGATCTAGGGACCGTGAGGGGATTCAAGACCAGGTTCCACCTCTATACCGTGCCTGGGCAGGTGTTCTATGAAGCTAGCCGCAAGCTCATTTTAAAAGGCGCGGATGGCGTCGTGTTCGTGGCGGATTCGCAGGAAGAACGGCTGGACGCGAATTTTGAAACGATGGAAAACCTGCAGGAACATCTGAAAGAGCACAACCTGAATTTTGAGACGATTCCTTATGTGCTGCAATTGAACAAACGGGATTTGCCGAATGCGCTGCCGATTCCGGAACTTACCAAACAATTGCAGAAGAAAGGCGAGCCAGTACTGGAGGGAGTTGCGGTTACCGGGCAGGGCGTGTTCGAGACGCTAAAGGAGCTGGCGAAGCTGGTGCTGTCGGAGTTGAAAAAGGGCGGGTAAGAAATACTTCGGAACGTCGCTTGGATTGGTCTACTTTTCCTTCCTAACTTTTCCCGAATCCAAAATTGTATTCTACAGGACCCAATGGCTTAACTCTCATCGTCGTGATTGATACGAGCTAAGCGAAATTGGCGAGGGCCGAGGAATCGGAGTCGAAGGTGGGAATGGCTTCGACGAGGCGGGTTACCGTGAGAGCGTCGCGGACGCGGCCGTTGCCGCACACCAAGTGCAGTGCGCCACCTTCGCGGGCCAGTTGGATAGAGATACGCACTAGTGAAGAGATGCCGGAGCTGTCGATCTGTGGCACGCCGTTGAGATTGACAACCACCTTGCGGCCGCCGGCCTGAACGATCGATTGCAGCGCGTCATTGAGCTGCTCGCTGGACTCTCCGATGGTCAGACGGCCGCGAACTTCCATCAAATGGACGTTGTTCGATTCGCGGACGGCAATCTCCATGGGCACATGGTCAGTCATTCGGTGATCTCTTTCATGGAGGGGGCACATCCTTCTGTTCGAGCGACGTTCCTTCCCGGGACTGCGCCTGCAAAGTACTCCTTGAGGCATTTTCTAATGAAATGGAGGCGCGTGTCGACCCGGCCGCGGAGAAGAGCTTGGCGTGGGCGTTCCGTGGCCGGAGGGCATTATACGACTATGGCGGTTCGGGACAAGCGAAGCCTGAGGTGAGAAAGGGTTCTTTGGAGAAATGGTGCTGAGAGTGCATCGCTCAGGAGTCTGTGGTGGCGAGCAAGCCATTCCCGGCGCCGAGGTGCCTGCTGGCGACGATTGACACCCGCGAGCGTCAGATGGAGAGTAGAGCCACAGTTATAGGCGGTTCCGACGGGGGCAGCCGTGAAGTGGGCTATCGGCATATTTCCAATGAAAAGAGCGCTTGTTCTGTTCGGCCTAAGCCTGCTTGCTTGGCCGAAAATCACGGTGGGCCAACTCTCCACCGTGGGCGGAGCGAGCGGGCAAATTACCGTGCGAGTGCAAGAGGGAGGGGCTCCGTTCGGGAACCTCGCGTCGGTGACGTTGCGGTCGCCCAGCCAATTGACAAACATTACGACCAACACGAGCGATGCGGGACAGGCGCAGTTTCTGGGGCTGTCTGCCGGCCAATACACCGTCGAAGTAAGCGCGCCAGGATATAGAACGGTGCAAGAGCAGGCCATCATCGCTGCCGACGGAGAAAAAGAAGATATTTTTGTGGCGATGGTGCCGGATACCAGCGGAATAGGGCAACAACGTCCGGGCGGGGCGGTACTGGCGCCGAAGGCCCTGAAGGAAATGGAAAGGGGGCTTCAAGCGATGCAATCGGGCAAGTTGGACGAGGCTGAGACACGCCTGAAGCGCGCGCTGCAGCTCGCCCCTAGCTTTCCCGACGTGAACTATTTGATGGGTATGTTGTGGATGCAGAAGCACGATGTGGAGCAGGCGCGGGGGTTCCTGGAGAAGGCCGTGCAGCTTGCGCCCAAGCACGCTGCGGCGCTATTGGCGCTGGGTGAAGTCGAATATCTGCAAAAGGATTATCCGCACGCTATTGAGTCGCTGGAGCAAAGCGCGAGCTTGCGGCCAGGCGGATGGCGCGCGAACTGGCTGGCTGGCGTGGCCTACTACCAGCAAGGCGATTACGCAAAGGCGCGCGAGCGAGCTCAAGCGGCCCTGCTTGTAGGGCAGGACAAGACCGGAAGTGCGCAGCTGCTCCTGGCAGAAGCGCAGGCGGCGCTGGGAGAGCGCGAGGCGGCACTCGCAACGCTGGAGCAATGGATGCGCGAACAGCCGAACGGACCGCAAACCGCGACGGCTCAGAAACTTATCGAGCTGCTGCGTGCGCCAGAGCAGTCGAAGGCTTTGCCGGTGGCTACCAATCCTAGAGGCGGCGGTCCGGCAGCGAGCACGGCAGAGAGCCTCGGCACAGTGGCTATGCCGCCGATTGCGCCGATGACCGAAACAAACTGGGCGCCGCCCGACGTCGATGATGAAAGGCCCAAGGTGGAGGCCGGGGCGAGCTGCGCCATCAATGAAGTGACCGCAGCAGCGGGAGCGCGCGTCGAAGAACTGGTGAAAAATGTCGAGCGCTTCACTGCCACGGAAGAGATGGAACACGAGAGCTTGAGTCCGCTAGGGGTGCAGATATCCAGAGACACGCGAACGTTCAACTATCTGGTGGCGATTCGGCAAATTGGCGCGCGGGAGCTGGATGTGCAGGAGTATCGGAACGGATCGGTTTCAATGCAGCAATTTCCTGCACATCTCGGCACGATTGGACTGCCGGTGCTGGCTTTGATCTTTCATCCGTACTACCGGAATGAGTATGAATTTGCGTGCGAGGGGCGCGGAGACTGGCGCGGGAAACCCGCGTGGATGGTGCACTTCCGGCAACGCAACGACCAGGCAAACGAAATGCGGGTGTACCACGTTGGCGGGATGTCGTTTCCGGTGCGCTTGAAGGGACGCGCTTGGATCGACCTGGAAACTTCTCAAATCCTGGCCATGGAAGCGGATATGCTGCGCCCAGTGCCGGAGATTCGTCTTTTGCGGGATCACCAGCTGATTGAATATGCGCCAGTAGAGTTTCGCAGAGCGAGGACGCCGTTATGGCTGCCGAAGAGTGCGGACTGGTATTGCAATCTGGCGGGACAGCGGTATCACCGGCGCCACAGCTTCAGCCACTTCCTGCTTTTTTCCGTGGACGACTCACAAAGAATCGGCAAGCCTAAGGAATCGGAAGAATAGTAGTCGAAGGCGGGCTGGCGAAAAGGCCTACCCTGGATGTGAGTCTAAGCGCCGCTTCGAATCCCGCCACTCGCTGCCTTACTATCAGAAAATTGAATCGGTCCGATGAAAATTTCGCACGATGCGGTCTTGCTGCGGCGCGTATAATTTCGCTCGACGAATCGCCGAGTCCCCAAAAAGTTTCTTTCGCGTGAGTGGGCAGCGGTCACTATTTGTGTGACCTTGGCGCGGCTGGGGCCAACTCAAACGCACCGGAGCGGACATAAATCATGACGCGCGTGGGATGGAAGTGTTGTCTTTTCTTCACTCTGGTGCTTGTCGGGGTCCCGCTTTTCGCGCAGCAAGCTCCTTCCGCCACAGCCCCCGCCACCACAGCCTCTTCTTCGCAAAGCCCAGTGTCCCAAGCCCCCCAAGCCGTAAACGAAAAACTGAAAGAACTCGATCAGCGGGTCACCGCCGCGCAGTCCGCCGGGGACAACGCCTGGATGCTGGTCAGTGCCGCGCTGGTGCTCATGATGACTGGCCCGGGCCTCGCGCTCTTCTACGGCGGCTTGGTGCGCCGAAAGAATACGCTGGCGATCATGATGCAGAGTTTCATGCTGATGGCGGTGATTTCCGTGTTGTGGGCGCTGGTGGGCTACAGCCTGTGCTTCGGGGGCAGCGGGCACCTCATCGGTGGGTTCGAGCACGCGTTTCTGAGAGGCGTTGGAGCCGATCCGAATCCAGACTACGCGCCGACAATTCCGCACGCGACCTGGATGGTGTACCAGTTGATGTTTGCGATCATTACGCCGGCGCTGATCACGGGCGCCACCGCGGAAAGAATGAAGTTCAGCGGCACCGTGCTTTTCCTGACGCTGTGGTTTCTGGTGGTATATGCGCCCCTGGCGCACATGGTCTGGGGCAAGGGCGGATTTCTGAACGCCTCGCTGGGCGGGAGGTTTCCGACACTGGATTTTGCGGGCGGGACAGTTGTGCATATCAGTTCGGGAGTTTCCGCCCTGGTGTGCGCGCTGTATCTGGGGAAGAGGACGGGATTCCCAAAGCAGCCCATGCCGCCGCACAGCTTGGTGCTCAGTTTTATCGGGGCATGCTTGCTGTGGGTCGGCTGGTTCGGATTTAACGCCGGCAGTGCGCTGGCAGCGAGCGCTTTGGCGACGAGCGCGTTCGTGGCCACACACTTTGCAACGGCGGCCGCCGCTTTGAGCTGGAGCGCCGCAGAGTGGATCAAGAACGGCCGAGCTAGCGCGCTCGGTGCGATTTCTGGCGCGGTCGCGGGGCTGGTGGCCATCACGCCGGCGGCGGGATTTGTTGCGCCGATGCCAGCGTTGGCGATCGGGTTTATCGCCGGGCTCGTATGTTACTTCATGGTGACGAAAGTGAAGGCGATTTTCGGCTACGACGACGCGCTCGATGCATTCGGGGTGCACGGCGCGGGCGGAACCATCGGTGCGCTGCTCACTGGAGTATTCGCGCAACAAGTCGTCAATCCGATTTTTGGCGTCGGCAAGCCAACGGGAGGGCTCGACGGGCATTGGTCGCAAGTGGGCAATCAGATCGTGGGCATACTCATCGCGTGGACGTTTGCGATTGTGGGAACCCTGGTGCTGCTGAAAATTACGGATATGGTCACCGGCCTGCGCGTGACCGAGGAGCAGGAGATCGAAGGGCTGGACATTACGCAGCACGGCGAAGAGGCGTACAACCTGGAGGCCTGAGACATGGCTCCCAGAACATGCGCGGGCAGCATTGACGCTTGGGATGCCCGGAGGCACGTCGGCGATCCGCGGAAGACGACGATCCGTTAGAGTTGAGGCTGAAAGATTAGGGTTACCGTAAGCAACAGCGCGGGAGCAGAAATCTCGATGATGAAACTTGAAGCGATCATTCAGCCCTCGCGGTTCGAATCCGTGAAGGATGCCTTGCGCGAGGCCGGCATCGAAGGCATGACCGTCACCGAAGTGCGCGGGCACGGTCGGCAAAAGGGCCACACGGAAGTTTACCGGGGGCGCGAGTATACGGTGGACCTGCTTCCCAAGATCAAACTGGAAATGGTCCTGCCGGATAAGCTGGTGAATACCGTTGTGGACACGATCCTGAAGACCGCCAAGACAGGGAAGATCGGCGACGGTAAGATATTTCTATCTAGGGTTGAAGAAGCAATCCGGATTCGCAACGAAGAGCGCGGCGAGAACGCGCTCTGATGGAAATGACGACCTCAGCCCGACTCGGCTTCCATCCGGTCAAACAACCCTCGGGGACCATGCAAGGCTCTTTGACACCCCTCTCTGTACTCGGCCCGCAAGCCGACGACGAGCGGCAACGTATCCGGCAACAGTTCGATGCGGGTGTGAGTGCGCGCGACACTGTCCGTGCCCTGTGCGATTTAGCGGACAAAAACATTCAGCGAGTTTTCGGCGAGGTGGTAAGGGTTCACGATGCTTCTTGCGCGGGTTTTTGCCTGCTGGCTCTCGGTGGATACGGCCGCAAGCTGCTCTTTCCATACTCAGACCTCGACATTTTGTTTCTCTTTGGGAGCGAGAAGGCCGAGCAGGAATTCCGGCCGCTGATTTCGGATTTCTCGCGCACGTTGTGGGATCTGGGATTCCGAGTGAGCTCGGCGGGGCGCACCATCGAAGAATGCAAGCGCATTGAAGAGGACAACGCCGAATTTCATCTCGCGCTGCTGGACCGCAGGTTTCTGGCGGGTGACGCCGAACTTTTCGAGAAACTCGACGCCCGCGTGCTGCCGGGATCTGAAAAACAGGCACGGCCGTTTTTGCTCGCGGAGCTCCACAAGCTAACGAAGGAGCGGCTGTCGCGTTACGGCAACACTATTTTTCACCTCGAGCCCAATGTGAAAGAAGCACCGGGGGGATTGCGAGACTTTCAGGCGGCTGTGTGGTTGCGCCAGATAGCCGGCGAAAACAAGGAAATAGTGAACAGCAGCTCCCTCGAGGATGAACTGGCCGCCGGTGCGGTGGAATTCCTCAGCGCCATCCGTTGTTTTCTGCACTACAGCAACGCGCGCAACGACAATACGCTGACGTACGAATTGCAAGCCGCTGCGGCGGAGCGCTCTCTGGGAGTTGTGGATGGCGTGCGGCGCAGCGCTGCGGAATGGATGCGTCTATACTTCCGGCACGCGCGCGCTCTGAACCGGCAACTGCTGCGCTACCTGGAACAGAGATCCACGACGCCACAAACGCTCCGCCAGCGATTCTTCAATGCCGCGCGCGGAACAAAGTTTGAGCCCAGCAACGGGAAACCTTTTGCCGTTCGCGAAGGTTTGTTTGAAGTGCTTGATCAGCAGGCCATGTCGGACCGGGCTGTGACATTTGCACTTTTCACCGAAGCCGCCCGCGCCGGCATACCGCTCAGCCGGAGGGCCGAGCGCGGCATTGGCTACATCATGAAGCATCCGGAACTCCCGGTGCGCAACGCCGAAGTGACTTGGCCGGTGCTGCGGGAAATTCTGGGTGCGGATTATCCTGGCTTCGCGCTGCGTCCCATGCAGCGGCTCGGGCTGCTCACCGAAATTCTGCCGGAATTCAGCCGTATCGATTCGCTGGTGGTGCGCGATTTCTATCACCGCTATACGGTGGATGAGCACTCGCTGCGAACCATTGAGCATTTGCAGGAGCTAGCCGATCCGCCCGATGAGCGGGGGACGCATTTCCAGCCGCTGTGGAAGACCGTAGAGCGACGTGATCTCCTCATTCTGTCTTTGCTGCTGCACGACATCGGCAAGGGCATGGCGGTGGAGAACCATGTGACCGGGAGCCTCAGCGCTCTGGAGAGCGCGGCGGATCGCCTAAAGCTGTCGACGGAAGAAAGAAACGAAGTACGCTTCCTGATCGGGCACCATCTGGACATGTCCGAAACCATGCAACGCCGCGACATTTTTGATCCGTCGACGGTCTCCGCGTTTGCCTCCACGGTGGTGAATCAGGAGCGGCTGCAGCGGCTGTGTCTGCTGACCTACGCGGACATTCACGCGGTCAACCCCGAGGCGCTCACGCCATGGAAAGCCGAGATGCTGTGGCAACTTTTCGTGGCCACGTCGAACCACTTCAGCCGCACACTGGATACCGACCGGCTGCATGTTTCCGAAGAGTTTTCTTTGCTTGAGCAGGTACGCAAGCAAACCGCTTCCGCCACGGTCAAGGAAATTGAGAGGTTCCTCGAAGGCTTCCCGCGGCGCTATCTCGCTGTGCATTCTCCGGTCGAGATCGCCGCGCACTTCGCGTTGCATCAGAAGCTTCGCAGCGAGCCCGTGCAGGTGGACTTGCAATCCACGCGGCACGCGTTTTCCCTGACGATATTGACCGCCGATCGGCCCAGGCTCTTCGCGACCATCGCTGGCGTGCTGGCGGGCTGGGGCATGAACATCATCAAGGCCGATGCGTTTGCCAACGCCGCCGGCATCGTGCTGGACACTTTTCACTTTGCGGACCTGCACCGCACCCTGGAGCTGAACCCCAGCGAGATCGCCAGGTTCCGGCGCAGCCTGGTGGACGTGGTCACCGGCACGACGCCGCTGGAGCCGCTCCTGAAAGGCCGCGAGAGTGCCAGCCGCGCGCGTCCGCTGAAAGTTGCCGTCGAAACGCGCACCAGCTTCGACGATACCTCGTCGGCGCACAGTACCCTGCTCGAGGTCGTGGCCCAGGATCGCCCCGGGCTGCTATACGACATGGGCTCGATCCTGGCGCGGCTGGGATGCAATATCGAAGTCGCGCTGATCGATACCGAAGGCCACAAAGCTATCGATGTCTTCTACCTCACCGAACAAGGCAGGAAGCTGCGGGCCGAGAAGCAAGAAGCGCTTCGGGAAGCGCTGCAGGGAACACTCGCATAACTAGACCCCGAAAGCCGCGGTACCTCCATGTGGTTAGACCCGGCGTGGGCAAAGGCGGGCCATTCCTTTACCCCTGCTGCCCGTTCCCTCGACACCGGCTATAGCGAGATCCGGTGCAAGTATCTCGACTGGTCTGCCCCTTCCATTTCAACGCCCGCATCGGAACTGTTCCTCCGCACATCGTGACGACCCGCTGTCTTCCCTTGTTTAAAAAGCGAAACTTTGAGAGAGTCAAAGGAAAGAAAGCGAAACCATCTCCGATTGGGGAGTTTGCATGCTCAGCGAAGAGCGCCGCCGCGAAATTCTGGAACTGCTGCGAAATGAACGTCGCGTCCTGGTCCGAGATCTATCCAAACGTTTTCGCACGTCTCTCATCACCATCCGCAAGGATTTGGAGTCTTTGCACAACCAGGGGCTTCTGGAACGCACCCATGGCGGTGCGCTTCCCATCCGTACTGGGGTACTGGAAGACCAGACCCTCCAGGAAAAAGCGCGCCTTCATGGCCCGGAAAAGATGCGCATCGCGGCTGCGGCAGTGCATATGGTTCGCCACGGCCAGGTCATCATTCTCGATTCAGGTACGACCACCACCGCGATAGCACGTGGTTGCCGGCAACTCCGTGGCCTAACGGTAATCACCAACGCAACGAATATTGCCGCGGAGCTAGCTGGCAGCAACGTAGAGGTAATTCTCACGGGCGGCTCGTTGCGTAAGAACTCCTTCTCGCTGGTTGGGCCCCTCGCGGAGGAATCGCTTCGCAAACTCAACGCCGACCTGCTTTTTCTGGCGGTCGATGGGTTCGACGTCAAGTACGGCCTCACCACGCCAAATCAACTCGAAGCGCGGGTGAACCGCGCCATGTCCGAAGCGGCGCGCCGTACCATCGTGGTCTGCGACTCATCAAAATTCGGCCGGCGCAGCCTATCACTCATCATGCCGGTGGCTGCGGTCCATGAAGCCATCACCGATCGCGGCATATCCAAGCACGACCTGCAAGCTCTCCGGAAGGCCGAAGTGGAAGTCACGTTGGTCTGAAATCGGCCACCCCATCTGCCCGTGGTTGCGAAAATTCTCTCCGCTTGACTTGGGAACAAATAGTAAGTAAAAGAAGGAAAGCGTAAGAAGGCGCAATCCTGCCCTTTGGCAGACGGGTGAAGTCCTTGGAGGCAAATATGGCCGCGGCATTTCGCAACCTGTTTTCCATTTTTTCTTTAGTCTTTGTCCTCTCTTCCCCGAGCTTCGCGCAATCCACATACACCGCCCAGCTTTCCGGTGTGATCACGGATTCTTCCGGCGGGGTGGTTGCTGGCGCGAAAGTCTCTCTTACAGATGAGGGCACGGATGTGGCCGTCGCTGCAGTCAGCGATGCACGCGGAACTTATGTTTTCACCGGCCTTCGCCCGAGTTCGTATACCTTGCGCGTCGAGGCCGCCAACTTCGCGACCATCGAGCGAAAGAGCGTCGTTCTTGCCGTCAGCCAACAAGCTACTCTTGACCTAGTGGTGACACCCGGCGAGGTCACGACCCGGGTCACGGTCACGACACAGGCTCCCCTTCTCGACACGGCAAACGCTTCGCTGGGCACCGACGTGACCAATGAGTACGTTCGCGATATCCCGCTGCCCAATCGCAGCTTCTTTGGATTGGTGTTTCTTGCGGGCGGCGTGACAGAGACGGCCGGACAGGGCACAGAAGATTCCTATCCAGCGGGCACGAATTTCGTGTCGAACGGGCAGCGCAATGCAACGGCGGAAGTGCGAGTAGACGGTGCGCTCACGAGCGCGCCGGAGCAAGGAGAAGGGGCAACTACCAACGTTTATTGGCAGCCCTCCGTCGAAATC
>Ga0210384_10006057_pt1 | contig 12967 bp, 8 predicted proteins | sample IncBWH2MmetaG_FD_160574 | JGI IMG/M metagenome (GOLD analysis project Ga0210384, IMG submission 160574) | Forest soil microbial communities from Barre Woods Harvard Forest LTER site, Petersham, Massachusetts, United States - Inc-BW-H-2-M | ecosystem: Environmental > Terrestrial > Soil >... | reverse complement strand
GGGCACGGGGCTGCTGGACCGGCCTGCTTCTCTGTCGAGGGATGATCTCACCTACCTCACCACCGCAATGGCCTCCGCATACCTTCGGATGGGTCAGATGCCGCAGGCGCGCAGCCTGCTTACTGCACAGTGGAGTCGGCTCAATCATTCAGGTGAGTTGTCTCTCCCACTTCTCGAGCTGCGGGCGTTGGCAGTCTTACCCGCTGACAACGCGGCCCTTGCGCAGGCGAAGGGCTGGCAGCCCTAGCGACGAAGCAAAGGTGAACGGGGTCCCCCCCACCGAGGCCAGGCAAGCCTCGGATAGCGGCATTTGCCAGCTGCTGGCGGAATGCCTGCGGAGTGTCGCGGCGGCCAGCATGCGTTATCTTAGCCGCTGAGCATACCCACGAGCTGAACGTAGCGGCACGCAGAAGCGCCGCAGCCCCTTGAACGGGCTGCGTTTTGTCCCCACAAAGGCCGCATTCACGTCTGAGGCTGATACCCCATGCGCACGGACAAACTCACCAGCCGTTTTCAGCAGGCGCTGGCCGATGCCCAGTCGCTGGCGCTCGGGCGCGATCACCAGTTCATGGAGCCCTCACACGTCCTGCTGGCGATGCTCGATTCCTCTGGCGGCTCGGTGCGGCCGCTGCTCATGAAGGCGGGGGCGGACGTCAACAAGCTGCGCTCCGGACTCCTGGCGCTGCTCGATACGCTGCCCAAGGTCGAGGGGACACCCGGTGATATTCACATCTCCAACGACCTCAACCGCGTCCTCAACGTCACCGACAAGCTCGCGCAGCAGCGCGGCGACCAGTACATCTCGAGCGAGCTGTTCGTGCTGGCCGCCTTCGAGGACCGTGCCCTCGCGAAGCTCTTCAAGGAATCCGGCGTGGTACGGGGCGCCGTCGAGAAGGCGATCGACGAGGTGCGTGGGGGCGAGAAAGTCAACGACGCCAACGCCGAGGAGAGCCGGCAAGCTCTGGAGAAATACACCATCGACCTCACCGCGCGGGCGGCATCCGGCAAGCTCGACCCCGTCATCGGGCGCGACGACGAGATCCGCCGCACCATCCAGGTGCTGCAGCGTCGCACCAAGAACAACCCGGTGCTGATCGGCGAGCCCGGAGTCGGCAAGACCGCGATCGTCGAGGGACTCGCACAGCGCATCGTCAACGCCGAGGTGCCGGAAGGCCTCAAGGACAAGCGCATTCTCGCGCTCGATATGGGCTCGCTCATCGCCGGGGCCAAGTTCCGAGGCGAGTTCGAGGAGCGCCTGAAGGGGGTGCTCAACGATCTCGCCAAGCAGGAAGGCCAGATCATCCTGTTCATCGACGAGCTGCACACCATGGTGGGCGCCGGCAAGGCCGAAGGCGCCATGGACGCCGGCAACATGCTGAAGCCCGCGCTCGCCCGCGGCGAGCTCCATTGCGTCGGTGCCACCACGCTCGATGAGTACCGCAAGTACGTCGAGAAGGACGCGGCGCTCGAGCGGCGCTTCCAGAAGGTCCTGGTCGACGAGCCCTCGGTGGAGGACACCATCGCGATCCTGCGCGGCCTCAAGGAGCGCTACGAGGTACACCACAAGGTCGAGATCACCGATCCTGCGATCGTGGCTGCCGCCACGCTCTCACACCGCTACATCAGCGATCGCCAGCTGCCCGACAAGGCCATCGATCTGATCGATGAAGCCGCCGCACGCATTCGCATGGAGATCGACTCCAAGCCCGAGGCGCTCGATAAGCTCGAGCGGCGCATCATCCAGCTCAAGATCGAGCAGGAGGCGCTGAAGAAGGAGAAGGACGAGGCCTCGCGCAAGCGCCTGACGACGCTCGAGGAGACTTTGCGGGCGCTCGAGAAGGAGTACGCCGATCTCGAGGAGGTCTGGAAGGCCGAGAAGGCGGCCGTGCAGGGCACGGCGCAGATCCGCGAGGAGCTCGATCGCGCACGGCTCGAGCTCGATGCCGCGCGCCGCGCGGGCAATCTCGGCCGCATGGCGGAGCTGCAGTACGGCAAGATCCCGGAGCTCGAGAAGCGCCTGAGCGCCGCGGAGGTCGCGGAGGACAAGGCGCCGACACTGGTGCGCAACAAGGTGACCGAGGAGGAGGTCGCGGAGGTGGTCTCGAAGTGGACCGGCATTCCGGTGTCGAAGATGCTGCAGGGCGAGAAGGAGAAGCTGCTGCACATGGAGCAGGCGCTGGCCAAGCGCGTCGTCGGCCAGGACGAAGCCCTGCGCATCGTCTCGAATGCCATCCGCCGCTCCCGTGCGGGACTCTCCGATCCGCGCCGGCCGAACGGCTCTTTTCTGTTTCTGGGTCCGACCGGCGTCGGCAAGACCGAGCTCTGCAAGGCGCTCGCCGAGTTCCTGTTCGACACCGATGACGCGCTGATCCGCATCGACATGTCGGAGTTCATGGAGAAGCACTCCGTGGCCCGCATGATCGGTGCGCCGCCCGGCTATGTGGGTTACGAGGAGGGCGGCTACCTCACCGAGGCGGTGCGGCGGCGGCCTTACTCCGTCATTCTGCTCGATGAGGTGGAGAAGGCACACCAGGACGTGTTCAACGTACTACTGCAGGTGCTCGATGATGGGCGCCTCACCGACGGTCAGGGTCGCACGGTCGACTTCCGCAACACCGTCATCATCATGACCTCGAACCTCGGCTCCCAGGTCATCCAGGAGTATTCCGGCGAGAAGAACTACGCCAAGATGAAAAGCGCGGTCATGGAGATCGTGCAGCAGAGCTTCCGCCCGGAGTTCATCAATCGCATCGACGACATCGTGGTGTTCCATCCGCTCGGTACGCAGCAGATCCGTGCCATCGTCGACATCCAGCTCGTCTACCTGCGCAAGCGGCTGCAGGAGCGCAGCATGGACCTCACGCTCGACGATGCTGCACGTGACCTTCTCGGCCAGGCGGGCTTCGATCCTGTGTACGGGGCGCGCCCGCTCAAGCGTGCTATCCAGCAGCAGATCGAGAATCCGCTCGCCCAGAAGATCCTGCAGGGTGAGTTCGTCCCAGGCGATCGCATCCGTATCAGTGCGCGCGGCGGCGAACTCATCTTTGCCAGGGGCGATGAGCGCCGGGCCGCACGCGGCTGAGGCGCAAAGGTCGCGAAAGAGGACCGCAGCTCCGGCTCCCGGCCGCTCCGCGACCGCCTCATGGCCGAGCGCTCCTTGGTTATAATCGATTGACAACACCAACGGTCAAGAGAGCTCATGCCCTTCTACGAATACGAGTGCCAGGCCTGCAAGTACTACGCCGAGGTCATGCAGAAGATTAGCGATGCGCCGCTCACGCGCTGCCCCTCCTGCGGCAAGCGCGCCCTCAAGAAGCTCGTCTCGGTGCCGGTATTCCGCCTGAAGGGCGCCGGCTGGTACGAGACCGACTTCAAATCGGACAAGGAGACCCGGCGCAATCTCCTCGGGGCCGAGAAGGAAGAGTCGAAGGCCGAGAGCAAGCCGGAAACCAAGGAAGCGAAGCCAGCGGCGGCGGAAGCCAAGGAGACCAAGGAAGCCAAGGAGACGAAGGAAGCCAAGCCGGCCGAATCGCGGACCTCGAAGGCCGCCACTGGTGGCGGGCGCAGCCGTCCATCGGCCTCACGCAGCGCCGCCTCACGCCGGCCGACGCGCCCAACCCGTGCAAGGAGCGCCCGGAAGAAGCGGCGTTAGCGGCATGAACGCAAGCGGCACGAGGAAGTGGAACCTGCGACGTTACCTGGTTGCGGGTGTGCTGGTGTGGCTGCCGATCCTCGCCACCGTCTGGCTGGTGACCTTCATCCTCCAGCTCATGGACCTGACGCTGAAGGTCCTTCCGCCTGCCTACCGCCCGGAAGCCCTGGTGGGCTTCTCGCTCCCCGGGGTCGGGGCGGTGTTCGCACTCATCGTGCTGCTGCTCACGGGCCTGCTGGTGACGAACCTCATCGGCCGCAGGCTGATCGTCTGGGGCGAGGAGCTGCTCAACCGCATACCGTTCGTGGGCACGGTGTATGGCGGAGTGAAGAGTTTCGCCGAGAGCGTGTTCTCGCAGTCCAAGGCTTTCCGCAAGGTGGTGATGATCGAGTATCCGCGCGACGGTGCCTGGAGCATCGGTTTCCTCACCGCCGAGGACGTGCCGGAAGTGAGCGAAAAACTGCGCGAGCCGCACGTCGCGGTCTACATCTCCTCCGCGCTCAATGCCACCGCCGGGTACCTCGTGATCGTGCCGCGGCGTGCCGTCGTGGAGCTCGACATGTCGGTCGATGCCGCCATGAAGATGATCATCACCTGTGGTGTGGTGGTGCCTCCGGCACCTGCCCGGACGAGCTCGGTCGCCAAGCCGGCGGCCTGAGGCGGTCATGCACGCGATGCGGCTCCTCGCGCGCGGCGCCCCGCTCGCACTTTCCGAGGTGACGCTGCCTGCGCCTGCGCCTTGCGAGCTGCTGATACGGGTCGAGGCGTGCGGCGTGTGCCGCACCGATCTGCATCTCCTCGATGGGGAGCTTCCCGACATCCGCTGTCCCATCACTCCCGGGCACGAGGTCGTCGGAGTCGTCAGCGCGCGCGGCGGCGAGGTGACGCGCTTCGCTATCGGAGATCGAGTCGGCGTCCCGTGGCTCGCCTGGACCTGCGGTGTGTGCCAGTACTGCCGCGCGGGGCTCGAGAACCTCTGCCCGCAGGCGCGCTTCACGGGTTACACCCGCGACGGCGGTTACGCGCAGGAGATCCTGGCGGATGCACGTTACTGCCTGCCACTGCCACCTGAGGTCCCCGCCACGGGATTGGCGCCGCTCTTGTGCGCGGGGCTCATCGGCTATCGCGCCTATCGGAAGGCGGGAGAGGCCATGAACCTCGGCCTGTACGGCTTTGGAGCCGCGGCGCACCTTCTGGCGCAGATCGCGCGGCACGAGGGCCGGCGGGTGTTCGCGTTCACTCGAGAGGGCGATACAGAGGGACAGGCCTTCGCGCGGCAGCTCGGCGCGGTGTGGGCGGGCGCCTCCACCGAGCGTCCGCCGCAGGAGCTCGATGCGGCGATCCTGTTCGCCCCGGTCGGTGGGCTCATTCCCGCCGCGCTCGCCGCAGTGCGGCCAGGCGGCCGCGTGGTCTGCGCCGGCATCCACATGAGCGATGTTCCCCGCTTCCCGTACCGTCTGCTGTGGGGCGAGCGCTCGGTGGCTTCCGTCGCCAATCTCACCCGCGCCGACGGTGAGGCCTTCATCCCACTCGCGACACGCCTGGGGCTCGCGCCGACGGTCGAGCGATTCGCGCTCGCCGATGCGAACACCGCCCTGCAGCGCCTGCGCAGCGGCGCCGTGCAAGGCGCGGCGGTGCTGGAAATGACGGGGGATTGACCGCCACAGACTCGGGTTGCGGGGCTTCCAGCGCCTCCGTAACATCGCGCGCTTCTATGCGCTCACACTATTGCGGACAGGTTGACCAGAAACTCATCGGCCAGGAGGTCACCGTCGCCGGCTGGGTGCATCGCCGTCGTGATCACGGCGGTGTGATCTTCGTCGACCTGCGCGATCGCGAGGGACTGCTGCAGATCGTGTTCGATCCCTCGGCGGCCGCGGTGTTTGGCGAGGCCGAGCGGCTGCGCAACGAGTTCGTGGTGCGGGTGATGGGGCGGGTGCGTGAGCGGCCACAGGGCACGGTGAACCCCAATCTCGCCTCCGGGCGCGTAGAGCTCCTCGCTCACGAGCTCGAGGTTCTCAACCGCTCCGAGCCATTGCCGTTCCAGCTCGATGAGCAGGTGGGCGAGGAGGTGCGCCTGCGCTACCGCTATCTCGATCTGCGGCGCGAGGTGATGAGCGAGCGCCTGCGCCTGCGTCATCGGCTCACGCGCTCGATGCGCGCTTACCTCGATACCCACGGCTTCGTCGACCTCGAAACGCCGATGCTCACCAAGGCGACCCCGGAGGGGGCCCGCGACTACCTCGTGCCGAGCCGCACCCACCCGGGCAAGTTCTTCGCGCTGCCGCAGTCACCCCAGATCTTCAAGCAGCTCCTCATGATCGCGGGCTTCGACCGCTACTACCAGATCGCGCGCTGCTTCCGCGACGAGGACCTGCGGGCGGACCGCCAGCCGGAATTCACCCAGCTCGACATCGAGACCTCGTTCCTCGCCCAGAGCGAGATCATGGCGCTGATGGAAGGGCTGGTGCGGCACTTCTTCCGCGAGGTACTCGGAGCGCAGCTGCCCGATCCCTTTCCGCGCATGAGCTATGCGGAAGCGCTGCGCCGCTACGGCTCCGACAAGCCGGACCTGCGCAACCCGCTCGAGCTCATCGACGTGGCGGAGCTGGTGCGAGCTTGCGATTTCAAGGTGTTTGCCGGTCCCGCAAAGGACCCGCAGGGGAGGGTGGCTGCCCTGCGCGTGCCCGGCGGCGGCAGCATGCCGCGCTCGCGGATCGATGAGTACGCGGCATTCGTGGCTCGTTACGGCGCCAAGGGTCTCGCCTACATCAAGGTGAACGCGCGCGCGGGCGGGCGCGAGGGACTGCAATCGCCCATCATCAAGTTCCTGAGCGATGCGGCACTGAGTGGCATTCTCGAGCGCACCCAGGCGGCCGACAACGACGTCATTTTCTTCGGAGCGGACAGCGCCAAGGTCGTGAGCGATGCGCTCGGAGCGTTGCGCCTGAAGCTCGGGCAGGATCTGAAACTCCTCGCCGACGCATGGCGCCCGCTGTGGGTCATCGACTTTCCCATGTTCGAGTGGGATGAGCAGGAGCGGCGCTGGGTGGCGATGCATCACCCCTTTACCGCGCCGGTGGACGATGATCCCGCAGGGCTGCGGGCCGCGCCCGCGGCGGCACTCGCCAAGGCCTACGACATGGTGCTGAACGGCTCGGAGATCGGTGGTGGCTCGGTGCGCATCCATCGCGAGGAGATGCAATCCACGGTGTTCGACCTGCTCGGCATCGGCGCGGAGGAAGCACACCAGAAATTCGGTTTTCTGCTCGATGCGCTGAAGTTCGGCGCACCACCGCACGGTGGCATTGCCTTCGGACTCGACCGCCTCGCGATGCTCATGGCCGGCGCCGACAGCATCCGCGAGGTCATCGCCTTCCCGAAGACCCAGACCGCGGCCGATCCCCTCACAGACGCGCCGACCGAGGTGAGTGAGGCGCAGCTGCGCGAGCTGCACGTGCGGGTGCGCCTGCCGCAGTGAAGGGCTGAGCACCGCCCGTGGCTGCGGTTGTCTACGTGCATGGCCTGTGGATGCCAGGCGAGGAGTCGCTGGTCCTAAGGTCTCGCCTGGCGCACGACTTCGCTCTCAAGCTGCACGCCTTTCGTTACTCGGCGGTCGGCTCGCGCATGAGCCACATCACCGAGCGACTCGCCGAGTTCGTGCGGGAGCTCGCGGCACCGGAAGTGCACTTCGTCGGCCACAGTCTCGGCGGACTGGTGATTTACCGGTTTCTCGAGCGGTTTCCCGGGCAGCCTCCCGGGCGTGTGGTCTTTCTCGGCACGCCGAGCGTTGGCAGCCGCGCTGCCGAGCACGCCGCGCGCTTTGCTCCGATCGCGCACCTCATGGGGCAATCGGTTGCCGAGGAGTTGCTCCAGCCGCACGAGCGGCGCTGGCAACACGCGAGCCCGCTCGGCATCGTGGCGGGCACTCAGCCGCTCGGGTTCGGGCAGCTCCTGGCACACTTCGACGAAGAGAACGACGGCACCGTCGCCGTGAGTGAGACGCGTATGCCCGGGGCGAGCGATCACATCGTGCTGCCCGTGAGTCACCTTGGGATGCTGGTGTCATCACGCGTAGCGCACGAGACCGGGCTGTTCCTCACGCAGGGCCACTTCTCGCTGCGTTAGGCGCAGCCAACCTCATGCATCGAGCAGCCGGCGCAGCACGTACAGCGTCTCGAGCGCCTGCCTGGGCGAGAGTGTGTCCGGATCGATGGCAGCCAGGGCCTCGCGCAGCCCATCCGGCGCGGCCACCGCGGAAGCCGAGGAGTCACGGCTGGCCGCCGGAAACAGCGGCAGCTCCGGCTGGCCGCCCGCCGCGCGCCCGGCGGCTCGGTGGCGATCGCGTTCGGTCTCGAGCTCCTCGAGATAGCGGCGAGCCTCGGCGATGACGCCACGCGGAACTCCGGCAAGCTGTGCGACCTGCAGCCCGTAGCTGCGATTGGCGGGCCCTTCCTTGACCGCGTGCAGGAACACGATGCCATCGCCGTGCTCGGTGGCGTCGAGGTGCACGTTCGCGCATCCCTCGACCTCGGTGGCGAGGGTGGTGAGCTCGAAATAGTGCGTCGCAAAAAGCGCGAAGGCGCGCACGCGCGTGGCCATGTCGCGCGCCATCGCCCATGCAAGGGACAACCCGTCGAAGGTGCTGGTGCCGCGCCCGATCTCATCGAGCAGGATCAGACTTCGCGATGTGGCGTTGTGCAGGATGTTGGCGGCTTCGGTCATCTCGACCATGAAGGTCGAACGGCCACCGGCGAGATCGTCCGCTGCACCGATACGCGTGAATACGCGATCGAGGGGCCCGAGCACGGCACGCTCGGCCGGCACGTAGCTGCCGAGGTGCGCGAGCACGGCTATGAGGGCCGTCTGGCGCATGTAGGTCGACTTACCACCCATGTTGGGTCCGGTGATGATGAGCATGCGCCGCCTGGCATCGAGGCGCAGATCGTTGGGCACGAACGGCGCCTCGCTGAAGCGCTCGACGATCGGATGGCGGCCGCCCTCGATCGTGAGGCGCGTCTCCTCGGTGAGCTCCGGTCGCGTCCACTCGAGCGCGCAGGCGCGCTCCGCGAGTGCTGCCAGTGCATCGGTCTCGGCGAGTGCGGCGGCGGTCGTCTGCAGGGGTCCGAGGGTACCGATGAGCCGCGTGAGAACCCCTTCATACAGCTCGCGCTCGCGCGCGAGGGCCTTCTCGCGTGCGCCGAGCACCCGGTCCTCGAAGCTCTTGAGCTCGGAAGTGACGAAACGCTCGGCCGACTTCACGGTCTGGCGGCGCACATAATCCTTCGGCACACGCTCGGCGTCGCGCCTGGCGATCTCGATGAAGAACCCCTGCACCCGGTTGTAGCCGAGCCTCAGGCCCGTGAGGCCGGTGCGCTCGCGTTCGCGCCGCTCGAGCTGCAGCAGGAACTCCTCGGTGTGCGAGCCGATATGCCGCAGCTCATCGAGCTCGGCGTCGTAGCCCGGCGCAATCACGTCACCATCGCGCACGAGAGAAGCGGGCTCGAGCGCGATGGCCGCGGCAAGGAGCGTCAGCGCTTCGGGGTGCTCGCCGATGCGCGCGTGCTGTTGCTGCAGCAGCGGCGAGTCGAGCTCGGCGAGTGTCGCCCGCACCGCCGGCAGCACCCGCAGCGAGCTGCGCAGCTGTGTGAGATCGCGCGGGCGCACCGAGCGCAGGGCGATGCGCGCGAGGATACGCTCGATGTCCCCCACACCGGCGAGAGACTCGCGCAGTGCGCCGAAGCGGCGCCCATCGATCAGCGTACCGAGGGCGTGGTAGCGCTCCCGCAGCAAGGGGTGGCTGGTGAGCGGCCGGTTGAGCCAGCGGCGCAGCTGTCTCGAGCCCATGGACGTCGTGCAATGATCGATGACGGCGAGCAGGGTTGCGCCAGGGTTGCCGGAAAGGCTCGTGTCGATCTCGAGATTCCGGCGGCTCGCTGCATCGAGCGCGAGCGCATCGCTGCGGTCCTCGACGTGCAGCGCGCGGATATGCGGCAGAGCCGATTTCTGCGTGTCACGCACATACTGCAGCAGCGCGCCGGCTGCGCACAGGGCGAGCGGCAGCTCATCCGCGCCAAAGCCTCGCAGATCGAGCGTACCGAGCTGATCGGTGAGGAGCCGAGACGCGCTGGCGAGCTCGAAGTGCCAGGGCGGGCGCTGGCGCAGTGCCGTACCGGCTCGCGTGAGCTCGGTACCGGAAGACCCTTCAGGCAGCAGAAGCTCGGCAGGCTTCAGCCGCTCGAGCTCCGCGGCGAGCGCGTTCGCGCCTTCACCCTGCAGCACGCTGAAGCGCCCGGCGGCGAGATCGAGCCACGCGAGGCCGAAGCGCGCTTCATCGGGCACGAGCGCGGCGATCAGCGTATCGGCGCGCTCCTCGAGGAGCGCCGCATCGGTCACCGTGCCGGGGGTGACGACCCGCACCACCCGGCGCTCGATGGGTCCGCGCGCATTCGCCGGGTCCCCCAGCTGCTCGCAGACGGCGACGCTTTCGCCCTTGCGCACCAGCCGCGCGAGATAGTTGTCGACGGCGTGCACCGGGACACCGGCCATGGGAATGGGGGCGCCGGCGGACTGTCCGCGGGCGGTGAGCGTGATGTCGAGCAGCGCAGCGGCGCGGCGGGCGTCGTCGTAAAAGAGCTCGTAGAAGTCCCCCATCCGGTAGAAGAGCAGGACGTCCGGGTACTCGCTCTTGATGCGCAGGTACTGCGCCATAACGGGCGTGTGCGACTTGTCGTTCAAGGGCTTAGAGGGGTAAGTAGCTGGTACTGAATTGGCATGATTTTAGACGGCTGGCGTGACCTGCACGCACGGACAATTCTGGCCCCGTCACGCGGGGGGACGGCTTGGGTATCTATCGTCATTAGGACGACGAGTTGTCTATTGCGTCGGAGGAGCGTGCCTCACCGCGCTGAGTTTGCTGTTGTCCGCAGCACGGGTGCAACCTTCCTATAGCGCAGAGCCCGCGACGCAATGAACACAGAAGAAGCCCGCGCATCGCCATCGACCGGGGTCTCACAGCCATCCACTGCCCCGGGGAGCTGTATTCCTGAGCTACGCCTCTCTCGGCTGCGTACCGGCGAGGTGTGTTGGTTGTTGGCGCGCGCGTCGACGCGCCGGAGACTTTCCGGCGCGCCCGCGAGACAGCGCTCTACTCCTGTTTGTCGAGGGTGAACGTCGTGATCTGATGATGGATGACGTCGTTGTCCGTCACTTCGATGGTCTTGCCGTTGCTGGCGGCGGCAAGACGAATCTCATCGGTCACCTTGCCCTGACGATGGTCGGTCTCCTCGACCGTGCGGGCATCTAAACGCTTCACGGTCACCATGGTCTTTCCCGGATCGCCGCGGACCGGGTACGGCTTGCCGTCGAACTTCGCGTTATAGCTCTGCCCGTTCCAGTGCATGCTGAACTGATCCTCCGTCATCTGGTAGGCGTAGGTGCGCGCCGGATCGTTTGCCTCGTGCAGCTGCTCGGGCTGCCAGGAGCCCGATGCTCGGTGAGAGCCCGGAGGTCCGGCTGCGCGACGCGTCTCGGTGAACGTGCCGGTCGCAACCTGGCTGCCGGTGTAGTCCTCGAACTTGCCGGTCAAAGTATTACCGTTGGTCGACACCTCGTAGATGACAGCAACCGCACGCTTGCCATCTTTCTTCTCGATGATGTGGATCGAGGAAGGGCTGACGACCGTTACGGCCACCGTGTCGTAGTAGTCGTGGCCTTCAACCTTCTGATCGCTGCCGTCAGCCTTCACCTTGATCTCCGGCACGCAGCTGGAGCAGGTGTATGTGCCATCCAACACCTGGAACTGGTCCGCATTGCCGGTCCTCTTTGTCGAGTCTGGGCGCAGCTTCCACGTCCCATCGAACGCGGTAGCGGCCAGCGCCATACCCGGCACCAGCAGCAGCGCTACGGTTACGATTCTCATGGCAATCGCCTCCGTTGGTTTTTTGCAGCGCCGAGTCGGGAACGGCGCCAAATCGGCGTGAGTGTAGCCCTGCACGCGTGACGCACCAAGTCGCACGATCGCAACATCGCGACCGGGTTTTGACTGCCGCGCACACGCCTCAGCCCGCACGCATACCGGCGCGCTGGGAGAAGGCGCAACTCGCGGCTGTGGTATCGGCAGCTATGGCGCGGCGGGTCATCGGACCAGTCTCCGCCGTCCGATAATGTAAGGCGTTTGCCTCGCTCGTCGAGGCGTGCCCTCCACCATACGTGGCCGCCGCCTTTTTTCCGCCGACACTGACCATCCGGCGATACCGGCCAGGGGCACGAAGTCGAGTGTGTGGGCGCGGACCATTACCATCGAAGACATCTCTCACTGGCTGTCTAAAACTCAGAAAATGCCATTTGATCGTATTGGAGAAAAACACCCACTAAGTCGGCATAGAGTATTAGACAGCGATGTTGGATTCTCCTTGAGGTGCAGATAGTTAGTGCAGCTTCGTACACGTACTGCGCCATCATCGGCGTATGTTGCAGGTCGTTATCGTTCAATGACTGTCCGCCGGATGATGACGATCTTCGATGGGCCGGAAGTCACCGCGAGGGCGCGAGGGTGCTCACCATCTGTCGCTTCATCGTGGATTGTTCCATGACGCTCGTCTGGTCGACGCCATAGAGCGAAGCGAGGAAGGCCTCGTCCCAGGGGCTCAGTCCCTGCGGCGGATCGGGTGCGGGGCGAAACAGCCGCAGAATAGTGGGCACTGGACCCATGTTCGCATCCTGATTGACCTCTGCGAGTCCGACCATACCCACGTAGTCCGCCAGTTGACTGAAATTCAGCCCGTGCACCCGATTCACGTCCACGATCACGATGACGGAGGAGAGCGACCGGACCGCGGAGTAAATGAGGCGCGATCCCGTAGAGACGGTGTTTACCGGCACCTTTGCCGTCCCCAGGCTCAAGCCGAGAGGCCCCCCAGCCAGCGCGTCGGAAGAGATGACCTGCCTGCCCTCGGAGGAGCCCAATTCGGCGTTGTACCAGACGCGCACCGCGCGAGGAGTATCGCGAAACTTCCGCCAATACTCCCAACCATCGCGGGAGTTGAACGTGCGCGGGTCGTGCACCTGCCACTTTTTGATCAGTATCTCAGGCTGCGGTGTCACGACGACGTAGAAGTTGGCTTGGCAGTGCTCACCGCCGAGCGGCGCCTTGGCGGAGCTCGCAATCTGCGACAAGCGCGCCAGAATGAACTCGCCCTGCTCGCGCGGCAATCCCGCCACCAGCGGACAAATTGGAGTGTTCCAGCGCGCGAATGGATCGTGCAGGTAGTGCACTGGCACCGCGGAGACGAACTGGCTCACCTCGCGCTCCAC
>Ga0210384_10006055_pt1 | contig 12968 bp, 7 predicted proteins | sample IncBWH2MmetaG_FD_160574 | JGI IMG/M metagenome (GOLD analysis project Ga0210384, IMG submission 160574) | Forest soil microbial communities from Barre Woods Harvard Forest LTER site, Petersham, Massachusetts, United States - Inc-BW-H-2-M | ecosystem: Environmental > Terrestrial > Soil >... | reverse complement strand
GGCACTCCAGCCGGAGGCGGGGCCACAACGGCGCGGTCGAGGAGCCCCCGGCATTCAGCCGGGCGAATATACAGTCCAGCTAACAGTAGACGGCCAGACCTACGCGCAATCGGTCACTATCAAAGCCGACCCACGCAACCTGCCGAGCGGGGCCGACGCTTTACCCGAGGGCGAAGAAGACAACCTTTAATAAAGAGATACTCCCAATTCGCGGACGTCTAAGGCTTGTTTGGTTCCACCTTGCCTGCGAAAGCATCGGAGATGAAGTTAATCATGTGCTCTCGCGCGATGACACCGGCCCATGGTTCGGTGCTGGGCCGCCCTGCAAAATTTCCTCCAAGGGCGCCGTGGTCCTCGCGCGGAAAGAGAAGCAGCTGTACTGGCACTCCTTCTTGCCGCAAGGCGCGGTACATCTCTTTGGACTGACCTTCGGGATCGGTCGTGTCGCTCTGGCCCTGAAGCAGCATGAACGGCGTTTTTGCGTGTTCGGCGTAGGCCAAAGGGCTTTGTCGCCATGCGCTCTCGAAATGCCGCCACGGTTGTCCTGTGTACCAGCGGTCTCCGTAAGATCCCGACTCAGTCCCGTACTCGCTGAACTGATCAATGACGGGCGCACCGCCGACAATCGCTTTGAAGCGTGTGGTCTTCCCTTCTACAAAGCCGGCCATCTCACCGCCGTAGCTGTAGCCGATTAACGCCATGCGATCGGGATCGACCGGAGATGTGTGCAGCACTTCATCAACTCCGGCCATGATGTCGAGGTAGTCGCCGTTGCCCATATCGTCTTTGTTAGCCGCTTCAAATTCGACTCCATATCCCGTGCTTCCGCGGGGGTTCGTGACCAGCACGGCCCAGCCCTTACCGACCAGAAGATTGGTCAGAGGGGAATACGTATCGGTGAACTGTCCTCTGGGCCCGCCATGGACGTTAACCACCATCGGGACCTTTCCAGAGGAGGTTTGGGGCGGGAGGTAGAGGAGACCTTCAATCGTGAAGCCGGCACGCTTCCAGAAGACCGGCTTCGAGGGAGCGGCGATCCAAGAGGACGGCACTGTCTCGGGCTGCTCCAGTCGTTTGCCCGGCTGATCGACCGAGGTCGTCTTGTAGACTGCGGCTTCTGAAGTGCTTGAGCTGCCCAGGTAGACGTACGCCTTCGCCTTACCTTGCTGACGGAATGCTGAAATCGTAGGCATCCCGAGATCGAGTAACTTGGCGTGGCCATCGCTGAGATCGATCACGGCGATGGTGCGTTTCATGCCGTGGGTTATGCTCACCAGAACGCTGTGGTCATCCTCTGAAACCGTCAGTTGGTCCGAGGCAAGGGTACTATCTTTCAGATTGAGGGTGAGGTTGTGCAGCTTGGAGCTGGTGAGGTCGAAGGTATACATGTCGGAACATCCTTCAGGCGAATCCTTCTCGCACTTGGCAAAGAGCACAATACCGTTGCCCTGATGTGTAAACGCAACTCGTCGTGTGGACTCCGGGAGGCCGACTACCTTCTTTTGCTGTGACGGGTCTTCCATGGAAACAATCCATCCGACGGCGCTTGGGCCGAGGTCGCGGAGGCGCGTATGGGTGAGCACGAGGAGCTTGTCCGACTGCTCCGACCACGCCACCGAATCCATATCGGTCAGAGCAGGGACCTCGCGCGACTTCCAAGTTTTGGTGTCCACCAGATAGAGGCGGTGAACGGTTTCGTTATGTTCTACCCACACGACATCCCTTTTATCCTTGCGATCGCGAGCACGGGAGGCAGGTTCCGGATCAGTGGCCACCACGGCGATGGTATGTCCATCGGGAGAGATGGAGTACGACATGATCCCGACTGCGCTCTGAGGCTCATTGGGAGCGGAAACTCGCTCAAGGGTTACTGCAGACGATTCGCCGCCGTCGAGCGGCAGACGATAGAGCTTGGACTTGCCTTCGCGCGTTGAGATGAACAGAATTGTGCCGCCATCGGGTAGATACTCGGGGTTTCTCTCCGCCGAGGATTCACCCTGATTGAAAGTAAGTTGGCGGTATGGGCCACCGTCTGTGCTCAGCAGCCACAGATGAGTTCTGCCGCCATCCGCTGTACTGTCCTGAACGGTCACGACAACGCGCTTGAGATCGGGCGAAAGCTGAGGGCTCGAAATAGTGCGAAGCTGCCGCAGATCTTCGTTGGTAGGGAAATGCTGCTGTGCCACGAGCGTTGTAGTCATCGCAGTCAGCAAAATCGCCGCTACACCAAGTGTGTCCTTCATGGACTCTCCTTCTGCTGTGGGTGGATAAAGTTGAAGCGAGTCGTGATGGCTCGAACCGCCGAGCACTGGAAAAAATGTCCCTTGTTTTGCTGATCCTAACTGACTGGATCGCAAAACAAGGGACGGCTAAGGAATGGCTGGCTAGAAGCTGTACCGCAGAGAAAACTGCATACGTCGAGACGTAGTGAGAGTTGAAGTGTAGTTGCCGAAGGTGCCGCTCACCAGGCTGCCAGAAACCGCATTGAAGCGTACTGAGTTGCTCAGGTTGAACACCTCCCAGCCGAAGCGGAGGAGTTGGCTTTCAGTGATCTTGAACGGCTTCGTCAGGCTGGCATCAGCGCCAAAATACCCGTCCCTTCGGAAGTTATTTCGCTGGCCGGCCTCGCCGGGGTAAGGAAGTCTTTCGAGCGGGCCCCCTGTAGAAATGGACCCTGTAATTTGACTCGCCAACGCGGTTCCGAAGGCATTAGGAACATTTCCAGGGTTATAGACCTTCTTGGCCGTGAATTTTCCTGTCTGGACACCATAGCTCGCGATCTCCCAGTCCGTAGTGAAGCCGCCTTCCGTTAGAGAAAACGGCAGACCGCTCGTCCAGCGGAGAATAGAAGCGGCTTGCCATCCTCCGATCAAAAGATCGGTCAGACGATTTACGTGCGTCCCAAAGGCCTGTCCGCGGCCGAACGGAAGTAGATAAGATCCGTTCGCCGTGATCAAGTGTCTGGTATCGAAGTCGGAGACGCCGCGTGATTGTGCCGGGTTCCACGCATTGGTGATGTAGCTTCCCGATCCTCCCTGTTTTTCGCTGGACCGCTCCGCATCCGAACCTATATCGATCGAGTTTCCAAGGGTGTAGCTGAGATCACCTTGAAACCCGTGACTCATCGGATGGCGGAGCACAAACTGACCGGCGTTATAGGAGGAAGTACCAATTGTTGACCACGCATAGAGAGAAGAAAACTGCCCCTGGAAGAAGCGGTTCGTCGGCGCAGCCGCGGGGCAACCATAACTGCAATAAAAGTCCAAATCAGCCAGAGCGGTGGTCTCCCCTAGGACCTTGCGAAAGGTGGCAAATTCGTTGCAGTAGATCGCTTGCGTTGCCGTATGACTGGGATTAGGGCACGCAGTAGTTGAGACGGTAGCCATTTGAGGGAACATGTTTTCGAAGTATGGAATCGCGGCGACAGTTGCCTTGGCATTCCCACCATTCTGATCGACCACAGCCGCTAACTGCGAACCCGCCTGGAAGTACGTGGCTCCCGATTTGGTATCGAGAAGGTTTACAGGCGTTGCCAGATCGAGTTGCTGCATCAGCCTTCGTCCAAATCGGCCGACATACGCTGCTTCAAACGTGAAGCCGCCCGGCAGAGCACGCTCAACTGATAGGTTGAATACCTCCGAGTAAGGAGTCTTGATTCGATTATCTACACCCCAACTAATGCCAAAGCTGCTTCCGGCAGCGTTCGTTTGCGGCAGGACATAGGGGAAGGTCTGAGTTACTGCAGGAGTCGTGCCCGGCAGATTGGGAAGTGTCGTGCGGTTGATAAACCGTGGCGAGTTCTCTGTCGTCAACGCACCAAGGGCGCTTGAAATCTGACTGGCTAGGCCGAACGAACCGTAACTGTTAAACGCATTGACGATGCCCTGACCGAAGTGGTCATAGTACATGCCTGCGCCAGCCCGGATGGACGTTTTAGGGTCCAGCGCATACGCGATAGCGAGCCGAGGAGCGAAGTTTGTGTTCTGTTTGTCCCAGTATCCTGGCCTTCCGTAGACCGGCCCGTTTGGAGCGAATGCAAGAGCAGGTTCATATACTTGGCCAGTCGCAGCTGCGATCGCTCGCTGCTGGAAAAACGCGTGCGTGTCGATTGTCGGGGCGGCCGACTGCCCATTCTTGTCATACGGAACCTGAAGATTGCTATACCGCAAGCCATAGGTAACCGTCAGTTTCGGACCTGCGTGCCAGGAATCCTGCGCGTAGACTTCAAACTCATTTGAGATAAAGTTGCGAATGACGAAAGCGCCTTGTGGCGCGAGTGAGCCGGTATTTCCGCCAGGGTTTACGGAGTAGTTGATATTTTGTGTCAGTACCGGTGTCGTTCCTACAAGGTTGGCATACGCCTCAAGATAAGGCGTGCTAAAACTACCCGACACAGGCGTGTATCCCGGCAAAGTTGACGGATCGGGAAGGCCCTTGGATGACAGCCCAAGCGGGTTGGTGTTGCCGCTATTAAAGGAGTTTGCATTAGTCTGTGAATTGTTGTGTATCAATCGCCACGTGCCTCCTACCTGAATGGAGTGGCTTCCCTTGGTATAGTTCAACGTGTCCAGAATCGAGTTGATCGGCACAATCCGAATCGTGCTTCTCGTCTCTGCGGTGGGCGAGGCGATGAAACGAACATCAGTGTAGGACCCGTTTCCGACACCGGCTTGGGCATTGCCTTGACGCGTATACCCATATCGAATGTCATTGACGAGGCTCGATTTGATAATCCAGGTATCGCCAGCTGCGATACCTTTCGTATTGTCCTCCGTGGTGGTCGATGGCGGAAGTCCAGGGAATTGCTGGGAAGATGCAATGACGTCCTTCTGGAGATTGCCCCGGACAAAAACATGCTGCGAAGATGTCGGCGTCCAATCTAACTTAATGATGCTGGTATTGTGCGAGTAAGGGGTTGGGGATGAAAATGTGTAGGACCCTTCATTGAGCCCGTCCCCGACTGTGAGGCCGTTTGCAACGGGAATCTGTGCGAAATAAGCGAGCATCGCAGCGTTCGGACCCGGGCCGTTGGGACAGACACCATTACTGACGCACGGTGCATCGAGCGTCGCAACCTGCGAGGGCGTAAGGACGCGAGTCGCGCCTGAAGTATCTTTATACTGCAGTGTTCCCGCGCGATATGCGGCCGTCGGGACTTCCTGCGTGATCGAAGCGCTTTCTCGTGTGCGCTGCCCTTCGTAGTTGAAAAAGAAAAACAACTTATCTTTTAGAATCGGGCCCCCTATGGTGCCGCCAAAAGTATTACGCGTGAGTTGCCCCGGCTTGTTGGGTTGCTTACTTGCGGCCTGTGCCTTCTTCGTGAACCAGTCGTTCGCGGCAAAGTAACGGTTGCGATAGTACTCGTACGCGCTGCCGTGGAAGCGATTCGTTCCGGATTTTGTAACGAGCGTGACCTGCGCCCCTGAAGACCGCCCCGCGTCAGCGTTCGAGTTAGCCGTCGTCACTCTGTATTCCTGCGTCGAATCCAGTGTGGACCGCAAAACGCCCGTAAAGGCGTATCCAAACGTCTGGTCGTTATCATCGAGTCCATCCAGCGTGATATTTCCCTGGTCGGAACGCGATCCGGCGACCGCGCCGAGGCGGCTGTCCTGTGTCTGTGCCGGGTTGCTCGCACTATTGTTATTGCCGAAATATAGAACGCCGGGTTGCAAACTCAGAAGATCTGCTACGTTGCGGGAGTCGATGGGCATCGCCTCGATCTGAGCGCTACTGAATGCATTGCCAAGGGTCGCGTCGGTGAAGTTGATCGTTGAGGAGGCGCTAACTTCGATTGTTTGTGCTGTGGATCCCACCGTCAGCTTGAAGTTAAGCGTTGCAGGTTGGCTTACGAGCAATTCAGTCTGCTGTTCTACCTTTCCAAAACCGGCAGCGACCACTGAGATGGTGTAGGCCGCAGGTTGGAGATTGACGAAGTTATAGTCGCCGTTCTTACCGACCTTCTGTTCCTGGCTCACCTGCGTGGTCGTGTTGGTAAGGGTCACAGTCGCGCCCTGCACAAAAGCACCCGTTGGATCGGTGATCGTGCCACGCACCGAAGTCGTAGCATTCTGACCAAATGCAACCACGCTGAGAACTGCACAAAGAACCATTCCAAATAGCTTGCGTGTCATCGTTCCTCCATAAAGTAATGCGGGTTATGAATCATGCAGCCGGCGATCTGTGCTTTGACAGTTGTTGTTACGGTTGAGCTGTTCCGGACCTCCGTCTTGCCGCAGCAGGCTCTTGAGGGGCCGGTGTTCCTGCGGTAGTGGCCGCGGGTGCAGCTGTTGGCGTGTCCGACGGCAGAGGCGGATCTTCGTAGAGGTAAAGCGCATTGAACAAATACCGGTAAGTACCGTGAGCCTGCGCCCGTTGTTGTGGCTTAAAGCCGTAGAGCAGGATGCGTCCGCGGCCGTAGGAGAGCTGGAGAGCTGAGATCTTGTCGTGTAGGACTTCGGAGTGAATGACCATTCCACTCTCCAGCGGATCGGTCTCTTTCGCATACTTTGCGAGAACAACGCCCTTGAATCCGGGGAGCGTCTCAAACGCCGGCCCTCGTTCAAACATCACCACGGGAGACATTGGCACGCCGAAGTTGATCGGAACGTCGGGATGTTGCATCTCCACACGTAGCAGCGATCCAGCGCAATAGAACTTGTCGTTCCCGAGACCTTGCAGCACATTCCGCACCGGTAACGACAGCAGGGGAATGAGGCTTGATGCCGACTGATTGAACGCAATTAGCGTGCCGCCCAACTGAACAAACTCGCGCAGATTGTTCAACCCATCCTGCTCGATGCCTCCGGCATACTGTCCTGGAACAGATCCCACTCGAAATCCGTTCATCAACTGATTGCTGTTCATGTCCGGAACGATGATGACGTCATATCGGCTGCGCAGGCCGGCCGAGCGTATGTCAGCGTTGTAGATGCTCTTGGCGTCGTAGTTGTAGTTCTCGAGAATCCATCTTGTCCACCCTTCATCGATTGACGCGCTCCACGGGCGGTAAAGGCCGATCCTGGCCTTCTTGATTGGAATTACGTGAGCGGGAGCAGACGGAATCGCCAGAGCGCCAACAGAAAACTTCGTCGCAAGTTCCGCCACAGCGGAATGGCTGATCCCACTGATCACAAAGGCTCCCTTTTCCATGCCCTCCGGCGTCTTGACCATATCCGATGCAAGGGAGACGCTCCCACCCTGTGCCAGCGCGGCATTCACCACCTGAAATGCAGCGTTCGGCTTGTGACTTACTACGAAGAGTGAACCATCACCGGCTACTTGCGCCTCCGAAAGGTTCACCTGGTCGATCCTTGTCATCAGAGCTCGCTGCGACGGTTGCATCGGATCGGTGACCGTATCCGCCGCAACTCCCATCTGCAGTGGAAGCGTCCACCCCGTGATGTCGTAAGGCAGATGCGCCCCCGCCGCCGTATCTCCTGTCGCCGCGGACGGATACACTTGACGCTCCATCAACTCCTTGGCCATCGGCGAAAAAGGCTGGTCCATCGGAATGACCCACGAACCTGCCGGATAGTCGATGCCATTTGCTTTGAAACCGGGCTTCGTCTGATAGACGTCCAGACCGTTGTCGATCATCTTCTGCGCCAGCAGTCCCGCCTCAGGCACGTCTGCCTGACGGTCGCTGATCACATAGGCAAACGGCGGTTCGGTGCGATGGATATTGTCCCGCGCAGCCTGGTAGCGGTTGTAGAGCAACGTCTCATGGTTCTTCGCGGCAAGATCGAGCACTGACATCGATCCACCCACCATGTAATCGACGGCGTCCTTCAAGCGCCACCATCCACTCACCCACGGCGTCGAATACATCGTCAGCGCGCGTAGGTCCTGAAACTCTTTCGGAAACTCATCAACCGTGTAGAAACGCGGGGTCGCATAGCGATACAGAGCGGTTTCCGTAAAGAATGAGATCTCGTTGCGGAACACGCCAGCCCAATCGGTAAACCCGGCATACCAGTTATCGAATCGAGACTCGTGGATAGCGCCCGGCATGTTGTGCTGATCAAGGTACGCCGCCATGTTGGTCCCAATCACGTTCAACCAACTCCGTACGTAGGGGCTTACATTGCTTGAAATCGGATCGGCAAACGGAGGGATCCAGATGCGCGCGGGGAAAGGAGCCGTCTGGTGCTGGCAGTAGAAAATGACGGGACTGTACTCAATCTCCGTCCTCGTCACCACTTGCTCTTCCTTCATATTCATCATGTAGCCATCGCGATTGTTGTCGTGGCCGACATACTCCTGATAAAGCCACGGCATCGGAGCCACTTCATACTTCGTCCCCACGTTCTGCCGATACCACGAGACGATCATGTCCTGACCATCCGGATTCAATGTGGGCCACAACACCAGAATCACATTGCTAAGGATTGCGTCGATGTCAGGATCATTCTTTGCGGAAACCAGCTTGTACGCCAGCGCAATCGAATGTTGCCCGCCGGCCACTTCAGACGAGTGCAGCCCGCCGTCGATATGTACGACCACCTTTGAGTCGTGTGCGAGTTTGCGGGCCTGTTCATCGTTCAGGCCATCAGCCGTCGCTAATTGCCGCGCTATCTTCTTGTACTCATCTAGCCGAGCCAGGTTCTCAGGCGACGAGATCACCGCCACTTCAATATCGCGGCCCTGAGTGGTTTTCCCAACCGTAAACATCTTCATGCGGTCTGAGCTGACAGCCAAGGCATGAAAATACTTGATTGCTTCCTCATAGTTGGCGAGGTAGAAATCGTCGCCCGGCGTGTGGCCCAGGACTGAAGATGGAGTGGGTGTCTGCCCCTGAAGGCGCGCTCCGAACAGAAGGCAGAAGCAGATACACCACGACCATATGCGCTTCGAGAAGCTCATCGGGTATCCTTTCGGGATGTTTGGAACTGGGGTAAGGCTCTACGGAACGATGTAAGTGAAACCCATCAACAGCACAGTTGAAGCGAATCGAACTTAAGAGAACAAAATGCGAAAGATTGCAAAGGCCGCAGGAAGATGTGAATGGCGTCAACTTGCCTGCTAAGCAACCGCAATGGCTATGGAGGGAACATCAGATATCTGATATTTCCCACTTTTGGATGAATGATGTAACTCTAATGAAACTTCTGAAAATTGCAAACAGAAAATTTCATGATCTATTTCGATCAAGAAGGGGAATCAACGGAAAGAGGACCGCTCTACCAGCAGATCAACGGAACGCTATAAAAACCGTAGGGGATCTCTACGGGTTGAGGTAACCGCGTCCTCTTCAAAACGATCAAGTCGACACCGCTTCTCATTCGCTATATGGAAATGATCGCCACTGGTGTCTGATAACCGTTTTGACTGGCCCTGCAAGGGCTGAGGGTCTTAGACGGCAGCCGCTTTAAGCTGCTTTCGACACATCTCCATAACAGGCCGACAGAAGGAGTAATGTATCAAGGCGCAAAGTTTGTGAATGGACGGCGTACGAGATCGCGACCGTGCATCAAACGAGTGAAAGATTGATTTGAGGCTGCTCTAAGTCAAATGGGGTGAAAACAATGAAGAGAGTAATTTGGGCAATAGCTTCGCTGGGAATGATTACCGCACTAATCTCGATGGTGCCGGATATTCGTCGCTATATGAGGATTCGCTCCATGTGACACATGTGACAATGGGCGCGAACTCCGGTATTGCATAAATGGCTTTTGTGGCCGAATATGGACGCGTAATTCTCCAGGAAAGGAACCCGTCCCTATCATGGAGCCTGCGCGCCGCTCGGATCTTAGATTGCCATCGCTCTCAGAGATCGACGTTCTCTGGATAACTGCTGGCTTGGGTTGCGACGGGGACACGATCGCAATGACGGCAGCCACGCAGCCGAGCATCGAAGACATCATTCTCGGGGGTCTGCCGTGGATTCCGAAGGTAAATTTCTATAATCCGTTTCTCGCCTCCGAAAACGGAGACGACTTCATGAAGTATTTTCATGTGGCGGCGGAGGAGAAATCGAAACGAGAGTTTTTTCCGATCCAACCACGGGTCGGGCTTATGTCTCGGATGGGCCGGCAGGTGGCGGAAACAGGCTGGCAGCGGACGGAAACGCGCCAAATCTCGAGGCCAAATACCGTGCTCTCCTTGAGCAAATACCAGCAGTCGTGTTTATGGCCTACCTCGACCGAGGTATCAGCGAAGCGTATGTAAGTCCTCAAATCGAAGCTGCCCTCGGGTATTCGCGGGAAGAGTGGCTGGAAGACCCGGTGCGCTGGTACCATCATATTCATCCGGGCGACAAGCAGCGCTGGAGCCTGGAAGCCGCCGAAATGTTCCTCTCTGGCAAACCGCTGCGGTCAGCCTACCGGGTGATCGCAAGAGACGGCCGAGTTATCTGGTTTCATTGCGACGCAAAAATGATGCGGCGGGAAGACGGGCACCCATGGTTCATCCATGGCGTCGTTCGACATCTCCGACCTCAAACGCATCGAGGAAGAACGGAACTTCGTCTCGGCAATTCTAGACTCGGTAGGGCACTGGTCGTGGTCCTCGACGACGAAGGACGCATCCTGCGATTCAACCCAGCGTGTGAGCTTACGACGGGATATTCGATGGAGGAGGTTCAAGGCAAACGGCTTTGGGATCTCTTTCTTGTTGCCAAGAGGCAGACCGCTTCAAAACAATCTTTGAACAGTTGCGCACGGACCTTCTGCCCAGGAACTATCAAGGCTGTTGGGTTACGAGGCACGGAGACCAGCGGCTGATTGCATGGACGAGTCTTTGCTACCCGGCAGTGTCGACATCTCCAATTACATCATCGCCACTGGCATCGACATCACCGAACGGAAACTTTTGGAAAATGCAATCCTGGACATAAGCGCTAGAGAACAACGTCGAATCGGGCAGGACCTGCATGATGGCCTCGGCCAACATCTGACAGGGATTGCGTTTATGGCCAAAGTTCATGAGGCGCAGTTGGTAGAGCAGAATAAGTCAGAGGCCGAAGACGCAGCAAAGATCGTAAAGCTCGTGAACGAAGCGATCCATAAGAGCCGCGAGTTGGCAAGAGGCCTGCTCCCGGTGGTCTCTGATTCCCAGGGCTTGATGTCTGCGCTACAACTATGGGCGGCTGAAGTGGAGGATCTCTTTGGAGTATCATGCCGTTTTCAGTGTGAACGGCCCGTACTGATAAACGATGACTCGATGGCTACGCATCTCTATCACATCGCTCAAGAAGCAGTAAATAATGCGATCAAACACGGGAACGCACAAGGGATACTGATTCAATTGAGGGCCGAACAGGGCCGGGGCACATTAGCGATCAAAGACGATGGTAAAGGCATTGCGGAAAACCCTTCCGGCACACATGGTATGGGTCTGCATATCATGAACTATCGGGCGGGCATGATCGGCGGAGCCCTCGAAGTACGACCAGACTGTCCCAGCGGAACAGTCGTGACCTGCCTCTTTCCAGTAAAGATGGTCAATAGGATGCGCATAGCGGAGACCAAATCGCACAGTGCAGCGCGAGTGAAAAAGAAGAGACTGTCTTCGTGGTGGATGACCACCCTCTCTTGCGTCAGGGGCTCGCGCTGATGATCAATCGGGAACCGGACCTTGCCGTTTGCGGCGAAGCCGAAGAAGCACAGGCTGCGATCAAAGCGATTGCCGCAAAGAAGCCTGACATTCTCATCGCGGATATCTCATTGAATGGTCCAGACGGACTAGATCTGTTAAAGATCTTGCGATCGTCATATCCAGACCTGCCTGTGCTGGTTCTCTCCATGCATGACGAATCGATCTATGCTGAGCGCGCACTGCGGGCACGCGCCAACGGTTACATCATGAAGCAGGAAGCCACGGAGAAGGTCCTCATAGCCGTGCGCCGCATCCTCTCTGGAGACATTTATCTCAGCGACCGGATGGCTAACAAACTGCTGCACCAGTACATTACTGGGTCTGCCGTGGACCTGAAGTCCCGTCTGTCCACTCTCTCCGACCGCGAACTCGAAGTGTTCCGTCTAATCGGCGAGGCCCGCACCACACGGCAGATCGCCGAAAAACTTCACCTTAGCATCAAGACAGTGGAGACGTATCAAGCGCATATCAAAGACAAACTGTCGCTTCGCAGTGGACGCGAACTCGTCCAACATGCGATTCAATCGACGATCAACGAAAAACATCCTCAGTAGCAGTTAGTAGGCGGCCGATAAAGTCGGGCGGTCTCAACCGGTCGATGCAACACTGGCTTGCAGTTTACCCGCCGGGGTTTCAAAGCCCAAAGTTTGTCGCGGGCGTTGATTGAGGCGCAGAGCTGCCTTGTTGAGATCGGCTTGAGTGTAACCGGACAAGTCGGTTTTCTTAGGGAAGTACTGTCTTAGCAGGCCGTTTGTATTTTCATTGGTGCCGCGCTGCCAGGGGCTCTGCGGATCGCAGAAGTAGACTTTCACCTTCGTGTCCACCGTGAAGCTCTTGTGTTTAGCCATCTCGTGCCCCCGGTCCCAGGTCAACGAGCGCCGCGGGGTCGCGGGCAGTTTACGCACGTGCTTGCTCAGCGCGGCGACGACCGTCGTTGTGTCTTTGCTGGGCACTTTCACCAGCATGGTGAAACGCGAATGTCGTTCCACCAGGGTTGCGATGTGACTGTTCCTGCTGCCGCTAAGCAGGTCGCCCTCCCAAAGGCCGGGAATAGCGCGGTCTTCAACCTCCGCAGGTCTTTCCCGGATGGAGATGGCATCGACGATCTGCCCGCGAGACTGCCCGTCAGCCCGAGCGTGTCGTGAACGACGTATAAGCCGCTTGGACCTGAGGTGCTGAATCAGCTCTTTTTTCAGCACTCCCCGGGCCTGGATGAATAAGCTGCGGTAGATGGTTTCGTGGGACACACGCATGCTCTCGTTGCTGGGATAGTGGACCTTCAACCATGCTGAAATCTGTTCCGGCGACCAGTCCAGGATCAGTTTACTGGCCACGATCGTCCGCAGCTTCTCGTCGATGGCAAGAAGGCACAC
>Ga0210384_10006054_pt1 | contig 12968 bp, 7 predicted proteins | sample IncBWH2MmetaG_FD_160574 | JGI IMG/M metagenome (GOLD analysis project Ga0210384, IMG submission 160574) | Forest soil microbial communities from Barre Woods Harvard Forest LTER site, Petersham, Massachusetts, United States - Inc-BW-H-2-M | ecosystem: Environmental > Terrestrial > Soil >... | reverse complement strand
CCCGTCGGTCTGAAACGCGTTGACGCGATAGTACGACGCGAGCGAAACCGATGTTGTTCCGGGTGTCGTCTGTGCAGTGGCGTTGAGCTGCGTCGAACTGAGCGGGGTTCCGTAGGTGATTGGCGCAGGCGTAGGCCAGACGAGTGTCGTGGGATTCGCCGGGTTCACCAGCTCCAACACACTGGCGCTAGCGCTCGTGTAATCGGTCTGATCCGTGGGAGTAAATACCGCTGAAAGAGTATTCACTCCGGTCGGCAGAATGGTGCCCGAAGGCGGAGTGTAGACCAGCGTGCCAGGCACCGGCGGACTGACTAACGCCATGGCAAGAAACACATTATTCCGCGTTGCCGGAAGCTTGATGCTCTGCACTATCTTCGTGGGGTCCAGCGTGATCTGATAGCCGAAGACGCACGTCAGGTGGGCATCTTGAGTGCCGTTTGCGTTATTGCGGTACGGGACACATGTAATGACCGTCTCGCCGGCATAGTTCAACGGAAACACCCAGTCGCTCAGATTTTGCGACACGGTTGTTGTTGTCCCGTCGGTATACGTTACGACGAAGGTACTCGCGGTCGCAACGTTTCCGTTGACAAGGGCACCGAGCAAATTGAGGGTCGCGTAGCGTCCGGCCGGGAGGGTGACGGTTGTGTTAGCGACTGCGTCGGGTGCATTGCTGGGTCCCAAGGGGTAGGTTATGTTGTTCCACGTGACGGAAGTCCCGATTAAGTTCGCTGAATAAGCGGCACCTGTTCCATCAAATCCACCCGGCGGTATGCCGAAGCTTGTGCCATCGGTATAGATACCGTTGACGTTGTAGGAGGAGGAGAGCGGAACCATTGTGTAAACAGCGACAGTAGCGTCGAGTTGTATTCCGCTCAATGCCGTGCCGAAGGTGATCGGTGCCGGAGTCGGCCAGTTGATCTGAGGTGTTACAGGATTCACGACGAGGGTTACGCTGCTGGTCGCCGTGGTGTAACCACTGCTGGTCGGAGTGAAGGTGACAGTGAGAGTTTGAGTGCCGGCGGAGAGTAATGTGTAAGCTGCTGGACTATAGGAAAATGTCCCGGATACGGATGCTGTCGCATTGAGCTGAGTACTCGACAGCAGTGTGTAGTAACTGATGGGCGCCGGAGTCGCCCACGTGATCACTGGTGTTCCCTGGGTAACTGTAATCCCTAACGCGGATGAGGTGCTGGTCAGAAAGTTAGTATCGCCAGGGTAGACTGCAGTGATACTGTGACCACCTACTCCGAGACTCGTAATGTTGAGCGTCGCAACTCCGCCCGAGACGGAGCCTGTCCCAATCGTCGTGCCGCCATCCTTAAATGTTACGGTGCCTCCAGGCGTTAGAGCGCCTATGAGCGAAGGCTGAATCGAAGCCGTAAGTACTACTTGTTGCCCATAGGTAGGCGAAGTGGTGTTCGCGCTGAGAAGCGTGGCTGTTGTTATGTTGGTTGATTGCAGTGAAACCGTCTTGGAGCTGGCGGCGAAGTTGGAATCGCCGGGGTAGGATGCCTGAATGGTGTGGTTGCTGCCGCTACCAGGCACGGAGATGCTTGAAATAGAGACGCTGGCAGTGTCCGTCACCTGATTCAGCAGAATGCTTACGTTCTTACTGCCGCTGTTCGCAACTCCGAGGTCAGCGCTGCCATCTCCATTGAAGTCCGATACCGTTATCGCGACGGGAGTTGTTCCAACAGTGAACGGGGAGCTGGTTGCGGCAGTGAACACGGTGCCGGTACCATTGCCCAGCATGATGGTCACTGTGTTGTCTGACTTATTTGTTACCGCAAAATCGACCTTGCCATCCGCATTAAAGTCTCCGGCTACGATGGAAACAGGCCTGTTTCCGGTAGTGGGTGCGCCCGCGAACAACGAGAAGGTGCCGTCGCCGTTGCCTTTGAAGATGTCTACCCTGTTTTTGTTGCTTTCCGCCACGGCAAGATCAAGCTGACCGCCACCATTAAAGTCCGCAACGGCGATGGCAGCAGGGCCGGTTCCAGCCCCGGTACTGAACGGCGATCCGGCAGCTGCAGTAAATGTAGTGCCGCTACCGTTGCCCCGCATAATGCTGACCGTGTTGTCCGTCAGGTTGGCGACAGCGAAGTCGAGATTGCCGTCGTCGTTAAAGTCTCCTACCACGACGGAAGACGGACCATTGCCGACTGCAATTCCGGAAGGCGTCACATTGGAAAATGCGCCGGTACCGTCACCTTGCAGAATATCTACAGCACCACCGGTCAAGGTAGTGCCGGCCACGGCAATATCCGGAATACCGTCCCCATTAAAGTCTCCGACTGCAATGGAGGTTATGGTCAGTAGGGCAACGGGATAGGCAGTGTGCCCACCGAAAGTGCCGTCTCCGTTTCCAAGCCGAACCCAGATCGTCTTGTCGGTGGAATTTGCCACGGCCAGATCCAGATTGCCGTCTCCGTCAAAGTCCCCTGCAACGATTGCGACGGGCCCGTTACCAGTCGTGCTCGTCGTTCCTGATGCCGTAAATCCGCCCGCACCATTACCATTCAAAACGCTTGTCGTCTTATCGGCGCTGTTCAGTACAACAATATCGATCTTGCCATTGTTGTTGAAGTCGCCTGCAACCACACCTAATGGATTATTGCCCACTGTGACCGGAGAGGTGCTGCCTGCTACCGTCTGCTGTCCGGACGCTCCTGCGACGAGCCCAGAGCTTCCCAGCGAGTAGTTGCTGTTGCTCGTATCGAGGAGCGATACATTTCCGCTTGGCCAGAGATTGAGAATTCCGGTTCCCACGATAGTTGTCGTCAGTGAATAGTTACCTGCGACGCCTGTACTGGTGAGGCTGGCAGTTGTCGGATAGAGACCTGTGACGGTTACGCTTTGAGTCGTTGAAGAGCTGGTTGAATACGTTTTTGGCGCATTGAAAATAGCTACGATGGAATGTGTACCAATTCCGCCGAGTTGTTGGTGCAGAATTGCGTTGCCCTTTGTACCGTTCGCGGACTGTACCTGGACAGTACCAAGCGTCTGGGTAACGCCGCCGTATGTGTCGCGGAAAGTGACGGTGCCGCCTGTCAGCAAAGTCGCCCCAGCCTTCACGGTCGCCGTCATGTTAAACACGGATCCGTTGGCTGCGCTCGAGGGATTTACTGACAGCGTCGTAGTCGTGGCCGTCTGTGCGCCAGCCACGGCATAGGACATCACCACAAACAACGTGACACACAAAGATGTGAACCGACTCCTACGAAGAGAAGTTTTTTCGGAAGTCGCTGCGTGATTAGAAATGCTTAACGTTTGGTCTGCGTGGCCAAAAGTCTCTGGCAGCCTAATTGCTTCAGTACGTAATGCCGTTGGGAGGCGGGACTGCGAAAGCGCGCATTTGGAAGAACCAAGAGAGAACCAGCGTGCACTCCAAGCGATAGCGGACGAAGCTGACCGGCAGAAGCGGAGTGGGGATAAGTCACTTCGCAAAACCTTCATAATTGCAGGCATTTCTGGACCTTTCGACTGATGCAGCGAACTAGTACTCGTTTGCGGAAATTGCCCTTCGTGTCGTGCAGGACAGCGAGGTTTCTCTACAAAGGCCTCTGAGTTTTGGGTCGCACGGTGAGCAATACTTTGCTAACAAGCTCTCGCTCAACCTGTTACAGGATCGATTAGCTTGTGCGTCCCAGCTATCACTCAAAGGTGTGATAGCTACGAACCTTGTGGTCAATTTTGGGCAGAATCTGAAGAAATTCAGACGTGTGAAATCTCACCGGCCATCACAGGTTTCTTTAACCTGCTCAACCGGAATCTCGGCCTTCGTTAATCTGGTTGGAGGAGACTGCGTCGACTGCTACGTTGTCGCGGGTTGTTTATCGCATATAAGGAGCGACAGATATCTTCATCACGCAGCCCATGCGTACAACTTTTGCGGGACGTTTATGGCTGGATCGATTCCGCTACGTGGCGGACGCGCTTCGGAATTCCGTCGCCTCGTCAAGAGTCAGCTTTGAAAACGGGAGAGCCTGCCGGCAGCAATCCGCCTAGTTCGGGGATGCCGCTTCATTCGCAGCAATCATTTGGCTATTCAGCTCTGGGCCTTGCAGCTACGGCTCGCCGACCTGGGAAGAAGATCGATAGGCGTGAACCGCATCCATTAAGACCTTGGCCTTTGCCTCCACAGACGTTGCAGTATCGCCTGGCCGATACAGAGAGGACCCTACCCCAGTTCCGGACGCTCCCGCCGCCATCCACGGGGCAATTTTTTCTGCGTCTATTCCGCCGACGGGGATGACCATTGTGTCCTTAGGCAGAACAGCTTGCAGGGCCTTCAGCATGGGAATCCCCAAAACGTCGGACGGAAAGAGCTTGATGGCATCCGCGCCGGCCTGAAGCAAGGCGAAGGCTTCAGTTGGGTTGAAAAATCCGGGAACAGCGAACAGGTTAGCAGTCTTGGCGGCGCGAACGATTGCAGTATTCGCATGTGGAGTAACTATCAGCCGACCACCCGCAGCCTCCACTTCCGCGACTTGCCTCGGGTCGGTCAGCGTACCGGCTCCGATCAACATACGATCGCCAAAGACCCTCGAGAGGATGGCGATGCTCGCCAGCGGGTTCGGTGAATTAAGGGGCACTTCAACGATGACGATGCCAGCCTCTTCCAACTTAGTACAAATCGATTCCGCTTCCTCCGGCTTTATGCCTCGCAAGATCGCCACAATAGGGCATCTATGCAACCACGAGCTTAAGTCCACGATAGCCTCCGGGCGATGGCGGCGAGGCCACGTGCCGCGGCATCTTGATCTTCGAGCGTAAAAGAGCCTCCACAAGCCTCAATTGCCTGTCCGTAGAGAGAACAGAGCTGAGCCGCACCCACGAGATGAACGTGCGTCCCTGGCGGCATTGCAGCGCGCACTTCGTGCCCGATTAGCAGGCCAGAAAGATAGGACGCCGAGGTTTCTTCTTTCAGCTGACCCATCAGCGCCAGGGTCCTGACACTGAAGAGATGGTGAAGGAGGCCGCCATTGTCTTCGGACCGTGCAACTCCCCGAAGAAACGATTCGCTATCCACGTCAACACTAGATGTCATCATACGGGCAAGGATCGTGCACTTGCGGAGAACGGCAAATACTTCCCCGGTCATGCAGGTAATGAAACTTATAATTTTATGGTCGAGGATATGAATCCACTTGGAGTGGGTACCGGGCAGACAAACGAGACCGGCGCCACCGCACGAGTCCAACATGCCCATGGCTTCAGTTTCTTCACCGCGCATGACCTCGGGCACACCATAAGGATCTTCTCCTATCACACCCGGAACCAGGAGCACTTCTGCGCGGGCGAAGGGTAATCTAACAACAGAATCTGCCAAACTTGCTATTCCCACCGGGCAGCGAAGGTATTTCGCTTCCGCCCATCCTTCGCGGCTACCAACCATGCCACAGAGCAGAATACGACTCTCGCCAGCCGTCAACCAATCACCCACTTGGGCGAGCAGCGTTTCCGCAAAGCGCCCCTCTTCAACGCGAAGAATGCCGCTTGGAAACAAGCGTCTCTCGATGATTTCTCCCGCTTCGTCAAGTCGAAAGGCACGAAAGTTGCTAGTACCCCAATCAATCGCGATCAAACCCGTCCTCCGTAACTTCTCCACTCACGCTTTCCACTCCACGGGAGGTCATTGCAGCATGTTGGTCGCACAAAACAAATTCTGTATATCAGAGCCCGAGTTACTCAAAGGATGCAAGCGATTCCGAGATGTAGAGCGTCTCTACCAGGCAATCATGCGGAATAACCTGGAGCTTCGAGATCATCAGTCGGCGCCCTCATCTAAACAGCGGTGACGAATCGAGAAGGAAGATTACTTGGCTGCGTAGTGTTTGCTTTGCTTGTTGCCTGAATTGAAGACAGTGAAATTACCGTTTGGACTTGCAGTCAGGAGGAGATAGTTACCCTCGTCTGTACCTTGAGGGTTAGCAATGTATTCTGCTGCCGTATTGTGCTCCGACCCTCCTTCTTCAGAGTAATGGAGCTGCCAAAGAGTTTCGAGCCCGGGTGCTTGGCGGACTGTATCCAGCACAGGCACATTTCCTCCCTTTGTTGGTGCATTGTTCATGATCGCCACTCTGGAATGTATAGCGTCGACCAAAGCATGGCTGGAGCTTGGGCGAAAACCATGGTGGGAAACCACCAGGACATCGACCCTGCCTAGCAGGTTCTTTGGACACATAAACTGCATTTCTTTGTCCCAGGTTAGATCTCCCAAATCAAGTACCCGTAGTTTTCCGAAGGTGATTAAGACACCCAGGGAATGCGAATTCTCGCTGCGATCCATCGGCTTCGTTTCCGGAATCTTGCAGTATTCGTTGTCTTCACCAGCCCCGGGCAGCGGATGATCGATGGCGTTACCATCGCTGCTAATCACCGTAACCTTCATGCCGACGATAGGGATGACATCACCGGGACGGGCCACAATGTGTTTGTATTTCCCTGTAGCCAGAACCTTTTGATAGGCATTCCAGACGTCAAGCGTCGCTCCGCCAGGCTTGGTGTCAATGTTGGCGCCATGATCAATAAAAGTCCCAACGGGAATCCGTTCGACCAATTGTGGAACGCCGCCCGAATGGTCGTTGTGATAATGGGTCAATAAAACGTAGTCGATCTTGCTGACGCCAGCCAGTTTCGTCGCCGCCACGATCCTATCCGCATCACGGCCGGCGTTTTCTGGCCAGCCGGTATCAATGAGTAGTGACTGTCCCGAGGGCGTCACGAATAGTGTGGCTTGCCCACCCTCGACGTCAATGAAGTAAACCTGGAGGTCGCTTTTGACTGCCCAGGCCCGCACTGAACTCGCGACGTATGCGGCTCCAATGGCACATGCAACAAGAAGGTATTTCCGAAGACGATTCTGTATTTTCATCCCGCATCCTTGCGAAAGAGACATTAAGTTTTGCGTCGAAAGAGATCAATGCAACAACGAAACCGGGATAGGTTTGATCCCGGCTCCGCGATCCTTAGAACTGGAATTGAAGCGATGCCTGCAGGTTACGTGGGTTGCCAACAACAGAGGTAATGGATCCAACTTGCGCCGTGCCGACAGTGGGATTCGGGTAGCCAAACTGCGGATGGTTGAAGACGTTGAACGCCTCAAACCGGAACTGAAAGTACATCTGCTCGTGCACCGGGAACGATTTGAAGATTGACATATCGACGTTCGTTCTGCCGGGGCCAATTAGAGAATTGCGACCAGCATTGCCGTAGGTGTACTGCGCCGGCGAGGAAAACGCCGATGCACTAAACCAGTTAGTCAGTGTCCTTGGATAAGCCACTGTCCCTGTGATGTTCGGCCGGCTTCCTGTACCTGTGTTGGTGGTCGATGTCCCCAGGACCGGCGAGAAGTAAAGGCCTGACTGGGTGAATAAAAGTCCATTGGTCTGCCATCCTCCGAGGAACCAATCGGTGGGGCCGCTCTTATCGAGGAAATGTTGTCCTTTGCCAAAGGGCAGTTGCCAAAGGTAAGTGAAGGTAAGCCTGGTACGCTGATCAAAGCTCGAGTTACTGCGCTCCGCTCTCAAGTTGCGAGGGTCCTGCGGTGTTGGTCCGGGAAGGCCGCCACCAAAGTCAAGCGGAGTGTTGTCGATAGAGTGTCCCCAGGCGTAGCCGATCTGTGCGCTTACGCCATGGCTCATCCGCTTGTCCGCGACGAACTGTAGCGCATAGTAGTCGCCGAGTCCATTTGAAACTGCGTAGTTGACATCGCTGATATTTGGGTTGATTCCAAACAAGGGACGCCGCGTGTTCAAAGCGGTGGGACCTGGTATCGCCTGATTGATGTTGTAGGTGTTGTAGATGCGGCGGCCAAGATTACCGACGCCGTAGAGCTTCAGAACCATGTTGAGCTTTGATATCTCGTACTCCGTGCCCAGGTTGAACTGCTCAGCATAGCCCGGCCGGAAGCTCGGCGCGATTGAGGACTGGGAACCGGTGGGGTTGTCGGCCAGCGCGAAGTTGACGGAAGGCAATGCGGGAAATCCCTGACTTACTGTAGTTCCAGGATTGATATCACCCGGCGAAACGCTGCTCGTCAGACCGAATGGAATATTCCTGGCAAGACGCATGTTGAGCGCTTCACTACCCGATGCGTTGTAGAAGAGGCCAAAGCCACCGCGAAGCACGGTATTCGGCAAAGCCTGATAGGCGAAGCCCACGCGAGGGCCCCAGTTGGGACGGTAGGGCAGGACACCTGCAGTGATGCTCACTCCGTTCCGCCCGGCAACATCCATCTTTCCCGTAGCTGGATTGAAGTTTGCCCAGCGATTCAGTACCTCGCTTGGCGGGCTGAAGTAGTCCCAACGCAGGCCATAGTTCAGCGTCAACTTCCTTGTCATCCGCCAGTCGTCCGCTACATACGTGCCGTACTCATTCATGCGGATTCCCGGGAACGGAAACGTGTAGTCGTGTCCGATTGAGGTGGGATACCCCAGCAGCATGCTGGCCGCGCTGTCGCCACCGCTTCCGGCGGGGTTTCTTGAGTCCGTCAACGCTGGCGAGAAGTTAAACCGTCCATTACCCATGTTCGTCTGGTAGATCGTCAACTGCCTGCGACGGAAATCGATACCGAACTTCAGCGTGTGAGATGATCTGGTCCAAACCAGGTTATCGAATACCTGGAATGTGTTTTCCCGCCGATAAAGCGGAAGAGATCGCGTCTGGCCGACACCCAGATAAGTTGATGGCGAGAAGATCGTTATGTTTTGCTCGCGGGGCGTTACGTTCGCATTGGGAATACCTAGCTGGTTGGCCAGTCCTCCATTGGGTACGAAGTCGACGGGAACATAATCCAGCTTGTAGCGGCTAAAGCCGAATCGGAAGTCGTTGACGATCGTCGGAGTGAAGACCCTGGTATACCCCAACGCCGTCTGTGACGTTGGCGTTGCAGACGTACCCGCAAACGACGCTTCGTCGCTCAGATGAACCGGAGTGGAAATTCCCGGAATAGTCGTTACCGGATAGGTGCTTGGAGCAATGTTTGTCGTGCTTTGGTAAGAATATCGGCCAAAAATAAGATCTCTTTGAGTAAGTTGCTCGTCCATTCGGACGTCGAAAGAGTTTGCGTTCTGGCTCTGAAGCAGGTTTGACGAATAGTTATTGAAGCGGCCCGTGCTTGTAGGCAGAGGATAGGCATTGAGCATCTTTACCGAGATCGGATCGCGACGATTAACTGGAATAAAGTTGTTAGGGAAGGCGGTGCGAATGAACCCTCCGGGATTTGCCGGGTTCGGCTGCGTGGTTAATGGGTCGTAGATATTCGCCACGCCCGGAGTTGTCTCGACCTCACTGAAGTCACCGGCACGTTCTTTTATCGTGGGGACGTTGCCGAGAATAAACGACTGAGTCGTATTTCGGAAGCCCTCATAATCAGCGAAGAAAAAAGTTCGATTCTTGCCGTTGTAGACCTTCGGGATGATTACCGGTCCACCGATGGAAAATCCGAATTGGTTGAGCCGGAAAGAGGGGAATGGAGATGGAGGTCTATTGAAATAGCTGCGCGCATCTACGGCGGAATTCCGGATGTATTCAAACACACTGCCATGGAGTTGGTTTGTACCGGACTTTGTGATCACGTCGATGACCGCACCAGAGTTGCGTCCAATGTCGGCGCTGTAAAGGTTGGTCTGGATCTTGAATTCGCGTACGGCGGCTACGGGGGGGCGGACCACGATGGACAGAGTGAGCCGCTCATTATCGTCGACACCATCGATCAGAAAATTATTATCGCCTTCGCGGTTGCCATTGGAGAATATCTCAGACGCTGGCCGCCTGTTATCGGGGCGAGTTCCGCTCTCAATTGTCCCCGTGGCAGACTGTCCCACTCCGGTCACTCCAGGGCTCAAGGTTGCTAGCTGGGTAAAATTGCGCCCATTCAAAGGCAGTTGGTTGACCATCTGTTGGCCGATAACTGTACCCACTGACGAAGACTCCGATTCCAGCAGAGGAGCCTGACTGACCACTTCCACAGTCTCCGTTTGGGCGCCGACTTTCAGCGTCAGGTCCAACTGTGCCTGCTGGTTGACCTGAAGACTCAACCCAGTCTGCACCAACTTACTGAAACCCTTTGCCTCCACGGTGATGGTGTAGTCGCCCGGGGGGAGCTGGCCAAGCACGTAGTGGCCATTTTTCTCACTGACCGTGCTATGCGCGATGTTCGTCGCAATGTTATTAGCGATCACCTGCGCGCCCGAAACAACCGCGCCGGAGGCATCCTCCACGGTGCCGGATAACTCAGCAGTAGTGGCTTGTCCGAAGCCTCGCAGGCTCAGCAACAGAATCACTGCCATCAAACCAAATGTCTTTCGCAATTCAGTTCTCCCTCATCCCAGCCAGAGCCAGAACCTCTTGAATTTGGTGCGCCGATCACTCTATAGTGCAAATAAGAAAAAAAGCAACACATTATTGAACTAAGTTTCATATTTGTGATGAATGGATCAATTAATGCCTCCTGACGCTCCCTCAAGCAAACGGAATCAATATCGGCTACTATTGAGGTGTCATACGCTTGGTAGGTCAACTTTTTATGCTTAAAGTCAAGACTGCGCGTAACTTAAGAGCCAAGAGCAGCGAAGAGCCTCGGGGGCGGGACAAGTATTTCTCCCGCGCGGTGAGTAAGGCACTCGAAGTCCTGGAATTTCTACAGACTGAGTCGAATGCCTTGTCGATGAACGAAATCGCACAACGAGTTCAACTTTCCAAGACGTCCGCATTCCGGTTGCTGCGGACGCTCGAAACGACTGGATATGTCGCTCTGGACGGACGCGGGCAATACAAACTCGCTCCGGGAATTCACGCTGTAACTCCGACTCAGTGGCTTGGCAAGCTCGTTCGCATCGCCATGCCGCACATGCAGGCGTTGAACCTTGAACTGACAGAAACAGTAAGCCTTGCGGCACTATTTGAAAATCGAGTAGAAGTAGTGGCTGTCATCGAGAGCCCCCATGACATCCGAATGAGCAATGTGGTCGGTCACATTTTGCCTCCCAATGCTAGCTCTCTCGGGAAGGTAATTACTGCCTTTCAGCCGCCCGTGCCACGGGAAAGACTGCTCCGAAGCTTCAAAATCTATCGGTTTACCGATCAGACCATTACCGATCAGAAGGACTTGAGCCGCGAGTACGAGAACATACGGCTTCAGAGATTTGCGATCGATCGCGAGGAGTGCGCTCCTGGCGGGGTCTGTTTCTCTGTACCGATCTTCGGAGCAACTGGCCAGGTTTCGGCGGCAATCAGTTTGTCTATGCCAAAAACCCGGCTCGGGGGCCCTGAGGAGGAAAAGGCAATTATTACTGCACTTCGCGCAACGGCGGATCAGTTGGCGCACGACTTCGAAGGCGCGTAACACTGCCCTCTCTCTAAAAGGTGGCATCCGCGATCTGCCTTGAGTGTCGACTTCTGCGTCTTGCTCATTTGGCGTGCCATCGGCAGAGCAGCCTTCTTGACTGATTTATTGGATCGAATTTCATTTTCCATACTTTAGTTGCACTTTTCGCTTGACGCTCTCCATTTGCTGCATATAATTCCCGCTGTCGCGAACATTGGTGTCGCGAACTTCACAAAGAAGATCACCGGGACCTTATGCGACGCATTTATCAGCCTTTGACCTTGCTTGTTTTTTCCGCTTTTCTGACCTCCACCACATTGGCTCAGACCAAGCTCGCAGACCGAATCGGTCACACGGATCCCAGCAAATACAAACACAGCCGCTCCCATGAAAGTGCCGGGGACATGGCTTGCATGTTGCTGGTTCCACCCACTGCGATGGACATCAACCTCAATTTCATGCACCGCTGTCAGATCATGCCTGGCGGGGGTGTTGGACACCACTTCCACAACTCCACCGAAGAGATGTTCATTGTCTTCGATGGCCAGGCTGAGTTTACCATTGATGGCCGCACTTCAGTTCTACATGGAACCGTTGGAGCGCCAGTTCGGATGGGCCACTCTCATGCCATCTACAATCCCTCCGACAAGCCCGTTGAGTTCATGAACATCAACATCGCCTCCATCAAAGGTCACTACGATGCCTTCAACCTGGCCGATGCTCGGGTCGGCGCTCCCAAAGACGCGATTCCTGTTTTCATGACCATGAACCTGGACAAAGATTTGCTGACCCCAGAGCTGAACTATCACGGCGGTCAGGGAACGGTGCGATACCGCCGGGCGCTAGACTCCGATGTCTTTCTAACGAACTGGGCCTATGTCGATCACCTTATGATTCCCGCCGGCGCATCGGACGGACTGCATCGCCACAAGGGCGTCGAAGAAATCTACTACGTTCTCAACGGTGACGGTCAGGTTCGAGTCAACGAGGAGACCGCACCGATCCATAAGGGCGACGCGGTACCCGTACGCTTTAACGAAGCCCACTCTTTTGTAAATAACGGGACGGGAGACCTGGAACTAATGATTGTTGGTGTCTCGGCACAAAAGAACGCGTTGGATACGGAATTGGGCGAAGCGGCAAGAACGCATTGAAATGAAGGCAGCCGCAGTGAACGACCGATCTTACTTATTCCTCTTAGCTCACTCCGGATTGATAGCACTCAAGCCTAAAAATCGAGCCTCTACGGATTGCATATCAGCCAAGGAAACAGGAGACAAAGATGGTCAATAGGTTCTTCCAAATTGCACTGGTCCTTCCGCTGCTCAGTCCTATAATGACGCGAGCGCAACAGAGTACATTGGCATCATCACCCCCTGTACCACTCGCTCAACGAATCGCTCACACGGACCCAACGAAATACCACCACATGCCGTCAGTACACAATGGTGCCGGTCCGATGGACTACATGCCGCTTTACGATACGCGCAGTCCTAACGTCGCAAAGTTAATCTCGGCACCAATCTCTTCTTCCTCCATCGCGGCATCATCCCGCCTGGAGGCGGCATTGGAGCCCACTTCCACAATCATTGTGAAGAGATGTTCGTCATCTTTGATGGGGAAGCTCAATTCA
>Ga0210384_10006051_pt1 | contig 12969 bp, 11 predicted proteins | sample IncBWH2MmetaG_FD_160574 | JGI IMG/M metagenome (GOLD analysis project Ga0210384, IMG submission 160574) | Forest soil microbial communities from Barre Woods Harvard Forest LTER site, Petersham, Massachusetts, United States - Inc-BW-H-2-M | ecosystem: Environmental > Terrestrial > Soil >... | reverse complement strand
CGCGCAGTTTCGCGGCCAGGGCTTCCGCCGCGGCACGGGTCTGCGTGGGGCCGGCGCGCACCCGGAACAGCCGCCGGCCGCTGCTTCCCTGCGACACGGCCGCCTGGAAACCCCGCGCCCGCAGTTGCCGCGCCAGCCGTTCGGCGTTCGCCCGGTTGGCGAAGCTGCCGAGCTGCACCATCCAGGCGCCGGATTGGGTGGGCGCAGGGGCGGCCCTCGCCGGCGCCGGTGGCGGTGCCGGTGCCGGTGGGACAGCAGCCGCAGCGGGCCGGGCCGGGGGTGGCGCGCTGGTGGCCGGCGCCACCGCCACGGCGTTCGGTGCCGGCGCATCCGCAGAGGCTGCAACGGGCGCGGGCTGCTCAGGGCCGCTGGCGTGCGCGGCGGTGTTTGTGTGGGCGTCGTCCGCGAGGTGAATGGTGTACGAGCGCAACGCGGGTTGTTCCGCGGTCCCGGCAGCGGAGGCGCCGCTGGCGCGTGGCAGGGATCGGATCGGTCCCGTCAGCAGCGCCGGAACCAGTAACACGATCAGGGCGACGAGAATGATCGCGCCGGTCAGCCGTTCTTTCACGGCAATCAGTATATCCGAAGCCACTCGAGCGCCGGCCCCACCGTGTGCACCGAGCCGCACACGACGACGCGATCGCCGGCACGGCTCAGCGCCCGCGCCCGCTCGCAGCCCACGGCAACGCTCGACGCGAGCGTCACAGCGTCCGCCGCGAGGCGCATGCGCCGCGCCAGCTCCTCGGCGCTGCCCCCGCGCGGTCCGGGCAGCGCGCAAACGATCCAGCGGTCGATGACCTCGCCGAGCGCCGCCGCTATCGCTGCCGCGTCCTTGTCCGCGAGCACCCCGATCACGGCAAGCGTCTGACCCTTAGCGTCGCGCCCGGCGCGCCCACGCGGCAGCGCTCGCTCGCGCAGCTGTGCGGCCAGCACCCGCGCGGCCGGTTCGTTGTGCGCGATGTCCAGGATCCACTCCACCTCGCCGGGCACCACCTGGAAGCGGCCGGCGAGCCGCACCGCCGGCAGTGCCCGGCTCACCGCTGCGGCGTCCAGCGCCTTGAGCCTGCCGGCCAGCGCGCGCACCGCGGGCCGTGCGGCGGGGTCCCCGAGCAGCGCCTCGAGCGCCGCCAGCGCGGTGGCGGCGTTGCGGTACTGGATGGGGCCGGCGAGCGCCGAGGGTGGCAGATCGCGCAGCGCATGCCTGCGTCCCGCGTAGTCCCAGCGCTGCCCGCTCACCCGCCAGGTGAAATCACGCTCGGCGACGTAGCCGTCCGCACCCACCGCCGCGATGGCGGCATACACGCTCGCCGGCATCTCGGAGGTGCCGAGGACGGCGGGCCTGCCGGCACGGAAGATGCCGGCCTTCTCGGCGCCGATCAGCTCCAGCGTGTCGCCGAGCCAGTCGCGATGATCAAGACCCACGGACGCGAGCACCGCGACGTCCGCGTCGACGAGGTTGGTGGCGTCGAGCCGACCGCCGAGGCCGACCTCGAGCACCGCCACGTCCACCGCGCGCGCGCTGAAGATGAGCAGGGCTGCGAGCGTGTTGTACTCAAAAAAGCTCAAGGTGATCGCGCCGCGGGCGCTCTCGATGCGCTCGAAGGCGGCGATGAGTTGCGCGTCATCCACGTCGGCGCCGTCCACGCGGATGCGCTCGTTGTAGCGCACGAAGTGCGGCGAGGTGAACACGCCCGTCGAGGCGCCCAGGACCCGCAGCAGTGCCTCCAGGTGCGCCACGACCGAGCCCTTGCCGTTGGTGCCGCCCACCGTAATCACCGGGTATGCCGGCGCCGCGACGCCCAGCCGGCGCGCCACCGGTGCGACGCGCGTCAGCTCCATGTCGATGGTCTTCGGGTGCACCGACTCGTGCAGAGTCAGCCACTCGGCGAGGGTACGCATCGGCGCTGGCTTGGTGGGGCGAAGCTGAGCGTCAGGCCGCGGCGGCGACGGGTGCGGCGGCCGGGAGCTTCAGCAAAATCCGCAGCAGCGCCGCGATGCGATCACGCATCTCGCGCCGATCCACGATCATGTCGATCGCGCCGTGATCGAGCAGGAACTCGCTGCGCTGAAAACCCTCCGGCAGCGTCTCGCGCACGGTCTGCTGGATGACGCGCGGGCCGGCGAAGCCGATCAGGGCGCGCGGTTCGGCTAGGTTCAGGTCCCCGAGGAGCGCAAGACTCGCCGATACGCCGCCGGTCGTGGGATCGGTCAGCACGGAAATGTAGGGCAGGTGCGCCTGCGCGAGGCGCGACAGCGACGCCGCCGTCTTCGCCATCTGCAGCAGCGAATACAGCGCCTCCTGCATGCGCGCCCCGCCGCTGGCGGAAAAGCACACGAAGGGCCGGCGATCCTGGATGCAGTAGTCGACGCCGCGCTTGAAGCGCTCGCCGACGACCGAGCCCATCGAGCCGCCGAGGAACTGGAACTCGAAAGCGCAGGCGACGATCGGCAGCGCGTGCAGGGTACCGGCAAGCACGATCAGGGCATCACTCTCGCCGGTGGCTTTCTGCGCCTGTGTCAGGCGGTCCTTGTAGCGCTTGCTGTCGCGGAACTTCAGCGGATCTTCAGGAACGATGGCGGCGCCGATCTCCCCGCTGCCGCCGGGATCCAGGAAGCGGTCCAGCCGCTCGCGCGCACTCAGGCGCATGTGGTGGCTGCACTTGGGGCACACGTGCAGATTGCGCTCGAGCTCGGCGCGGTACAGCACCGCGTCACATGCCGGGCATTTGATCCACAGGCCTTCCGGAACCGAGCGCGTGCGCCGCTCGGTCTTGATGCGGGAGGGCATGATCTTCTCGAACCAGGACATGGATTGCCGGCGCTCTTTAGCCTAGGACGCGCCGATCATAGCCGATCAGACACCCAGCCTTCCGCAGCCCACCCGGCCGGCAGGCCGAACGGCGCCGGATAGCGCACCGCCAGCAGATACAGCCCTGCAGCCGGGGCCGTGGCGGCCCCCCGGCGGCGATCCTTAGACGTGAGTACCTGCGTTGCCCACTGCGGGGGCTCCTCGCCCTTGCCCACGCTGATCAGCAGGCCGGCAATGTTGCGCACCATGTGATGCAGGAACGCGTTGGCGGTCGCCTCAATGACCACGAAGTCCGCGCGCCTGTGAACGCTCAGGCGCTCCAGATGCCGGATCGGGGACCTGGCCTGGCAGCCCGAAGAACGGAAGGCGCTGAAGTCATGTTCGCCCTCGAGGGCAAGGGCCGCCTGCGCCATGGCGGCAACATCCAGCGGCTGGTGGATCCAGGTGACGCGCCTGGCGAGCAGCGCCGAGCGCACGTCGCGATTGAGGATCAGGTATCGATAGGTGCGTGCGCAGGCGGAATAGCGCGCGTGAAAATGCGCCGGCACGGGCATGGCCCATGCCACGCTCAGGTCCTTGGGCAGCTCGCTGTTGGCGCCGAGCACCCAGCTGCGCGCGGCGCGCGTCGCGCTGGTATCGAAGTGCGCAACCTGGCCCCAGGCGTGCACACCGGCGTCGGTGCGCCCCGCGCACGTCAGACTCACCGGCTCGGCGGCGACGACGCTCAGCGCGCTTTCCACCGACTGCTGGATGGTCACCGTGCCGGGTTGCGACTGCCAGCCGGCGTAGGCCGAGCCGTCGTACTCAATGCCGACGGCGATGCGGCTCATCCGTGGCACCTCGGCGGAAAAGGAAGGCACTGTCCGCTGAAATCGCCGCAGGCGATTTCGGCCAATAGACTAAGGGAGCGACTCCATCAGGCGCTGGGCTTCCTGCTTCTGCGCGGCCGACCCCTCGGTCAGCACTTCTTCAAGGATATTGCGCGCGCCGTCCGGATCGCCCATGTCCATGTAAGCGCGCGCCAGGTCGAGCTTGGTGCCCGCCTGGCTCATCGTCACCGGTTCGAGGTCCGGCAACGCGAGATCTTCGGACTGCAGACGCTGCGTGGCGGCGAAAGCCGTGTCAGGCACGGTCGCGGTTCCCACATCAAGGTCGAGGCCCTGGCCATTGCTCGGATGCGTGCCGGTGCTCGCGCCGACATCCAGATCCAGCGAGCCCGCGGACGGGTGGGTGCCGGTGGAGTCGCCGACGTCCACGTCCACGTCGTCCTGGGCCCCGAGAGCCTTCAGGCGCGAGGTCTGCGAGGGGTCCTTCAGCGTGCGTCCCTGCTGGGTCGCCGCTGAATCGAGCTCCTTGGGATCGAACTGCCAGGCGCCGGTGGAGGAGACCTTTTCGCGCGTGGCGGTCTGGTGCGCAACCTCCATGAGATTGCGCGTGTCATCATCGAGCCCCGAGACCAGTGTCGGCCCTTCCGGCGTGGCGGCGCCAAGCCCCGGCTGATCCACGGTATCCGCTTGTCCGAGTTCCAGGCCGAGATCATCAATGGCCAGTTCCTGGGTCTGCTCGGCACCGCTCTGCTTGAGCGCGGTTTCTACCTTCTGGCGAATGGTCGGGCTGCCGGGCTGCGACAGCGCCGGCTGCTCCACCGTCGGCGCCTCGGCGTCGCCGGTGACCTGGCGCACGGGCGCCGTCATCTGCCGCGTGGTGCCGGTGGTGGATCCCTGCAGATAGGTGTTCTCGAGGAGTGCAGCGCTGCGGTCCGTAACATTGGTGGTTGACTCGCTGGCCGAATGGCCCACGGCGGAACCGATATCAAGGTCAACGCCCGCGGACGCGGCGGCGCCGTCCGGCTCGCCGAGCAGGTCGAAGTCGACGCGGCTCTGCCCGCCCTCGAGGTCCAGATCCACACCACCGGCCGCAGCGCCGCTCACCGCGCCGCCGCCCGAGAACAACGGATCTTCCGGGGCCAGCTGCTTGCCCATGATCAGGATCTTTTCCCACTCCCCGGGAGCTGACTCGGCGCGTGTGCCGGCCAGCTCGCGCGCGGTCTGCAGGAACTGCTCCTTGTTGCCCCACACGAAGAACACTTCCAGCAGCTTGAGCTTCAGGTCGCGCCGCGCAGGTTCGCGGCTGATGGCAATGCGGATCAGATCCGCGGCCTGGTCGTACAGACCGTAGGCCATGTGGAAATCAGCCTCGGCGAGCGGATCGCCCTGGTCGAGGTTGATGGCGGTCTCGCTGCTGATGGTGTCGTCGGCCGGCGCCTGCCGTACCGGTGGGGCGGCGGTTACCGGCTCCGGGACCAGGCGCGGACGCGGACGGTTGGCGGTCTCCTCGACGAGGAAACTGTCCTCAGTCAGCGCGGGTGTTGCAACGCGCGACGGCGCATCCTCGGATGCGAACCCACGGTTGAGGGCAGATCCCGTCGACGCGGCCGCGCCTCCCGCGACCGCGAGGCGGCCGAGGGAATCATCAAATTCAGCTGTGCGCCGTGAGCGCAGCAACCTCAGCGCGAACCAGGCGAGCAGGCCCACGGCCAGCAGCACGAGCACCCACCAGTAATCCTTGAGAGTGTCGAAGATCGAACCGCCCTGGCGCGGTGCGGCCGCGGCGGGCCGCTTCGCAACCGGCGGACTCGCGACCACGGGAGGCGCGACGGCGGGAGCGGGAGCCTCCGCGGCTGGCGCAGTTTCCACGGGCGGCTTCTGTTCGGGGGCGGCAGCGGCGGGCGGCTGCGCGGCAGGTGGCTGCACGGCCGGCGGCGTCTCGGGCGGCGTTGCCGCGGGCTCCACGGCGGCAGGCTTGCCTTGCTTGCTCGCGAGCTGCGCCTGCAGGCGCGCCAGATCCGCGTCGCGCATTTCGAGCAGCCGCTTCTGTTCTGCGACCTGCCCTTCCAGTTCCCGTACCCGACCCTGCAGCTTACCGGGCTCGGCAGCCTGCCCGTTAGGCGTCGCGCCGGCGGCAGCCGACTGCGATGGCGTAACCAGGTGCAGGCGTCCCGGCTGCTCGCCTGCGGGGGCGCCACTGCCGGTGGCACCACGCCACGCCGCGTACTGGCGACGAATCTCGGCATTCGCAGCCGTGCCGGAAATCGCTCCGGCGGCGCTCTCATCGGGGATTCGCAGCACGGCGCCCGAGCGCAGCAGGTTCATGTTGCGGTCGAAGGCGCGCGGATTTGCCTGGTAGATGGCGACCATCCAGCTGCGCGCGCGCGCGGAGCCCACGCCGGCGTTCGCCGTGGCGCTGGCGATTCTCGAGAGCGTCTCGCCGCGCGTGACGACATGCGTTGCGCCGGCGCCGGCGGCCGGGGATGTTGATGTCTCGCCCGGCGCTGCTGTCGCTGCGGCCAGGGGCGCGGGCTGCGCCTGCGGCGCTGCGGGCGTAGCTTGAGGAGCGCGCTCGATCGCGCCCTCGCGCGTTGCGGCGCCGGTAGACGGGGCGCTGACCGGCGCGCTGGCAACCGCTGTCTGTGACGGCGCGTAAACCGGCGGGTCGAGGAGCATGGTGTACTCGCGCACCAGGCGGCCGCGCGACCAGTTCACCTCGACGAGTAACGTGACAAAGGGTTCGGAAATGGCGTCGGTGGACTTGAGCCGGATCACCTGCCGGCCGTCGCCCGTGCGCTCGGTGCGCACCTGCACGCCGGTCAGGTAGGCGGGCCATTCGAGGCCATAGCGCGCAAACGTCTCGCGCGACGCCAGTTGCGCCTGCACGTTCACTTCGTCGGGCGCGACGTCGACAAGCTCAATCTCCGCATTCAACGGTGCGTTGAGCGGCGAGAGAAGGTGAATATCTCCCAGACCCAAGGCAAACGCTGCTGACGGCAAGGCCAGCAGCAATGCCAGCGCCCGGCTTGAGCATTTGGCGACCATCAGGGCACCCCGGCAAGCATCATTGGCTAAAATATCTTTTTAAAACATAAAGATGGAACGCAAGTTGCGAGTCCACCACGAGTCCGGCGGCAATATAACTTAAATAGGCCCGGGGACCAAAGCGAACTGTGTCGCGGTTCGTCGCCGGACAAGCGCGAACTGTGGATTGGTTCGCGCTCTGGAGCCGCTGGCGGGGACGTGCGGATACGAATCTTCAGCCCTGTGGGGCGTCGGTAATCACGGGGGTGGGTGACCTCACGTCGGCATTCTGCGCGCGCTGCCGCAGGTAGTGGTCCATGAGCACGATAGCCAGCATCGCCTCGGCAATGGGTGTGGCGCGCAGGCCGACGCACGGGTCATGGCGGCCGGTGGTGACGATCTGCACCGCCCGGCCGGCGGTATCGATGGTGTCGCCGGGCACCTGGATGCTGGAGGTCGGCTTGAACGTCAGGTGGGCGATGACATCCTGGCCTGAGGAGATGCCTCCGAGCGTGCCGCCCGCATGATTGCTGCGGAAACCCGTCGGCGTGAGCTCATCGCGGTGCTCGCTGCCGCGCTGGGCCGCCGCTTGCGTCCCGGCGCCGATTTCCACCGCCTTCACCGCGTTGATGCTCATGAGCGCATGCGCGATGTCCGCGTCCAGCCGGTCAAATACCGGCTCGCCCAGGCCCGGGGGCACGCCGCTCGCGATCACGGTCACGCGCGCGCCGATCGAATCCCCCTCCTCCCGCACCTTCCAGATCAGGGCTTCAAGCTCAGCAACACGCCGCGGGTCCGGACAAAAAAACGGATTCTGGTACGCGAAGGCGGGATCCTTGGGCTCGAGCACCAGCGCCCCGACCTGGCTGAGATAGCCGTAGATGCGCACTCCCAGGCGCGCCGCAAGATAGCGGCGCGCGATAGCGCCGGCCGCGCAACGCATGACGGTCTCGCGCGCTGAGGAACGCCCACCGCCACGGTAATCGCGCACACCATATTTCTGCTGGTAGGTGTAGTCGGCGTGCCCGGGACGGAAGCGGTCCTTGATCCGCTCATAGTCGCGTGGGCGCGCGTCGGTGTTCTCGATGAGGATGCCAATGGGCGTGCCGGTCGTGTGGCCTTCAAACACTCCGGAAAGGATGCGCACCTGGTCGCCCTCGCGGCGCTGGCTGACGAAGTGCGAGGTGCCGGTGCGGCGGCGGTCGACATCGGCCTGCAGGTCGGCGTCACTCAACGGCAGCCCCGGCGGGCAGCCGTCGACGATGCAGCCCATGGCCGGCCCGTGGCTCTCGCCGAAGGTCGTGACCGTGAAGAGTGTGCCGATGGTATTGCCGGACATGCCCCGCGCCGCGCCTCTAACTTGCCTGCAGCTGTTCGCGTGTCAGGAGGAACACTCCGCCGCCGCCACGCTCGAACTGAAGCCACACGAACGGCACGCGCGCGAACGCGCGCCGCACGGCGGCCTCGGTGTTACCCACCTCGACGATCAACAGTCCCCCCGGACGCAGGTGCCGGCGCGCCTGGCGCAGGATGATCCGTACCGAATCGAGCCCCGTGTTGCCGGCGGCGAGCCCGACACGCGGCTCGTGCCGGTACTCGGGCGGCAGCGCGCGCAACTCGCGGCTCCCCACGTAAGGTGGGTTCGAGACGATGATATCGTAGGTCGCCCCCGCGAGCGCCGCGAAGTGGTCGGACCTGCGCAGGTGCACGCGCCGCGTGAGGCGCTGACGGCGCACGTTGATGCCAGCCACAGCCAGCGCTGCTGGCGAGATGTCCACGGCATCAACCCGCGCACCCGGCAGCGCCCTGGCGCAGGCGATCGCGATGCAGCCGGAACCGGTGCCGAGGTCGAGTATGCGCCGCACGCGGCGCGCCGCGATCCACGGCGCAAAGCGGCGCTCGATGAGTTCGGCTATGGCTGAGCGCGGCACCAGTACCCGCGGATCGACGTGCAGCGGCACACCCGCAAACCAGGCAACGCCGGTCAGGTACGCCCCCGGGATGCGCTCAACGATACGGCGGGTGAGAATCTCGCGCGCGCGCTGCTGCCCGGCCCGGCCGACCGGCCGCCGCCCGAGAGCGGCACCGCCCGCGGCCGGCAGCCCGAGGGCGTGCAAGGTCAGAGCCGCCGCCTCATCCCAGACGTTGTCGGTACCGTGCCCGCAGAACACGCGCGCGCGCCGCAAACGCCGGGCACCGCGCGCGATGAGCTCGCGCACCGTAAGCGTGGTCCGGGGCGCGCGTACGGCGCGCGAACGGGTGTGAAATAATTCCCTCATGACAGCACGTGCCCGACTGCTCCTGGCCGCCGCCGCGGTGTGCGCGGCGTTCGCCGGCTTCTGGCTCGCGCGCCAACTTGACAGGGATGCGCCGCAGCTGGCAAGCGGGACGTGGCTGCCGCGGGCGCGGGCCGTCGCCGATTTCCAGCTGCTGGATGCCACCGGGCGCCCCTTCACCCGCCAGGATCTCATGGGGACTCCGGCGCTGGTTTTCTTCGGCTTCACGCATTGTCCGGATGTGTGTCCGACCACGCTTTTGAAGCTGGCGCGCATCAGGCGCGCAGCCGCCGTGCCGGACCTGCGGGTGTTGTTCGTCAGCATCGATCCGCAACGCGACACTCCGCCCGTGATCGGCATGTATGTGCACGCCTTCGATGCCAGCTTTGAAGGCCTGACGGGCGATGCGGCCGCGATCCACTCGCTCGCGGCGAACTTCAGTGTCGCATTCAATCGCGTCGCGCTGCCGGACGGGGACTACACCATGGACCACTCGGCGGTGGTATTTCTGCTCGACCGACAGGCGCGCATCGCCGCCATTTTTACCCCGCCCTTCGAAGTGCCGGCGCTCGTCGCCGATCTTAAGCGCGCGGCGGCGTTCCTGGGCCGCTCCGTGAAGGCGGCGACGTGAACGACGACCCGGACCGGCTGCAGGCGCGCCTGTTCGTGGCGCTGCAATACCTTTTGCCGCAGCACCTGCTGTCGCAGGTGGTGCACCGGGTGACACGCAGCCGCGTGCGCTGGGTGAAAAACGCGCTCATAGACAATTTCGTCGTCAACTTCCGCCCGGACATGAGCGAGGCGGTGCAGAGCGAGCCGCTTGAGTTCGCGAGCTTCAACGAGTTCTTTACCCGCGCGCTGCGGCCGGAGGTTCGGCCAACGGATCCGGATCCGGACACGCTGGTGTCGCCCGTTGACGGCACGATCAGCCAGATCGGCGCCCTGGATGGTTCGTGGCTCGTACAGGCCAAGGACCTGGCGTACACCCTCGAGTCGCTGCTGGCGGCGGAGCCTTTGTGGTCGGCGCTGTTCCAGGGCGGCACGTTCGCGACGCTGTACCTGGCTCCTTATAACTATCACCGCGTCCACATGCCGCGCGCCGCCACGCTGCGCGCGGCCTGGTACATCCCGGGAGCACTCTTCAGCGTCAACACCACCACCGCCGCCAGTGTCCCGGGCCTCTTCGCCCGCAACGAGCGCGTCGTGTGCGTGTTCGAGGATGGGCCGCTGCAGTTCGCGCTGGTGCTGGTGGGCGCGCTGTTCGTCGGCAGCATGTCCACGGTGTGGCACGGGGATGTCACCCCGCGCAGCCCGCGGCGCGGCGTGCAGCTCGCCCTCGAGGGCGCGCTGAGCCCGCTCGCCCTCGCGCGCGGCGCGGAACTCGGACGTTTCAACATGGGCTCCACCGTCATCCTGCTGCTGCCGCGCGGCCGCGCTGCCTGGCTGCCGGCGCTCGCCCCGGGGGCGACCATCCGGGTCGGCCAGGCGCTCGCGCACCTCACATGAGCGCCGGCGGCGCGGACTGGCGTCCCGGCGCCACGCCGGCACGCCTGCAGGCACGCGCGGCGCTGCTGGCGCGCACGCGCGCGTTTTTCGCCGCGCGCGGGGTACTCGAGGTCGACACGCCGCTGCTCGTGAACGCGCCGGTCAGCGATGTGCACATTCATTCAGCGGCGGTGCGGCTGGCCGCGGAGCGCGGCGCAAGCGCGCAGATGTTTCTTCACACCTCGCCCGAGTACGCCATGAAGCGCCTGCTCGCGGCCGGCAGCGGCGACATCTACCAGGTCTGTCACGTCGTGCGCGCACTCGAGCACGGCCGGCTGCACAACGCGGAGTTCACGCTCATCGAATGGTACCGGCTGGGCTTTACCCTCGAGGCGCTCATGGACGAGGTCGCGGCGCTGGTGCGGGAATTACTGGGGAGCGCGGGCCCGCAACGCGCGCAGGAGCGTATGAGCTACCGCGAAGCGTTCACGCGCGAGCTGGCGCTGGACCCCTTTACCGCAACCCTCGCGGAGCTCGCGCAGGCGGCGGCGACGCTCGGCTTCGGTGCGCCGCCGGCAGGCGAGGGTGAGGGCGGCGCGGCGCGGCGCGATGAGCTGCTGGAGCTTCTCATGGGCGCCGTCGTGGGTCCGCGGCTCGGGGCCGGCGCGCTCACCTTCGTGCATGGCTACCCGGCGACCCAGGCCGCGCTGGCGCGCCTGGATCCGCGCGATCCGCGCACCGCGCGCCGCTTCGAGCTCTACTGCGACGGCATCGAGCTTGCCAACGGGTTCCACGAACTCACCACCGCGAGCGAGCAGCGCCTGCGCTTCGAAACGGACAATTCGGAACGGCGGCGTATGGGGCTGCCGGTGCACGCGCTCGATGAGCGCCTGCTCGCCGCGCTCGCCGCCGGCTTGCCCGATTGCGCGGGCGTCGCCGTGGGCTTCGACCGCCTGGCGATGCTCGCAACGGGTGCGGCGCACATCGACGAAGTGCTGGCGTTCCCCACCGGGCGGGCGTGACTTTCGGGCGCGGTTCGCTGCCGTAGCAGCGAACCGCGGTGGCCGGGGACGGGGATTGGCCTCAGAATACTCGCCGCGACATCACCCGTGACCAACCGATGAGCTACCTGGCCAAGCGCTACACCTTCAACGACAAGCCTGCGGACTACGCGCGCCTGCGCGACGAGCTCGCGGCGCTGCTCGCCGGGGAGCGCGACCTCATCGCCAACGCGGCCAACACCTCCGCGCTCATCTTCGATGCCCTGCCGGACCTTAACTGGGCGGGCTTCTACTTTCTCAAGGGCGGCGAGCTCGTCGTCGGGCCCTTCCAGGGCAAGCCCGCCTGCGTGCGCATCGCGCTGGGCCGCGGCGTGTGCGGCACGGCCGCGGCACGGCGGCGCACCCTGCTGGTGCCCGACGTGCATGAGTTTCCGGGACATATCGCCTGCGATACCGCCTCGCGCTCCGAGATTGTCGTGCCGCTCATCGCCGCTGATGAGCTGCTCGGCGTGCTCGACGTCGACAGTCCGCGACCGGGCCGTTTCGACGCAGCCGACGCGCGCGGCCTCGAGTCGCTGGCGGCATTGTTCATGGGCCTCGCCGGGCAGGCTGCGCAGCCCTCACACCCGTGACGGCGCCCGTACGGCTCTCGCCCCGCGGGCTGGCGGCGGCGACCGCAGCCTTCGTGATCTGGGGACTGTTCCCGGTCTACCTGCACCCCCTGCACGACGTGGCGGCGATCCAGATCATCGCGCATCGCGTGACCTGGTCGTGCCTGTTCATCCTCGTGTGGCTCGCCATGCGCGGCGAGCTGTCGCGGCTGACGAGCACTCTCGGCAAGCCGCAGCTCGTGGCGCGCCTGACGCTGACGGCGCTGCTGATCAGCTGCAACTGGCTGGTCTATGTGTGGAGCGTGACCCACGAGCACATCGTCGACACCAGCCTCGGGTACTACATCAACCCGCTGATGAATGTCGCGCTGGGCGTTGTGGTGCTCAAGGAGCGCCTGAACCGGGCCCAATGGGTGGCGGTGACCCTCGCCGGCGCCGCGGTGCTCTACCTCGCCGTACTCGCCGGGCGTCCGCCGTGGATTGCGCTCACGCTGGCGGTGAGCTTTTCCCTCTACGGGCTGCTGCGCAAGGTGATCAGCGTGGATGCGCTGCCCGGGCTTGCCACCGAGACCCTGATCCTGTTGCCGCTCGCCCTCGCCTACCTCGTGTGGTGCCAGGCGACCGGCAGCGGTGCGCTGACCAACACCAGCCCCGCAATAGTCGCGCTCCTCATCGGCAGCGGACTCGTGACGGCGATTCCGCTGTTCCTGTTTGCTTATGGCGCGCGCGCCCTGCCGTACTCAACCCTGGGCGTGCTGCAATACATGGCACCGAGCCTGCAACTGCTGTGCGGGGTGTATCTGTTCCACGAGAGCTTTGGGACAACGCGTGCGGCCGGCTTCGCCGTCATCTGGCTGGCACTGCTCATCTACGCCGCCGACGGGCTGTGGCGCACGCGCAGCGTGTGGCGCGCACCCGCAGCGGACGGCGCCTAGC
>Ga0210384_10006049_pt1 | contig 12970 bp, 18 predicted proteins | sample IncBWH2MmetaG_FD_160574 | JGI IMG/M metagenome (GOLD analysis project Ga0210384, IMG submission 160574) | Forest soil microbial communities from Barre Woods Harvard Forest LTER site, Petersham, Massachusetts, United States - Inc-BW-H-2-M | ecosystem: Environmental > Terrestrial > Soil >... | reverse complement strand
CCGCGCACGAGGCTAAACTGCTCTCCTCCCTTTCGATGCTCTTGTAAGGACTACCTGTTGTAAACAGGCGTTTACACTCAAAACCCGCCCGATGGGTCAATGAGTGTAATGGCGATTTTTCACCAATCATGAAACTCTGAGTATTATGGCGGGTTGATTTTTGAAGCAGGAGGTTTCTAGTGAAGCGCATCCGGCAAATCATTGTTGCGTTGTTGGGTTTGTTTTATGTTGGGCTGCTCTATCCGCTGTACACGGATCTCTGGCACAGCAAATGGCTGATTGAAATGCGCAACGAGGAATGCGAGCCGATGTTCCTAACCTTCTTTGTCACGCTCGGAGTGTTTCTATTGTTGGCTGCGCGAAAGCCCATGCAGTACAGGCTCGTGATTGCTTTCGCAGCGTGGCACAGCCTCGCACATTCGGCAACCATGCTGATCCAGACTGTCGAAGCGTACGGGCACGGGACTCCACGGGATTACAGAGATGTGATCCTCTTCGGAATGATTGGAATAGTTGTGCTACTCATGGTTCCATCGAAAGAAGAGGCAGCGGCTATCGCGTAATCCCGGTTCTCGGCGTGTCTTTGAGATGAGGTCGCCATGAACAGAATCCGATTGGCGAGAACAGGCGTGGCTGTTGAAAAATTCATCTCGCTAGCATGCCCTATAAATGACGTTCTCGATTTTGGTGGACATTTTCTATCCCTCGACCGGGACATTTTTTCAAAAGAGGGGTTTTTTCAACAGCCACGCCTGATTGCAACAGTTACGCTCAAGGGCAGTGGCGTGCATAATTTTCGAACGGGAGCACACGCGAATGGATCGATTCGACCGCTGCCGCCAGGAGATTGACATCAATGACGTGCCCTGCATCTGAGGGACTTGGTGCCATTCGCTTACAAATGGGGTATCGGGGATGACGTCGCTCGATCCGTTTTCGAGGAATCTACTTCTGACGAAGAGAAAGACGAATTCCGTCGCGCCTCGACCGGAAAGACGGAGCAAGTGACGGAATGGCTGGATTCGTTTGCGGAAGGCAGCGTTCACCCCGGCGCATTCTCGAATTTCCGCTATATGCTCGAAGCCGTCGCGGAGATGACCATCTGGCCAGACTGATGTTCTGCCCGGATTGCGGATGGGGCCGGCGCCGTTCTGGCAGACGCCGCTCGGCCGGCTCGGTCGCTTCAGTGATATCGCCCCCCTGGCGGTGTTCCTGGCGTCAGACGAATCAGCCTGGATCACGGGAGAGTCATTCGGGCCGCGGGCGGCCTCGTTGTGGCCACTTGAGTGCGATGTGCTGACCCCTGAGACAGAGAAGGCCGGGCCGAACATGGACGTGCAACGCTCAACCGCGCTCCGACGATCTGATGGATTAAGCGCAATTGCCAGCTTACGTCACCATTGGCCGGAATACCTGATGGAAGTCGGCGAGGTGGGATTGTACCTCTTCGTTGCGTGCGTGATAACGACGTTGCTAGATCACCCTGCGTCGATTGTGCGGCAGTCTATTCCTAGCTGCATTGCTCGCAGGGCGCTCATGGGATTGGTTATGGGTGCGACGGCTATTGCAATTGTGATCTCACGCTGGGGCAAACGGTCGGGAGGTCATTTCAATCCGGCAATCACCCTCACTTTCTATCGCCTGGGAAAGGTAGAATTTTGGGATACATGGTTCTACGTAATCGCGCAGTTCTTAGGCGCGATGAGCGGTGTCGCCCTTGCCAAATATATGCTGCGTGGGGCCCTTGCTCATGATGCGGTGCGTTATGCGGTGACGGTGCCAGGCATGTACGGAAGCACTGTCGCATTCGTGGCCGAATTGGCGATCTCTTTCTTTCTGATGATTACTGTGTTGTGCGCGACCAATCAAAAAAGACTAGCGCCATACACGGCGTATTTTGTGGGCGTACTGATCGTGATCTACTACACCTTCGAAGCACCGCTATCAGGCATGAGCACGAACCCGGCACGAACATTCGGCTCAGCACTGCATGCGAACGATTGGCACGCGCTCTGGATTTATTTCATAGCTCCGTCGATGGGCATGCTCGCCGCCGGCGAGGTATTTCTCCGGGTCCGCCGGGGTGCCGCCCCATATTGCGCCAAACTTCACCACGCTAACCATGAACGCTGCATCTTCCATCACGCCCAAAACGAAGTTTAGGGAGGAGATCCTATGCAACGACTTCAACATGACTACTTGGCTGCATATCGCAGCCTGAAACTGACTCGGGACTCCGAAGGTATCCTGGTCGCCGAATTTCACAGCAACGATGGGCCATTCACTTTCACCGCACAAGATCATACAGATTTTGTCGAAGCCTTTTACCGGATCGCGCAGGACCGGGCGAACAAGATTGTCATCTTGACCGGAGCGGGCGGAGACTTCATCCCTGAGATCGATTTTTCATCCTTTGGCAATGTCGCCGATCCCGGCGTTTGGGACCAGGTTCACGATGAAGGAGTTCAGCTTTTAGAAAACATAGCCAACATACGCGTGCCGGTCATCGCGGCTATCGAGGGACGCGCTCATGTGCACTCAGAATATGCCCTACTTGCGAATGTGATTGTGGCAGCCGAGGGGGCGACCTTCCACGATGTGCCGCATTTCGCTGGCGGCATTGTGCCCGGGGACGGAATCTTCACCACCTGGAGTTATCGCGCCGGAGCAGGACGAGCGGAGGCATTCCTGCTGAATCCACAGCCGCTAACGGCGCGTACCGCATGTGAATGGGGAGTGGTTGCCGAAGTTGTGCCGAACGGTAAGGCGCTCAGTCGGGCACGGGAATTGGCCGCACTCTACTTGAAGGCTCCCGAGGTGACGCGCCGCAATACACGCATACACTTCATTCAACCCTTGAAAGAACGCATCGTGCGAGAAGTTGGCTACGGACTGTCGCTCGAAGGGGCGTCGGCAGCCGATCTCGTCAAATCAATGCAAGCCAAGAGCGAACCTGTTGCTCAGAAAGGAAAAGTCGCATGAAGAAAACTCAGACCTCTCCATTCGCCCATGTTCTTAAGAAGTCGCAGCCGGAAGAATTTGATCTGGTGATTCTCGGTGGCGGCACCGGCTCGACCGTCGCTGCGTGGACGTTTGCCAGCGAAGGCAAGCACGTCGCGGTTGTCGATCGCAAGTATATCGGCGGCTCTTGTCCTAATATTGCGTGCCTTCCGAGCAAGAACATTATCCATAGTGCGAAGGTTGTGGACTACTTTCGCCGAAGCAAAGAGTTTGGCATTGCTCATGATGGCTTCACGATTGAGATGTCGGGCGTCCGCGACCGCAAGCGCAAGATGGTCGTCGGCCTGAACGAGATGTATATGGAGAACTACAGGAACACGGGCGCCGAGTTCATTTTGGGCACCGGACGGTTTGTTGCTCCGAGAACTGTGGAGGCCATCCTCCCCGACGGGAGCAGTCGTCAACTCCGCGGTACGAATGTGATCGTCAGCACCGGCACACGGGCCTCATTGGAACCAATTCCTGGTCTTGCTGATGCACAACCACTCACGCACATCGAGGCGCTCGAATTGGGCCAAGTCTCCGAACATCTGCTTGTTATCGGCGGGGGCTACGTAGGAGTAGAGCTTGCGCAGGCCATGCGGCGATTCGGCAGCAAGGTGACTGTGATTGATCGCAATGGACGCCTGATGTCCAAAGAAGACCCGGACGTATGCGAGGATCTTCGCAGCCTGCTCGCAGATGAAGGCGTCGACATTCTCCTGAATGCACAAATCAACACAGTGTCGGGTAAAAATGGCGACTCGGTAACTGTCGTCGTCGAGCAGAATGGAATTGAGACAGTACTAAAGGGTAGTCATGTGTTGGTCGCCACGGGCCGCAATCCAAACACCGAAGGACTCGGCCTGGAACTGACCGGTGTTGAGCTCACCGACCGTGGATACATCAAGGTCAACGAACGGCTGGAGACCACCGCGCCCGGCGTCTGGGCGATCGGCGAGGTCGCAGGTAGCCCGCAGTTTACCCACATCAGCATCGACGATTTCCGCGTCGTCCATGCCAATATAACCGGCGGCAACCGTGTGACCACCGGCAGGCAAGTCCCATATTGTCTGTTTACCGACCCCGAACTTGCTCGTATCGGTCTGAGTGAAACAGAAGCGCAGGCTCAAGGGATCGCGTATCGCCTGTTTAAGGTCCCAATGGAAACCAACCTTCGTGCACGTACGCTGTCGGAAACCCGCGGGTTCGTGAAGGCCCTCGTGGAGGCTGATAGAGATCGCATCCTCGGGTTCACAGCCTTCGGTGTCGGTGCGGGAGAGATCCTGGCCACCGTCCAGATTGCGATGATCGCAGGGCTGCCCTACACGGCGCTGCGCGATGCGGTCCTGACTCACCCAACACTGGTCGAGGGTCTCATATCTCTGTTCTCTTCTGCGGCGTCAGCGCACAATGTTGTCGAGACGAGAGGAGCCCAGATCTCCGCCGCATGAGATGAACGGCAACAGCACTGAGAAAAATACGCACTCACGATCCGGTCGTTGCGCAACATGTTTCGCTACTTGCGCGCATTGTTAGTTCCAAGAGTCTTAGTGCTGTATCTGAAGCGCCCACGAGTGGAAAGGTGTCCGCTGAGGTGCTCTGGACGGGCGCTTCAGATACAGCACTAAGACATATCGATACCTAATCGGCGAAAGGAAATCTCGGGCTACTTGTGAGCGTACTCGAGCTTCGGGTACCAGTCAGTGCCGCGACCCTCCGGCGTTAGATCCAACATCAGCCAAAGAGGATCGAGGTCTGGGGCGCCGCGCGGATCCTGTCCGGGGTCGGCCATCGCACCACTCATCTCGCCACTGTAGAAGTGGTAAACCCTTCCGTTACGCCGCGTGAAAACACTGAAGCCGGGTACGTCGGCGTCGCTGGGATTGCCAGGCACCGGGAACTAGCCACCGACGCGGGTTCGAACGCGACTCTCTGGGAAGCCCGGCGGATTAAACAAGCAATATCCAATTGCTCTTCCGGTCAACGGGGACACGCTAACGGCGCGGGTTTTTCGTTCGATTCTTCATCGAGTCCCGGCGGATTGTAGCGGCACCGAATGTTGCCAAACAGATTATTGAACTAAACAGTCCTGGACAGAGCGCTATTCCTAGGTTGCTGGAGTGTTCATGTTGTGCGCCACGGTCGCGCGAAACCGGTCTTGGTTCATCTCTGTACCGGCAGAATGGGCTGTGCTAAAGTGTCTCGGCTTACCGAAAGGAGCACTATGGCAAAGAAGATTGATCCCCTCAACAAGAAGCATTACGGAGCAGTATCGGCCATGCTTGCCGTATCCGACGTGAAGACGGCCGTGGCCTTTTATCAAAAGGCTTTTGGCTTTGCCAAGCGTGGTGTAATGAATGGCCCGGATGGCAAGCCGATCCATGCCGAGCTAACTCTGCGTGGCACGACTTTGATGCTGGGACCGGAAAACCCCGCGCGTGGCATGCGCAGCGCTAAGACAGTTGGCGCCTCGCCGGCGAGCTTGTATCTCTACGTGGAAAATGTGGACAAAACAGTCGCAAAGGCCGTGGGTCTCGGAGCAACTATTCAAGGCCAAGTCACGGACATGTTTTGGGGCGATCGTTGCGGCATGGTAGTCGATCCTGACGGATACGGATGGATGGTGGGGACACACAAGGCTGAACCGTCGACCCGGGAAATGAAAAAGAAAATGGCAGAGCAGGTCGGACAGCAGCCGGCTGGTGCTGCAACCGAGGCGGCTTAGCCGGGCACTCACTAACTGGATCTGTTGCTAGCAATAGCGGTGCAACTGTTTAGCTTTTTGCTCATGGAGCAATCGTCCCCAGGCGCCAACTCTGTAAGGTTTATTTCGGCTTTTCGGAAGGCGCGATCTGAACCTGAATGGCGTGAATGTCGTCGGATTTTTTGGTGTCCACGGACACTATTCCAAAACTGCCGTTCGCGCCGCGGACTTGAACGGTTCGGGTGGCTTGCGCTCCGGACGGGCCTGGGCGCACCGTGTTGGTAGTTAGCGTGGTCACTCGGAGACCGGAGCCCGGATCGCCAGGGCTCGACTGCTCCACCTGCTGTTCGGTGGTTTGCTGACCATTGGAGCTAGTGCGCTGGGCATTGGTTGCGCGCTCTACCAGGTGCAGACTGCCGTCCCGAGCCGATCCGGGGACATCGACGGAATAGGTTTCAACTGTGTTGCGCTTTTCTCCCGGAGCGCTCTCGGATTCCTTGCTCACGGTACGAGAGACCTCGCCAAGCTTGCCTTCAGAATCAGGGCGGGAGACTCGTTCCTCGGTGCTGCGGTTCTTGCCTTCTTCCCTGGTAATAGCTTGCCGTATTTCGCCTACTTGCCAGTTCCCGGCGCCATCGGGAAGCAGCGTAGTTTTTTGAGATTCAACCGTGTCATTTGAGCCTCGTTTGCGAACCTCTTGCACTTTCATAGCTGGAGCCACACCCCCGTTGACACTTGGTAGCGACACCGTGGTTTTCGTCTCCTCCACATCCTTACTGGTCCGTTTGGTCTCCTCGGTTTCGCGCCGAACCAACTGAAGCCTGCCGTTGACATCGGGGTTCGAGGTGACGCGTAGTACATTCGAGTCACCTCCGGGCAGAGCGTGCTTTTCTTCTTCTGTCACCTGTACCAGCGTTTTCGCCCCATCGGAATCCCGACCGAACGTTCGCGTGGTGGTTCGCACGGTGGTGGCGTCCACTTGCACCGTTTCCTTTTCGATGTCTTGGTAAGGCTCGAAATGTCCATCAGACCCGCGGCGCTCGACCGATTGCTTGTCTAGTGTCCGATTGCCGCTCCGGATGTGACTTTCGAGAGTGCGTGTGGGATTTACGTTGTCGTTTTGCGACTCGGTGGTGGCCGTCCAGGACTTGTTCGCGTCGCCTGTTTGGGCATCGGATGTTTGCGCCCCAAGCGCGACAATAGAACAAGAATATGCCCCGATTGCGAGTAGCATCAGCTGGCTTAAACGCGCCGCGCGCGAACGTCCATCCCGTTTGAAAATATTTGTGGTGCGCATGCCTATTATTCTCTCCCTGCCGACATTCGGTGTCCAGCGCAACAAGGCAAGCGTGCCAGCGGACTCTGGGTCCCATCCGCCGGTCCCGCATCTAGATTCCTCATAAACGCCGGCATCGATAGACTTCCTTCCTATGACCGCCACTTGCGAGAGAGGCCTGAATAAGTCTAGCTAGGGGATTCGCCGTTCCCAGGCACAAGCCAGATTCCGCGTCCGCTTCGCTCGACGTCGGAATGTCACAATCAAGTACTGTTGATGGCGTCGCAGCAGGTTCCCGTCATGCTGTGACCACCTTCGCCGACCAATTCTTTACCAATGCTCCGAAGCGGCCGAGCACCTTGGAGAAGTTGTCTCCGGCGGCGGCAAAGCCCAGGCGGAAATGTGAGGGCGCACCGAAGCAATCGCCGGGAGCCAGCAGGATTCCAAGCTCGGTGGCGGCCTGGCAGAACGCGCGGTCGTTCTCGCCGCTGACCAGCCAGGGGAACGCGGTCATGCCACCTTGCGGAGGAATCCAGCCGAGTACGTCGCGATGGTCCGCCATGAAGCGCTCGAGGAGCTTGAGGTTTCGGGTGGCGGCTTCCTGGGTCTTGCCGAGCACGACGTCACGTTTGCGGATTGCGATTTCCGAAAGAATTTCTCCGGTGGTGTTGCAGATCGAGAAGTAGGCGCGCGCGGTCCAGTATTGCTGGCGGCGCTGGGCGTCGTGTTCGATCATCCATCCCGTGCGCACACCGGCAATCGAAAATGCCTTCGACAGGTCGGCGATCACTGTGGCATGCGGCAGGCGCGCCGCCGATTTCGTTTGCCTTCCGTGGTGGATGGGATGGTAGACCTCGTCACTCACGAGCTGGATTCCGCGCTCGGCGGTGAAGTCGTGAAGGGCTTCCATTTCGCCGTCGCCGAGGGTCGCGCCCGTGGGGTTGTGCGGGCTGTTGACCAGGATGAGCTTGGTCTTCGAGTCGGCGAGCCGCTTGATCTCGTCGAGGTCTATGCGGAAGCCGTTCTCGCGGCGCACGCGATAGAAGCGATGATGAGGACCAAGGGAACGAGGACCGATGAGGGCTACTCGGAAGTGAGCGTGCCTCGATCCAGCGAACAATTGGCATTCAGTTCGGCGAAGAGAGCAGTACACATGAGGTAAACTTGGGCCGGTGCGGTTGGGTACTGGTGGGGAGGTGATGAGATTGGCAGAAGTTCGACTGCAAGAAGGCGAGTCGCTGGAGAATGCCCTTCGTCGCTTCAAGCGCAAGGTGCAACAGGAAGACATCATCAAGGAGGTCAGGCGTCACTCCTTCTACCTGAAACCGGGCGAGAAGAAGCGCGTTAAGGAAGCTTTAGCGCGAAAGCGTGCTCGAAAAAAGAGTCGCAAAGAGTCGGACTAGGTGCAATCTAGGGCCGCGGCTGCCACACAGCGGCCCTCCATTTCGCTCGGCAAGGTTCTCTGCTGGACAGTCGTTCTACTTCCTGGGGTGCTTCGGCTTTACGGCTGTACCGAGTTCAATCCAAGGTAGACAGCCCAACCCGCGATTGCCAAGATCATCAGGCCCGAAGTTGCGCCTACTAGTTTCACCAGAGGATTTATCTTGTTCACTTTGGCTATCAGTTGGCTTTGTTCCGTTGCCCTTGATGAGGAAGACTCATCAATGAAAAGCTGGTCGTCCTCTTGCCTAGTCAGGGTACTGCGGTAGAAGAGGAGGATGAGGAGAATTCCAGTCACAACCCCCCACGCAATCAGCAGCCATTCCATTCCCGGAGTCATAGGTCACCTCCACTATTTCGAGCAATTGAGAGATGCGAAAGGGACTGCTTAAGGCTAGTCTTCGGCATCAGCAATAGCAATGCGATTCGAGTAGTGTTTTCCCAACAGAGGCGGAATGGTCTCTGGCCCGTGGGAGACCTGTGGTGCATAACCCGAGGCCGCGATGATAGCTGCCTGCTCCTAATGCGATCGCTTCGCCCCCGGCTACGCGTAGAAAAGACGGTTCGCAACCCGTTAGCAGTGGCTTTCGGGATTGTGCATGGAGACGAGCAACCCGGAAGTTAGGGTCGAGAAGCCGACTTCACAGGACCGATCCAGCCGTGGAAGCCGGATAGCTTCCCGAGGTTCTGGTCGCCGAAGGCCTTAATGTCTTTGGCGACGGTTTAGCAATACACAGGGAGGTTCTGAATGGTTTGCAAAATTTTCTACTCTACTCCCTTTTTCAACGGGTTACAAATCAGTTGATTTGATCCGTTCTGCTTGGTAACGATTCGTTCTGATCGTGCAACCATTACAATTTCAACAACCCGGTACGCAAAATTCGAATGGAATGGTGGTTTCACTCCGTAAGCTTTCCTCCCTTTCTCATGGTTCAGCTGGTCCAAACTGCACGGTTCTAACAATTGATTTTGTTCAAGGCGATCCTGCAATTGCTGGTTATTTCCGGGGCGCTCATTCATTTTGAGAGGGCGTGCACGGTTTCTCCGAAACTGCATCGACATAATTCCTTTCGGCACGTCTGGGACCAGATCCGTTACAATCAAACCGTTGAAAGCCGCCAGATATGGTTGGGAGCGATAGATGGCAAAACCAGCGAGTAAAGCAAAGAAGAATAATGCATTCATGAAGCCGATGCAGCCCTCGGAGCATCTGGCCAAGATTGTCGGCACAGAACCGCTTCCGCGAAGTGAGGTCACGAAAAAGATCTGGGCGCACATCAAGAAGCACAAACTGCAGAATCCGCAAAATAAACGGGAAATTCTGGCCGATGATAAGTTACAGCCTATTTTTGGCGGGAAAAAGATGGATATGTTTCAGATGGCCAAAGCGGTCAATAAACATCTGAAATAATCGGTACCGTCACAACCTCGAAGAGCCCTGTCGCTGTAGCTCGAGAAGAATGCGTATCCCGCGGTAGAAATTCTCTTTGTTGTAGGCTGTCTCCCAACGGCTCAAAACCGCCTTGAATTGCTTGCTCGCATTCTTTAGGGTGACTTGCGCTCGCGGACGAGATTTCTGGATGGTCCTCAAAGAGCGAAGTGCGTCAACGATCTCCGGCTCGATCCGCTTGCGTGACTTTTGAGCATTTCTTATCCATCGAGGTGGGATGTTCGCCCGGAACCTAAGGAACCCCCGTGTGGCCGATCCAGCACTTGACAAAAAGAGCTTGGCTTCCCTTGGCATTACATTACCTCCCGCGTGTGGCAAAAGCCGGAAACCTCATCAGAAAAAACCCTGTCAAAATCGCCGTATGCCCCTAAACTGTCAGGGTACCACCCGGGTTGCGCTAAATCGTGGCTAGACAGCGCTAAGAGTGTAATGCCATAGCCCGCCAACCACGTATTATTGCCTACGGAAGAGGTCCATGACGCGAATAGCGTGCAGCCTTTCAAAGGTGATCGTCGTCTAACTCTCAAGACCGCAAGGGACTTGGGACTTGGAGGATACATGCCACGTTGGCGATGGTACGGCCGCACTTGTGTCCGACAAGCAATTTTCTTTTCGACCGTTACGATTCTCAGCTTTGCACAGAACGCCCCCACCGGGACCAGTCCCGCGCCTCCGCCAAAGCACTTCGACCACGTGCTCATCGTCGTACTCGAAAATCAAAACTATGAGTCCGCCATCAGAAACGATCTTATGAAAAGCCTCGCCCAGAAGGGTGCAATCTTCAGCAATTTCGGCAACCTCTACCATTACTCCTATCCGAACTACCTAGCGATGATAGCGGGTAGTGATTTCGGTACACACAGACCACTATTCTTTAGTGATAACCAGAGGACGTTCAACCACGATAGCGAGCATAGGACGATCGCCGATTTGCTCAATTGGAAGAACTACGCTGAAGATTACCCGGCGTCTCCGACCGCTCAGAAACCATTCCTCGGCGACCGCAAGGGAAGGTACGTACGCAAGCATGTACCCTTCCTAAGTTTCCGAGAGGTCCAGAATAAGAGTTTTCACAATGTGGTCGCGGTGGATACTCACGCCCAGAACAATGCTTTTGTGACTGATATCGGCAGCTTTATCGCCGATCCGCAAAAGCATCCGCTACCTGAATATATGTTTTATAGTCCGAATCTCGACGACGACGGGCATGACCCGATGTCTAATCCGCAAGAAGGGCTCAAAAAGGCCGCGGATTGGCTACGCGTGTTTCTCACCACCTGGCTCCATTTCGACGATACGACTTGGGTTCCGAAAGACGAACAGATGAAGCGAACGCTCGTGATCGTCACTTTTGACGAGTCGGAGGGAGATAACAAACCGGAACGAATCTACACGGTATTTCTGGGCGCCATGGTGAAACCACAGGAGGTTACGGCTGCTTACAATCATTACAGTGTCTTGCGAACAATCGAGGATAATTTCGGGCTCGACCCAATTCAAGGAGAATCGGGAGACGGCACTGCGTCCGTTATCGCCGGCATCTGGAAGTAGTTTACGTTATTCCAGCGACTGCTTTATGATCCGTTAGATATTCCCGGAAGAAAGAGCTGATAGTTAAGCGGAACACTCATGGCTCTGATGTGTGCCCTATAGCTCAGACGCCCAACTCCAGACCGAATACAGTACGGGGAGCACCCAGAAGGGCTCATGACCGGCCGCACCAGTGACCTTTCCTCAGGTTCGGACATCTGCGCCCACGTTAAACATCTTGGCTATGCAATTTCGAGGTGCATTCGACTCTATGGCGAGGAGTTTGAAGTGGTTTCGGACCCGTTTCCTGAAGCTGGTGGGATTGCAGTTCACATGACCACGAAGAAAGACTCAACCATTCGCGTACTGCAGATTCCGGCGACAGTGCTTCAGGGTGCAAAAGGGCAGAGGCCACACTAGCGCCTAGCCGTGTCGAGAGCGCCATAGTTGAGCAGGAGAAAGCATCCATGGACAAACCGAAGGATCAAGATCGGGGCAAGGGAGCGATGGAGCAGGACCAGCAGAATCAAGGCGGCAATACTAGCATGCCAGGTCAATTGGGACACCGTGATGAGGATGAAGAGTTGAAAGACGCCGACGCTGATTTGCCCGGGTGAAACCTGCTGTTTTCTGTGGACTACCATTGTGAAATCGCCGTATCACAAGCACTGCTTTGGCAGGGACTTATCGCTTCTCGACTTTGCCGCCACTGGATTGTGGTAGCGAGGGGAATTTTATGAGATTCATCGATCAATCCGAAGGCGGATTCGCTGAAATCTCTGTAGTCAGGCATGGTCTGAGCTCCGGTACTGCGCGGAAATACCGCACAGTTGAGGAAGCGATGACGGTACTTTTGGTATTCGGATTTGACAGAGGGCTGGTTGATCGTCAACTCGGAGCTCTTTCAGAGATGTCTCCAACGTACTGCTGAGGTTCCCAGTGGCTGATATAGCCGATGATGTTTTACGATCGTTGGGATTCATGGCCGCCGCATTCCACTCGGCTTAAATGACCTTTTTGTAGCCTCTTTAGACAGGATAGGGCCGGATTTCCCGTGTGGCACAAGGGTCATGAATCCATGACAAAATCATCATGGTCTTGCTTTACAAGCTTCGAGTGCAAAGTGTCGGTTCTAGGTGCCATGACCGATGGTTGGGCCTTCTTGTCTGTCCGTGTGTTGACACTGCTCCTGGTCTTGCTGGTGTCGAGCCGTGGGTCGTTCGGATACTGGACAACTTCTTCTTCGCCCGCCCAGCACTCAAGGCAAAACAAGTCGATGCGCGAGAACCTGCCAAACTTCGGCGAGGTGACTACGACTCTGTATCGCGGCGGTCAGCCTTCCAAGAGAGGATTTCGCATACTGGCAAAGATGGGCGTCAACATCGTGGTGGACCTGCGTGGGTCGCGCGATAGTGAGCGCAAGATCGTAACCCATCTCGGGATGCGGTACGTGGCCCTGCCCTGGCAGTGCTCGTTTCCGAAAGACAAAACGTTTGCGCAATTCCTCACGTTGCTGCGCAAGAATCGAGGTAAAAAGATTTTCGTTCACTGCCAGTTAGGTGACGAC
>Ga0210384_10006048_pt1 | contig 12970 bp, 6 predicted proteins | sample IncBWH2MmetaG_FD_160574 | JGI IMG/M metagenome (GOLD analysis project Ga0210384, IMG submission 160574) | Forest soil microbial communities from Barre Woods Harvard Forest LTER site, Petersham, Massachusetts, United States - Inc-BW-H-2-M | ecosystem: Environmental > Terrestrial > Soil >... | reverse complement strand
GCGCCAGGGCGATGGGATAGTTGGCGAACAGCGCCATCGCCAGCGTCGCCAGCGCCGCCGCCACGGCGGTCGCCGCGATGGCGCCGGCGAGCGGCATCCCGGCAGCGGTGAGGAAGACCGGGTTGACGGCCAGGATGTAGGCCATGGTCAGGAAGGTCGTGACGCCTCCCAGCACCTCGCGGCCAGGCGTCGAGCCCGCCGCCCTCACCTTGAACAGGCGCTCGATCATTGGTCCTATCTTACGGCCGCAAATCCCGGGGCAGCCGCAGGCGTCTTGGCCCAGGACAGCAGGTCAGGTCCGCAGGAAACGACTCCAACGGCTCCCGCCGTCTTCAAGCGGGTCAACGGCCACGCCCTCGACACCAGTGGGCGCAGCTATTCGAGCACTTCACCCTAGTGAAAAAGGAGGAACGTGTGATAAACGTCAATTGGAGAGTTCATCGCATCGCGAGAGTGTCGCGAGAGGTAGGTGTAAGTGGGCCCGCTCCTGAACCGATGCTTCACACCACAACAGCCTTCACATACGCTGTGTTCGACCTCCCGGCTTTGTAGCTCAATCTGCAGCCGCTGAGCCCATTCGCCCTCGCTCTCCGACTGGACATAACCCAACATGCCTGCATCTTTGTCTTCCTTGGCGTACTGACCTCGCAAGAACCGGCCGAGCCCGTTATCACCAAGGTAGTCGCGAAGCGGATGTTTGTCGCTCAGCAATTTCGCCTCAAATGAGAAGTGATTGCGCGGGCGTGGCCTCGATGACCGTACGCCAATGTCAATCCTCTTTCTGTGCTTACCCTTCAGCGTCCCGTCATTTATAGTTTGCTCATCCTGGACCGAGAAGTCATGAGTCCACAGCGGCGAGCCATCGTCGTCAATGGCAGCATTCATAGCACGCGCCAACTCGCCTGTAATAACCGGCTCCTCTTGAAAGCCAAACGGCTTCGCATCCATGCGTCTATAGCCCAATGCAAGTAGCTGATGAACGCGCGCCACAAACACGCGCCTAAGATCAGGCGTGTTCGCAGAGACACCCTGAGCACGAGAACCATTCACGTTAAGCTCCCGATCCTTCAAGGGTATCGGCAATCACCTCCGCAGCATCGATCACCGCCTGGCTCTCCGTCCAGTGGAATCGCTGCATGGGCTTGAGCAAGTACGTCCTGGTGCCCTCGAACACTCGGAGGTCGCGGTCGAAGTAGATCCATTGGCTCCACCTCTTACGCAGCTGTTTCCGCGTTTGTTCTAGATCGCTGGCCACCTCAGTGCTCGCCGGCGCGACGAGAATTGCCTCGGTCCCATTTGAATTCTCGCAAAGGTCTATCTGGATCATGGCGGACAGTGAGTCGTAAATAATCGCCACTTGGTGGCGCCTTGCCAACTCGCCCTCAATGAAGCCATCCAAGTGTGATTTCAACCGCCTAGCGTAGCTCCTCATCTGCGTGGTTTCAGGCGAAGCGACCGCAGCTGGACCAAGCCTCCCGTCGTTAAGCTGAAGCCTGACGCGAAGAAGGTCATTTATAAGAGCTTGTTCTTCTTCGCGAATACCTAGTGCCTTGGACACAAGTGCGTTTAGCTCGTCCAAGAGAGCGGCTTTCCCTTTCACGGCGTCCTCAAGCATCGAGCGATTGGCAAATAAATTAGGGCCACCGTTGATAACACTCCGCCGCGTGGCTTCCACTAGACGGTCGTGAAGTCGGATCCATGGCGTTAAGTCATTGGCCGACAAGTTGGCTATTGGGAGAGGTATCTCGCGAAGTGCATCGAGAGTCGCTACATCACGCTTTATCCCGAACTGCGTTGAGCTTAGGAATTGATGATAAAAGGCGAACTCCGAGCTCAGGAATAACGCGACCGCCTTTAGCAGACCCTCGTCGCCTTCCTGGCTAATCACGCCGATTTGACGACAAGGAATCACGAGGTAGTCGTCTGTGTAAACAGCATAGTGGCGAGCAGCGCTCACGATCACATGTGGTGGGCGGCAGATCGAAAGCGGCAACTCAACGCGGCCCTTACGGGCGTAACTTAAGGTTGGACCTATTCGTTCCATGGCGCCGGCCGGAAAGGCAAATATTTGCCGAAGCCGCTCCAGGGCCTTCGGCTTTAATCTGTTCTTGCCAACGACTTCTGGTACATGAACTAACTGCTCTGCGTCGCTCTTTGTGTGCGGTGCTTGTCGGAGCTCCAATCCTCCAGAAGCCACTAAACGCTTCTGGCGCTCCACCTCTCCCAGGGAAGGAAACTGACGCTGAAGGCGGTTAAGGAAACTCTCATCGAGGTGGGAACCCCAAAGCGCGAGCTTCCAAGGCCGGCCGGCACCATTAATAATCCTTGCAAGCGAAACGTCGTGAACCTCACCGGCGTTTATGACGAGGCTCCACGTTTCGCTCCGACTGCGTTCGACTACCGGACGAGTCGCCTCCTGATTGGCCACCAAGGGCGAGTACGTCCGAATGTACTCGCGCTGCAGCACATCAGCTGAAATCTCACCTTGCCGCGGGCGGAAAAGGAACGCACCAGCCGGAACCCGGGACCTGCCCCCGAACAGCACCTCCGCAAGATTTGAGAAGTTAGCCACTGAAATTACAGCGAATCGGCTAAAAAACGCCGCGCGAAAGTGCTGTGACGGATCCTCAAAGAGAGTCATGGCTGGAAGAAGAAAGGCGACTGCTCCGTCTTCCCCTACCAGTTCGCCGGCTTTCCAGGCAAACGCCTGGGCTACTTGGTTGTCGCCCACCGGAGTACTCTGATCTTTTTCGGTCATCCACTCCCATACGGGCCGGTCATGCTGGGCAAGCTTTGCAGGCACGAGTTTCTTCCACGGCGGGTTGCCGACCACCCACTGGAATTTATGCTTGGCAGTGATCTTGCTCCAGGAGGTGCCTTCTGCAAAAAGGTCAGCGTGGAAGATGTTCTTGTCGCGCAGCGCCGGCAGTCGTACCCGTCGATCATTTTCCAGGTCTGGGGGCTCCACGTAATCGAGAAGGGTGATGGCCAAGCTCAGCTCTGTCACTCCGCATGCATCCGCGTCCCTATCGACACCAAAAATACTTTGCACGAGAAGGTCACGAAGCTCAATCAGGCTGGCCTTACGCTGTGTTGATCGGAACGCGGTCTCGACGAGGCGGCGAAAACACTGAACGAGAAAGGCTCCGGAACCACACGACGGATCCACCACTCGCATTCCCACGTGCAAGGGGTGAATTTCCTCCAACTGGGCGAGCATGAAATTGACGACAGGGATCGGCGTGTAGTACGCGCCCACATCTCTCCCGCGGGATACACCGCTGTCGGCAGGTGAGTGCAAGAACTGCTCATATACGACCGAGAGAGTTTCGATGGGAATATACGCAAAATCGTAGGCCTGGAAGTCTAGGTGAAGTTGCACGCTTCCGTCCGTAAACAGCTCGTCACCCTCAAAGGTCCCTGCTACCAGTTGCAACTGATCCTCGCTCGGGGCGTCTCTCCCGCCTAAGGCGAGCGGAAACACGTCGCCGTTCAGCCATTGATCAAGACGCATGGTTAGCTCTCGTACTGCTTTCAAAGTGGCGCCTCTGCCGAATACTAGTTCCCGGCTAAGTCCCCAGCTGTGCAGCTTGCGGTCCGAGAGAATTTGCCGATCCCTAAGATATCTGAGGTACACGTATTTACCAATTAGTGCGTGCGATACGTGTTGTGATAGGCGGCCTTTCGCTCGAAGACAGCCGTCAAGGGTCTTGAGGTTGCTGAGCAGGCGTCGGTCGACGCGTTCCTCGGGCCGTATCTCCTTTGCCCATTTCGCCCAAACAGCCCCGCTGTCGATCGAATCGGCACTGAAGTCGTCGACCAGCGCTGCAACCTCGCTTGCTGAACGAAGGACGCGCAACTGGCCGTCTACCGTGCCGTCATGATGCCGCCGGTGGCAAAAACCCGAATAGAGCCGAACGGTGTAGGGGGTTTGGACTATAACGAAGGGGACAACGTCTTGGTTCCATACAAGCCGGTGCGTCTGGTCTGCTTCCGAGTCGCTGCCGGCATCACAGACGTAGACCAGGGGTACTACGGGCATAGTCTGCGAGGCTGTACTGGGCCTGAGTGTGTAGACGCCTCTTAGCCCACGCTCCTTCACTGCGCGCCGAAAGATGTGGGCGTATGCCACCGCGTTCTCCAACTCGCCTGCGCTGGCACTTAGGAAGTTCGGCGAGCCCACGTAGTCAAGACCCTTCAGCAGTTCTAACCACGGCATTATGCCCCTCCTCAGCCTAAGACAGGGCCGGCTCGGAAGCCTGCCTGTGTCGGCGCTCCCTATAGGTAAGGACGGAAACGAGGCCCCGTTTGCCGTTCTTGACCGCATCCTTGGCCGTTTTTCCGCGCTGAAGAAAGCCGGGCAGCTCAACGCACTCGACCGAATAGTCCCGCTCTGCTGGATGGCGGCTGACGACCAGCCGGAAGCTGCGCCCGGCTATGCCGACAGTCTCGATCCACTCCTGCGGCAATGCCGCTACCTTGCGGCGTGCCTCGGCAACTAACTTCCCCAAAGGGACCGACCATACTGCTTGCTGCGTAAGCACTTCCATGACATCCCGCTCGTCGGTGAACAAGTACACCCTGTCACCATCGGTCAGGAGGGTCAGCCGAGCCAGATCCCGGTCCGGAATTGTGGATGGGTAATGGGCCATCAGGTGGCGAATGACTTTGGTGATCATCGGGAGGGGACAACCTGCCTCCCGCAATCGCCGTATTGTTTGGAGCGCTACGACATCTCTGATCGTGTATCGCCGCTTGGATCCCTTGCCCGAGGCGTCACGCCCAGACGGGCGGAGCACGTCTTTGCGCGCCCAATGGTCGACCATGCGGACGGAGGCGCCTGCCAACTCTGCAACTTTGGCAGTCGAGAATTCCATGGCCGTTAGCAGGGACCCTCCGTCCCGTCGCGCTCGTCGCTTTGTATTCACCGCTAGCGCATACTACACGAAGGAGATGTCAGGAGGGTCTCTGGAATACATCGAGGTAGTCTCACCTGGTTTCTCAGGTCTTGCTTACTTAACGCGATGCGAGATCCAGCCCTCCCTGGTCCCCGCCACGATGCGTCGGTGCGTCGGACGGGCCGTAGGGTCCAGGCCCTATATAGCGAAAAGAACGCGCGGCATTAGTCACCTCTTACTGGTCCACCTGCTTCTACGTGGTGGGGCTACGCCGTGGGCTGCCTGACGCTTCATGGCCGCCAGCCCGCGGCGACCGCCAGGGTCATGTCCTCGAGCGGGCTGACGGGATCGGGGGACGGCACCGGCACGCGGGCGAGCGCGCCGGCGTGGGCGCGGAGCATCGCGCCGAGCTGCAGGGCCCAGGACTCGACGTAGGGGAAGTCGTGCCAGCCGGCGGGGCTGGCGGGAGCCGGCGGCAGGACCGGCGGCGCCTGGCCGGGCGGCGGCAGGCGAAGCTTGCCGACCAGCCAGACGCGGTGGCCGCTGCCCAGGGTGCGCTGGACGGCCGCCAGCACGTCGTCGATCGGATGGGGAGCGGCCAGCCTTGACTTGAGCAGGTCGTAACGATGGATGCCGTGCTCCGGCAGGTCCGGCAGGGTCATCCAGCTCGCGGGGCCGCGGTAGTAGCGGTTGAAGCTGACGCCGTAGTACCAGGGCGAGACCAACACCAAGTCGTCGGGCGCCGCCGCGCTGGCCAGGCGGCGGGCGACCAGGTCGGCGTTGGTCATTCGCAGCCGCAGCCGCGGCAGCTCGTAGGGCAGCATCGCCGCGGCCAGCGCGATCGCGAGGGCGACGCGCGCCAGGCGCGCCAGCGGCGTGCGGCAGAGCGCGGCGACCAGCGGCTCCAGGGCGCAGGCGACGAGGGCGAGCAGCGGCAGGTCGTACCAGGCGCGCGGGGTGTAGGCCAGGAGCCCCTGGAACAGCAGCTGCGCCGCGATCCCGAGCACCAGGGCCAGGACGGCGAACAGCCGCACGTCCTCGGCGCGCGGCCGGTCCTCGGGCGGCGGCGGGGGAGACGGCAACGGGGGAGAAGGGAGCGAGATCTCGGTTGCCCTGGCGCCGGTGGAGCCGGTCGCCGTCGCGCCGCTGATGGGCGCGGGCGCGGTCTGCCCCGGGGTGTCGCCCTGCTGGTTGCCGGACGGCCGGCGCCGGGCGGCGAGCGTCCACGCCGTGGCGGCCACGGCGAGCACGGCCAGCACCGCCCACGCCGCGAGCGCGGGGCCGAGCGTGGCTCCGAGCATCTGCAAGATCCGCTGAAGGCCGGGATGGTAGACGACCACCACGCTCCAGGCGCGCGCGGCCATGAGGGGCGCCGCGTAAGGCAGCAGCGACACCGCCGCGGCAAGCCCGACGTTGATCGCCACGAAGGCGACTCGCCGGCCGGCGCGCCGCCGCTCCTCGGTTGCCCGCGCCCCTTCGCGGGCCGGCATCGGCTCGGCCGCGGCCAGGACTGCCGGCGCGGCCAGCGCCGCCAGCGCCGCCGCGGTGCAGAGCGCGGCGACCAGCGCGGCGTTGCCGAGCAGGCATTGAACGGCGCCGACCATGGCAAGCAGGGCGGCCGTGGCGGGCCACGGTCCGGGGCGCCGCAGCAGCCGCGCCAGCGCGGCGAAGCCGAGCACGATGCACAGGCTGCCCAGGCCGTAGCCGCGCAGCGAGTCGCCGAAGACCACGAACGGGGCGTTCCCCGCGAGCAGCGCCAGCGAAAGCAGCGGCAGGGTGCGCCCGGCCGCGCGGGCGCTGACCCAGAGCGCCGCCGCGACGGCGAGGCCGACCAGCATGCCGAAGACGCGCAGCGCGCCATCGCCGCTGCCGGCCACGCCTGTGAACGACCGGATCGCCAGCGGCACCGCCAGCGGGAACGCCTCGTGGGGGAACAGCCGCCAGATGGCGCGCAGGGAGGGCAACGTCGCCAGCCGCACCGCGGCCGCCTCGTCGCGCCACAGCCCCCCGCCATGCACCAGGCGCTCGCCGTGCGCCCACACCGTGAACAGGCTGAGCAGCGCCGCCGCCGCCCACTCGAGGGCCGCGGCTCCGCCTGTCGCCTGTCGCGGCACCCCGGCTGGGAGCCGCCGCGGCGCCGCCCCTGTCTCCCGGCCGGTCATGGGTTCCGCGCCCATCATGCCGTCGGGCGGCGCGCCGCCTCGGTCCAGGTAGTGTCTTCGATCGCCCCTGCCTCCCTTTGGGCGAGGCACCAAAGTCCTTCCCCCCTGCCCCCACCACCCCTCGCCCAAAGGGAGGCAGGGGCGATCGAGGACACTACCACCCTCTGGGACGCGCGGTTCCGGGCGCCCGGGCGCTGGTAGTGGGTCAGTCTCTCTCGGCCTCCCTTTGGGCGAGGGGCCCAGGCTCCTGGGGCGTATGACTTTGGCCCCTCCCAGCCGGGGTGCCGCGACTGGCGACAGGCGGAGCCGCGGCCTCGCCCAAAGGGAGGCCGCGGGAAACTGACCCACTAGCCGGGCGCCCTTACCGCCTCCTCAGGCGCAGGCGGAAGACGGAGGCGATGTAGGTCCAGAAGTAGGCCAGGAAGCGGGTCTTCGACTCGCCGCCCTTGCGGAAGCGGTAGACGGTGGGGATCTCGAGCACCCGGCCGCCGCCGCGCACCACCTGCCACAGCAGCCGGATGGCGTAGTCGCCGTAGCCATAGAAGATCGCCTCGGCGTCGAGCCGCTCGAGCAGGCCGCGGCGGAAGGCGAGATAGCCGGAGAGATTGTCGTGGATGCGCTGCGCGAGCACGATGCGGATGAAGAGGTTGAATCCATACGACGCCCAGTAGCGGAAGGCCGAGGTGAGCATGCCGCCGCCCAGCACGTAGCGCGAGCCGATCACCACGTCGAAGTCCTCGGCGCAGCGCACCATCAGCGGCACCAGCGCCGGGTCGTGATTGCCGTCGGAGTCCATCACCACCAGCGTCTCGCCGCGCGCCTCCTCGAAGCCGCGCCGGATGGCGCTGGCCAGGCCGCGCTCGCCCCGCCGCACCACCACCCGCACCGCGGCATCGCCGCGGAACGCCTCTGCGGCGGCGGCCGCGGTGCCGTCCGGTGAGTCGTCGTCGACCACCAGCACCTCGAGCTCGAGCCCCGCGCGGCGCGTCACCGCCAGGATCTCGGCGACCAGCTCGGCGATGCCGTCGCGCTCGTTGTAGGTCGGCAGGACGACCGAGATCACGCGGCGGCGTTCGCCAGCTCCCGCAACGCCCCGCACACCGTGGCGATCTCGTCCGGGCTGAGAGCCGTGCCGGACGGCAGGTTGATGCCCTGGCGCGAGAGCGCGGCAGCCACCGGGAAGGAGCCGCCGTCGAGGTAGGGCGGCATCTCGTGCAGCGGCACGAAGAAGGGCCGGGAGTCGATGCCGCGCTCCCGCAGGCCGGCGGCGACGGCGTCGCGGTCGAGCCCGAAGGCCGGCTCGACCAGCACCGAGTACATCCAGCAGACGCTCTCCTCCCAGGGCATCGCCACCGGCCAGGCGAGGCCGGGGATGCCGGCGAGGCCGGCGTCGTAGGCCCGCGCCAGCGCCTGCCGCCGCCGCAGGATCTCGGTCGCGTGCTCGAGCTGCGAGCAGCCGAGGGCGGCCTGGATGTTGGTCATGCGGTAGTTGAAGCCGACCTCCGGGTGGTAATAGCGCCGCCGCGGATCCATCGCGTGGTCGCGCAGGAAGTGGGCGCGCTCGGCGAGCCGCGCGTCGTTGGTGACCAGCGCGCCGCCTTCGCCGGTGGTGAAGATCTTGTTGCCGTAGAACGAGAAGGCGCCGATGCGGCCGAGCGCGCCCACCCGCCGGCCCTTGTAGCGGGCGCCGTGGGCCTCGGCGGCGTCCTCGACGACGTCGAGCCCGTGCTCGCCGGCGAGCTCGAACAGCGGATCGAGGTCGACCGGCCGCCCGTACAGGTGCACCGGCAGGATGGCGCGGGTGCGCGCCGTGAGCCGGCGCCGCGCGTCTTCAGGGTCGATGCCCCAGGTGCGGCGATCGACCTCCACCAGCACCGGGGTCGCGCCGGTGTAGCGCACGGCGTTGGCGGTGGCGACGAAGGTAAGGTCCGGCACCAGCACCTCGTCGCCAGGCCCGATGCCGAGGACGGCGAGCGCCAGGTGCAGCGCCACCGTGCCGTTGGCGGTGGCCACGGCGTGGCGCGCCTCGCAGAAGCGCGCCAGCTCCGCCTCGAACCGCGGCACGTACTCGCCGAGCGAAGAGATCCAGCCCGAATCGACGCAGTCGAGGACGTAGCGGCGGGCGCTCTCCGGCAGCCAGGGGGTGAAGACGGGAATCATCGGTCAGGATGTCTGGGGGGCTCGGGGCGCTATGTATACTATCAAGAGAGGCGGACCATCGCCCACCCTCTCTCGCCGACGGTCGTGGGGCATTCTAGGATCGCCGCCCCTGCTGCCGCCCTTTGGGCGAGGCGTCGAAGTCTGATAGGCGCCGGCGGAGGACCTGAACGCCTCGCCCAAAGGGCGGCAGAAGGGGCGGCGATCCTCTGAGACCCCACGACCACCTCGCCCGTCCCGCCGGCCCCGCATGCACTCCGCCGCCGCCGCCCTTGCCGTGTTCCTGGCAGGCTGCGTGCCGCTGGTGCTGGCGTTGCGCTGGTGGCGTCCGGACTTCCCGTTGCGGGCAGCGCTGGGCTACGTGGCGTTGACCACCGCGTTCTTCGCGGCGCCGCTGTGCACCGGCGCGCTGCAGGTGCCCACCGATCTCGCCTACGAGTGGCTGCCGTGGAGCGACCTCGAGATCGCGGGCAACGCGCCGCGCAACTTCTTCCAGGCCGACACGCTGCTCGAGCAGCTGCCGTTCCACCACCTGGTGCGCCGGCGCATGCTGGCGGGCGAGGCGCCGCTCTGGTCGCACGACCTGGGCACCGGGCAGCCGCTGCTGGGCAACGGGCAGTCGGCGCCGTTCGCGCCGCTGCACCTGCTCGCGCTGCCGCTGGCGCCGCTGCGCGGGCTCACCGTCGCGGGCGCCTGGCAGATCCTGCTCGGCCTGCTGGCCGCGCACGCGCTGCTGCTGCGGCTGGGCGCCGGTCCCTGGGGAGCGGCGCTGGGGGCGGTCTCCTCCGGCCTGTCGACCTACGCCGTGGTGTGGATCTACGACACTCCCGGGATGGCGGCGGCCTTCGTGCCGGGGCTGCTGCTCGGTATCCTGCTGGTGCACGACGGCGAACCGCGCGCCCTGGCCGGGCTGATCGCCTGCGCGCTCGGCCTGGCCCTCTCCGGGCATCCGGAGACCATGGCGCATGCCGGCCTGGCCGCCACCGCGGTGGCGGCCGCCCTGCTGCTGGCGCGACGGCCCGGGCGGTGGCGGTTCCTGGGGCGGCTCGCGGCCGCCGCCGGGCTCGTCGCGGCGCTCGCTGCGCCGGCGCTGCTGCCGCTGGCCGAGACGATCCCGCAGAGCGTTCGCGGGAAGGCATTGGAGCGGTCGCCGGAGAACTTCCAGCCGCCGCCTTTCGAGCCGCGCTTCCTGCTGCCGGTCGTGGCGCCGCTCGCCATGGGCAGCCCGCCCGACGGCAACTACAGCCTGAAGTGGAGCTTCAACGAGATCTGCAGCGAGTACGCCGGGCTGCTGGCGCTGGCGCTGGCGCTGGCCGGCGCGTTGGCGTTGCGCGGCCGCCCGCTGCTGGTGATGCTGGGAGGGACGGCGGCGCTGCTCGTCGCGCTGCGCCTGCCGCCGCTCTTCGACCTGATGCTGCGGCTGCCGGTCATCGGCCCGGGCGCGCACGGGCGGCTGCGCGAATTCTGGGTCCTGGCGGTGGCGCTCGCCGCCGGCCTGGCGGTCGAGCGCGTGGCGAGCGCGCGGGTGCCGCGCGCCGTGGCCGCGGCGCTGATCCTGGCCGCCGGGGTCGGCCTGGCGCTGGCGCCGCCGCCGGCGGGGGGAGCGGGGGCGGCAGGAGCTGCCTCCTCCTGGCCGCGGGCCTGGTGGTTCGTGACCCTCGCCGGCGCGGCGCTGGCCCTCGCCGCGCTGCTCGTGCCGCGGCTGCGGCCGAGCTTCCCGGTGCTGGCGGTCGGGGCGGTGACCGTCGATCTCTTTCTGCTCGGCGTCCGCTACCACCCGCCGGTGCCGGCGCGCCTGGACCTCTCGCCGCCGCCCACCGTCGCCTGGCTGATGGAGCGGCAGGCGGCAGCCCGCGAGCCCTACCGGGTGTCGTTCGAGGACTTCGACCTGCCGCCGAACCTCAACGCCCTCTACGGCCTCTGGGACCCGCGCGGCTACGACCCGATGCGCCCCGAGGACGCGGCGCGCATGGTCGGCTGGTGGCTCGGCCACCGCCGCCGCTTCTACCAGAACATCGGCGACTCGCTGCCGGCGCTCGACCAGGCGGCGCACGACTTCCTCGCCGTCCGCTACATGGAGACCGCCCACGAGCGCGTCCTGCCGCCGCCCTGGCGGCTGGTCTTCGAGGGCAAGGGCGGTAGGGTGTGGGAGAACCCGGCGGCGCTGCCGCTGTTCTTCATGCCGCGCACGATCGAGCGGTTCGCGGACCTGGCCGAGGCGCAGCGCGCGGCGATGCACGACGACGACTTCCTGGAAACGGCGCAGCTGGTCGCGGCGCCCGCGCCCGGGCCCGCCGGTCCCACGCCGGCGGCGCCAAGCTCCGGGGCTCCGGCCGGGGCCGCTCCAGGCGCCCTCGCCCCCGGCGCCGAAGCCGGCGCATCGACCACTCGCCCGCAGGACGGCCGGGTGCGCGACATCCGCGTCCGCAGCAACGGCTTCGACCTCGCGGTCGACAGCGCGGCCGGGGGCATCGTCGCCTCCAGCGTCAGCTACGCACCGGAGTGGCGGACGACGATCGGCGGCCATGAAGAGCCTGCCGTCGAGATCGACGGCGGCTTCCTCGGCTTCCAAGTGCCGCCGGGGTCTCACGCCGTCCGCGTGCGCTACCGCCCGCACGGCTGGACCGCGGGCCTGGCGCTCTTCGCCGCCGGTTGCGCGCTGTCGCTCGGCGCCTGGTGGGGACGGCGGCGCGGCTGGCGCGCCCTGGCCTGGCTGGAGCCCGGCTCGCCCAACCCAGCTCCCGGTCCTCCCGCCACGACAGGCCCGTAAGCTCCGCGGCGCCTGCCGGCGCAGAACTTCTTCAGCCCGGCCGCGTATCTCTCCCCAACCACCGGGGAGAGCCATGGACCGCCGCACGTTCCTCAAGGTAGTGGCCCGCACCACCGCGGCGGCCGGAGCCGCTCGCTGGGCGCCCGCGGGCGCCGACGGCATGGGCGCAGCTGCCGCGGCCGAGCCGGCGGCACCGGCTACACCAGCTGCACCGGCCGCAGCGGCTCCCCCGCCGGCCGCCGGCGCCGGTCTCTCCGCGGGCAGCCCCAGGAGCACTGGCGTCTCACCCGGGCCAACGGCGGCCGGCGGCCGCTTCACGCTCGTCGGGGCCGGCGACTGCATCATCACGCGCCGGGTCAGCGAGCTCACACATCCCGACTTCCACGCCCTGGTGGAGTTGCTCCGCGGCGCCGACTGCGCGTGGGGCAACTGCGAGATCGTGATCGGCAAGGGCGGCGAGCTCCACCCGGCATGGAAAGGCGGCGACCCGCACGTCTGCGGCGATCCGTGGACCGCCGACGAGCTGCGGTGGATGGGCTTCACGCTGATGGGCACCGCCAACAACCACACCGTCGACTACGGCGAGCAGGGCCTGATCTCGACCCTCGAGAACCTGGACCGGGTCGGGATCGCCCATGCCGGCTCCGGGCTCGCCCTCGAAGAGGCGGCGCGGCCGGGCTACGCCGACTCGGCCGGCGGGCGGGTCGGCCTGGTCAGCTGCGCCTCGACCTTCCCGCCCTACTTCGCCGCCGCGCCCGCCCACCCCTACGTCAAGGGACGGCCCGGCCTCAACCCGCTGAACGTGAAGGCCACGGTGGTGCTCGACGACGCCACCTTCCAGCGCCTCAAGGCGGCGCGGCAAGTCCTGGCCGAGCTCTGGGCCGAGAACGACGACCAGGGCCTGGGAGGGGCCAAGCCGCCCGCCGACCCCAAGAAGCTCGACCTCTGCGACGAGTACGTCATCCGCGACGGCGACCACGTCG
>Ga0210384_10006046_pt1 | contig 12971 bp, 14 predicted proteins | sample IncBWH2MmetaG_FD_160574 | JGI IMG/M metagenome (GOLD analysis project Ga0210384, IMG submission 160574) | Forest soil microbial communities from Barre Woods Harvard Forest LTER site, Petersham, Massachusetts, United States - Inc-BW-H-2-M | ecosystem: Environmental > Terrestrial > Soil >... | reverse complement strand
GCCAGGGTGACACCGGCCGGGACGAGCAGACAGACCATGGGCAAACAGACCATCACGATTCGCAAAATTGTTCGCATGAGTTCCCCTCCTGTACAGGTAGTACGCTAGCCTGCCGCAAAAAATTACACCCGCGCCAGCAATTTTGTTAACAAAGCAACGCCGGGCGGGCGGGTGGCCGGCTCGATTCTCTGGATGGCCGGGCTCGACGTTTTTGCGCCGCGAGATGCAAACCAATTGTTGAGGCACTCAAAACGTAATAAGACGAGGGTGGCCCCCCCCTTTCCTCCGAGAAATTGAGATTCATCGTGTGACCGGCTAATACCAAAAATGTTCCAAATAGGATAGATTTACGCCCACGTGTTATCGGAGCATATTTCGAGTGAAAAAGAAGGAACTGAGCACAAAACAGTTGCTCTCCGTCCCTTGCCCTTCGTGTGGTGTAGCTGCAGGGCAGCGCTGCGTGCTGCATTCAGGTGCCCAGCGCTCTGAACCGCATGTGGACCGGAAGCTTTCCGCGATTGAGGCCATGGAAACGCGGCATGTAATGTCCCAGAAGAATCGGAAGCTCAATCAACCCATGAAATCGAACATAGAGGCCCTACCCAAAATTTCATTCGATTTGGGCGGAGTGGTCACACTGAATAAGAGGTTCGCAACAGGAGAGACTATTTTCTCTCAAGGCGATACTGCCGAGACGCTCATGTACATTCAAAAAGGCCGCGTGAAAGTCTCCGTGGCCCCCAAGACTCGCAAGGAGGCAATTGTCGCCATTCTGGGGCCATGCGAATTTTTTGGCGAAATGTGCCTTGGCAGTCAGAAAATTCGTGTGAGGACCGCCACCGCAATCGCGCCCACGACTCTACAAGTCATTGACAGGGACGAAATGATTCGAGCGCTACACGCTGACCATGCGCTTTCCTACGCCTTTCTGTCTTATCTGCTTTCGCGCAATATTCGGCTTGAGGAGGATTTGATCGACCAGGTTTCCCATTCCAGCGAGAGGCGGCTCGCCCGTGCTCTTCTTCTGCTTGCAGGGAAGGGGAACCGGCGCAAGCTTCACAGATTTACTGGAATATCGCAAAGGACCCTGGCTACGATGATCGGCACTACACGCCAGCGCGTGAACTTCTTTATGAATAAGTTCAGAAAGCTTGGCTTCATCAAGTACCACGGCCGTCATGACCCGAGCGGCGAGATGGAGATTGACACTTCCCTCTTAGCCGAGGCTCTCCGCAAGTAGCTTCAGCTCACGCCTCGGGGCCCGAAAGCGTGGAACGACTTCAATCTACTCGTAAGTGATTGGGCTAATGGGGATCTTCTGTGGCTCTGGGGTGCTCGGCACAGACATGAGATGAGAACTCCTTGTCGCGTTCCTCTCCAAACTTCGTCTTCATCTCGTCAATGGAATTGCCAACGAACGGCCATGATGGGTTGAAAACCCATGCGCATTCGGAGCAAGCCCAGCCCTGAAAAGTCCGCGTTTCGACCCATACCAGTTTGCGACGTATCGGTCCCATGACCACCTCGCGATTTGGTGCGGTTATGTTCTTGTAAACGACTGTGTAGCAGCAGTCTTCCGCGCCACCGCGAGGACAAAAACTGCGCTCTTCATTGCACTGAGCGAGGTTCCGCGCGAGTCACCGCTTCTTGAACACACCTCAATATCGAACTGATTGCACGAGGCCTGAACTTAGCGATAGGAGGGGGTTGCTGTCTGTGGGGTATCCAACACTGACAAGAACTACTATCTCAATCCGAGGTCACCCGCCCATCAGGAGCGGCGTGGTTTGATTGCGTGCGGGTGAGGAATACGTAGAGACACGAAAGAAAAAAGGTTGCCAGAGCACCAACAAAGAACAAGCCATAGCCCAGCACAAATACGTGGCTCAGAATAGCGCCGACCATCCAAATGGCGATCAGGACGGCGCCGAGTCTGGCCGTTCTTGGAATCAGGAACAACAGTACCAATACAGTTTCAATGGTCCCTGATCCGAGCCGAAATACAGGCTGCGAAACCAGTCCGTGTACCGCATTCGACATGGCGGTGAAGAGCGCGACCGAGAGCGGGACACCTGCAAACTTAAAAAAGATGGCAGGAAGAAAATTCAGCACAACCACGATCCGGATTGCGAGCAACAGGGCATTTCTTCGCATAGGAAGTTCTTCCTTTTTAATTGAGTGCCGGAGTTGGATGCTTTGCAAAGGGAGACGGCTCCAAAAAAGATTCGCGGCGGGTGTCCCGGTTTATGGTTCCCGGATCTTCGGGTCGCTTCGGCTCTTCACTTTTTCTGGACATTCAACCTTTAACTTTTGACTTTCAACTTCCGATGTTCAGACAAATACACATCTTGGAATGCTGCTGTATAACATAGGGGTAGCTCCCGAGAGGCAACGATGGACCACAGCGCGAGGGGACATTTTCGATTCAGACGCGGGATGACTGCCCAAACGTGCAGAAACCTTTTTGTGGCAAGCCTCGTGCTGGTCACGCCTCTTTCGTTCCGTGCCACACAACAATCCGCAGGCACGCCCACGGGCAGTAGAATTTGCACCATGTCGGCGGATGACGAGGCCTGGATCAATCAGGCACTCGACAACTGGCACGTAGCCGAACAAAGAGAACTTTTGCTTCCGGCTTCTCCCCTTCCCACGATTGTGGCGATCGACGACAACTGCACATTCGTGGCCAAGCCGGGCGGTGACAGCCGGCTTAACTGGAGCGGCACGAGTCATGGGGAAACCGTCACTCTTCCCGACGGTAAATCGGTGCCCTTCGGAGTCATCTCGTTTGCTTCACCCGATGATGGCAAGGCGTCCACGGGATTTTTCGCGATGAGCTTGCCGTCGGTGTGGAAAGCGACGGGAATTCAGAGCGGCCTGGGACTCGAGAGATTGATGGACGGCGTCCTGCTTCACGAGATGACGCACACGCGGCAGTTCTATTTCGTCAATCCCAGAATGGATGAGCTGACGAAAGAATACGGGCTTTCAGACGACATCGGAGACGATTCCCTTCAGGATGCTTATCAGGGTACTCCGGCGTATGTGGCCGACTACGAGAGCGAGCGAGATCTGCTTTATGCTGCGGCTCTCGCCCGCACCGACACGGAAGCAAAAGATTTGGCTCGCCAGGCACTCGCCAAGATGCGTGCGCGGCGCTCCAAGTGGTTTGTCGGCGACGCGAAGAAATGGCGGGACATTGATGAGATCTTCCTGACGATGGAGGGACTCGGGCAGTGGATTGCGTACGCGTGGTTCACGGACAAGAAAGGCCTCAACCTCGATCCGGCAGCGGTGCTGCCCGAGGTCCGTCGAAAACGCAATCGCTGGACGCAAGACGAAGGACTGGCTGTCTTCCTCGTTGTGAATCGTCTGGTTCCCAACTGGCAAAAGTTTGCTTTCGCCCCTCAGCCCGAACTCGCTGAGTCGTTGCTCCAGAGGGCAACTCAGTGATCTAGACCGGCAAATGGCCAGGTGCCGAGTGCCCAGGTTCCGGTTTATGGTACCCGGGTCCCTGAGTTCCTGGCGGTTGTCAATCGTGGACCAGCAGTCTGCTTCTGTACTTGCGGCCAGTAGGCGCCTGAATCGCGGCTTATTAGACTGGTGTGGCCGGCAACAACGGAGGGTCTACGCATGGGCTTCCCCAAGTCGTTCTTCGGAAATGAGCTCAACTTCCGGGGACTCCAACTCTCAGGACTGCCTCTTTGCGCCATGGCCCTCACTATGTATGTCTGTGTCGGCCTGGTTGGCTGCGGTTCGGTCGGTTCATCGGGCAGCTCCACTGGAAAAGTCACCGTGCCGGCGATCACATCCTTTGTGGCGGTCCCGGCAAGCATAAGCGCCGGAACAAGCAGCAGACTGAGCTGGGCGGCAACGGGAGCGACGAGCATTTCCATTACGCCGGGGTCGTTCTCATCCACTTTCCCGAACGGTTCGGCCAGCGTTAGCCCAACGGCGACGACCACCTATACGCTGACGGCGACCAATGCCGCCGGCTCCGTCACGTCCACAGCCATCGTGACGGTCACTGCAAATACTCCGGGCAAACCAACGATCAACTCCTTTGGGGCGAACCCCACGTGCATCGCTTCGGGTTCAAGCAGCACGCTGGGTTGGACGACCTCCGGAGCGACCAGCATCGCGATTACGCCAGGGGCGTTCACGTCGACTTTGGCAAACGGATCAACCAGCGTGAGCCCGACGGCGACGACCACGTACGTGCTGACGGCGACCAATGCCGCCGGCTCATCCACGGCCACGGCAAAAGTTACGGTAGCGGTGGCCGGCGGCCCACTAGCTATCACGACCACGTCGTGCCCGGGCGGGACGCAGGGCGCTGCCTACGCGGGCTGCACCATCGCCGCCAGCGGCGGCGTTCCGCCTTACACCTTTTCCGTAAGCACGAATGCCAGCTTCCCTCCCCTGCCGGAAGGGATGTCCCTCGATCCACCCACGGGGAACATTAGCAGCGCACTGATCGGCGGCCAGGGCAGCTACACGCCCGAATTTGTAGTTACGGACTCCACCAACGCGCAGGCCACACAGGACATCAGCTTCGCCATTAACGGCAGCAACGCATTCCTCGCAAACATTTTCCCGGCAACTTCGATTTTTCACCATCGAGTGGACGCGGCCACAACCGGCTTGCCCGTGGATACTTCCCCTGCGGCGCCCATGTACAGCGGCTATCTGGCGGCAACCGTGAAGCCATTCTTCGGGAACAACTCGAATGGCGCCTTTCCGAATGGAATACCGGCCATTCAAGTTCCCTTCAATCAGGCTAACGTTTCTGTGACAACCACCCTGTATCAATCCTATTTCACGTCCGGCCCGATTCCCGCGTATGCGCCTCCGGAAGGCACCAGCCAATCGACGGGAGACCGGCACGTTCTGGTCTATCTGCAGGCAGGCGGCGGAAAAATGCCCGCCCTCTATGAGATGTGGCAGGGGATCTATCAAGGTGGGCCGTGGACCGATTCCTCGAACGCCCTTTGGCCCGACGTATCTTCAAATGCCCTGACACCGCAAGGGAACGGAACATCCGACGCGGCGGGACTTCCCGTCGCGCCGCTGCTCGCCAATGCCGACGAGGTCATCGGCACCGGCACACCCAATGCGCCGAACGGCACCATTCGGCACCCCATCCGATTCACGCTCAACCACATCGTGAACTACTGGGTCTGGCCTGCTACGCAGACAGCGGGCGTGGGGAGTTGCACTGCTTCGGGAGGAGCCACCATTCCCACGGCTTCGCAAATTTCGCAATCGGCTCCTCCGGCCAGTTGCACCATGTCCGGACCCGCTGGCGAGATCTATCGGCTGAAAGCGTCGGTGGCCACCCCCTCCTGTGCCGCGACGAGTCCGCAAGCGGCCATTCTGATCACCGCGTTCCGAAACTATGGAATCATCCTGGCGGACAACGGAGCCAGCGGAGGGCTGATTGGCACGCCCGATGCTCGCTGGAACGATACCGATCTCGCGTGCATCACAAGCCTCACGTTGGCGGACTTCGAGCCTGTGAACGTCTCGAGCCTCATCGTCAGCAAGGACAGCGGCGCCACTAGCCATTAGCCGTTAGCCACTAGACGAGCTTTTCCGCCACAAGAGCCGGGCGCGCACCTGCCTGCGGTCTCGTTGACCTGACGCGTACATGCAGGGTAACTTTTCTGCCGACTAATCCGTACACATAGGTATAGCCACTTTCTATTTTCCATTTTCGCTATGTCGGCTTTCGACGGGAGGGCACCATGGTCCGCGAACGGGCGCTGAAAGTCGTGCTGGTAGTGGTGGGACTGATTTTTGTGGCTCTTGCCTATCCGATGGTGGTGCTGAGCCAGGATCAAGCGCTGCAGATGATGCTGAGCGTCTACGTCACGCTGGGAATTTTTCTGCTGCTGGCGGCGCGCAATCCGTCCGCGTATCGCAGCTTGATCGCCTTCGCGGCGTGGTCGAGCTTTGCCCACGCCGTGGTCATGGGTGTGCAGGCTTGGTACGATGTGGGCCAGCGCCTCCATTTCCTGATCGGCGACCTAGCGCTGCTGATCATCGGTGTCGCCCTGATCGCCCTCTCGCCCGCAAAGCTAAAGATGGCTGACGCCTGACCGCCGGAAGTTCGGCCGAGGATAGGTAGCTTATTCATTGATAACCTTTTAACATCATATGCCGTTTTTCTAGCGGTGCGCCCCGAGCCAGAACCCATACTAGTCTCACAATGCAGTGACCCCGTGCAGTGGATTGTTGTAACCATTTAGGTTTTCCCCGTGGCCTGGATGGACCGCGTTCCGCGCATTCTTAATGATTGATTAATGTCCACCCAGCGTTTGCCGGCGGGTTCGGTGAGTGCGGGTAGCATTCAGTCGAGAACGAGGCTAGTGATGAGGAGTAAACGGGCCCTTCCATTTGGTATCTTCCTCGCCCAGCTGGCCGCTGGCGGGCGCGCAGTCAAACTGACTCAGGCGGCGCTGCAATGAAGGATACCCGCCAGGCCGCGACCCCAGCCACAAAAGGCGACGGCGCCCACGAACCAAAAAAGAAAACACGTTACGCCAAGCCGTCCTTCGAACATGAACGCATCTTCGAAACCATGGCGTTGGCTTGCGGGAAGGTATCGCATACGCAAGCCCAATGCCGTTTCAACAGGAAGAATTCTTGAGCCACGCGCCATTGATGATCGCCGGGACACAATCGCGCCACATGCTGCATCTGGAGCTTGCCGCTGAGACTTTGCAGCAATTCTCCGAAGTCCGATTTGTCGCTCACGGCACCAGCATGCTGCCCACGCTCTATCCTGGCGACTGCCTGACAGTGAAATCCTTCGGCCCCGCGACTCCACGCTGCGGAGACATTGTTCTGTGCCGCCGCGCGAACGAATTCCGCGTCCACCGAATTGTGAGCATATCGAACGAAGGACCAGCAACGTCGTATGTCTTGCGTGGCGACGCTCTGACCGATGACGACCCGCCGGTTTCCGCTGGCGAACTCCTTGGCCGCGTCACTTCGCTCGAACGCCGGGGAAAGTTTTTCGAGCTGAAGACAGAGGAAAAAGTGCATTGCCGCGTCCTCCGTTTCATCGTCCGCCGCTCTAAAACCGTTGCTGCATTTCTCGTGCGCTGGCACGCAATACAAGCGCAGATTTCCCTTCGCTCCCGGCCGCCGTTAGCCGGCTCTGCCCAAGGAAAAACGCAATGCACATGATGCCATCACCCATTGCAGGAGGCCACGCTCGGGTGCCATCCCGCCGGCCGTCCGAAGAGATCACGGTGGAGATTGGCGGCGTCCCCATCCAGCTTCGTACCAGCGATTCTGGCTTCCGCAGAGTCATCGAAGAGCGCTATTCGGGATTCTTGAATCCTTCCGCTGAGCCGGCGTGCAGTTTTGAAATTCAATTGACCCCAAATGAGCTGCTTTCCGACGAAGATGTCCGTGTCTCGAGGCGCGCTTCGACCTGGTGTCTCCAGCGCGGGGACTTCCGCGCCGAATGGGATCTACGCCGCCGCGAGGGGTGGATCCGGCAGAGCGCCAATCCTTATTCCATCGACTCGGTCCTGCGCATCACGCATTCCCTTCTGCTGGCCATGGAAGGCGGCTTTCAAATTCACGCGTCGAGCGCTATCCGAGGCGGCAGGGCATTTCTTTTCGCCGGCGTCTCCGGCGCCGGGAAAACCACTACCGTCAGGCTTGCGCCACCCGACGCCATCGTTCTCACCGATGAAATCTCCTACGTTCGGAGAAGCGAAAGCGGCTACCGGGCCTACGGAACGCCCTTTGCCGGCGAACTCGCCCGCCCGGGTGCGAATGTGTCGGCGCCAGTCCAGAGGATCTGTCTTCTGAAGCAAAGCCTTGAAAACCGCCTCCGGCCGGTCCGCCGTTCAGAGGCGATTCGCGCGCTGATGCGCCACGTTCTTTTCTTCGCGCAGGATAACGAGATCGTCGAACGGGTGCTCGATTCAGTAGTGCAATTTGCTTCGGGTGTGGAAGTGATGGAAATGGAGTTCACGCCGGACTACCGTGCGTGGGAGTTGGTCCGATGAAGAACTGCTACCTTGCGCGCAGCCGCGCTGTGGCGGCGCGCCAGATCGGCGAGGAAATGATTATCATGTCCGCCGCGGATTCGACTCTATTCAGCCTGAATCCGGTTGCGGCGTTGATCTGGCAAGCGGCCGACGGCCAGACTCCTCTCGCCAGAATTGTCAGGGACCGGATTTGCCCCGAGTATGAAGTGGAACCCGAAGAAGCCCTTCGTGATGCCGAGGAATTCGTGGCAGAGCTGGCTGCTCACGGAATTTTGATGATTGCCGAATCTCCTATCCTCGGTTCAAGCCCAATAACGGTCGGCACGCGATGAGCTTGATGGAACAACTGAACCGCAAAGCACTGGGGCTGGGGGTGCCGCTGAGCGTCCACCTCGACGTCACTTACCACTGCAACGAACGCTGCGAACATTGCTATCTGGAGCACGACGGGACAAACGAGTTGACCACCGCCGAGATTCGCAACTTTCTCCGGCAATTCGCCGACGCCGGCGTTTTTTTCCTGACCATCAGCGGCGGCGAACCGCTCCTGCGCCGCGACTGTTTTGAAATCATTGAGTTCGCCCGTGAACTCAGCTTCAATGTGAAACTCAAAACGAACGCTGTGCTGGTCCGCGAAAAGGAAGCGCGGCGCCTTCGCGAAGCCGGCGTCGAGCAGGTGCAAGTCAGCGTCTATTCTCACAAGCCGGAAGTTCACGATGCCATCACCAAGTTGCCGGGTTCGCTCTCTCGCACTCTCGCAGGAATTCGCTGTATGCGTGCCGAGGGGTTGAAGGTCACACTTGCCAACGTTTTGATGCGGAACAACGCTCAGGACTACGCTGGCGTACAAGCGCTGGCAGCGGAAAGTGGTTCGCACTACACACTCGACCCAACCATCACGCCGATGCTCAACGGGGAATCTTCGATACTCAGCCTGCGTTTGCCGCCGGAGGAGCTCCGCGGAGTCTTTCACGACGAACGGCTGGTTGAAAACGTTCAAGACTTCTGCGCGCTGCCGGGTCCCATCGATGACGAAATCCGTGAAGGCATCCCCTGCAGCGCCGGCCACACATCCTGTTACGTTTCGCCCTGGGGGGACGTGTACCCCTGTGTTCAATTTCCGCTTGTGTGCGGCAATTTGCGCGAAACGCCCTTCTCGGAAATCTGGGCCAACTCGGCGCAACTGATCGAAGTTCGATCGATTCGTGCAAAGCACCTTTCCACTTGCTCCTCCTGCTCGCATCTGGGCACCTGCACCCGCTGCCCCGGCCTTGCCTTTATGGAAGGCAACATGCGCGGCCCCTCTTCCGCCGATTGCGAGAAGTCCTACGTTCGCACTGGCGTGGTCACCGCCGGCATGCTGGCGGGTCACTCTGGTTCCGCTCGTGTGTCGTCTGGCACTGCGCTTGTCCAAATTCAATTGTGATCATTGTTTCACCTGAGCGTACAAGAATGCCGTCGCGCCGACATTTTTGATCAATGTCAATTCTTTTGAGACTTTTGGACTGTGGAATGGACCCGCGGTTTCCTTTCTGCGGGCTGGCGGCCTACAATGTGCCCGCTGTTTCCCGACTGAGGACTAATGCCATGCGAAAACTGATTCTGGTTGCGTTGCTGTGTTTGGGGTTCAGCGCTGGGGCGCGGGCGCAATACACGGACTGGAAGGCGATTGAGGATCTGGGCGGGCCGCAGGAGTTTGCGGCGCGGCGCGCAGAGTTGATCGCGCAGGCGAAGACCGGCTACACGCTGCTGTTCGCGCGCAGCGAGATCGCAGAGGCGACGCACTACCGCGAGGACAACGACTTTTACTACTACACCGGCGTGCAGGACCCGGGCGCGGTGCTGGCGATTGACAACGTCACGGGCAAAATTTTTCTGTTTGAGCCGCAGCAGGCTGGCCGCACCGCGCAGGTCTACGGCGCAAATCTCCTTTCGCAACCGGAGGAAGCGAAAAGACTCGGATTCGAGACCGTGCTGCCGATTGGAAATCTTGATCTGCTGCTGTCAACCGCTCTGAGCGCACATCCCCAGGTAGACCTTTGGGTGCGACTCGGTTTTCCGGACAAGGCCGACGGGGCGCGCTCGGAAGTGGGCCGCGATCACGCGTGGAAATTTGCGCATCCGTATCACGAGGAAATTCCACAGGACTTGGCGCCGGCGAAACTGCTGGCAGAGCGCTATCCGATGGCCAAGCTGCGGGACGTGACCTCGATCATCGATGCGATGCGCAACATCAAACGGCCTAAAGAGATTGAGGTCTTGAGGCGCAACGGAAAAATCAGCGCGGAAGGCGACCGCGCGGCGATTGCGCATGCTCGGCCGGGAATGTTTCAGTACGAAATCGAAGCGCGCGCTTACGATTATTTTTACAGCCATGGATCCCAGGGCGTGGCGTATCTGGCGATTGTGGGCTCCGGAAAAGACATCAACACGTGGCACTACTTCTCGAACAGAAATGTCATTCAGGCGGATCAACTTGTCGTGTTTGATTACGGCGCTTCGCTGGACCACATGACGATGGACATCACGCGGACCTTCAACATCAGCGGAAAGTTCACGGCGGAGCAGGCGAAATGGTACGCCGTGGACCTGGAATCACAGAAAGCGACGATCGCGCTGCTGAAACCCGGGCACACCTATGAAGAGGCCGAAGCCGCGGGGAAGGCAGTGTTTGAAAAAGCGGGAATCGGCAGCCAGTGGTACGGCTTCCCGGGTCACTTCGTGGGGTTGGCGACGCACGATGTGCTGCGTCCGAGCGGTCCGATCAAGCCTGGTCAGGTGGTGACGGTGGAACCGATCGTGGAGTTTCCGGACAAGCAGATGCATTTCCGCGTGGAAGACACAATTTTGATCACCGAGGGGGAGCCGGAAATCCTGAGCGCCGCGATTCCCAAGGAAATGGCGGACGTCGAAAAGTTAGTCGGCAGCGAAACAAGAGAAAAATGAAGTCCCGGCATTCCAAACTCGCTCAAGCACTTCGCGCCAAACTTGAAAGAGAAAATTTAGTGCGTGCAGGGGAACGCATCGGTGTGGCGGTTTCGGGCGGCGCGGATTCGGTTGGGCTCTTGCATTTGTTCTTGGAGTTGCGCGAAGGGCTGGGAGTTGTGGTTTGCGTGGCGCATTTCAACCACAAGTTGCGGGGAAAGGCTTCGGAGGCGGATGAGAAATTCGTGGCCAAGCTTGCGGCACAACATGGGCTGGAATTTTTCATCGAGCGCGAAAATGTCCGTGCGAAGGCAAAGCGCGAGCGGGCGAATCTGGAGGATGCGGCGCGGCGATCGCGTTACGCATTTTTCGAGCAACTGGTGAAGGAAGGGCGGGTTGCGCGCGTGGCCGTGGCACAGACCGCGGACGACCAGTCGGAGACGGTGCTGGCTCACATTTTGCGCGGAACGGGGCTAGCGGGGCTTGCCGGGATTCATCCGCAGGCGGGGAGCGTGTTCCGCCCGCTGTTGGGGATTCGGCGGGCGGCGGTGCGCGCTTATCTGCGCGGCCAGCACCAAAAGTGGCGCGAGGACGCGAGCAACCGGGATGAAACTCGGACTCGAGCGCGCATCCGCCATAAAATGATGCCGTTTTTGGAGAGGTATTTTCCGGGTTCGGTTGTGGAGCATTTGTGCCAACTGGCGGAACTCGCGCGCGAAGATAATGCGCGCCTTGAGTCTGAATGCGAGTTGCGGCTCTCTGCGGTTGCCAAGGAAAGGGCGGATGGCACGGCCATCGGGATCCGTGAGCTGGCCTTGGGGAAAATACAGCCGAAGAGTCATAGTCGAAATGAGGAAGAGCTCTGGCGCGAGGGCGCCCGAGCGATGGCCAAGCGAATGGTGCGCCAGTTGGTGAAGAGAGTGAAACCACGCTCGGGAGAATTGAGTGCCCTCCACGTGGAATCGGTGCTTCACCTGGCTGAAGAGGGCCACTCAGGAAAGACTGTGCAATTGCCCGGGGGCGTGGAAGTGCGCCGGGAACGCGATTCGCTGATCTTTCGCGCTGCTGCTGGCAAGGACAAGGCGGAACCGGCGAGCTTTTCAATGCACGTGCATTTGCCCGCGACTGGCGCAGAGTTACAGCTTGATGCACTTTCTCGCATCTTGCACTTTCGGGTGATTGACTGGCCCCCGGAAGGGCGAGAAACTAGTAAGACAGGGGCGGTTCTGGACCGTGGGCGGTTGCGGGAACCTCTTGAATTGCGGAATTGGCGTCCCGGGGATGCCATGCGGCCAACGGGCCACCAGAACCGGCACACGGTGGCCCGGCTTCTGAACGAGTTGGGCGCGAGCCGCTGGGAAAAAGAACGCTGGCCGGTGCTGGCGAGCGCGGGAAAAGTGGCGTGGGTCCTGGGATTGCCGGTTGCAGACGAGTTTGCAGTGGCTGAAGGGAGCCGTGCAGCGGTGGTGATTACAGAGGAATCCTCATCGTGAGCCGTGCAAAGGCTGCCTCGTACTCCGCGGCGCGAATTGCCAGCCGCGTGAAAACGCTGGGGCACGCGATTTCGCAGGCCTACCACGGCCGGCGGCTGGATATTGTGGTGACGATGGACCGTTCGTTTATGTTCGCGGCCGACCTGGTGCGGGCCATTGATGGACCGGTGGCGGTTCATTTTGTGCGCGAAGATGTGCGCGACGTGGAAACGGACGGGCGCATGCGGCGTGAAGTTTTTTTCGGGAATCGCGAGACGACGAGCGGGGGCGAAGGGCCCTCGGAATTCAAGGGGCGCGACATTTTGCTGGTGGATGTGGTGCTGGATAGCGGCGTGACTCAGGAATTTTTGTTGCGACGAATCGGGGAAAGCAGGCCGCGCTCGCTGCGCCTTGCGGTGCTGCTGGACAAGGCTTCGAAGCGGCGCGTGGCGCTGGAGCCTGATTACTTTGGCTTCCAAACTGCATCTAATCAGATGTGGTCTGGGTACGGGCTGGCCGGATCGAACGGCCTGGGGCGTAATGGAAAAGCATTAGTCAGTGG
>Ga0210384_10006045_pt1 | contig 12972 bp, 7 predicted proteins | sample IncBWH2MmetaG_FD_160574 | JGI IMG/M metagenome (GOLD analysis project Ga0210384, IMG submission 160574) | Forest soil microbial communities from Barre Woods Harvard Forest LTER site, Petersham, Massachusetts, United States - Inc-BW-H-2-M | ecosystem: Environmental > Terrestrial > Soil >... | reverse complement strand
GCGGTGACAAATCCGCCCAAAATCCCGCCGATCATCCAAGGATAAGCCGCCTCCGGCGTCTCCGAATGCGCCAAGCCCCAAGTCCACGCAGCCGTCGCCACCACACACAGCAGCAGCAATCCGGTCTTATTGACCGTGCCCTGCAACGTCATCGCCTCGCCGCCGAGTGTCACCTCGCCGCGAAATGCCTTCTCATTCAAAGCCGGATTGGAAGTACGCAATGGTGCAGCCATGTTTGTTTCCTCGCAGGTACACACCCAGTTTATGCTCGGCAGATTCGCGTAGCAAATTGCACTCGCAATTAATCCGCAGCAAAGTGGGGGCGGAGTCCGAAGCTGATGGAGAGTAAAATGTTGCAAATCACTGACAGAAGGATCGTAGCCAACAGAAGAGTGGTAGCGCTAACGGGAATCGAACCCGTATTTTAGCCTTGAAAGGGCTACGTGCTAACCGTTGCACCATAGCGCCACTGCGTGCCACTTATCTTAGCATGCAGTCCCCGCCAAATTCCTGTCAAGGCAATCAGATTTATGTAAATTGCTGCGCTTCCCTCTGTGGCTGCCAGTTCGCGTTTTGCTGGGAGGGTGATGCCCTTCCTTCACGGTTTTGCATCTGCATCGGACTTCGCGGCCACGGTACCGGGAGCCTCTGTCGATGGATTATCTCCCCGGCGCGTAAGGTAGAGCACGAAAGGTGCAATCTCGAACGGCATCTTCTCGTATTCCGCCACGGCGCCTACTGGCTTGGACTTCAGCAACTGAAGCTGGTCGCTCCAAGGCTCGACCTTGATCCGTCCGCCGAGCGGCAGCGCAACGACCACATTAGCTGGCGCCTTTGCGCTGGAGATCTGCGCGACGGGCATAGCCGATGCGATGACCCAATTGCTCGGAACCCGATCGCCCAGGTGCGGGCTGATCAGGTTCGGAATCTCCTTCGAGCGGCTCTCGAGCGCCTCCAGGAACAGCTGCGCGGTCCGCGCCTGATCCTTGTACGGCGACTGCATCAGCAGCTCGATGCCCTTCTGGTTCGCCGCCTGCTCCTCTTCCGGCGTGCGCGCAAAACCAAAATGGCGGAAAGTTTCCTTTTCGTCGAAACGCAGGCGATTGAAGAACGCAAATTGTGTGTCCATGCGATGACCGAGCACCACGTGCCCTAGCTCGTGCGCAAGGATGGCCGCCAGGCTGGCCTCGTCGGGAAGCACGTCCATCAGGCCACGGCTGACGACGATCGTATGGCCCATGGTGAAGGACTCAAGCGTTGAGGTCATGAGCACGCGGCAACGGACTTCCGGCTCGATGTCGAGGTTGTTCGTCACCTCGAGATTGTTCACCACCGTCTCGAGCACCTTGTCCACGTCCCCTCGCGGGGCCATCACCCCGATCCGCTCCAGGCTGATGGCGACGTTGTCTTCCGCCAGGCGGCTCCACGATCGTTCCGCTTGCAGCGGCGAGTAGTCGTTCGCCGCATCCGTCTGATCCTTGACTGGCGTTTCCACAAGGACTTTGCTCAGCTCTTGCTCTTCCTGGGCATGGCCGAGCGCGTAGCCCCAAAGGCGCGTCTGTGCCCGGAATGCTTGCGGCGCTGTGTTTTTCGTCGGTGTATTTTGGCCGCGGCCTTCTTCGCTGTAGATGAAGGTCGGCAGCCATTGATTCTCTCCGGCGTTCTGACGCCAGCTATCGAAATTGAAATAATAGCTGGTCATGGAGGAGCCGTTGTAGTTCCCGTTGAAACGCACGATGTGGTAATCCTGGTCTTCCACCCAGATGCGGCCGACAAACCGCCCTTTCTGGCCCTTCACTAACGGGTCGATGTCAAAGACCAGGCAACGAACGTCACCCAGAAACTCGCGGTGGATGTAAGCGAAGTTGTAGTGCTCGCGGTCAAAACCATTTTCATCCAGAAAGATCATCTGCAGAAAGCCGCGCGGAACATATTCCACGGAGAGCAAGCTGTGTAAGCCGCCGAATATCTTGTGCTTGTTGCCCGCGCTATGAATTAGCGGTTCGAGCTCCACGCCCTTGGCGAGATGCGCGCGGCCCAGAAAATACTTGTCCGTGTCCAGCGCTACGCCCTGTTGCTTGTCTGGACGGAGATTTTGGATGTAGGTCTCCACCAGCGGCGAATATTGACGCAGCAACTGCATCTCCGCCCGCTCTTGCGCGACAATTTTGTCGACGATCTCCACTTTGCTCGGCGCTGTCGCCTGCTGCCCGAATGCGGCCAGCGGCATCACGCCAAGCGCCAGGACCACAGGCCAGGCTTTCAGAGTACGCATAGGGTCTCCGAATAGAAATGTGGGAGGGCACAGACAGCCTAGCGCCCTCCGCGTAAGCTGCCATCTGTACAGAGGAGCAGTTTAGGGACAGGCGACTCCGTGCTGGTAATCGCGATGGTTGCCGAGAGAAAGAAGGGCGCAATCAAACGCTTCATACCCTCGATTCGGAACCATCCAATAAACGTCCGCCACGACTCATTCTGAGATAGACTTCTTGCGCATTTATCTCTGAAAAAAGTCATGGATCTCACAGCGAGGCGGAGGACGTAGTGAAACGTTGGGGGTTTTTATTTCTAACCATCGTCGTGTTCGCTCGGCAGCTTGATGCGCAGTCCTCATCTCCTGCGCCGAAACTGGATACGCCCAAAGCATCGCAAAATGAAACCAAACAAAATGTCCCGCAGGATCTTTCCTCGCGCGTTCCACCCGCCAAGCCTGGCGACGTAAAGTCTCTCGACTCCATCCTCGTCGCCATCTACGACGTAATCTCCGGCCCCGCCGGCGACCGTGACTGGAACCGCTTCCGTTCTCTCTTCGTTCCCGAAGCCCGCCTGACCTCCGCCACTAAACACAAAGATGGCTCGATTTTCCTCACCGACGTGGAAGGATATGCCCAACGCGCGGGCGGCTATTTCAAAACGCACGCCTTCTACGAAAGCGCTATCGCCAACCGTATCGAAAAATTCGGCAACATCGCGCAAGTCTTCAGCAGCTACGAATCCCGCAACGCGCCCAACGAAAAGCCCTTCGCCCGCGGCGTCAACAGCATCCAGCTATTCAACGACGGCACCCGTTGGTGGATCCTAAGCATCCTCTGGGACGAAGAATCCCCCGCCAATCCGCTACCGCCCGAACTCTCCGTCCCCGCAAAATAGAAGCGCTGCGCCATTAAATCTGCCTGTTTGTACAGTGTCTAGCGGTTAGCCTATGTAGCGGCTGATTTATGTAGCGGCGGGCCTTCAGGCCCGCTAGCAAGCGAAGCGAGCGCTCTTCGGTTTTCGGTTTTCGGTTTTCGGTTTTCGGTTTTCGGTTTTCGCGAATCTACTGCCACCGCAGCGCCACCGCCGGGTCCACCCGCAAAGCCCGCCAGGCAGGAATCGCCGCCGCTGCCACCGTAACCAGCACGGTAAACAGCGTCGCCGCCGCATACACCAGCGGATCAGCCGGACCCACCCCCACCAACATCGCCGCTGCAACCCGCGCCAGCGCCACAGCTGCCAGCGCACCCACCACCAAGCCCGCCGCCGCAAACGTGATCCCTTGCAGGATTACCAGCCGCATAATGTCCTTAGGTTGCGCTCCCAGCGTCACGCGAATCCCGATCTCACCGCTCCGCTGCGCCACTGCATAAGCCATCACGCTGTACAGACCGATCGCTGCCAGCAGCAATCCCAGCCCGCTCAGCACGCTCAAAAGGCTCGCTGCGATCTTCGCCCCAAAAAGCGACGCGGCAACGTACTCCGTCATCGGCTCGGCGTCGAAGATAGTCAGCGCCGGATCAATCGCCGTCGCCTCGCGCCGCAGCGCCGCGATCGCTTCGTTCACCGATCCTGACGTGCGCACATCGAACGTCAGTCCATACTCCGGCCGGAAAATCTGCCGAATGGGAATATAGAAGTAGGGCTGAGCGCTTTCCGTGACTCGGTGATATTTGCTGTCCTTGCCTACGCCCACGATCGTGAACCATTGCCCCCATCCATGCACCTTTCGCCCAATCACGCTGCGATTGGCCATAAATCGCCGCACAAACTCCTGATTGACGATCATCACCTTCAGCGACCTGGCGTCGTCCCGTAGATCAAAATCTCGTCCTTCCATCAGCGGAATCTTCATCGTCTCGAAGTAACCGGGCGACACCAAATCCCGGTAAATCTTCATGTTCTCGTTGGCGCCCGGGACATAGCCCTCCACCTCCAGCGTTTCCCAGTTTCCCCCGCTAAATCCCAAAGGCGCGGAATCGTCGTAGCTGACCGCGGTCACTCCCGGTTGCTGTTCCAGCCGCTCGCGGAGACGTCGGCAGAAACTGTCTGTCTGCTGCGCATCGTAGTCCGCCGTCGAAAAATCGAAGCGTGCCAGCGCCACGCCCTCTGGCTTGAAGCCGGGATCCATCGCTCGCGCAGTCTCGAAACTCTTAAGAAATAGCCCCGCACCTACCAGCGCTATCACCGCCAGCGCCACCTCGGAGGTCACCAGCAGCCCGCGTAGTCGATGCGAATGAGCGCCCGAAGTCCCGCTGCGGCCGCCCTCCTTCAGCATCTCGTTCACACTCGCTCGCGACGCGTGCAGTGCCGGAGCCAGTCCGGCAAGAATCGCGACGCCAACCGCCAACGCTGTTGTGAACGCCAGTACCTGCCCATCGAGCGGCGGTTGCAACATTGCCGGCCTTGCGACCGCCGGAAGCAGCCAGCGCAGCGCACCGCCCAGCACGGTTGCCAGCATCAACCCACACACCGAGCCGGCCACCGCCATCACCAAGGTCTCCGTGAGAAGCTGCTGGATTAGTCGCATGGGCCGCGCGCCCATCGCCAGCCGCACGCTAAACTCTTTCAGCCGCCCGGTCGCGCGCGCCAGCAGCAGATTCGCCAGGTTCGCGCAAACAATCAGCAGCACTACTCCGCTCGCGCCCATCAGGATCGCAATCGGCGTCAGCAATACGGATTGCGTCCCGAAGTGCGATTGCCATACCGGTAGCACCGTAGCGCCAATCCCTTGATTCGAGTCCGCATCCGCCACCGCCATCCGGTTTGCCAGCGCCTGTACTTCGCTTCGGGCCTGCTCCATGCTCGCGCCCGGCGCCAGCCGCGCCATCATCATGAAGTTGCGCGTGTTGCGGTCGCGCAACATCCAAGTCCCCGTGTGGGTCAGCTGTCCATACATGGTGACCGGCATCCACATCTCGTAATCAAATCCCGCCCGTGTGCCATGAAAATCTTCCGGGGCCACCCCGATAATCGTGAATGGCGTGCGGTTGATGCGCAGTGTTCCGCCGATGGCCGCAGGGTCGGAGTGGTAATGGTTCTTCCAGTAGGTGTGACTGATGACCACCACCGCGTGAGCGTTCTGCGCGTCATCGCGTTCCGCTCCGGAAAAGAAACGCCCTGCTTCCGGTTGCACGCCAAGCATGTCGAAAAAGCCGCCGGACACCATTTCGCCCCAAACCTGAGTCGTCCGCGGGGCGTCACCCACAGAGAATACGTTTCCGACCCGCGCGGTCACGAAATTGACCAGGTGCAGATTGTCCCGAAAATCTCGGAAGTCCAGGTAAGAGGTCGTAAGCGGCTCGCCGTCTGGCGCCGTGTTCTCGATGGCCACGACGCGTTCCGGTTGCGCGGCTCCCGGCAATGGGTTCAGCAGCATCGACCGCATCCAACTGAAAATGGTGGTGCTAGCCCCAATCCCAATCCCAATCGTCAGCACCGCCACCGCGGCAAAGCCCGGATTCCCCGCCAGGGTCCGCAAAGCATAACGAAGATCGCGCAAGAGGTTATTCATGGTGTCAAAGCTCAAACGCACGCAGCATACCACCGCAACTAATTGAAAAAGCAGCCCCTAACTTCCATTTCACCGCTCCGAGCGTCCGTTTCTGGGATAAACCGTCCCGCAGCAGGACGTGCCAGCAGGTCAGTCCTCCCGTGATGGCGTCGTTGTAGCGGCTGGGCTTTAGCCCAGCTAGCGAGCAAAGCGAGCGCTCTTCGCCATTGCCGTAGCGTAGCGCCGCCGACTCCGCCCGCCTCAGCCCGGAGAGGGCGGCACAGGTTAGCCTAGCCCGTAAGGGCTGGGTACGTCAGGCGCACAATCTCACAGCGCCGTAGGTGCGGCACACGCTTTTAATGCCGAGACTCTATCCCCAACAATCCAGGCCACTTAAAATAATTCATTGACAACTAGTAATTCTTATGCTATCATCCTTCTGCAATGTCCCCACGGTCCTTGCGCCCTCCCTTAATCCACCGTGCCGCTCCGCCCAAACTCCGAATCGCGCTAAGTTCTTTAGAATCCGCTTTTACGACAAATGCGCCCCTAACCCCTTTAGAATCCGCATTTACGAAAATACCGGGGGGTGGGGGTCCTCTATGAGCCAGCTTCAATTCAATCTCATGCCCGAGCGCCGCGCCTTCACCGTCACCGAGCTGACCGCCAGAATCCGCGACCTCTTCGCCCGCAACTTCACCGATATCTGGGTCACCGGCGAAATCTCCAACTGCCAGGAAGCCCAGTCTGGCCACATCTATTGCACGCTGAAAGATGAACGCTCCCAGGTAAAGTGCGTTTGCTTCAAAAATCAGCTCCGCGCCATGAAGTTCCGCCCCGAAGACGGCCTCCACGTCACCGTGCGCGGTTCCATCAGCGTCTACGAGACACGCGGCGAATACCAGATCTACGTTGAGAACATTGAGCCGGTCGGCCTCGGAGCCCTGCAGCTCGCCTTCGAGCAGCTGAAACGACATCTCGAAGCCGAAGGTCTGTTTGCCGCCGACCGCAAGAAATCCTTGCCGCTTCTCCCCAGCCGCATCGGCCTGATCACATCACCGCGCGGCGCTGCCGTTCGCGACGTCGTTCGCATCCTGCGCCGTCGCTTCAGCAATGTGCACTTGACGCTTTACCCCGTACGCGTCCAGGGCGATGGCGCCTCCACGGAAATCGTCCGTGCCGTTCAATTCTTCAATCGCGGGAAAATGGTCGATGTGCTGATAATCGCCCGCGGCGGCGGCTCGCTAGAGGATCTCTGGGCCTTCAACGAAGAAGAAGTCGTCCGCGCCATCGCCGGCTCCGAAATACCCGTAATCTCCGGCATCGGCCACGAAACCGATTTCACCATCGCCGATTTCGTCGCCGACGTGCGGGCCTCGACGCCTTCCGCCGCCGCCGAGCTGGTCGTCCAGACGCGCCGCGAATTCGACAAGCACATTGCTGATCTTCGCGATGCTCTGAACGAGCAGATGCGTTATCGCATCCTCGTCCTCGTTCGCCGCGTTCACGAACTCGCAAGCCGCCGAGGATTCCGCCGCCCGTTGGATTTGCTGCGCCAGCAACGTCAGCGCGCCGATGAACTCACCTCGCGCCTCGTCCACGGCCTCCGCGCAAGCGTGCATCAATCGCGCCGCCGCTTCACCACCGCGCACATGCGCATCGTCTCCTTCGATTTTCGTATGAAGATCGCGGGATTGCGCCTGCGCCTCGAAAAGCGTAGCGCCGATTTAGCCGCCCGCTCCGAGCGCTTGCTCCGAGCAAAGCGCGAGCGACTCGACCGCCTCCGCCTCCAACTGGAAGAGCGCAGCCCCCTCCGCGTCCTCGAACGCGGCTACGCCATAGCCACCAACGCCGCCGGCCAAGTCCTACGCGACGCCACCCAAGTAGCCGTAGGCGACACCGTAAACGTCCACCTCCATCGAGGAAAACTGATCACTGAAGTTAAAGCTAAGGAGAGCTAGCTGAAGAAAAAAGCCAAACAAAGCTGACAGCTACTCTTCGTCGCCTGTGGATGTCACTTTCAGGACGGCGAGGAAGGCTTCTTGCGGGATGTCGACTTGGCCGACGCGCTTCATGCGCTTTTTGCCTTCTTTTTGTTTTTCGAGGAGCTTGCGTTTGCGCGTGATGTCTCCGCCGTAGCACTTGGCGAGAACGTTTTTGCGGATTGCCGCGACCGTTTCGCGCGCGATCACGCGGCTGCCAATCGCGGCTTGAATGGGCACCTCGAACATTTGCCGCGGAATCAATTTCCGCAAGCGCGAAACCAAATCGCGGCCGCGCTCGTAAGATTGCTCGCGATGGCAAATCATGGAGAGTGCGTCGACCGGCTCGCCGCCAACCAAGACGTCGAGCTTGACCAAATCGGATTCGCTGTAACCGGCGAGGTGATAATCGAGCGAAGCGTAGCCGCGTGAAACGCTTTTTAGGCGATCGTAAAAATCGAGAACGATTTCGTTCAGCGGCAACTCATAGGTGAGCATGACTCGCGTCGGTGACAAATACTCGAAACCTTTTTGCGTGCCGCGCTTGTCCTGGCAAAGCTGCAAAATGCCGCCCACCGATTCATCGTTCGTGATGATCATGGCCTTGATGATTGGCTCTTCGATTTTGCTGATGTCGCTCGGACTCGGAAATTTCGCGGGGCTGTCGACTTCGATCGTTTCGCCGGTGACGCGAGTAATTCGGTAGCGCACGCTGGGCGCCGTGGTGATCAGGTTCAGCCCGAATTCGCGCTCCAGCCGCTCCTGCACAATTTCCATGTGCAGCAGGCCGAGAAAGCCGCAGCGAAAACCGAAGCCGAGCGCGACGGAATTTTCCGGCTCGTAGAAAAATGCCGCGTCATTCAGTTTCAATTTGCCAAGCGCATCGCGCAGCGGCTCGTATTCGTCGGCAAGCACGGGAAACAATCCGGCGAATACCATCGGCTTGATAGCTTCGAATCCGGGAAGCGCGGGAGCAGCACGGTCGGCATCGGTGATGGTGTCGCCCATGCGCGCGTCAGCAACGTCCTTGATATTCGCGACGACGAAACCGACGTCGCCGGCTTCGAGTTCTTCGAGAGCGACGGGTTTCGGAGTGAGCGTGCCGAGGGTTTCCACTTCGTGAACCTGGTTGGTGTAGACCAAGCGAATTTTAGAATGCGGCGCGATGCGGCCTTCCATCACGCGCACGAGCACCACGGCGCCGCGATAAATGTCGAACCAGGAATCGAAAATCAGCGCTTGCAATGGATTTTCCGCGTTGCCTTTCGGAGGTGGCACGCGCTGCACAATCGCCTCGAGGACATCTTCCACGCCGATACCGCTTTTTGCGCTGATCATCAGCGCATCGTGCGCGGGAATGGCGAGAACATTTTCAATTTGCTCTTTCACGAAGTCAGGTTGCGCGGCGGGCAAATCAATTTTGTTGATCACCGGAAGGATGGTGAGATTGCTGCCAGCGGCGAGAAACGTGTTCGCGACCGTTTGAGCTTCCACGCCCTGGCTCGCGTCGACCACGAGCAGAGCGCCTTCGCAGGCGGAAAGCGCGCGCGAGACTTCGTAGGAAAAATCGACGTGACCCGGCGTGTCGATCAAATTCAGGCGATACGTGTTTCCGTCTTTCGCTTTGTAATGCAGGCGAATGCTTTTTGCTTTGATGGTGATGCCGCGCTCGCGCTCCAGGTCCATGGAGTCGAGCACCTGCTCGTGCATTTCGCGCTGCGAAAGCGCGCCGGTCATTTCCAGCAAGCGATCGGCAAGCGTGGATTTGCCGTGATCGATGTGCGCGATGATACAAAAATTGCGGATGAACTTTGGGTCCATTTACCTTATGACCGGCAGGGGCTCTCTTTTTGAGATGTCACATACAACGCAAATTTGCGCCGTGTAATCACTCAGTTTGCCACAGATTGCCCTGCGCCGTAAGCGCGCGCTCATATACAATCCGTGGTTCGGAGGAGAAAACTTTTGAGGACCATTCGGTTCGCGATCTCGTTTCTGCTTTGCGCGGCGCCATGCTTTGCGCAGAAGAGGACGGCAATTCCGCCGGCGCAAGTTGCCGAGGAAGTGCGGAGCTACCGGCTGAACAATGAAGATCGCATTATGCGTGAACTGATGGAGTTCCTGGCCATACCGAACGTGGCCAGCGACACGGAAAATATTCAGAAGAACGCAGCGCACCTGGTGGAGATGCTGGAGGCGCGCGGTATCGAAACGCACTTACTGCCGATTTCCGGGCGCGGCCCGGTAGTTTTCGGCAAGCTGAATGTGCCGGATGCCAAGCGGACGGTTATTTTTTACGCGCACTATGACGGGCAGCCAGTCGATCCCGCGGCATGGACCGACGGCAAACCGTTCGAACCGGTACTGCGCAGCGACGCGATTGAAGCCGGGGGCAAGCGCATTCCATCTCCGGACAAGCACGCGGGCGCCTACAACGACAATTGGCGAATTTACGCGCGCTCCGCCTCGGATGACAAGGGGTCGATTGTAGCGCTGCTGGCGGCACTCGACGCTTTACGCGCGCAGCGGATTCCACTGGGCGTGAACCTGAAAGTGATCTTCGAGGGAGAAGAAGAAGCGGGTTCAACAAATCTGGAGCGCACGCTCCAACTGCACAGGAATTTGTTGGGCGGAGACTTGCTCGCCATGGCCGACGGCCCGGTGCACCAGTCTGGCCGGCCGCTGGTGTTCTTCGGCAATCGCGGCGATATCGGCTTGGACATTACGGTGTATGGCCCGGTGCGCGCGTTGCATAGCGGACATTACGGGAACTGGGCGCCGAATCCAGCCATGGAGTTGTCGCGCCTGCTGGCGTCGATGACGGACGAGAACGGCCGGGTGCTTATCGATGGCTACTACGACGACGTGATTCCGCTCACCGGAATCGAAAAACAGGCTTTGGAGCTGATGCCGGATAACGACGCGGAACTTGAGCGCCAACTGGGTATCGCCAAGCCGGAAGGCGGCGGCAAGAAGTTAGTGGAATTGATCCACGAGCCCTCGCTCAACGTGCGGGGATTGCGGAGCGCGTATGTAGGCGACGCCGCGCAAAACGTTGTACCGGAGAAGGCCGAAGCGTCCATCGACGCTCGCCTGGTAAAAGGCGAGGATCCGCGCAGGAAATACGAGCAGATTGTCGGGTTTATCCGCAAGCAGGGATTTTATGTAATCGACCACGAGCCGACGATGGACGAGCGCCTCGAACACGCGAAAATCGCCAAGATCGTGGACGAAGGCGGATATCGCGCTTCGCGCACGCCGATGGATTTACCGGTCTCCAAAGCGCTGGTGCAAGTGGTGCAGGACGCGAGCGGAGGAAATGCCGTGATAGCGCCGACGCTGGGCGGAAGCGTGCCGATGTACATTTTCGAGGACCTGGGATTGCCGTGGATTGGCGTGCCCATAGCGAATTACGACAATCACCAGCACAGTTCCGATGAAAATTTACGGCTGGGCCAGTTTTGGCGAGGTATCGAAGAGTACGGCGCGATTCTGGCGGACTTGAATTGGTAAAAGGAAAAGACAATGCAGAGAACCGCCGCTGGAATCAGAGGGAGAGGAAGTTTTGGAGGAGTTGCTTGCCGGATTGGGTTAGGACGGATTCGGGATGGAATTGCACGCCCTCTAGTTTGTAGCGGCGGTGGCGGATGCCCATTATGATGCCGTCTTCGGTTTCGGCGGTGATGGTTAATTCGCGCGGGAGCGATTTGCGCTCGACGATCAGGGAATGGTAGCGCGTGGCGGTGAAGGGATCGGCGAGTTTGCGGAAGATATTTTTGCCGTCGTGATGAATCTTGCTGGTTTTGCCGTGAAAAAGTTTGGGGGCGCGAATGACTTTGCCGCCGAACGCCGCGCCGATGGCTTGGTGGCCCAGACACACGCCTAAAATCGGAAATTTTCCAGCGAGACGGCGAATCAAGTCAATGCAAATGCCGGCGTCTTGCGGAGTGCATGGGCCGGGTGAAATCACGATGCGCTCCGGCTTGCGGCGGGCAATCTCTTCGACGGAAATCTTGTCGTTGCGATGCACCTGGACATCACAGCCTAGCTCGCCGAGATACTGCGCCAGGTTATAGGTAAACGAATCGTAGTTGTCGAGCAGCAGAAGCATATTGTTGCGGTGCAGCTAACGATTGGCGCGATGCGCGGATTCCAGTGCAGTCAGCAGCGCGCGCGATTTGTTAATGGTCTCCTGATATTCGCCTTCGGGAGTGGAATCGGCGACGATTCCTCCGCCGGCCTGCACGTAAGCGACGCCATTTTTCACGACCATGGTGCGCAACGCGATGCAGGAATCCAGATTACCAGCAAAATCCATGTACAGCACGCCGCCGGCGTAAATGCCGCGGCGCGTGCGCTCCAATTCTTCGATGATTTCCATGGCGCGAACTTTGGGCGCGCCGGAAACGGTGCCGGCGGGAAAGCAAGCCATCAGAGCGTCCAAACTGTCCACATCCTCGCGCAAGCGGCCGCGCAAAGTGGAGACGATGTGCATCACGTGAGAGAAACGCTCTACTTTCATGAGCTGCTCGACTTCTACGGTGCCGTAATCGCAGACGCGGCCGAGATCGTTGCGTCCGAGATCGACGAGCATGATGTGCTCGGCGCGCTCTTTCTCGCTGGCGAGTAATTCTTTTTCGAGGCGCTGGTCTTCGGCTTCGTCTTTGCCGCGGGGCTGCGTTCCGGCGATGGGGCGATAGAAAACGTCGCGGCCTTGGACTTTGACGAGCCTTTCCGGGGAGCTGCCAACGACGGCGACGTCGTTCATCTGAAGATAAAACAGGTAAGGAGACGGATTCAGAGCGCGAAGCTCGCGATAGATTTCGAACGGCTGCGCCTTCGTTTTTGCGGAAAAGCGCTGGCTGAGGACGACCTGGAAAATGTCGCCGGCGCGGATGTACTGTTTGGCTTTGCGCACCGCAGCGAGGTAGTCGCCACGCCGAAAATTGGAGCGGACTTTCAGCTTGCGGCCTTTTCCCTGCGATTCCTTACGCGGGCGTTCGGCGGGGACTGGCTGATCCAGGAGCTCGCGCGTGTGACGAATTTCGCGCACCGCGGCGTTGTACCTGGCGCGGAGAGTGCCACCGGGGCCGCCGGTAAACACGTTGCGCACGATCCAGAGCCGGTGCTGCACGTGATCGAAGGCGATGAGGCCGTGATAGAAGGCGAGCATGGCGTCGTAAAGGCCAATTTCGTCGCGCAGCCGCTTGGGCAAGCGCTCGATAAGACGCACCATGTCGTATG
>Ga0210384_10006044_pt1 | contig 12972 bp, 11 predicted proteins | sample IncBWH2MmetaG_FD_160574 | JGI IMG/M metagenome (GOLD analysis project Ga0210384, IMG submission 160574) | Forest soil microbial communities from Barre Woods Harvard Forest LTER site, Petersham, Massachusetts, United States - Inc-BW-H-2-M | ecosystem: Environmental > Terrestrial > Soil >... | reverse complement strand
AACGCACGAGAACATGACGAGTGCGGCAGCGGGGTTCGGCGAGTTCGGTAGAGCCGTTGTAAAGGCGCTCGCTTAGGGTCGCCACCGACGTGATCGACGACTGAAGTTCTGTCGTGGCCGTCCAGGTAAGGATCGTCGCCGAAGACTAGAGCGATCGTTCGTCGGCGCAATGTGTGTGGCTCGAATGGCGTTCCGTGAAGCGGACGTTGGGCGAAGGGTGGTAACGGCATTTTGGCTTGATGTTTATCAAGACTGGAACCAGAAGTCGAGCAGGCAGCAGCCGGCCACCACTGGCCGTTCAACCGCGCCGCTTAGAATTCCAGAAACCGGCCGTTCGCTGGAGCGTCCGGTCCCGACGTTCTCATTTACCCGTCAAAGCCAAGACTTTCAGTACCGGGCGCGTCCCCCGGACATATCGAATACCGCCCCTGTGTTGAATCGACTTGCATCCGTGCACAGCCAAGCTACCAACTCGGCGACTTCACGCGCCTGTCCGAGGCGTCGCAGAGGGCTGTCATTGATCATCTGGTCCACCACCTCGGACCCGAGGCCTCGGATCATGTCGGTATCGATGGGTCCGGGGGCTATGCAGTTGACGAAGACGTTGTACCGCGCGACCTCGCGGCTCAACGCCTTAGTGAACGCAATCACCCCTGCACTGGCGGCTGAATAAGCGGTGATGCCCGCCAGACCTTCCTTCCCGGCCAGGGAGCCGAGATTGATGATCCGCCCGGCGCGCGGCGGTGAGACCCGCATCGAATGCCCCATCAGGACTGCATAATGGCCGCTCTCTCGCAATACCTCCGCGTTGCCGGGGGCGAGCGCCAGGGCGTGTTGATAGGCGTCGTTTGCGCGGGTGAAGTCGAGCGAGCCGTTAAAAAATAGCGCCAACGCCAGATAACCCTCGGCGAGGTCGGGGGCAATGGCAAGCGCTTGGTGCGCATCGGCCAGGGCCTTGTCAAAGGATTCGCGGATCGCCGTGCCGGGGGCGAACTCCCCAAATGATCCGGCGATTTTCCGGATCATGGTGGCCCGTTCCTCCCGGGCAGGCACATGCACCGAACATCAGCGCAACGCTGACGACACCGGGCGCTCGCGGTAGCAAGTCGCCGCGAGAGCCGCAAGCCCGCGACCTATCAGTCGTCCAATTGGCCGCGGTGACTACTCTCACGGACTGCGGCTTATGAACGTGCCCCAGTTTGCAGACCGCTTACGGACCCCGCCCGGGATCATCTCAGTCGCGAACCAGATGTTACCGTTGGCGCCCACGGCAGCCGCGGAGTAGTCGCCCCAGCGCGGACGGTTGAAGAGGTAGGCGGAGAAACCGTCCTGGGCCGCCTGCCCCGGGAACAGCATGTGGATGGAGTGTGTGCCGAGTCTCCAGGAAGCCGCGCTCGGCCAGAACTCCGGTCCGGTCACGGTAAAGACCATGGCTGCCGCACCCCACGCGTTCACCGCCAGTGCCGGATAGAGCAAGTGAGTGCTGTCCGGACCTGCGACGTATCCCTGCGCGGCGATGTTGGCCGTCACACCCCTCGGCGACTCGGACACGTTGATTGCGAACCACGCGACCGCATCGCGCACCGGCGTACCGTCGCCGACAGAGGCCGTGCCCACCGTCGTCCAGAGCTGGCCGTTGCGGTACATCACTTGCTGCAAACGCTGATCGTCGCCGTCCAGATCCTGTTCGTTTGCAGTCCCGGTTGCAGTGTCGTCGATGGCAGCAGCCTCAGCGCGCGGCGTGGGGCCCGCCTTCTGCTCCGCGGGCACGGGCACGACGTAAACCTCGCTCGGTGTCAGCGCCAGCGACATCGTCAACGCATCAGGGTCGCTGTCGATCTTCGACGTGTTATGTATCGCCCACACCGCGAGCTGACTCTCTCGTTTGAACACAAGCATCGACTGTGCCAGGAATTCCGTGTCCACGGCGAACTGTGTCCCCGGCGGGGTCGTCGAAGGCTGGATGCTGGCCGCCACCTCTTTCCCCAGGCGGGAGGAGAGCTGATCGAAGCGAACCACCGGCGTGGGCCCGCCCGAGGCCAGCGCTTTCTTCGAGAGCGCGTACACCTGCGCGCCCTCGAACGCCGTCACACCGAAGGAATTGGTACTGATGTAGAACCCGCTCGCGTCGGCGCCGATCAGTGGCTGATCGCCCAGACACGGGCAGTCGCCGGCGAGGAAGTCGGAGCCATCATGGGTCACATCGATGTCGTAAAGGTTGAAGGCGCCCGTCGGGTCGCCTGTCTGACTGACCGCGATCTCGAGGTGGTTGTGGCTGAAATCGTTGGGATACTCGATCATCGTGACGAACCAACGATTGCTCGCTTTGTCGTAGAGACAGCGAGGGTCACTCACGTTGAGTTCGAAAGGCACGCCGAAGAAGGCATTGGCCTGCACCGGACCGGCGAGGAGCGCGCCATGCTCATCATAGACGGCAAAGGCGTCGTTGACGCCCTCGAAAATGAAGCCGTTGCCCACGCAGAGCGCCTGATCGGGTGGCTCGACACTGAATCCCTGGTTGACAGCCGCCTGGTCGAAATTGCTGAGGCCTTTGAAGCCGAAGGCGCCCCCGTTGTTCGAGAGGGGCAAGCCCGGGACGTGTGGCAGCGGAATCGCTGCATTGAGCGCGAGCGCGGCGGCGCCCATCGAGCCGCGGCGCTCCCTCAACAGCTTCTGCAGCATGGCATGGTGTTTGACTTCTCGGTCGGAACTGCTGCGCAGCGAATCCGCCTCTATGGCGCTCGCCCGGCTGGAGGGCGCCGCAGCCGCTGCAGACTCCATCGACGTGACGCCTCGGGGTCCGATCTTGAGCGATGGTAAAGAGCTGCGCACTTCCTCGGCCGTAGCGGAGCTTGCAGCAAGTGCGAAAGCGAGCGTTACGAAGATCAGCCGTTGAGTTGTCATGGGTAATCTCCGCCGAGAGACCGGTACGTCGAAGCAGCCCGCCAGTCTGAAGAGATAAGAAAGATCGGTGAGCCGCGTACCACACTCTCATTGTTATTGGGAGGCGTGCAACATACACCTTTGTTCAAGCTTGCAGCAAATGCGCGCTTACGGAGCGACTACGCGGAAGCGCCAGCGCTAACTCTGCCACTCCTGCTCATAAACCAGCCCGAATGCCTCAGAGATCGGCTCGGGCAGGCGGCGCGCGCCCAGCGGTAAACTTCGCGTCGGATCAAGTCCTGCTGGTCGCTGCGGGCGGTACGTCAAGCAAACCGCTCGGACCGTTCACTACGACGGGGTACCGCGCGGGACAAAGGGTCGGCCATGATCGCGGTGTTCGGATTGGGCCCGGTCGACGTTGAACTCGCCGATCCGAAACAGTCTGCCGTGGCGAAAGGTCTAGCCCAGTCGGCCGTTCTACGGCGCGGAATCGGCAGCAAACAACGCCACAAGCGGGCCCCTGATACTCCTCCCGCCAGCCGGGTGCGCCTTTGCGAGCGATCCGGCCGGCCCCTCTCCACCTGCGAGGCATAAGCTCCCAGGTGGATGAGATGGTTCCGGTGCATCTGCGGACCATTCCCGTAGAATTCGGCCTCTTTCGAGAGGTGCCGAATGACCAACCCGATTGCTCGTGACCCCATGTACCGCCGCCGCTCATTCGATGCCGACATCATTGAGGTTTGCGTCCGCTGGTACATCACCTACCGGCTGAGCTATCGAGATCTCGTGGCAATGATGGCGGAGCGTGGTGTCGAGATCTCGCACACGACGATTCTGCGATGGGTCATTCGGTATGTCCCCGAGTTCGAGAAGCGATGGAATCGACATGCACGCCGCATCGGCTCGTCTTGGCGGGTAGACGAGACGTACGTTTCCATCCGCGGTAAATGGCACTACCTGTATCGAGCGGTGGATAAGCAGGGCAAAAGCGTTGATTTTCTGCTGCGTCAGGATCGTGGCATAGCCGCGGCGCAGGCGCTCTAGAAGTACCGCTTGTACTGAGGCAAGCCCAGTGGCCGGATGAGATCTGCGGCGCGCTCGGCGATCATCATGACCGCGGCGTTGATATTGCCACTTGGCATGTCAGGCATGACGGATGCGTCGACCACACGAAGCCCTTCAACGCCGCGCACTCGCAGGCACGTGTCGACGACCGCGCCGACATCCGGCTCGCGCCCCATGCGGCACGTGCCGAGCGGATGATGCACGGTGATCGCGGTCCTGCTGATGTAGTCGTCGAGGTCGGCGTCTGTGAGCTTACCTGAAGGCAGGCCCACGCCTCTGGCAATGAACGGCAGCATCGGAGACTGCGCAAGCACCTCGCGCGCCAGATGCACGCCGGCGCGCAGCGCACGCCAATCCTCCGCGCTTGAGAGAAAGTGCTGGGCGATCCGCGGATGGACGGTCGGATCGGCTGACTGCAACGTCACGCTTCCGCGACTTTCGGGATGTAGCATGACGATGCGACAGGCGAAGCCGTCGACGAACGGCGCCTTGAACGGGCGCAGGTATGGCGAGGCGCTAAGCGGCGCCGCCGTCAGCAACAGCTGAATGTCGGGCAACGCCAGAGTCGACCGACTTCTGAGAAACGCGGTAATCCCCCCGGGTACGTCTGCCGCAAAACCTGTACCCAGGAAGTAGCCTTTGACGAGCTCGCGCGCGATGCGATCAAAACGCATCGTTCGGAAGAACGGCCCGGGGATCGTGCGCTCGAACATGAGGATCGCCGACACATGGTCCTGAAGGTTCCGACCGACCCCGGGCAGATCGAACCGTACAGGAATCCCGAGCCGCTGCAGCTCGCGCGCATCCCCAATCCCTGACAGCATCAGCAGCTGCGGAGAATTAATGACTCCGCTGCAGAGAATCACTTCTCGGGCGGCATGGGCGACGAACACTTCGTCCCCATGCCTGAACTCGACCCCGAGCGCTCGCGTACCCTCCAGCAGGACGCGCGTGGCCAGCGCCCCGACCATGACTGTCAGATTCGGTCGCTGCAGCGCCGGCCGCAGGTAAGCGGTCGCCGCGCTACAGCGCCGGCCGCGGCGGATCGTCATCTGCAGCCGCGCAAAGCCTTCCTGGGTCTCGCCGTTGTAATCTTCGGTCCACCCGTGGCCTGCCGCTCGCCCTGCTTCCGCGAACGCGCCGAGCAGCGGGTCCTGGTAGCGACAAAACTGCGTGCCGAGCGGACCGTCGCCGCCACGAAAGGCATTCGCGCCACCCTCCCAGGCTTCCTGTTTCCGGAAGTAGGGCAGGGCATCGGCGTACGACCAGCCTGCAAGGCCTGATGCAGCCCAACGGTCGAAGTCGCTGCGATGGCCGCGCACGTAGGCCATGGCGTTAGTCGAGGAGCATCCGCCGATCACTCGGCCGCGCGCACATTCGACGCGTCGGCCCGCCACCGACTCCTCCGGCTCGCAGAAATACATCCAGTCGTGGCGGCGCTGCTGCAGGATCCTGCCCCAACCGAGCGGGATGTGGATCCACGGATCGCGGTCCCAGCCACCGGCCTCGAGCAGCAGCACCGAGGCTGCGGAATCCGCCGTGAGTCGATTCGCCAGCACGCATCCCGCCGAGCCGGCGCCGATCAGGACATAGTCGTATGTCCTTACTTTGGCCATGAAAGACCTTCCCCGGCCGAGCCTTGGCGCAGCGTAGCGCAAATCCGCACGGTGGTTGACGCTGCGACGATCCCGTGGCTAGGATCGAGCCGACCTCGCAAGACACTCGGTGCACCAATGCGCGTCAGGGGCGAACGGTCAGAGCGTGAATATCAAGCTGCACTCGATGCGCTTCACGCCGACGTCGCGCGCCTCAACATGGCACCCTATTGGGTGGTCGACCGCACCGCCAGGCATGACGAGGATCGCCAGGTCATGGACAGCCGCAAGGCCGTCCCCTATGTCTGGAAATTCGCGAGCGAGATCGCACCGTTGCTCGAACGATCGGCCGAGCTCATCTCGACCGAGACTTCCGAGCGGCGCTCACTCGTACTGGTGAACCCGGGCCTCGCACCCCGCCGGGCGACGACGACCACGCTCTACGTCGCTTATCGGCTGAACGATCCGCACGAGCTGATGCCCCCGCATCGGCATTCGCCCAACGCCATCCGGCTCGGCCTGACCGGCACCATGAACTTCACGGGCGTCGAGGGCGAGAACATCACCTTCGGTCCGGGCGATCTGGTACTGACACCGCACGACGCCTGGCACAACCATGGCAACCAGGGCGAGGAGCCGGCGATCAACCTGAGCGTGCTCGATCTGCCGCTGGTCGAGACGCTGAACTCGATGTACTTCGAGCACGACTACACGGAAGAAGAAGAACGGCAGTGGGTCCGCCGGACCATGCAGTCCGAGCGCTTTGCGCCTGACTACTCGCAGCGGGTCTATGGCGAGGGCGGCCTGCTGCCGCGCTTCGTCAGCCACCATCGCGGCACCGGCGCCGCCTCCCCCATGTACGTTTACCGCTACGAGCGGATGCGCGAGCTGCTGGAGCGGTTCCGCAATCGGGAAGGCGATCGATACGAGGCGCTGATGGTCGAGTATGTCGATCCGACCACCGGCCGCGCGATCTACAGGACCATGACATTTTTCATGCAGATGCTGCGCCCGGGCGAGCGCACCCTGCCGTTGAAACAGAGCGCGAGCCTGGTGTGCGCCTCGTTCGAGGGAAGGGGTCGCAGCATCGTTGCCGGCAAACAGTTGGAGTGGGAGCGGTTCGACACCTTCGCCGTGCCCGGCGGCAGCTGGTGTGAGCACATCAACCTCTCCGACCGCGACCCGGCGATCCTGTTCGTCGCGAGCGACGAGCCGACGCTCAAGGCACTGGCGTTCTATCAGAAGCACGGCAAGAACGCGAACGGCGAGATCGTCCGGCTCTGCTGACGCAGCTCGATGGCCCGCGCACGGAACACCACGCTTCTCGCTCATCTCGACTGTCCCGGGGGAGGTCAGGTGTGGGTGAGCGGCCACACGCTGTACGTGGGCCACATGCGAGCGCCCATTGGTACGAGTGTTGTCGATGTCGCCGATCCGCGCCGGCCGCGCGTCGTGGCACAGATCGAAATCCCCGCCGGCTGGCACTCGCACAAGGTGCGGGTCGCCGACGGCATCATGCTCGTCAATCACGAGCGCCAGGGCTCGGAGGGCGATTCCACTTTCGGCGGTGGCCTCGGCATCTATGACGTCTCGACTCCGAACGCGCCGCGGCTCATCACCAAGTGGCGCACTCACGGCAAGGGTGTGCACCGCTACTCTTTCGATGGCCGCTACGCCTACATCTCACCGACCGTCGAGGGGTATGTGGGCAACATCGCGATGATTCTCGATCTCGAGGATCCCGCCCGACCGCAAGAGGTCGGCCGCTGGTGGATTCCCGGGCAGTGGCAAGCGGGCGGGGAGCCTTACCCGTGGGAGAACTGGACGCCGCCGCGCTGTCACCATCCGCTGCGCCTCGGTGAGCGGCTCTACGTGAGCTACTGGCACCACGGCTATGCCATCCTCGATATCTCCGACATGTCGAAGCCCAAGGCGATCGCGAGCGGCAATACTTCACCGGCCTTTCCACATCCGACCCACACCTGCCTGCCGATGCCCGCGCCCCTCAAGGGGCGCCGGATCATGATGGTTGCGGATGAGGACGTCGCGAAGCTCTGGCCGGCAGCGCCCGCCTTCGCGTGGATATACGACATCACCGAGGAGCGCTGCCCCGTGCCCATCGCGACCTTCCAGGTGGCGGGACTGGACAAGGATGGCTCGCCGCAGCCCCCCATGCGAGGTTGTCATCAGCCCTCCGAGCGCTTCTCCGGCACCCTCATACCCTTCGCGTGGTTTGCGCAGGGCCTGAGGATTCTCGACATTGCCGATCCATTCGCCCCGCGCGAGGTCGCGTTCTACCAGCCCGATCCTCCGCCAGGTTGCGAGCTCGCTTCCTCCAATGACGTCACTGTGGATGAGCGCGGGCTCTGTTATCTCATCGATCGCCAGCGCGGCGTCGACATCATCGAGACATCGGTCCTCTAGCGGGGAGCCTCGGGAGGAGGGATCAGTCCATGAGCAACGCTGTACGGACGATTGGCCAGAAAAATCCCAATCTGCCCTTTCACCCGGCGGTGCGCGCCGGCGACTTCATCTTCGTCTCCGGTCAGGTCGCCAAGGACGAGAACGGCAACATGCGCTCCGGCACCATCGAAGAGGAAACCCGCTGGACCATCGAGTGCATCAAGCGCATCCTTTTGCTCGACGGCGCCGACCTCGGGGATGTCATCAAAGTGACCGTCTACCTGGAGGATGCACGCAATTTCGGACGATATAACAAGGTGTTCGCCGAATACTTTCCTGAAGGACGAATCTCACGTACCACCGTCGAAGCGCGCGCCGTTATCGACTGCAAGATCGAAATGGATGCCGTGGGTTACAAGCCGCAGCGTTGATGGAGAGAGAATATGTTGCGAGTCCTGGGTCGGAGCACTTCCGGAAACGTGCAGAAGGTCATCTGGCTGCTCGAGGAGTTGGGTAGTGTTCCTTACCGGCGGGAGGACTATGGCCGACAGTTCAACAACACGAGCGACGCGGCGTACCTGCGCCTCAATCCCAACGGCAAGGTACCGACTCTGGTCGATGGCGAGCTGGCGGTGTGGGAGTCGAACACGATCCTGCGGTATCTCTGCAACCGCTACGGCGGTGAGGCGTTTTATCCCGCCGATGCGGTGAGGCGCAGCGTCATCGAGCGTTGGATGGACTGGCAGCTCGCCTCGCTCTACGGGCCTTACGTGGCGATCTTCAAGGAGGCGAAGAAGCCTGCCGCGGAGCGTGCGGCGAGCTTTGCCACGGACGCTGCGGAATTACGGACGCAGCTGCAGATCCTCGAGCAGGCCGCGGCACTCGATCCCTGGGTCGTGGGCGGGGCGTTGTCGCTGGCCGACATCTGCCTTGGGCCCATCGTGCATCGCTGTCTAGATTTTCCGGTCGATCTCGGGGGATTGCCGAAGGTCCGCGCCTGGCGCGAGCGGGTCGCCGGCCGGCCCGCCTTCAGGAAGGCAACCGCTTGAGCCTGCGCGCCGCCGTCATCGGCCTTGGGACCATGGGACCTGGCATCGCCGCGACCCTCGCGCGCTCGGGGGCGACGGTTAAGACCTTTGATACCGACTCGAAACGGCGCGCCGGCGCTCATCGGGAGTTCGAGGTGGCCACGACGGTGCTCGAGCGGTTGGGCGTCCCCGATCGCAGCGGCGGTGTGCCGATTACAATCGCCGAGACGCTTGCCGACTGCGTGGCGGGCGCGGGTCTGGTCGTCGAAACGGTCCCGGAAGACCTCGCACTCAAGATTGAGGTGCTGCGCGAGGTCGAAGCTCTCGTCGATCCGCAGTGCATTCTCGCCTCCGACACCTCCGGTATCCCGATCAGCCGGATCCAGGAGGGCCTCGCGGTGCGCTCGCGGGTCATTGGTATGCACTGGTCCAACCCGCCACATCTCATTCCGATGATCGAGGTTATCGCCGGTCGCTGGACGGCACCTGATGTGGTGAATGCGATGGTCGAAACGGTGCGGCGGACCGGGCATCTTCCGATCGTCATCAAGAAGGATGTCCCGGGCTTCGTCGAGAATCGGGTCCTCTATGCGGTGATGCGTGAGTGCCTCGAGCTCATCGAGAGCGGCGTGATTGCGCCGGAGGAACTCGATCAGTGCGTCTCGTGGGGCATCGGACTGAAGCTCGCGGTCATTGGCCCGATGGCGCTGCTCGACATGGCGGGGCTCGACATCTATGCGGCGGTTGCCAGCTATCTGAACCGCGAGCTCTGCGACCGTCCCGACGTCGCCAGCTACATTACCGAGCGCACCTCCCAGGGCAAACTGGGTATGAAGACCGGCAGTGGCATCTTCAGCTACACCCCCGAGCGGATCAGCGCGCTGCGGGCGCAGCGTGGCACGAAGCTGGCCGCGGTCCGACAAGCCCTCGAGAGTTGAGTCGCCGGAAGGGAGGAGGCGTGCGGGATCGGGAGCCGTCCGGCAGGCGAACGCTACCAGGTATCGTGCGGGCAGCAGCCCTCGTCATGCTCCTCACCTGGAGTGGCGTCTCGCTGTGCGCGTTCGCTCCGGCTGCTGCGGTCAAAGCCATCGCCATCATGACGCCCGAGGATCCGAACGACTACGGCTGGAACCAACAGGGGTTTGAGGCCGCGCGTGCCGTGGCGCGCAAATACGGTCTCACCTTCGTGCCGGCGACCGGGCTCGGCTATGGCGATGTGCACGCTCAGGCGCGTGAGCTCGCCGACGATGGCGCCAGCCTCATCATCGCTCACGCGAGCGGCTATAACACCGCGGTGCCGGAAGTGGGCGCCGAGAAGCATGTGCCGGTCGCGATCGTGGATCGGCCGGCTGCCGTCAAGCCGGGAGCGGTCGCCGATTACACGCCGCGCGGTCACGAGGGCGCCTATCTCGCCGGAGTGCTTGCCGCCAGGACCACGCGCACCGGGACTGTCGGCATCGTCGTGTCGGCTGAGTCACCACCCTGGAATACGCACTCCGCAGCGTTCGCGCAAGGAGTGAGGGCGACCGATGCACGTTTGAAGCTGGTCTACGCGGTGATCGGTCCCGCGGCCTACTCGGACGCTGCCGGGGCGCGCCGGGTGACCGCAGCGGTGATCGCAGCCGGTGCGGACGTGATACTCGGCCAGGGCGATGGTGCGAGCTTCGGTATGCTCCAGGCGGTGGAGTCGGGCCAGTCGGTAGCCGGCGGCAAGGTCTGGTTCATCGATGTCGTCGGCGACAAGACGACAGTCGACAAAGGAAACCTGTTGTCGTCCGTCGTCTGGAACCTGGTGCCGGTGTACGCGGCCATGGTCGAGGATCTGCGTGCGGGCAAGTTCGGCACGCGCAGTTACGCGATCAGACTCGCCGACAACTCGGTGCAGCTGCTGCACACACGGTACATCCCGGCCTCTCTCTGGGCCGAGCTGATGGCCGTGCGGCAACGTATTATCGCGGGCGAGCTGAGGATCGAACCCATTGAGGATACTGCGCGCGTTCACGCTCTGATGAGCGCGGTAACCCCTGCCGCGCGCTAGCTCCACAGGTTGCCAGAGCGCGAGGCGGCGATGAGTTCCGAGTCGAGCCCGGTCGCAGCCGTCTGCAACATCACCAAGCGTTTTCCCGGTGTCCTCGCCAATGACGGGATATCGCTCGAATTCCATGGCGGGGAGATCCACGTCCTGCTCGGGGAGAATGGCGCCGGCAAGTCCACCCTGATCGGCATGCTGGCAGGAATGCATCAGCCCGATGCGGGGGAGATATGGATCGGAGGGCGGCCGGTCACCTTCCGCTCGCCACGCGAGAGCCTGGCGCTGGGCGTCGGTACGGTATTTCAGCATGGATTGCTCGTGCCGAGCCTCACGGTAATCGAGAACCTCATGCTCGGCGGCCGCTGGTGGCGGCCGTTGGGATACGCCACCGCACTGGCGCGCTTTCGGCAGCTGTCGCGCCTGCTCGGCCTTTCGATCGATCCCCATGCCGCAGCCGGCCGTTTGTCGCTCGGCGAGCAGCAGCAGATCGAGATACTGCGCGCGTTGTGGCGCGAGGGGAGGCTTCTGATCCTCGATGAACCGACCGCGATGCTGACCCCGCAGGGGGCGCAGCATCTCGGCAGCGTCATGCGTCGCCTCAAGGAGCAGGGACTCGCGTTGCTCCTCGTCACACACAAGCTTCCCGAAGCCTGCCAATGGGGCGATCGCATCTCGGTGCTGCGACGCGGGCGGCTGATCGGGCAGATTTCCCCCGACACCCTGCGGAGGACGAACGCGGCGCAAACGCGTGAGACGGCGCTCGGCATGATGTTTGGCGGCGAGGCGGCGACCGGAAACGGCGAGGCGTCGCGCCGCGAGCGCAGGTCCGGCCGCGGACGCCGTGGCGACCGCACCACGCCTCCGCGCCTCTCGGTTCGGGGGCTGCGCACTGCAGCGACTCCCGGCGAGTGTCCGCTGAGTGAGGTGAGCTTCGATCTGTGGCCCGGCGAGATTCTGGGGATCGCCGGTGTCGACGGTAACGGCCAGAAGCATCTCGCTGAAGTGCTGGCGGGCCAGCGACATGCGCTGCAGGGGCAGATCACCCTTGAGGGCTGGGAGGTCACCGCTGAGGATGCCGCCGGACGACGGCGCAGGGGCATCCGCTACATCACCGACGATCGGCTCAACGAGGCCACGGTCGGCGGCTTTTCGGTGGCGATCAATCTGCTCCTGAAGGACATCGGCGACCCTCCATACTGGCGGCATGGCATCGGCGACTTCGAACTCATCCATCGACACGCGCGGGAGGTCATCCGCAGCAATGACATCCGTACCCCTTCGGAGAAGACCCCGCTTGGCCGGCTCTCCGGCGGCAACATTCAGAAGGTGGTGCTCGCGCGCGAGCTCGACCGCGAAACCGCGGTGGCGATTCTCAGTAAACCCACGCACGGTCTCGATCTGCACAATTGCCTGCTCGCCCGCGAGCGCATTCTCGCCAGCGCGCAGCGCGGCGTGGCCATCATCGTCATTTCGACCGACCTCGATGACGAGCTCCTCGTGATCAGTGACCGCATCGCCGTCATGTTCCAGGGCCGACTCACGGGAGTGGTCGAGAACGGCGCCGGCGCGGCGCGCGCGGTGGCCCGGCTGATGACGGGAGACGTCGGTCCGTGAGGGGGGAGACGCAAGAGCGACTCGCCATCGTGCTACGGGTCATGGTTCCGGCTGCGCTCGCACTCGGCGCCGGTGCCATCATCCTGTTGATGCTCGGCAGGGATCCGCTTGCCTACTACGGGTACGTGCTGAAGCGTGGGCTTTTGACCTGGGGAGGGCTGCAGGAGACCCTCACCCGCACCGCGCCGCTGCTGCTGATCGCCGCTGGTCTGATCGTCGCGTTTCGTGCTGGCATCTGGAATCTCGGTGGCGACGGCCAGTTCCTGCTCGGCGCGGTCGCTACGGCGGGGCTGGGACCCCTCCTGATCGACGTGTTGCCGCGTGGGGCGACGTTGATCGCCTGCATGGCTGC
>Ga0210384_10006043_pt1 | contig 12973 bp, 9 predicted proteins | sample IncBWH2MmetaG_FD_160574 | JGI IMG/M metagenome (GOLD analysis project Ga0210384, IMG submission 160574) | Forest soil microbial communities from Barre Woods Harvard Forest LTER site, Petersham, Massachusetts, United States - Inc-BW-H-2-M | ecosystem: Environmental > Terrestrial > Soil >... | reverse complement strand
TTCGGCTATGGCTTTCAGGACATCCGGACTGATCCCGGTCTTGATCGCCACTGGGTAATGGGAGTTCCACATGAAATCCGTGCTCGACTGTCGACCCATGATCATGATGACCATCTCCCTGATCCTCGGCGCCAGTGCGGGCTTGTATTCCACGTATTCCCGCATGGCGTTCACAGTCAGCAAGAGTTCCGGGCTGCGCAAAAGTTCCTTCCAACCCGCACCCACCTCCATTTGGACCGGCCTGGGGTATTTGTCGCCATAGATTTTTTGGATGTTCGCTTGGGCCGCGAGGTACGCTTCTACAGCTTTCTTCTGTTCTTCCGTCAATTTCTCGGGCGGGATTGCTGGCATGCGATCTTGAGCGATCGCTGGAACTGCGAGCCCAACGACCAGAAGCAGGCAGGGCGCCAACCAACGCGGTAAGTAAGTCATGGGTACGGCACTCCTTCGTTAGCCACGCTTTTCCCGTATGCATAGCTGCGCGGATGGTATCTTACGAAGGTTCGGAAATCACTCGGTTTTCGAATCTTTCCTTTCAGAGTATTTCTTCCCGCCATTTCCTGAGCAGTGGGATTGTCGGAGTGAGGCCCAAGTGGTCGCGGCGGAAAATCCCCAATTCGGATAAGCTGACTTGTCTGGAGTTGGCGCGGTTTGAAAGAGTACTCTGGAACCTCTAAAACGGAATTCGCGCTCCCTACTTCTTTGGCGTTGAGGGAAGGACAGAATTACTGATTCTCCGGTTATACTCGGCCATATCAATAGGCGAGCAGAGCAACTCTGGCATATCGAAATCGGATGGCAGCAAGTGGAGGGGGAACTTGTTGATGCCCAGCCAGGGTTGCGTATACATCTTGGGGTCGTCAATCTTAACGGTGAGTTCCATGTTGTCGTGGTCCACCCGGTGAAACCGTTCCTCCACCCGCAACGCATCGCTATGCGGCCGGCCCGCATGATCGAGCCAGCTTCTTGGATTCATCCCGACCGTCTCCACCACGAACGTGTAGTCGTCCACCCATTTCCCAACCGAGTACCCGTTCCAGCGCGGGTCCGGATCTTTGGGGAGTTCTCGCCCATCCGTCCAAATGGTGCGCCAATTGCCGTACCATTGATTCAAGTAAATCACCTGGTTGGCGGTCTGCACGAGTTCGAAGGTCCTCAATTCAAAAAGCTCCATGCGCGGAAACCCCATCGGATCACATTGGTCCAGTGGATCATTGGAAAGCGCGGCGGGAACTTGCCTTACGCCGGGTCCCGAGGGCTTATTGGCTTTGAGGGCCGCAAGCCCCAGAGGAGTGTAAGGCAGAGGATGCTCAATCCCTGCCTCGTCGGGTCGTCCTCCTTCGGCTCCGGCTCCTGATTCTAGCCCTGCTTCGGCACTTCCCCCTTTTTGTGGAAGCAATGCTGGGTGTTCGGCGGCGCCGTTTACCTGGAATCCTCCATCCAATCCTGCTGCGTCCCAGATCCCAGATAGGTCACGGCGCGGAGCGGGGGATGACTTTTTCGGGGCGTACGTTGACTTGCGTGGCGCGATATTATTCCATTTACTCGCCCCATCTCCTGCAGCTTGCTGCGCAGCGGTTTGAAGTCGCAGAATGGGTGAGAACGTCAATACTGCAAAGAGAGTAAGGAGCAAGACCGCCCAGCGCTTGGACATTTCCGAAATCCCTCCGTCAGCTAGATTCCGACCTTTGAATCAGCCACCGACTACGGCATGCAAAACCTCAAGTCAGCACCCGAGCGAATCCTCATGGCTTGAACTGTTTGCCATTGATCACGATCAGGCTCTTTTGTGTTGCCAGGCCCGCGGTTGGTCCCGCGACACCGAAACGTCCGAAGGGCTGCCCGTTCTTGGCTGGGATGATTTCCACGGTGACCTCATCCCCAGGCTTGAACGTATTCTTGGTCCAGCCTACTTCGGTCTGGGAGAGTGGATTTTGAGCTTCGATTGTCCAGTGCACTTTGTTGCCACTATTGTCCTTGGCGTCGATCTCCAGGAACACGTGAGGATTGGCCCAAATATAGTCCGTCACCGTTCCCTTCACCGTGACTGTCTTCGCCGAGTCGTACGACGCGTTGCCGTGATGTGCGAATAGCGGACCCGAAACGATCGCACCACTCGCAACAAGAGCGAGAGCCAGAAGGAATTTCACGAGTGACCTCCCATCTTTTGTCGGGACTAACCGCAAGGCGAATACACCGGACGTGATATTATCACGTTTATTCAGCCTCTGACCGGTAGTCTCGCTTGCGGCACAGACGTCGTCGGACTAGCCTCAAGGCCTACGATTGGCGGGACCAGGTCCTGACCTGCCAGGCATTGGCTTTGCCTCCTGCGCGTTCGGCGAATCATCTTGATTCCGTATGGAAAAGGACTAGCATTCCTGATATGAAGGCTACCCGCAAATCGCCGGGGAGACCCTGTTCCAGCGTGGTAACCCGCCAGCGGAATAGCTGCCAACTGAGACCAGATCACTGCGGACTGTCCGCACGCTTGAGCTGGAAACAAGGGCTACTCTGCGGTTTGGCGATGGCCGTTTCGGTCATACCATTGCGCGCACAAAAAACCAAATATTCTCCAAGCTTCGGTGTGGCCGGCAAGCCGTCAGTGAATGTCATCCATAACTCGACATTTAATGCCAGCCCGACAGCTGATGAAGAGACGTGTTTTCCATGGAAATTAGCGGCCGTGCGATCCACAACTGTGAGTGTTACGAGGTTGAAAATTCCGTCAAACGCAAGAATCGAATATGAAAAGGCGTGTGACGCCTCCAATAAAAATAAATTTGAAGAAGCCGAGCAGCACGCACGCACCGCGACGGACAAATTTCAAGACTATTCGGCGGCATGGGTGATGTTAGGGGTGATTTTTGAAGAGCAACATAAAGCGCAAGAGGCTCGCGATGCCTGTTCTCATGCGACAGCAATCGATGCGACATACCTGCCGGCGTATCTTTGCGCGGCGGAGGTTTCGGCCCGGATCCGGGAATGGGAACAAGTGCTAAACGCGGCGGACCTGGCCCTGAGTCTCAAATCGGAAGGCGATCCGTACGCCTATTACTACCGCTCGATCGCTTACCTTCACTTGAACAATCCCGTTGAGGCAAAGAAAAGTGCGCTGCAGGCCGTGGAGATTGACGTAAATCACAATGAGCCGTCTCTTTATTTGCTCCTGGCCCAAATCTACGACCGCGAGGGTGACAGCGCGAATGCCATAGCCCAGCTCCAGCAATTCCTGAAACACTCCACAGATCGGCAACAAGAAGATGCGGCGAAGCGGTTCCTGGCCAAACTTGAGTCGCAACAATCCGCAAAATAGACGCGCCAGCATGGGGGATTTGTATTTTGCAGGCATGAGTGGGCGGCCTCAATGGGTGGTTGCAATGCTTTCTGGAAGTCTTCTTAAAGTAGTCTACAAGTGTGATTTGGTTCGCGAGCGTTGAGTCAAAAAGAAAAGTGCCCGGCTTAGATTCTGATTGAGCGCAGCCGTACTGATCGATTCTCGAAGCGAACTATATTCAGAACCACTGATCGGAGAGTTTTGCAACGACCCATTGAGCTGACGCGGTTTCTCGGGAGTTGATTCGTCCTGGCGCGGATCTTTTGACTGGAGGGAAAGTTAAGTGACGCACATCGAGGGTTATCGGCCAGTGCTCGACGCTTTTAGTTGCTCGAGATATTCGGGGAAAAGCCACTTTCCCGAACGCTGCGCAAGCGCGACCACCTCTCGCGCCTTGTCGTATTCCCGTGTCCGTAAATAGATCGCCAGCAACGGATTGTAGGGCTCGCACTCGCAAGGATCGGACGTGCCGCGACTTTGCATCGCCTGGTTCAAATCCGAAATGGCCAGATCGTACTTCTCTCTGGGGTAATGGGAGCCGCGATTGCAGTAGGCGTCGGAAACACGGAAGCGCATCCTCGGCTTCAGTGCGGCTTCCTGTTCGAAATCAGCAAGGGCCTGGGTCCAATCTCCCATCGAACCATCGGTCAAGCCAAGCATGTCGAGGGCCGTGGCATCTCTGGGATTCTTTTCCACTACTCGGGAAAAATCAGCTTTGGCCGGAGCGAGATATTCAGACTTGTAGGGCGCGTAAATCATCTCCAGGCCGGCACGGGAATAGTAAGCATTGCCCCGGCGGTAATACATCTCCGCGTTGTCGGGGTCCAGCGCGATCGCCTGGTCGTAATCCTGAACGGCCAAATCGAAGAGTTTGCTGTACTCCTCGCCGGGGATATGTTCCATGAGTCGCAAGTACCGCGCCTTTTCGGCATATGCGTCAGCCCGGTCGGCGTACGCTGCGGAGCGTTGCGTTGTGTTCCTGGAGGCTGCGATAGCTTGCCCGGCGCGGCGAATTTCACCGTCGTAGCGGCTTACCTCCCAGCTTTGATACATGCGATACATGCGCATGCAGCCGCTCATGAAAACTATACCAGCGAACAAAATGGCAGTGCTCCAACGCTTCACGCTTGAACGGGTCATGTTCATCAAGGTCAGTATGCAGGGTCGCTTGTGCAACCAAATAGGATTTCTGTCCGCGTTTGCCTACTTGAATACGAAGGGCAAGCGGAAATTCCGGCCGAAAGGACGTGTGACCTGCCATTCGGCATTCCGTAGAATCGCCTTCACTGCGCGATCCTGTACGACTCACGACCGTCCGCTTTGAATTGAGATTGTGAACTTGGAGTGCCCTGTCCCTGACCTCTTTTTTGGGCGGGCGTGCCTTTGGGTTCGGCTTTCTCCGTCTAAATGGGGCGCCCGCCGATCTGTCAATGGGCCGTTCCACATCCTAATTATCGGAATGTGGCTTCGCTGCAATTCATTCGCCGGAGTTGACGGCGGTACCCGCTGCTCACATTTTGAGGCTGAGTTCGGCTGATTGTGCAGTTTCGCCCGGCTGGAGTGGTGTCCGCTCTTTAGCTGGCTTAAGATATTCGATACCGTGGGCATTCCGTCCGACGCACTCTTCGCCGTAGTGATCGCCACCAGCTTTGCCGCTGGGCTGAACGTGTATGCAACGGTGGCCACGCTCGGCCTTTTGGCGCACGCCGGCCTGGTTCCGCTGCCGCCCGCTCTGCACTCGCTCTCCAGTTGGTTTGTGATTGCGTGCTCCATTGCCCTTTTTTTGGTGGAGTTCTTCGCCGACAAAATCCCTGTTTTCGATCTGCTGTGGAACGCCCTGCATACATTTGTGCGAATTCCAGTAGCGGCGCTGCTTGCTTATGCCGCCACGGCCCAGCTCTCACCAGGAATGCAACTGTTGGCCACGCTCCTGGGAGGAGCAATTGCGCTGGCAGCACACGGAGGCAAGATCGCCGTTCGCGCGGCGGTGACTCCCCACCCGGAACCATTTTCCAATATCGCACTGAGCCTGGGCGAGGACGCGCTTGCCGTGTTCCTTACGTGGTTTGCCACAAGGCATCCTTATTTGGCCGCGCTGATCGCACTTTCATTTGTAGTAGTGATCGTCATTTTGATGCGCTGGGTCGTGCATGCCCTTCGCAGTATGTTTCGCAGGGCCCAGGAGAAAATTGACATCCTCCTTAAAGGAAGCTAATGATCCGCTCCGCAGACCAACATCAAGCCGGCCCTCTTCAGAAAACCTTCACGATGGACAATTCTTGAGGGATTGGACGGTGGCCCTCCCCTTGGCATTCCGCAGAATCTTATTCACTGCGGGATCCTTTACTGCTCCCCTATGCTCGCGCTGAATTAATGCTGTGAACTTTGGGGGCCCTTCCCTTGTCGCCTTTTCAAGGGCGGGGCTTTGGGTTCGGCCTGCTCTGTCCGAACGGGGATTCGCAATTTCCGACGAAGGAACGATAATCAAAAGACCCACCTGTCACTAAACGTGACACATGGGCGCCCGCACAATCAAAATGAAAGGCTGTGCGACCCGTCCAACATTCCGTGACAAATCGACACTAAAAGGGAGAGCGCGCCCGTATGAAGGAGCGCGGCACTGCAATGTTGTGATTTCGACAGCTAGAAGTCCAGATCCACGTTCACGCTCGCCGATTTGAGGCTTTTGTCCGTGCTGTTGAACACAAGAGTAATTCCGGCACGCTCCAGATTCGCCGGGTTAATCAACACGGTCGTAACAGGAAATTTTACAAGTTGTGCGCCGTCGGAACCAGTCAGAATGACATCATAGACCGAGTTCGGGGCAAGGACCGTCTGGAATGCGGCCCGACCGTTTGAAAGACTCCTGGTCACGACGATGGTTTCCGGACCTTTAGTATTCACTTGACCGAGCGTAACCACGCCTTCTACGTCGGATTTCGTGTCCCAGTTGGCGTGGATCACGAGATTGGTTCCAGTTGTCTCGGTTTGCCCCTGCGTCGAACAAAGCACGGCGATCGCAAGCGTCGCGGCGATATAAAGTATCTTTTTCACTGTGGACCCCCTTATTTGGCAATCATCTGTGCAATTCGCAGCCACACGGGCCCTGACATCGCCCGCAACTCGAATTGCTCTGCCGCTCCGTAATCCGCGTACAAGCGCCGGGGGTGGGTCAGCCTTTGTCCATCAAGCAGCGTGTGGAGGCTACGAAGGAACATATGAGCGGGCAACTGGCCTTGCGGCCAGTCAAGGTCCAGGGCTCAAAACCAATCATCGACCGTGAACCAGCGGGGCCCATGTACGGTCGTCATTTAATTACTCTCACCTCCTGGAAACCTGCTCAGTAGATGAGAAGAGGGACAGATGTTTTTTCAGTTCCCGGGAAGCCAATTGTTCGCGCTATAGGCGGCATTCCATTTCGTTCGTTGCGGTCGATAGGCCCTGGCAAGCGGGATTATAGAACACGGGCCCAACTCGCATTCCCCACAAAGTTTTGGCGGATTTGGCTCGGGAAGGGTGGGGCAGGCACTTGTCGCGCTACTCTTCCGTCTTAATACCCAGCGCGCGCATGCGGCGGTACAAGTGGCTGCGCTCAAGGCCCAGCGCTTCCGCGGTGCGCGTCATGTGCCACTGATTTTCTTCGAGCTTGCGCAGAATAAATTCCCGCTCGTACGCGCTGCGCGCTTCGTGCAGCGTGGCGTTCGGTTGCTGGGCCATGCGTGAACTGGCGCGAAACAACTCGGGGGGCAGATGCAGCGGCTCGATCTTGTCTTGCGGGACCACGATCATGAGGCGCTCGATCAGGTTGCGCAGTTCGCGGACGTTTCCCGGCCAGTGATAACGCGCCATGACGCCGAGGGCCGCTTCGCTCAATTCTTTTGGCTTGCGGCCGTACGCGACGGCGAATTCCGCCATGAAATAGCGAGCCAAAACCGGAACGTCCTCGATGCGCTCGCGCAGCGGCGGCAGGGTGAAGGGAATGACGTTCAGCCGGTAGAAAAGGTCTTCGCGAAACCGGCCGTGCGCGATTTCATCCTCCAATGTCTTGTTGGTCGCGGCTATCACGCGCACGTCTACGCTCACGGTTTGACTGGAGCCCACGGGCTCCAGGCGCTGCTCCTCCAGCACGCGCAGAACTTTGGCTTGCGTGCGCAGGCTCATGTCCGCCACTTCGTCAAGGAAGAGCGTTCCTCCATCGGCCTTCTCGAATTTTCCGACTTTGTTCTCGGTCGCTCCGGTGAAGCTTCCTTTTACGTGCCCGAACAGTTCGGATTCGATGAGTTCCTCCGGAATCGCGGCGCAATTGACTTCGACAAATCCCCGGTCGCCACGCAGGCTTGCGGCGTGCAGCGCCCTTGCGACTAGTTCCTTTCCCGTGCCGCTTTCCCCGTAGATCAGGACGCGCCCGTTCGTGGGCGCGGTCAGAGCGATCTGCTGCCGCAAGGCGCGCATCGGGACCGTATCCCCCTGCAACTGCGTGCGGCCTCCGAGTTCCTCCCGCAGTTGCCGGTTTTCCTGCGCCAGGCGGTGGACTTCCAGCGCATTCTTGATGACCAGGATGACTTTTTCGAGCGACAGCGGTTTCTCAATGAAATCAAACGCGCCGAGCTTGGTGGCGCGCACGGCCGTTTCGATGCTGGCATGCCCGGAAATCATGACCACCATGGCGTCCACGCCGTTCTTGCGTATGCGATCCAAGGTATCGAGACCGTCAATCCCGTCGAGCCACACATCCAGAAGGATCAGGTCAATCGAGCGCTTTTCGAGAAGCGTGAGGCATTCTTCGCCCGAAGATACCGCAAGGGATTCGTAACCTTCGTCCGCCAGGATGGAAGAAAGCGCTTCCCGTATGCCTTGCTCGTCATCCACGATGAGAATGGAATTGGACATGAAAGTAAAAGGGAAAACTATCCGATGCGCGGGGACATCGGAGCCGAAGCGACCTCCGCCATGGGAAGCTGGAGAACAAATTTCGCGCCGGTGGGCAAATTGTCCTCGACGCGGATCGAGCCGTGGTGCTCGGCCATGATGCGGCTGGCGATGGCCAGTCCCAGCCCCGTGCCGCGATCCTTGGTCGAGAAGTGAGGCAGAAACAGGCGATCCTTGTCCTCCGGCGAAATTCCGTGCCCGCTGTCGGCCACGATAATCTCGACGATTTCGCGATCGCTGTTGAACCGCGTGCACAGGGACATTTCCTTGACCGATGAGCCTTCCATCGACTCCGCGGCATTGTCGATCAGATTGACAAGCACGCGCCGCAACAGTTCGCCGTCTGCGCGAATGACCGGCAGATCGGGCGCCAGATCCTTGCGCAGGCGGATCCCCTCCAGCCGGCCGTCAAAAACCGAGAGCGCCTCATTCACAATTTGATTCGGCGAAGTGGGCGAGAGCTTCGCGGTAGGGAACCTGGCGAATTGCGAGAATTCTCCGACCAGGGACTCCAGCACGCGGACCTCGCGTTCGATCAGGCCCGAGCACTCGCCAACCAGGCGCACCAGCTCCGGCGGTTCGTTCTTCTCAGGATTCACGCGATTTCGTTCCAGGTAGCGGGACAATCGCTGCGCGGAAAGTTGAATCGGCGTGAGCGGATTCTTGATTTCGTGAGCGATGCGCTGCGCCACTTCCTGCCAGGCCGCCGCCTTCTGTGCGCGCAGCAAGTCGGTCAGATCGTCCACTACCACTACGTAACCCCGATTCGATTTGCGCGGTCCCAGCGAACTCACCGTCACCGCGGCGCGCAGCAAGCGCCCGGCAGCCGAAAATTCCAGTTCCTGTGTCGCGGTGCCCAGGCGCAGCGAACGCCTCATCAGCACGTGCAGAGCGCGGGCCCCTTCTTCTCCCAGGAGTTGCACGAAGTTCATGGCCTGCCGGGCGCTTTCTCCAAACATGCGCACCGCGGCGGGATTCACGCGCCGGACCGTTTCCGTTTCGTCGACGGAAATAACGCCAGTGGGAATATTTTCAAGGATCGTTTCCATCAGCGTCCTGCGCCGCTCCAGTTCCTGCACCGCCTGTTGCAGGTTCTGCGTGAAGATGTCGATCTGGCGGCGGCTGTCGCCCAACTGTTCGGTCATGCGATTGAAAGAGCGGACCAGAGTCTCAAGCTCATCCTTGGCCTGCACGTTCACTCGCGTTTCGTAATTGCCCTCGATGATCTCCTGAGTCGCCTGTGCCAACGCCTGAATGGGGACGGTGACTTGCTTGGAAAGGAAAAACGCGGTCCACGTGGCGGCGAACATTAAAAGAATTGTGAAGAGAAGCAAGGTCGCCAACATTTGATTCTTGTATGTCCGCAGATGTTGGCGCTGTTGTTCGTAGGCGGTCTTTTGGGCGTCGATTTCCTTGATACGCTCCTGAAAATCGTCGGGAACAATTCGTCCGGCAAGGAGATAGCCGTTTAACGTTTTGGCCCGGCCGGCGAGGAATATTTTCCCGCCGTATTCCCAAAGCTCCGTGCCATCCGGCAGCTGGCGGGACAACGTGGGGGGATTCGGCCGCAGGTTTGTCTCGGTGGAGGACTTCGGCGGCTGAAATTGCAAGTCGGGGTTCGCGGCAACAGCGAAGGGATGCCCGCTCGCGTCCACTTCCCAGGCCAGGTCTGCGCCGCGCGCGAAGGTTTGATCGAAGGCGTGCATGGTGTCCCGCGCAGAATCGCTCGCCGCGGTTGCCGCCACGTCTTTGGCAATTCCGGACATGCGCTCCGCATCGGCGCGGCTCATTTCATTGACCAGAGAGCGGCTGGACTCGGTCGCAATTTCGAGGGGACGCGGGAACCAGAGCACAAGGGTGCGGTTCAGCAACGCGTAGCTCACGAAAAACAGGACTATCACCGGGAGGAAGGAAACTGCAATCGCGCCCAAAACCATCTTGGTCTTGAATCGTGAGCCCGCCTTGTGCTCCAGCCTTTCCGTGCCAAGCCGAACCAGCGTACGCGCCAGAATAAACAGAAATACGACCAAGGCCGACACAATGAACAGGGACAACGCAAAGAGAACGACTTGATCCGATTGCCACAGGTTTGGGTAAGGGAGGGTCAGCGAACCCAGCGTGAACACTCCCGCGAGCAGAATTACGACGGTCACGCCGCCGACGGCCAGCAGGAGCTGCGATTTGCGGCTGGTGCTCATGGCAGGCCTCCGGAAAGCGGAGTCTCGGCCGGCACGATCCCGGTGAACGCTGACAGCGGCGAGTTTGCCGGCAGCAGCGGGCGAAGCGGGCATTCCTCGCAGCGCGGAGCGCCCTTGCGGCACCAGTTCTTTCCTGTATTCACAATTAATGCATGTAATTCATTAAATAGCTCCGGCCGACGCGGAATGGAAGTCTCCACCAGGGCCCGGACGCTCTCATAATCCGCCTTGCCTCCGGTGATCCCGTGCCGGCCGAAGATCCGGTGCGTGTAAGCGTCCACCACGAAAACGGGATGGTTCCCGGCATACAGCAAAATGGAGTCGGCTGTTTCCGGCCCGATGCCGTGGACGGCGAGCAATTTTTCGCGCAACTCCAATGTCGGCGTTAGAAACATGCGCTTCAGCGAGCCCCCGTACCCGGCATGAAGAAATCGCAAAAAGGCCTTCAATTTTTTCGCCTTTTGGCGAAAATAACCTGACGGCCGCACCAGCACAGCGAGTCGCGCCGTTCGCACCCGGAACATCGCCGCAGGCGTGAGCATGCGCGCCGCCCGTAGATTGGCAATGGCGCGTTCGACGTTTCCCCAAGCGGTGCTTTGGGTCAGGATCGCCCCCACTATCACTTCAAACGGCGTTTGTGCCGGCCACCAGCGCATCGGGCCAAGCGCGCCGGACATCGCTTCATAGTAACGCAATAGTTCGCCGGAAGGGGGAGTCGCTGGGGCCGCGCCAGCCGTGCCCTGTGGTGCGCGCCCCTTGCTGCTGCGGCCTCTCCGTGGCGCGGACCCATTCGCCGCCGTGGCCATTGCTTCGCTCGCTGTTTCGCACATCGCTTCGCCCATTGCTTCGGAAGATAACGGGCGCCGTACCCGTAGTCAAGGCAAGCTCTTGAACGTGATACCAAGCGACCTGTACCAAAGGACAGGGGACCTCATAGTGCCCGTTTCAGTACGTCCGGGGAAAATGGACCCATGGCCGTTCTCCCCTATCTGCTAATTTAATCTTACCGGGGGTGTGGTTGCCCCGAGGAGTTCTCATTCTATGTCGTCGCGGCTCGGCGAAATACTGATCAAGGAAAACTTGATCACCTCCGACCAGCTCCGTCAGGCCTTGGATCACCAAAAATCCAGCGGGGCCAGGTTGGGGACATGCCTGATGAAGCTCGGCTTCATCAGCGACGATGAGATTACGGGTGTGCTTTCCCGCCAGTACGGGGTTCCCTCCATCAATCTGAAGTATTATGAGGTGGACGCAGCCGTCATCAAGCTGATCCCCCAGGACACCGCCGTCCGCTATCAAATAGTTCCTCTCTCCAGGGTCGGCTCGACTCTGACCATTGCGATGACCGATCCGACCAACGTCTTCGCCATGGACGACATTAAGTTCATGACCGGATTCAACGTCGAACCGGTGGTGGCCTCCGAGACGGCGATTGCCGAAGCCATTTCCAAGTTCTACGGCGAGGCCAAAAGCGAAGAAGAACTTTCCAAGGTGATGAAAGACCTCACCGGCGAGGAAGCCGCCGACCTGGAGCTCGCCGCCGAGGAACAGGAGATGAACCTGGCCGAGCTGGAACGCATGGCCGAGGAAGCTCCCATCATCAAGTTGGTCAACCTGGTCCTGACCGACGCGGTCAAGCGCGGCGCCAGCGACATCCACATCGAGCCCTACGAAAAAGAAGTCCGGGTGCGGTTTCGAATTGACGGAATCCTGCAGGCGGTCATGACGCCTCCGATGAAACTTCGCGACGCGATCATCAGCCGCGTCAAGATCATGGCCAAGCTCGACATCAGCGAAAAGCGCTTGCCGCAAGACGGCCGCATCATGATCAAGTACCGCAAGGACGGCAAGATCAAGGACCTCGATTTCCGCGTTTCCACCATCCCGGCCCTTTTCGGCGAAAAGATCGTCATGCGTTTGCTCGATAAAGAAAACCTGAGACTGGACATGACCAAGCTCGGTTTCGAGGCCGAGTCCCTGGCCAAATTCGAACGCGCCATTCTTCGCCCCTATGGAATGGTCCTGGTAACCGGACCCACCGGATCCGGCAAAACCAACACCCTGTACTCTTCCATCGCCCGGCTGAATACGCCCGAAACCAACATCATGACGGCGGAAGACCCCGTGGAATTTCAGCTCCCGGGAATCAATCAGGTCCAGATGAAGGACCAGATTGGACTGAATTTCGCGGCGGCCTTGCGCGCTTTCTTGCGGCAAGATCCGAACATTATTCTGGTCGGCGAAATCCGCGACTTTGAAACGGCGGAAATCGCCGTGAAGGCTGCGCTCACCGGACACTTGGTCCTTTCCACCCTGCACACCAATGACGCCCCTTCGACCATCAGCCGCCTGATGAACATGGGAATCGAGCCTTTTTTGGTGGCTACTTCGGTCAACCTGATTTGCGCGCAGCGCCTGGTGCGTAGAATTTGCTCCAACTGCAAGCAAGTTCTGAAGGTCCCTGAACAAGCCATGCTTGACGCTGGGTACTCGCAAGAGGAACTCAAGA
>Ga0210384_10006042_pt1 | contig 12973 bp, 9 predicted proteins | sample IncBWH2MmetaG_FD_160574 | JGI IMG/M metagenome (GOLD analysis project Ga0210384, IMG submission 160574) | Forest soil microbial communities from Barre Woods Harvard Forest LTER site, Petersham, Massachusetts, United States - Inc-BW-H-2-M | ecosystem: Environmental > Terrestrial > Soil >... | reverse complement strand
ACCGGGACACTTCAAGGTAGTGGGGATGGAGATTTTACCTCTCAGCATGATTTCCCTTCTCCCTGGTATCGACCGTATTCTGAAGCCAACGAGCGGAAGATGACACTCCGATTATCGCAGGTTCGGGGCCCGTCTTTGGATGAAAAATTAGTGACTGTGATTACTAAATCAGGGAGGCGGCCGGCAGGGGCGGAATTGGCGGGGCTCAACAATATGCAAGGAAAGGATTTAGCAGAAGAGTTGGAAGCGAAACTTTTGAGGGAGGAGGGCCGAATGTGGGTGTTCATTCGGCCCCGGGGTGGTCAGGATTGCTATCTGCTCACCTGTGAGATTAGGGGACGCCCGGAACTTTGTCCAATTCATCGTTTTGATGGATTGGATCAGATTCCAGCGTGTCGAACTGAGACGGAACGCGGGTTGGTGGAGAGAACGGAAGGTCGCATCATTGCTTGGCGCAAAGAGAGCTGATTATTTTCGCTTGACCATTACCGGACAGCTACGAACGCGCCGGAGTCTTCAGGAGTCGCCGTGCCCGTTTGCGGATTCATAGATGCGGAAGCGAAACCAATTCCTTTTCCTTCCTTGGGAGCATACTCCGGAACAATTTCCTTGACCTTGTCGCGGATGGCGGCGTCACTGCCTGTGGACATGGACTGGCGAAGTTCGCAAAGAAGACGATTGAGATCGAGCCAATCGTCAGGCGTGCCGTGAATCCGCGCGATTTTTGCCGACGCGGTGGGGTGAATTTCCTCGTTGGGATAGGAGAGTTCTTCAAAGAGTTTCTCGCCGGGGCGCAGGCCGGTAAAGCGGATGTCGATTTCTCGTTCGGACTTGCCCGAAAGCCGGATCAAGGTCTTGGCCAGGTCCAGAATGCACAACGGTCGTCCCATTTCGAGAAGTAAAGTATCGCCGTGATTTCCGATCGCAAAAGCCTGGAGAACCAGCGATACCGCCTCGCGCGTCGTCATGAAGAAACGCGTGACGTCGGGGTGCGTGATTGTGAGTTGCCGGCGGTCGCGAATTTGTTTTTGAAGAACAGGAACAACACTTCCATTGGATCCCAGCACATTGCCGAATCGCACGGACACACAACGCGTGCGGCCTGGCGGGCGGCAGGAAATCATCCGTTCTCCCACTCGCTTTGTGGCGCCCATGACGTTGGTCGGATTGACGGCCTTGTCCGAGGAGATGAGAACGAAAGTAGGACAATCATTTTTCTGGGCGATTTCAAGAAATTGCAGGAGCGCAAAAATATTGTTTTTCACCGCATCGTAAACATTGTTTTCCATCAGGGGCACATGTTTGTACGCCGCTGCGTGAAAAATGACGGCGGGCTTGTGCTCCGCCAGCACGCTTTGCGCCCTTTCGCGATCGCCAAAATCCGTGACGCAGAATACAATTCGGGTCTCCGCTTTCTGCGCCAATAACTCCATTTGCAGGTAGAAGACTGCGGTCTCGTTTCGGTCCAGGCACACGAGTTTTGCGGGATTGAAACGCAGCAGTTGGCGGCATAATTCCGATCCGATGGAGCCCGCGGCGCCCGTCACCAGGATGGTTTGCCCCTCAATTTGCTTGCGCACCGATTCCAAATCAATTTCCACGGGTTCCCTGCCCAGCAAATGCTCCAGATTGGCGTCCTGGAACGGCGCGAGGTCAAGACATCCATTCAGAATTCCTCGCAGCGATGGAACTGATTTGAAGCGTACTTGCGCCATCCTGCAGACTTCCACAAACCGGTGCATTTGATCCGGCGCGGCGGAAGGAACTGCAATCAAGATTTCCTCAACGGCAAATTTCTTGACGAGCGCGGGCAGGTCATCGACTATTCCAAGAACCGGAATCCCCAGAATGGCCATCCCCACCTTCGATACATCATCATCAACGCAACCAACTGCCTGATACCCGCTCCCACGGTGCGCGATTTCCCGGAGCGTGGTTAGCGCGCCGGCGCCGGCACCGATCAAAATGACGTTCCGGGATGGAGTTGTTTCTTCTTGCAGAGATTCCGCAACAGCCCTCGAAAGAATCCGCACACCTCCAAGTAAAAGCATGGTAACCAGCGGTTCAAGAACGTAAATGTTTCGCGGAAAATCGGCATCACCAAGCACGAACCGTATGCAAAAAATGAAGAACAGTGAACCGATGAGTGTGGCCTTCAAAAGGGCAAGAGCGTCATCAATCCCCGTATAGCGCCACCACCCGTGCGCCAGCCCGCAGCGAGTGATGGCGGCCAAGCGGATGGCCACCAGAATCGAGACCAAGGACAGCAGATGCCGCGGGTTCGGAAAATTGAAATTGAAACGCAGCACCCAGGCAGTTAGGGCCCCACTCACTATGAGAAATCCCTGAAGCAGAGCGATGAACCAAACCCGATATTTCAAAATGGCGCGGGGGACCGCGACGCTGCGGGCGCGATCCCACACCGAGTGGAGGGATGAAGGCAGATCGCCTCTATGCCAGGCGCTGGCGCTGAAAACACCCTGGAAACTCACGTGGAAGCCTTGGAGGAAGTTCTCGAGATGATCTTGGGGAGCGATTGCGCAGGCAAATCGGAGTTTCGGTTTCTCCACCCCATTGACGGAAGCTTGAACCCGAGGACGGTTCGGAAAAGAATATCCAGATCCGACGGGAAGGTGCGGGCCCGCGCATACGTCAACGACAATTGCAATTTGCGGGGCAGGATTTTTGTAATGTATTGTTCTTCGAGAGAACCTTCGTGAAACAACCGCTCTTCATTGCGGAAGCTCAAGGATGCCGGATCCGTAATTCCCGGGGGAGTTTGCAGGAGTTCTTCATACTCATCCCGGAAAATTTCGACGAATCTCCGCATTTGCGGCCGGACTCCCACCAATTGCATCTCGCCCTTCAGAACGTTCACAAGTTGGGGCAATTCATCCAGCTTGTATTTCCGCAGAAAACGGCCCACTCGCGTCACTCGCGCATCCTCGGGCGCCGTCAGGAGGCTCCCGGCAGAATTCAAAAACATGCTTCGGAATTTCAGGAGACGAAAATTCCTTAGGTCTTTTCCGACGCGGTACTGGGAATAGAAAACGGGCCCTCCATCATCGAGCTTGATTGCCGCCGCAATCAGCGCAAATAACGGCGCCAGGAATGCCAGTCCCGCCGACGCACATGCGGCGTCAAACGCCCGCCGCAGGGCCGGACCTGTAACGCGCAGCGCTCGCTGCGGCTCCATACGCCTGGCCGGCTGTGCTGCCGTTTGTCCAAACCCTTTTTGGCGAAGAGCGCTCGCTCGAACTATCTGCGTGACGGCCTCAATGACGTCTTCCACATCCAGATCCGACATTCTTGTGTTCAGCGGCAGCGAAACCATTCGTTGATATTCGCGATAGGCAACAGGAAAGTCTTCCGCACGATAGCCGTATTTTTCGCGGTAGTACCGGTGCAAATGGATGGGAATAAAGTGGACGGAGCTGGCGATTTTGCGCGCGCCGAGTTGTTCGATGAATTCGTTACGGGAAATGTCCAGGCGGTTAAGGTTCAGGCGCAGAACATATAAATGCCAGGAGTGGTCCACATGGGTTCGCTGAACAGGAACCTGCAGCGAGTCGAAATCGGAAAAAGCGTCGTTGTACCGGCGGGCGATTTCCTTTCGGCGTGCATGGAACGCAGCGAGCTTGGCAACCTGATGAAGGCCGATGGCCGCCTGGATATCGGTCATGTTGTACTTGAATCCCGCGTGAACTACTTCGTAGTGCCAGGACCCTCCCACGCCGTATCGCTTCCAGGCGTCGCGGCTCATACCGTGCAGGCTCCAAGTCCGGGCTTGTTCTATGGCATCCTCGGGACCGGCCAGCATGCCGCCTTCGGCAGTCGTGATATTTTTCGTGGCGTAAAAGGAAAAACACGTCAGCATGGGAACTCCCCGGCACGCGCCTTGAGACCCGATCAGGCGGCCCTTATAGCGTGCCGGGAGGGCGTGAGCGGCATCTTCGATTACAGTCAGATTGTTTTTTCGCGCGATATCCAGGATGGGATCCATCTCGCAAGGGTGCCCGTAGAGGTGAACGGGAATAATTGCTTTCAAACGATAACGGCAACCGCGCAGTCCAGGGAGATACTGGAGCGCATCGCTCAATTTCTGCGGATCAAGGTTGAGATTGTCCGGTTCCACGTCCACGAGAATGGGATGAGCCCCCGTTTGTTCGATCACATGAACCCCCGAGCAAAAAGTCAGCGGCGTTGTGAGCACGGCATCGCCGCGCCCGATTCCCTGACTGACAAGAGCCAGATGCAAAGCCGAGGTGCAGGAATTTAATGCCAGGCAACTCGGCGCGCCCAGGGCTGCGGCGAAATCACGCTCGAAGCGTTGCGTCTTCGGCCCCGTAGTGATCCAGTTGGAGCGCAGGGTTTCCACGACTTCGGCGATTTCTTCTTCGCCAAGATTGGGTGGTGAAAAAGGAAGAAAAGTTTTTCGCAATTTCGGTGGCCCTTTCTCGAGAATCGAGGGCAAAATTGGATGGAATAGGGATTTAATGCCCGGCGAGAGTCAGCGTGTAATAGCCGTGAGAATTCTCCTCACTGGATTCGGGCGGTCCCAGGTTACGGGGCGATACATCAAGGCCAAGAGAAAACCGAGGGCGTAGGCCAAGTGATAGGTGGAAAAAACGATAGGCAGGGTTGGGAGGAACAGCCATCCTTTCTTTTTTGCCACCAAGAAAGCGGATGCAAAGGATGCCATGAAATACATGCCCACAAAGGCTAACCACTGGGCCAGAAAAACATTTCGCCACCAAATCGATCCGCGGAGGCTCGCTCCCGCCGCACAAAGCAGCAAGACGATCCCCGCCAGCAACGACAAACCGGGCACAATATTTCGCCAGTTTGCGAGTCTACGGTGCTTGCGAATCACCGCAACTTTCCAGAACCCGTACTGAAAGTATTGCCAGAACAGCCCTGTTAAATTGCTTCTGGACCGGTACCAGGAAATGATTCTGGGCGACTGCCACACGATTCCCCCGCTGGACACGAGACGAACATTCAATTCATCGTCCTGGCCTCGGACCAGCTTTTCGTCAAACATCCCAATTCGTTCCAGCGTTGACTTACGCCAGCAACCGTACGTCACCGTATCCACGGAGCCTTCATACTTCGGATTGTGAAACTTGGCCCCGCCGCTGGCGAATGGCGCATGAAAAGCGTGCGCGATTGTCTGCGCCAAATAGCCGTGCGCGCGCGTCAATGCCGGGCCGCCTACATTGTCAGCATTGGTTTCCCGCAGCACTTCCACGCAGGTGCGCACGTAGTCCGCGGCGTACAGAGAGTGCGCATCCATCCGTAGGATGATTTCTCCCCGGGCTTCGCGGATCGCCCGATTCAGCCCAGTGGAAACAATTTGTTCCGGATTGTCGAGAAGCCTGAGGGCCGCAAATTTCTTTTCAAATTCACTCAGGACCAGCCGCGTTCCATCGTCGCTCATTCCATCGGCGATCAGGACTTCCATTTCGATCGGGCCAAGTTCCTGGCGAAAGACGGAATCGAGAAACGCGTGAATGTGCCGGATTTCATTGCGGCAAGGGACAACCACGGAGACGCAGACCGCCGGGCTTTGTGGCACGGATTTTCCCTTTCCTTCAGTTTGGCGTGGGGTCAAGCGATCAGTTTTTTTCGGAGACAAGAAAATGAAATCACAAACCTGGCGCAAATGGCTCGAACGCGAACGTACGCACCGCTTTCACAACAATTGCTGGTTCATTTCTCTCGCACATGCCGACGACCACGACGGCGAGAGACATCGCAATGGTGGGCAGTTTTTCCCAATAGAGGGTGGGCAAGCCAAGACTCTCGACCCCCAGGGCTAGCACCAGCGCCAGGATCAATGCGCCCTGAAATCGAAATTCCCGATTTCCGTAGAGAAACAATCCGGCGCGAACAAATTGAAACATGGCCCCCAGGAACAGGAAAAGGCCGCCCAATCCCAATTCCAGCCAGATCGTCAGGTAATCATCATGCGCTCGCCCTTCGCTTCCGATGAGGCTCAAGTAATTCATTTCCTGCCCAAACCCCTGGCCCAGGAAGGGCGCCGTTTGAATCGCCTGCAATGCCATGCCCCATCTTTCAAACCTGTGGCTGAAACCTTCCCCCGTTGTCACGTTCACGGAGGTGGCATCTTCCATCAGTGAGCGGTCCAAGGAATGCAGAATCAGGATGACGGCGAGACACGCTGCGGCGAACGGGAGCACCCACTTCCAACGGCGCGCCAGGCAAAGAAACATAAGGAATCCCGCGGCAATTCCTATCGTTGTGCCGCGCACAAACACCAGCGCGGGCACGAGCGCGAATCCCATTGCGAGGCAGGGCCAAAGAATTTTGCTGGCCCGCGTCTTTGAATAAATAATTCCACCAAGGCCGGCGCCGAAAACCAGCAAGACCGCGGCCTGGCCGATCGTATTGGGGTTCCATGTGGTGAAAGTCGCGGCGTCCTTCATTTCCTGGAAATTCGCAAAATCATTGGATGAACTTGCGCCGAGATGTATGAAAACTTGAATCACCAGGGCAATCCCGGCGCACATTAGGCCGGCGATGAAGAATTGGAGCCGTCTTTCCGATTGCACAATCCGGGGGAGAACAAGAACGATGACGGCGCATCCGGCCATTTTGGCCGCCATATAGCCTTCGGGGGGCGTCCCCTTAGCTGATTCCACGACGACTGAAAACAGACAGGCCGCCAGGAAAAGGGCTTGCCACGCCAATATTTTTTTCTGCCCTGTTGAAGCGGGGGCCGGCGTCCACAAAAAGGTGCGCACAAAAAAGAGCAGGATCAAAACGTCGTCGAGGCGAATGTTGATCGTGGTGCCAAGAGGAAATGCCACATCGGGAAATCCCAGCGCTAACGCGTAAAGGAACAGCCCATACTCGACCCTCGTCCAAAGAAACACGAGTCCAATCAGGATGGCTACGCCAATTTCAAACCATAGCGTCGGTGGGGGATACATGTCGATTACTTTTCATGCTGCGAAATGCAACACAAGGTTCAGCGGACGACTTCTACCCGCGCCTTTCTATGAATCAGCCGCGCAGGGACGCCACCCGCCATTGCAAACGGCGGAACGTCATGCGTGGCCACGGAATTGGCCGCGAGGATAGCACCGCGCCCGATCAGGACACCCTTGGTGACCGTTGCATGGGCCCCGATCCACGATCCTTTGCAAATGCGAATCGGTGCAAGGATGCTCGGGCCGAACCGGTAGGACCCATCGATTGGCGTGTGGTCCCCGGAGACCAGAACGGCGTACGGTCCGAGTTGCACTTCGTCCTCCAGGACAATTCCTCCCCAGGCGTGAAGCCAGCAGCCCGCGGCAATGAAGACATCGCTGCCGATTTCCAGGTGATTTGTAAAATTGATGGCCACGTGTCGTGCTACTTGAAGATTTCCTCCGCAACTCTTAAACGAAGGCCGCAGCAAAAAGCCGCGCAAACGCAAGACCGGGCGCAGATCGGGGAGCCAGCTAGTGGCGACCGTGATGAAATGGAACCAGAAATATTGGAGGACACGCATTTTGCCGCTCCTACTCTTGCGGAACCACCGCTCCCTCCGCAGGCGATTTCCAATTCAGTTCTCGAAGCGCTGTGGCGATAAACCGATCCAGCGTTTGCTTGCGAGCTTCCATCAACCCGTTGCGGATCAGATTACGGCGCAATTCGCCGTCACCGATCAGGCGTTCCATGGCCCGCGCTAACGCTCGCGAATTTTTGGGAGGGACGAGCAAAGCGTCATACCCTTCCGTCACGGTTGTTGGCACGCCTCCGACCGTAGTCGTGATACACGGCAAGCCGTTGGCCCGAGCCTCCACCAGAACGTGCGGCGTTCCCTCGGAAAGCGTCGGTAGGACAAATAGATCGGCGGCGCGCATGCAATCAAACAGTGGTTCGCCGTTCGGCACGTAGCCGCTCCAACGGATGCGCTCGCGAATCCCTCGCTCGGCGGCAATGCCTTCCAGTCTCTTGCAGTATTCCGGAAATTCACGCGGCCCCACAATTTCCAGCTCCCACGGCAGGTCCTTATTAAACTGGGAGACAGCCTCCAGCAGGTACTCGATTCCCTTCTCCGGACGGAGAAAGCCGACAAACAGAATTCGGATGACGGGCCCACGGCAGGTATCGCTGCGAGAATAAAACTCGTTTTCTCGAATCGTGCTCGAAACGACCTCAACCGTTCTAGGCGATTTGTAGGCGCGAGCCAGTTCGCTGCCATTGCAAATCAATGCTCCATTGGTGAGCCACCGTCCAAGGCGCGTAAAGAGCCGGTCTTGTAGCGCGTAAAGAACGGCGAAAGTATCCAGTACAGGCCCTTTCCTGGTGCTGGCTCGAAGGAGAGTTATGGGATCGCCCACGATCCAATGGCAAATCGGTTTGCGTAATACCGCCGCGCAAAAATATAGCACCGCAATGTAAGGGCACATTCCCCGGACGAACAGAACGTCCGCCCGCCGGCAAGTGCGAAAGTAGGCGCGAGCGATCCCGAAAAGATGGGGCAATGACTCTAGGGTTGTGCCCCAGAGCGGCTGCGCAACGAATTCGAGATTCGGCGCATTCAGCGGACCGTCAAAGGGCGCGGGAGGAGCGTCCTGCACGACTTTGGCGCAAACGACAACCCTCTCATAATGTTCGGCTAGCGCTTCGGCGACCCGCCCGGACGCTGATTGCATGTAAATCTCCCCCGCCTCGCAAAATGCGGGGACCGGAGTGACGTAACCGAGGATTCGATTCATGCGAATCAAAAATTAGATTCATGCAGGAGAGCGGGAGTATCGCGGCCGCAATGCGGCCACTTGCTGGAAAAATAATTTGATATTTCGCGCGCCAAACGGCCAAAAATGCAGCGGCGAAATTCTCAGCCAATTCGCCGCGGCGGCAACCAAGGCCAGCACTTGCGTGCAGGCGCTCAACAGCACCGCCCAGGCCATTCCCATGAGCCCATATCGCCGCAAGAAAAGCATCGCCGCGACAGCCAAGACGCCAGTCCCCAGCAACTGGCTCACCAGCCCCGCGTAAGGGCGGCCGGCGCCCCGCAGGCCTTGATTCAAAATGTTCGCCGAGGCCGCCAGGGAAGCAGCCACTGCCAAGACCACGCCCGGCCAAATGGCGCCAGAGAATTCGAATCCAAACAGTGGGACGACGAGGAACGGAATCAGGCAAGACAGTACTAGTCCGACCCCGCACGAGACCAGGGCGGATTGGCGAAACGTTTCCGTGATGATTTTCTCCTGGCTCCCGGTATTTCTTTCATTCGAAAGAACCGCGAAGGAAGTGATCCCCAACGCGTCGCCGAGGGATGACTGTCCGTTGGCAAAGGCTGTGGCGACGGCATAAATTCCAGCGGCTTCCGTGTTGAGCAGGCTCACCACCAGAATCGTGTCGAGTTGAAGCGATACGAGATTGCTGACGGTGGCCCCAAAATAGGGCAAGCCCTCATGCAAGAGATGGCGGCATCCGCCAAGCCGTAATTTACCTGCAGCCAATGATTTCCGCTGAATCCAGAGACGCATGAACAGGGCCAATAAATGGCTAGCGAGAAACGCCGATACGAACCAGCGAACCTGGGCCCTTCGACTCACCCCGACGAAACCGATGAGCATGAGATAGAAAAGAAAGTAGGAAAAACGCAGTAGATTGTAGCGGCGCCAGCGCATCCGGCCGTGCTCGATAGACAGCAGGACTTGATTGAAAATGTCGAGCGGAATCAGCAGCAGGCAAAGCCGCGCCAGCGGAAGCAAATAGCTCCTGTCCGCGGGCAGCAGCAGCGGAATCAGGAAATACCCGGACAGCAGAAAAAGCGCAGCGGTAACTAGCCCTACCGCGACTCCAATGGCAGCCCAATCGCACTCGCGTTCGGGATCCTTTGCGACTTCCCGCGCGAGAACCCAGTTGCAGCCCATCAGCCCCAGATTGCTCAAAATCACGGGCCATAAAATGACCGTAGCAAGTTCGCCCCTGGCAACCGGTCCCAGCAAGCGAGCGGTCAGAATGCCGGTCGCTGCGCCGCAAACCTGGATGAGCAAGCTCGTGGAAAATGTTCCGAAATTGGCTTTGGAAAATATCAAGCGCGATTGCGGGGACTATGCCGCACCCGCCTCGGCATTCGGGCGAGCACAGGCGTAATACGAGTAGTCATTCAATGACGAATCAAGATTGTTGAGAACGACGCCAATGAGATTTGCGCCCACCGAGCGCGCCTGCGATTCCGCGTACTGCACGACTTGGCGGGGCGTATCTCCACCCTTTACGACGAGCAGCGTTGCGCCGACCATGCTGCCCAGGATACGGCTGTCTGCCCGGTTGAGAAGGGGTGGCGAGTCCAGGATGACAAAGCGATACGTCGCCATCGACTCTTGAATTAAGGCCCGCATCCGGTCCGAAGATAGAAGTTCGGAGGGATTATCAGGGATCGGTCCACAATGCAGAACGTGCAGACGGCTGATCGGCGTGGGGAACACCATTTGTTGCCACGCGCCCTGCCCCCCCAGATAGCTGCTCAGCTTCGAGCCCTTCTGGGGAAAATACTTCTGAATGCTTGGGCGGCGCATATCTGCATCGACCAGGAGAACCGGCTGCCCGAGTTGCGCCAGGGAAAATGCCAGGTTCACGGCAACCGTGGTTTTTCCCTCACCGGGCTGCGCGCTGGTCACCAAAATGGAATTCGCAAGACGTCCCGAGGCCGAAAGTATCACCGAAGTCCGAAGTTCACGAAAAGCTTCTGAAAATGCGGACCCTTTGTGAATTCCCAGATCGTTCCGGGGTCGGTCTTCGATCAACGTGTCACCCGGCGCAGTCCTCGATTTTGCCTGACCGAAAATGAGTTCCCGGTCCGCGGCAGTGATCCCTCTAAGCTTTTTTCCGTTCCGCGCGCTCATAGTGGGGATAAAGCCGAGGACTGGAACGCCCAAAAAGTGAAATACATCCTGGCTATAGCGAATCGTCTGGTCCAAATGTTCCCTGAGAAACGCCATGCAAATCCCCAGTCCCAATCCCAGGAACGCCGCCAGCCCTAAATTGAGAGGATAATTCGGAGCAATGGGTTTGTAGGGAACCGTTCCTGGATCCACAATCCGGATGTTGCTGGCCTTCAAACCGGCCGAGACGCCCGCTTCCTTGAGCCGCTGCAACAATCCTTCATACAATCCTTTGTTGGTGTCTACTTCTCGGCTTAACATTCCGTATTGCACGGATTTTTCGGCGATCTGGTTGGCCTCCGCCTGTTTTCCCGCAAACGCCTGCCGCACCAATTTTTCGCGCCGGAGCGCGGCGAAGTAATCATTGCTGATTTTCTGCGCCGCGCGCCAGCGCTCCCTCTCCAGGGAACTTTGAATTTCGGCGATCTGGCTCTGCGTTTCCTTGACCTTCGGGTAGTTGTCGGTGAAGGTAGCCGCAAGCTGGGCCTGCTCCCGCTGAAGGTCCGCGAGCCGAAAGGTAAGGTCCTGCAATAATTTGTTATCAAGGACGCCGGGCAGCGAGCCGTATTCGCCGGATTGCACCAGCCGGAAAATCGATTCCTTTTCCATGCGGTCGGCCTGCGCTCGAGTTAGCTCTCCCTGAACTTCGCGAACGCTTTGGTTGACGATGCTCTCCGCATCCCCTTTTTCGGTTTCGAGAAAGAGGAGGCCGTTGTCCGCGGCATATTTCTGCAGATCGTCTTCCGATTTTTCGAGCTTGGCCTTCAGGTCATGCAATTGCTGGGAAAGCCACTCGGAGGCCTTTTGCGCAGCGTCCCAGCGCGCTTCGAGGTTTTTTTGGATGTAATTTTCAGCGACCGCATTCACGGTCCGCGCCGCCAATTCGGGATCCTGTGAATCAAAGCGAAGCTCGACAGCGCGGCTGCGCCGGATCGGCCTGATATCTAAACGGCTCCGGAAACGCGTGAGGACGGTTTCCCGGACCGACAGGTCGGGTACAGCCGCGCTGTCCTTGGGGGGTGGGGGCGGAAACGCTGCAGCTGCGCTCGCGGTCATGCTCCATGGCCAGGCGAGCGTGGAGGGCAGAAATTCGGCCTGCCGGTCCAGGCCGAGTTGATGGATGACGCGTTCCGCCAAATCATCACTGGTGAGGACCTTGTACTGTGTTTCCAAATAGGCGTCGGAAACTTCATCCAGTAGAAACAACTCTTGCGGATTGGCAACGCTCGGATTTTCTTTGTCGATTTCGATGAGCGCCCTGGCCTGGAACACCGGCTTTTCCTTGAACGATCCGACGAGAACGGTCGCAAATAGCACCGAAAAAGCGGTCAGAACCGTCCAGCGGCGCTTTCGGATGACTCTCCACCAGGCCAAAAGGTCGGGCGGTTTCTCCATTTGTGCCGGGAAGATTCCCCCTTGCATGGTGCGACGCCGTTCCACGCGAGCTTCGCGCGGAGTAAACACTTCCATTTTGTTCTGGTCGTTGTCGCCCGAAGTCACGTGTTCACCACCTGTAGATCGCTACGCCCGTAGCGGTCTGAAGAGCCGCTTCCGAACCGCGGTAAAACACACTTTTCGCCGCGCTGTTGGGAACAAATACGATGTCTTTTGGCTGCAGAAAGGCGTCAGGCTTCTTACCGGAAAGGATCTTGCCGAGGTTCATTGGGATTTCAGTTCGACCGCCCGTGGCCGGGTCCGTGCGTATGATTCGAGCCCGGCTGATCGCCGAAGTGTGTGTCGGGCCTTCGGCCAGGGCGAGCGCCTGCAGCACGGAAATATTTTCGTTGTTCTGCAACACGAAACCGCCCGGCTTCTGGACTTCTCCCACCACGTACACGATTCCGGCGCGCGGCACTTTGACTATGTCCCCGGGACGCACCGGCACATTCAAGGCGGAGTCAGCGGACTCCACCAATTTCTTGAGGTTGATCTCTTCTATTTCACTTTTCTGTACCGGCGGCCTGGCCGGTGAGGCAGGTTCTCTTGCAAATACCTCGCGAGCCTCCGGCACCGGAGCGGTTCCGGCCAGTTCAGGATCCGGCCTTTGGGAATTGCCTGGT
>Ga0210384_10006039_pt1 | contig 12974 bp, 12 predicted proteins | sample IncBWH2MmetaG_FD_160574 | JGI IMG/M metagenome (GOLD analysis project Ga0210384, IMG submission 160574) | Forest soil microbial communities from Barre Woods Harvard Forest LTER site, Petersham, Massachusetts, United States - Inc-BW-H-2-M | ecosystem: Environmental > Terrestrial > Soil >... | reverse complement strand
TATTTTTTCATCTCAGGGTATGCCACGGTAAATTGATCCAGGTCTGTATCATCAAAACTCAAAATGATGGGTTTTGCAGGAAGTCTGGTACCGGATATCAGGTAAGCATATAACTGATCAGGTGTAATAGTATGATATCCGCTGTCAGCCAGCATGCGCATCTGAGCTGCAAAAGCTGCCGGTGGTACGATATATGTTCTTGAAACTTTTGAATCAGTAGGTTTCCAGTCACGGATCTGGTGATAACAAAGAATGGGAACCTGTTTTTTCCCGAGTATTACCGAAGCGCGGGGAATGGATTTAGCCGACGATGCGGAAATATATTTAATTGATTCTTCTGATTTCTCCGGAACGGTCAATGCAGCTGCAAAGGAAGCATTGGATACCTGGGTAAATTCGGATGAAATACGATTATCGGGAATTGACTGACAGGACAAAATGAATATCAGAAAACAGCAGCTAAGCAGTTTCATATGTATCGGATTTCAGCTATTATAACGTTTTTATCCTATCTATTTATTGCGTTGGTGCATAATCAGTTTCATGTAAATTGCATGAGTCTAATTTTAAAACTTTTTCCATGCGCTGGAATCTAATTCTGCTGTTTTTTGCCATTTCTGTTTCGTGTTTTTCCCAGAATCCATACCTGTTTATTGGTACATATACGAACGGTCAGAGTAAGGGTATTTATGTATACCACTTTAATACAAAAACCGGTATTGGTACAGAAGTAAGTACAATGAATGCTGCCAACCCATCTTATCTGAGTATCTCGCCCGATGGCAAGCATTTATATGCTGCAAGTGAAGGTGAAAAGGAAGGAGCGGTAATAGCTTATGCGTTTGAACCTTCAACAGGTCAATTGGCGAAACTAAATTCACAGTCAAGTCAGGGTGCCTGCACCTGCTATATTACTGAAGATAAAACCAGTAAATGGGTATTCGTTGCAAACTATTGTTCTGGCAGCCTGGTAGGATTACCAGTCAATACTGATGGCTCCCTTGCACCAGCTTCACAGGTTATCCAGCAGATTGGTAAAGGGCCTGATACTGCGAGACAGGAAAAATCGCATGTACATTCAACTATTTTTTCTCCTGATGAAAAATTTCTTCTTTCAGCAAACCTGGGAACTGATCAGGAACATGTGTATGCATTTGACCCAGCAAAGAGTATTCCGCTAACTGACCGAAAGGATTCAGTTGTTTCACTAAAACCCGGCACGGGTCCCCGTCATATTGCTTTTCATCCATCCAGACCTGACGTTTATGTTATCGGTGAGTTGACAGGCACGATCGATGCATTCCATTTTGATAATAAAACAGGAAAGCTCACCCATTTTCAAAGAATACGCACAACTCCCGAATCATTTAAAGGTGATCCGGGAAGCGCTGACATCCATATTCGCGCAGATGGCAAATTTTTATATGCTAGTAACCGTGGTACGGCAAATAATCTGGCCGTATTTGCAATTCAAAAAGACGGAAAACTATTAAATAAACAATATATATCAGTGAATGGAAAACATCCGCGCAATTTTGTGATTGATCCTACCAGTCATTTTTTACTGGTAGCAAATCGTGATTCAGATAATATTGTTGTTTTTACTGTTGATCCTGTTTCAGGATTGTTGAAATTGACAGGAAATGAGATCAGCATTCCAAACCCCGTTTGTTTAAAATTCCTGGTCAATTGATTGAAGAAGATTGATGGTTGCCGCCTGCCGGCAGGCAGGGATGACCGATGCTTTAAGCTTTAAGCTTTTGGGTTTTAGCTGATGATTAAATAAAAGAAAAACAGAAAATATGTGGTGGGTATATGCTTTGCTTTCAGCTCTATTTGCTTCTCTTACCGCCATATTTGCAAAGATTGGCGTGACTAATGTAAATTCAAACCTGGCCACGGCCATTCGTACTATTATAATTTTACTGGTTGCCTGGGCGATTGTTTTTTTCCGGGGAGAATATAAAACGATTCATAGTCTTTCAAAACACAATATTTTTTTTCTCATAATCTCGGGATTGGCAACAGGCCTTTCCTGGATTTTTTATTTTAAAGCCCTTCAATTAGGAAAAGTATCGCAGGTGGCACCAGTAGATAAATTAAGCGTAGCCCTGACTTTACTGTTATCTGTGGTATTCCTGGGTGAAGTATTGAGCTGGCAAACCGCCCTGGGCGCTCTGCTTATCATTGCGGGTACTGTTGTGTTAATTTTATGATGACGGTTGGCGGATGAAGGTTGACGGTTGACGGATGAAGGTTGAAGGTTGGCAGCATGATCCACACTCTCACACTCTCACACTCTCACACTAGTTCTTGTCTTTACGCTTTAATGGTCTTAAAATAATTCAACATCTCATCCCAATTATTGAGACGATGATGGTGCATTACGTTCACATTATGGGAGGCAGAAAACAGTAGTGGAATTCCTGAAAAATTATCCAGATTTTTTATATGGTCGTCGATCATATAATCCGTCTTAATAATACTTTTATCCCCGCAGAATACTATATGCTTCCAGGAAATAAATGGGAAATGTTCTTCCAGCCATTGCTTTTTCTCAAACAGAGAAAGCGGGAATTCCATAGCAGCAGAAGCGATATAAACATCGAAGTCCTGCATCAGAGTTTTTACAGCCGAAACACTTCCTTTTATTAGAGGAAGGGTTCTGAAAAACCCCGGAGTGTGCACGTATCTGCGAACAGCCGTTTTGTCGGGGAATCCTATATTTTCGGGAACACCCAGGAGAGAATTCCGGTTTACTTTCTCTCCGGATTCAGCTTCATAATACTTAATGAAATGGGTTTCCGTATCGGCTAAAACTCCATCCATATCCACTGCAATCGAAATCCGGTGCGATTTTTTTTCCTCCATAGCTAAAGATATCTTTCCCGCAAAATATTGAGATGGTGCATATGGTGTCCGTAAATAAGGTTTACCAGTAACCGCACGGAAATAAGATATCCATTGGCAGTTCCCTTTCTGTTCAGGGCTTCATCTGAAAGGGATTCAATAAAAGCTATGCTGGATTCTCTCACCAGGGAATATTCCCTTAAAATATCTTCTTTCTCCCTTTCATTTGCACCTGCATATTCAGCATATGAACTTTCCTCGAAGCCCGGAAGAGGTGTTTCATCACCGCGGGAAAACCGAAGGGCGCGGTAAACAAATATTCTTTCTGTATCCGACATATGAACCAGCATGTCCTTGATCGTCCATTTGCCCGGTGCATAACGATAATTCATTTTCTCTTCCGAAAGAGGGATGATCAATTCTTCTGTTTCTGAAAAAATATCTTCCAGGTGGATCAGCAGATTACCATCATCCGGAACATTATGAATATATCGCTGATAAAACGGTTCAACCGTTTCCGTTGGCTTATAAATTTTTTTCAAAACGGGTATGTTCAGACAGTAAAATTAAGAAACTCCTCTCCGATCCGTGCAGGCAATTTCAACAATTCCCTGAAACCTGAATATGATTTATCCACAGCACCCTTCAGGGCCATGTGGCCGAGATGCGAATCATGGGCCCTTACGGGGTGTATTTCAATATGCCCCTATTTAATTTTAGTTATTTGAAATGGATTTTGCGCATATCTTTATTATCATTCTTTATTCCCCTGCCATGAATAAAATTCTGTTTGCTGCCTCTATATTATTTTCCGCTCAAGCCTGGTCTCAGCCCCTGAGTTCTTCCGAAATCGACAGTGTGGCAGAAAAAGCAAGAATCGCTTTTAATGTCCCTGGGATTGCAGTAGCCGTTATCAAAGATGGAAAAATTATTCACTCAAAGGGTTATGGTGTCCGCTCACTGAACACAGGACTCCCGGTAGATGAAAACACTTTGTTCGGCATTGCATCCAATAGCAAAGCATTCACTGCATTCGCACTGGGCATCCTGGTTGATGAAGGGAAAATATCCTGGGACGACAAAGTGCGCAAATGGATTCCGGAATTCAAGCTTTACAGTCCCTATGTTACAGAAGAATTTACTATCCGTGACCTGCTGACCCATCGTAGCGGACTTGGTCTGGGCGCCGGAGACCTGATGTTTTTTCCTGATTCCAGTAATTTCGAATTGAAAGACATTTTATATAACCTCCAGTTTCTGAAACAAGTCTCGGGTTTCCGGACAAAATTTGATTACGATAATAATATGTATATCGTCGCAGGCGAAGTCGTGAGAAGGGCCAGTGGTATATCCTGGGATGAATTTGTGGAAACACGAATTATGCAACCGATCGGAATGAATATGAGCGCCTGTTCCTTCAACCAGTTGAAAGATAAATCAGACGTTATTGACGCACATGCAGAAGTGGAAGGCAAAGTAAGGGTTATCGCCCGAAGCATGATGAAAGTCGGACATTCCGCAGGTGGCATCAATTCAAATATTTCTGACCTTAGTAAATGGGTGGAACTTCTCCTTGCACAGGGGAAATATGGGCCGAACCTTACAAGTCTGTACAAACCAAAAATTCAAAAAGAAATCTGGTCCCCGCAAACTATCATGCAGTCTGGTGATCCTGGTTACTACAACACACATTTCAAAGCTTATGGATTTGGTTTTTTCATTGAAGACGTGAAAGGTTATAAGGAACTCAGTCATACTGGTGGCTTGGAAGGTATGGTCACACAGATTACCATGATCCCTGAATTGCAGCTCGGTATCATTGTCCTCACCAATCAACAGGAAAGCGCCGCATTTATTTCTATTACCAATGAAATTAAGGATGGTTATCTGGGGCTGTCGCGGAAGGATTGGATAAGTGAATTAGCATCGTCAAGGAATTCATACCTGGCTTATAATAAAACAGTGACTGATCCTATTTGGGCGGACATTAATAAAACACAACTGAACCCTCCAAAAATCGATTTTAATATTTACTCAGGTACTTACAGGGATCCCTGGCTCGGTGATGTAATCATCTCTATAAAAGACGGAAAGTATTGGTTTGATTCAAAACGTTCACCCAAACTAACAGGAGAAATGCTTCCTTATAAAGGAAATAGTTTTGTGGTAAAATGGCGGGACAGGAGTATGGATGCGGACGCTTTTGTAATGTTTCGTTTGAACGAGAATGGTCAGGCTGAAGGGATGCAAATGAAAGCGGTATCTCCTCTTACTGATTTCAGTTATGATTTCCAGGATCTCGATTTTAAAAAAATCCCCTGACTTCATTAAACGAATTCTCCCTTCAATAATTCATACAATCGCAGGAATTTCTGAAATCCTTTCACATATATTGGATGAACAGATGCATTGGGATAATAAGTTTTGCTGATTGGCGCTTTTATTGAAAAGGAAACTCCAATCGCCATCATACCGCATTTTGCTGCACCCCATGCGGAGTTTTCAATGGTCTCACTAACCAATACCGGCAGATTGAATATATCTGCAAGGATCTGCAACCAAAGTTCATTTCGGGCAAAACCGCCCGTGGCGTATATATTCCTGATATCCGTTTTTTCAAAGAGCGGCTGGCTGATAGCATATAAACAATAAATTACGCCTTCCAAAGAAGCCCTGACCATTTGAGCCTGCCCCTGGTTAATCCGGAGTCCGAATAACACACCTTTGGCATCCGCATTCCAAACAGGCGCACGTTCTCCCATCAGGTAAGGAAGAAAAATCAATCCTCCTGCGCCAGGATCTGCTGATAATGCCTGATCTAAAAAAACATTGACATTTTCTTTTGAACGATAAAAATCTTCTTGCAGCCATTGTAGAACAATGCCTCCATTATTACTTGCCCCGCCCACCAGCCATTGATGTTTATTTATATAATAACAAAAAGTCCGCATATACGGATCAATCTGGCGTTTGTTTACAATTAATCTCGCCGCACTGCTCGTTCCTACAGTAATCACAAGGGAACCCGCTTCATCCGTTGCACCTAAATTGGCCATCGCTCCGTCACTCCCCCCTATAACAAATGGAATATTTTTCAGTATTGGAAATATTCCGGGTGAAGAAAATATTTTTTCCGTTTCTACTATTTCAGAAAGTCTGTCTTCAGAAATTCCAATTTGTTCCAATATCCAGGGATCCCAACGCTGGCTTTCACCATTCATAAGTCCCGTGGCTGCAGCGATGGAAACATCCACCACATAGATTCCGAATAATTTATAAAAAATATATTCTTTTATCCCGACGAACTTAAAAGCCTTATTAAAAATATCTCCCTGGTTTACTTTGAGCCATTGCAATTTGCAAAATGGCGACATGGCATGTACGGGCAAGCCGGTGAGTTTATAAAAAGTTTGTGCCTGGTTATCCCGATGAATCCTGGCAGCAATTTCATTTGCCCGGTTATCGGCCCAGATAATCGAAGGCGAAATAGCCCGGCCTTCCCCGTCAACAGCAATCAGACTGTGCATGGCAGAACTAAAACAACATAACCTGGGAACTTGTGGAGAAAGATCAGTGAGAATATTTTCTACAGATTTAAAAACCGCTGTAGCAATTTCGTCAGGGTCCTGTTCACTCCAGTCCGGAAATGGATGTTTGATCGGATAAGAAATCGCCTGTTCACATAATGTTTTTCCTTCCCTGGAAAAAGCAATTGATTTTACTGAAGTAGTTCCGATATCTATCCCGATAAAATATTCCATATTGCCCTTGAGCCTCAAATATAATTACTTAAAGGGCCCGCTAATTCAGCATAAAAGAATAGAGTTGAAAATGTTCACTTGTGACCGGAGGAACGGAAGGAGGAACCGGATCTGTTTCCGGTGGCATTGGCGTAGGTTCAACTGGCGGCCATTCTGGTTTGGGCCTGGGTGAAGGATCTCCGGGTCCATTCTTATGGAAAACGAAATAAGAACCTGTATTGGGCGGCATCGTATTATCTTTAGGAAGATATTTACATACTTCATGCCATGCTTTTGTAAATAAGCTGAATCATCCAAACTATTTATGGATTTTAAAAATAAAACCGTTCTGATTACGGGCGCTACAAGAGGGATTGGAAAAGCAATCGCTTTGAAACTTGGTTCTGCAGGAGCGAATATTGTAATCGCGGCCAAGTCGACCACTGAAGACGAGCGACTGGGAGGAACTATATTTTCTGCCGCCGCTGAAGTGGAAGCTTCAGGTGGTAAAGCACTTGCAATTTATTGCGATATCAGGGATGAAAAACTCATTCAGGAAGTAATGGAAAAAACGGTGTCCCATTTCGGGGGACTGGATATCGTTATCAACAATGCGTCTGCCATCTCTCTTAGCAATACTGAAAAAACGGAGCCCAAACGATTTGATTTAATGTTTGATATCAATGTGCGCGGAACTTTTATGGTAACCAAATATGCTTACCCGTTTTTGAAAAAATCAACCAATCCACACATACTCACTTTATCGCCACCGCTGAACTTTGATATGAAATGGTTTAAACCGCATGTGGCTTATACATTGGCAAAATACAATATGAGCCTGCTGTCAGTAGCCTGGGCAGAAGAATTTAAAAAGGACGGTATTGCTTCGAACAGTCTCTGGCCGGCAACACTCATCGCGACTGCAGCAATAAAAAATCTATTGGGGGGAGAAAAGCTTTTTCACGTGAGCCGTAAACCGGAAATCGTAGCAGACGCTGCCTCTTATATATTAAGTAAAGACGCAAAATCCACAACAGGAAATCATTTCATTGATGAAGATGTCCTGCGCGATGAAGGCATAAATGATCTTGAATCATATTCGGTTATGCCAGGCGGGACTTTGCAGCGTGACCTCTTCCTTTAGTCTTCGTTTCGTGTTTTGTAAAAACCCTGTGTGTTATCGGACTGGAAAGAATAACAGAAGTCGTAGTCTCACCATATTCCATCATACTTGCCAGCAATTGTTGAAGATGACCTGAATTTTCTACCACAACTTTCATGAAAATACAATAGTTGCCGGTTACCCTATGGCATTCAAGGACCTCGTCCAGTTTTTCGATATAACTCAAAAAAGAATTAAACTTTCCAGAATGCGCCGTAAAAGTGATAAAGGCTTTTAAAGCATAACCGGTTTTTTCATAATCCACTTCGATTCGATATCCCTGAATGATACCTGCATCTTCCAGTTTTACCATACGCTCTGCAACCGCAGGTGCTGAAAGCCCTACCTCCCTTCCGATATCGGCAAAAGATGCCCTTGCATTCTCCTGCAGACAGGCAAGGATCGACCAGCTCGTTTTGTCCAGTTCCATATAAAAAGGATTTTTATTGATTTAGTTTGATTTCGAAAGCAAATATTAAAATAAACATTGATTTCGAAAGTAAATTTAATGAATTTCCTTTTAACTTTGACAAGTCATTTACGCGAAAAGTTTAAATAAAAGCTGATGAACAATACCGGATCCAAAGCACCCGGGTCCCTTTCCGTGATCCTGGCATATTTAACTGTTTACATCGTTTGGGGCTCTACCTATTTTTTTATAAGTAAAGCCTTACATGGTTTCCCACCTTTTTTATTGGGCGGTATCCGGTTTGTTATTGCGGGTGTGATCATGATGATATGGGCACTCTGGAAAAAAGAAAACCTTTTGGATTGGGAATCCATAAGACTGGCAGCTGTCAGCGGATTTCTAATCCTGTTTATAGGGAATGGCATTGTAATTTTTGTTGAACAATATGTTGGCAGCGCCTGGGTTGCGATCATTATTTCAGCCGCCCCGCTCTGGTATGTGGTATACGACAAACCTCATTGGAAAGAAAATTTCTCAAGCAAATCCATTCTCACCGGTTTATTTCTTGGATTGATCGGCATATTCTTATTGTTCCTGCCCAATATTTCTTCTGCTTACAAAACGGATCGTAATCCTTATGAACGTGTTGCATTATTTGCATTAATCATCGGATCCATGTCCTGGGTTATCGGTTCTCTTTACGCAAAATATAAAAAGACGCAGGCGTCTGCATCGGTTAACACGGGCTGGCAAATGTTCTTCGCCGGAATTTACTTTTTAATCGGAGCAGTATTTACCGGAGAATTTAAAACTTTTCAATTATCAACGGTCCCTCACGAAGCATGGTATTCCATTGCTTACCTGGTGATATTTGGTTCCATACTAGCTTACAGTTGCTTTGTTTGGCTGATGGAAGTAAGATCGCCAGCGCAGGTCAGTACTTATGCCTACGTAAATCCTGTAGTGGCCGTTTTACTCGGTGTTTTCATGAATGCCGAACACGTAAACAATTTACAGATAGCAGGATTATTCGTTATCCTTTTCAGTGTATTGCTTATCAATCTGAATAAATATATTAAGAGACCGAGACTTGCGTAATGGGTTATGAGTTATGGGTTATGGGTTATGAATTAAACTCACAATTCATAACTCATAACTCACCTTTGCTCCCATAATTTCCGATATCAACTCAAACGACCTGAACCTGTCTTTTTGCGAATGGGTCATTGTAGTAATCATGATTTCATTTATATCCATTTCGCCGGCCAGAGAAACAAGTTGTTTCCTGACCTGGGATGGTGTACCGGAAACAATGCGGCCCTGGTTCAATTGAATCCTTTCTAATTCTGCATCCGAAAAAACGTAATCCTTAATATCTTCATAGCGGTTCAATTCCCTGAAATTTCCTTTTTCAAATTGAAGGAGCGTATAATCTGCCAGCTTTCTTAGCTGTCGCGCTTTCTCTTCGGTATCTGCGCACAAAACTGAAATCGCTAAAAGGATTTGCGGTTCTGGCATTTCACGTGAAGGCTGAAATGCTTTGCGGTATGAATCTGCTATTTCAGGTCCGGCAAATCCATTGATAAATCGCGCTACAGCTAGCCCCATTCCAAATTTTGCTGCAATAGCCGCACTGCCTCCGCTTGAACTAAGTATCCAGGGTGATGGAACCGTAGTGCATAGGGGCACGGCAAACAGGGGTCCATATTGCGTGGCTGCTTCATCATGAAAAAATGCCTGGAGATATTCCAGTTGCTGCAAATAAGATTCTTCGGAAAAATTATTGGATGGATTTAGCAGGCCTGCCGTAATTCGGTCACCCCCCGGCGCCCTGCCCATACCCAGGTCTATCCTGCCCGGATACATGGTCTCCAGCAGACGAAAATTTTCCGCCACTTTCAATGCACTGTGGTTGGGTAACATGATACCTCCTGATCCGATCCGGATAGTATGGGTCTCGTTGGCCAGCCGGACCATGAGCAATTCCGGAGCAGATCCAGCGATCATGGTAGAATTATGATGTTCAGAAACCCAGAAACGATGGAAGCCTGAGGCCTCGGCTTGCCTGGCCAGCTGAATAGTATTCGCAATTGCCTGTGATGCTGTAGAACCCTTTGGTACAATTGACTGGTCTAGGATACTGATCCTGAGCATGAAATTTCTTTATTATCATTAACATAACTATGGCGTCTTTGTTGAAAAAACAGGAAGTTTTCATTTCTGAAATCTTAATTTTAGGTTCACTCTAACGACCATGACTTACCAGCAAATCACCGAATTATTGGGAAAGGAAAATGAAAATTTGTTTTCTCATGAATGTAAAAAAATTCCAAAGGAAACAATTCATCTTCCGTCTCCTCATTTCATAGATGATATATTTTCTGTTTCCAACCGTAATCTGCAAACCTTACGAAGTCTGCAGCAGATTTTTAGCAGGGGAAGACTGGCAGGCACCGGATACCTGTCTATACTTCCCGTGGACCAGGGCGTTGAACATAGTGCGGGTGCTTCATTTGCAAAAAACCCGCTTTATTTTGATCCGGAAAATATTGTCCGCCTGGCCATAGAAGGCAACTGTAATGCAGTTGCAAGCACTTTTGGTGTATTGGCAATCGTTGCACGCAAATATGCACATCGTATACCCTTCATTGTTAAAATAAATCATAACGAATTACTAACCTATCCAAATAAATTTGACCAGATATTATTCGGAAATGTCAGGGATGCCTGGAATATGGGTGCAGCTGCTGTCGGCGCTACTATTTATTTCGGCTCGGCAGAATCAGACCGCCAGATTACCGAAGTGGCCATGGCTTTCGATGAAGCACATCAGCTGGGAATGGCTACAGTGTTATGGTGTTACCTACGCAATAATGCATTTGTAAAAGACGGCAAGGATTATCACATATCAGCAGATCTGACGGGCCAGGCAAACCACCTTGGCGTTACCATTCAGGCCGATATAGTAAAACAAAAATTGCCCGAGCTTAATGGAGGATATAAAGCACTGAATATGGGAAGCAGCCATTACGGAAAACTGGATGAAAAAATGTATACGGACCTTTCTACCGATCATCCGATTGATCTCTGCCGCTACCAGGTATTAAATGGCTATGCCGGCCGCATACCACTTATAAATTCAGGCGGCGCTTCCGAAGGAGAAAAGGATTTAAAAGAAGCCCTGCGAACAGCTGTGATAAATAAACGTGCTGGTGGCAGTGGAATGATTTCCGGAAGAAAAGCATTTCAAAGACCCTTTTCTGAAGGTGTTCAGCTATTGAATAGCATTCAGGATGTTTACCTGGAAAAACTCATCCCCATCGCATGAAAAATATAACATCCGGATATACCACCATCTTTACAGATATCGGTGGAGTTTTACTGACCAATGGATGGGATAGGAATGGAAGAACAAAAGCCATTAATCATTTTAATCTGGATCCCATCGAAACAGAAGAAAGGCATCATCTTACTTTCGATACATATGAATCTGGAAAAATTACTCTCACCGAATATTTAAAACGTCTCGTTTTTTACAAGGAAAGAAATTTCACTGAAGTAGAATTCAGAAAATTTATGTTCGACCAGTCACAACCCATTCCTGAAATGCTGGCACTCATTCGCGGAATCAAAGAAAAATATGGAATTAAAATTGCAGTTGTCAGCAATGAAGGAAGGGAATTAAATAATTACAGGATCAATACCTTTAAACTCGGTGAATTCGTAGATTTTTTTATCAGCTCCTGTTTTGTTCATTTCCGAAAACCCGACGCAGATATTTTTAAAATAGCGCTGGATATCGCCCAGGTTTCCCCGGAAAAAGTTATTTACCTGGAAGACCGTCCGATGTTTGTCCAGGTAGCGGATACATTAGGCATTCACGGAATTATACATCATGATTTCGATACTACAAAACAGCAGCTGGCTGCTTTTGGCTGGGTGATTTGAGACCTGTAAGTGACATGATGAAATTCACCTCTCTCTGACTGTAGGGTGTGCCATCAGGCCGAAAAATATCATGAAACCAAACCTTTGGTTCTGAACCGTCCGGAATGGGTGTGTCCCATGCATATTTGGTATTTGTTTTTCCACTGACAAGCCCCCAGTTGATAGCTGCCACATGTTCTCTTTTTAGCATGGGCATAATATTGAAAAAGGTACTATTGCGAAGACGGGCCATATATTCTGTACAAATGAGTGGCCGTCCATATTTTTTCAGACTATCAATTACCAGTATATGGACTTTCTCATCCTCATAATTGTGATATGTAATAACATCCGATTCACCAAGCTGATAATTGTTCAGTTCAACCAGGTCCTTGTTCCAGACTCCAGCTGATAATGGCTGTGATGGATTGACTTCCCTTGACCATCGAAAAACATTTTTCAAAAGAACCATACTTTTATTCCGGTAATTGGAATTCCCCGGCTCGTTATATAAATCCCAAAGCAGGATGCGCGGATCATTTTCAAATGTTTTTAGCACATCTTTTACATAAGTTTCCAATACATGCATCAGCGTGGAATCGTCATAAAGTAATTTCCCCGGATCCCTTAACCAACCAGAATTATGAATACCCGGTTTGGGCGCTGGCTGCGTCCCGGCATAGTAGGATTCGTTCCAGCAATCATCAAAAAAAACAAAAATGGTTTTAATATTTTTCCCCTGTGCGATAGTCAGGTACTGATCCATACGTTTTTTAAAACCGCCTGGATCCTGCTGCCATGCAAGATGATGCAGAAATACACGCATACAATTAAGTCCGATGGATTGGGCATATCCCAGTTCAATGGATATTCTTGCTGTATCAAA
>Ga0210384_10006038_pt1 | contig 12974 bp, 9 predicted proteins | sample IncBWH2MmetaG_FD_160574 | JGI IMG/M metagenome (GOLD analysis project Ga0210384, IMG submission 160574) | Forest soil microbial communities from Barre Woods Harvard Forest LTER site, Petersham, Massachusetts, United States - Inc-BW-H-2-M | ecosystem: Environmental > Terrestrial > Soil >... | reverse complement strand
GTTCGCGCAGCTCGATATCCACGTGCAGCTCCTCGGTGCCGCCCACCGCGCGGGTGATCACGTTCTGCGCCGCCTCGATGGCGCCGCCGGCGAGGCCGCCGTTGATGCCGCTGAGGGAATGCTCCTGCATCTCGCTGTGATCGGTCGTGATCTGTTCAAGGACCGTGCCGCGTGAGCGGTATACGCGGCTATCGCCCGCCCACATGCTTATCGTGTAGCGGTCGAACACCAGCAGCACGGCGACGGTGCTGCCGCTCAGCCCTGCGTCCGGGACGTCAACCGATCGACGGTACAGCGTATTGTTCACCGCCAACAAGCGATTCTCCACGTCGTCGACCACGCTGCTCGGACGTTGTTGGGGCCGCACCATCGCCAGCGACTCGGTAATCATGCGGCTGGCAACGTCGCCGGCATTGTGTCCGCCCATGCCGTCGGCGACCACCCACAGGCCCACGGCCGGCATGTCGAGGCAAGAATCTTCGTTGATCTTGCGAACATTGCCGGTGATGGAGGAACTGGCTGAGCTCCATTTGAAGGGTGAATCGTTGATCATGAGGTCTTCAGGTCCCGCGAACGGGCGCTTTGCAGCTTGCGAATCTGGTCATCGTACGCACGCACAAAGGCCTCGCCGAAGATCTGTTGAAAGTTGGCCTCCGAGTCGTGCGCGACACGACTGTAGTGCTGGCGGAAATTGTCCCAGTAACTGGCCTTGCCCAAGCCCATGAAGCCGCCGCGCTTCTTGCCCGCCGCCTTCTCCCATTGCGCCTCGAGCGCTTCGGGATCGAATCGCTGCAGGGTCGCGAAGAATGCGGCGCGCATGCCGGCCAAGGTGGCCAACTGGTGGAACGACAGATCGTCGAATGCCTCGCGGAATGCTTCGACGGGAGCCAAATACCCGGGATTGCGCTTCACGAAAAGCGTGTACAGCGCATCCTCCGGTGTCGGCGCAAATTTGAGCGGATTGTTTTCCACGGGCCTGATGATGGTCATGGCCATGCGGAAGTTGTCTTTCACCTGCTTGCGCGCCTGCAGCACCTCCATGATGCCGTGCACGACCACGCGCAGGATTTGCCCGAGCTGCCCGACCGTCTCCGGAGGCACTTGCTGGGGCTGCAGGCCCAACGAACTGAGTAAGGTTGCGACGTCCGCGGTGGCGGCCGCAGTGGTTCTCAGCGGTACCGGCGCGGGCGCGATCGGGATCGTGTTGGGCGCGGCTTGCGGTCCCTTAAATCCGGTCACATCCCAATTCTCCGGCAACGTGCCTGGTATAGGCGGCGCCGGTGCGCGCGCCACAATGGAGGCTGGCGCCGGAGGGGGTACGTAAGAAGGTGCCGGCGCAGGCGCAGGTCCGCGTGTCAGGATGGGCTCCGGGATCGCAACGGGGACGGGCGTCGGCGCGGGAGGCGCCATGATCGGCGCCGGTTCCGCGAGCAGATCGCCCAATGCGCCTCCGCCGGAGGGCAGACGCAATGCCGCAAGCTGTGCCGTGGCCGACAGCGATGCATTGGGAATTTCTGGGGGCGGCGAGTCGGCCTCGGCCAATACCTGCACCAACACTTCGAAATCACCGATGAACAAGCGATCGCCGTCGGTGAGGGGCTGCAATCTATCGCGCGGCACCACCGATTGCGGCGAATTGAATCCGGTTCCGTTGGTGCTGACATCCTCGAGGTAGTACACGCCCTGCGCAAAGCGGATATTGGCATGACGGCTCGAGACCAGTCTCTCGGGGTCCGGAAGCACCCAATCATTGCCCTCGATGCGGCCGATGCTGCCGCCGCGGCTATCGAAGACTTTGTAGCTGGCGGCACCCAGCAACTGGCTTTGATGGCTGATCACGCTGAGCGCGAGTAACACGTCAGTTCACTCCCTTAAGCGGCCGCGGCATCGGACACCTTCAGCGTGTGTGCAACCTGCGCCCCGACACCCTCGCCCTGTCCCTGGAACTTCAATATGAGCGCGGGTCCCGCCGCGGCAGCGCGCTCGCCTAACGCTTCGATCAGCCGCTCAATCCCATATTGAGGTGTGCCCTCATCGAGCGCGGAAACGAGCTGGCCCCACGACAGCGAAGGATACGAGGCGTCCGCGCACAATAGATAACTATCGGTCGGATCGGTGCTCGAAATTCGCATCACCTGCAGCGCGCGCGGAGCGCCGGCCGGCACTTCGGTGGACTGCAGCAAATCGAGCAGTGATCCGCCGGCGACCGGCGCCGCCTCGGGCACGAGCCGCTCGAGATCCCGCCCCCGCAGGCGAAACACCGTGGCACCGCTCGACCAGAAAAATGCATGGCTGTCGCCGACCGGTGCGAAGATCGCGAACTCGAGCGGTGCGTGCCTAAGATCCGGTTGCGCATCGGGGCCCAGCAACGCGCTCAATTCATCGCTCAACTTCTCGTCCATCCGGGTGAGCAGCGCATCCAAGCTGGCAAGACGCGCATCGACATCCTCGGTCGAGGTGCCCGCGACCGCGATCACGGCGTGCACCTGCCGCGGAGACTCCCGCGATATGACGGCGTGATGCCATTGCAGCGGATCCGCGGCGACCGGCGGCGGATCCGCGGGAACAGTCAACGGCTCGGACGCCACCGGCGCGCGCGCCGGCAAGCGCAACAATTCGGCCAGCAGTTGCGGTCCCGGCATGGCGCGGCTTGCCAGCATTTGCGGCTCGGCTGCGGTCGCCTCGCACCAGAACAAGGCCAGGGGAGGCGCCGTGCGCGCCAATTGGCGCGCACACATCGCCGCCAGGGATGCGCCGATGCCGGCGGCCGGCAGCGGCAATTTGAAGGCGCCGTGCGCGAGCAAATATTGCTGGCACATCGCAAAGTCTGCCGCGGCGGGCGCCGTCAATCCGCTTTGCGCCAGCGTCGCTTCCAAGTCCGTCACGGCGAGGTCGAAGGCCGCCAAGTCCATACGTGCGCCCACGGCTCGCTCGAGCAACGCCTCCGTGGCGGCAAACCATGCCTCGCTTCCCGCAGCAACCTCCAAGGCGCCGAGGCCGGTGGGCAGAGCGCACGCGACGGTAAGAGGGAATTGACGTCCGACGCGATCATTGCTGGGAAGCAACACGCCCAGCACCGGACTGCCGCCGCAAACACCCGCCTCCAGCGCGAAGCGCCACGGTGCGGCCTGCGTATAGAGTTCGTTCCAACCCACCTGCGCGCGCCCCATGTGCATGGCCTGCTGCAGCCACTGGTCCCAGGGTTCAACGAAGTCAGGGCCGAGTCGGCGCGACAGGAAATCGCCAAGCACCGGCAGCTTGCCGAAGAACCCCACTTGCACTGTCTCGGTCATGGCGCTCCGTCAACTACAATGAAAACGCAGCAATTCAGGATGTGCGAAAGGATTGCGGATGCTCGCCGCCTCGAGTTGCACCCGCGCGTTCTTGCCGCCCGCGCTGAAGTTGAGCATGTAGCGCACGTCCGACTGCGGTTGGATCTGCGTACGCTCCAGCAGCCGGAACCAGGCCCAAGGCCCTTGGAACGGTAAATTCGCGCCGGCGCCGGAACCGGACTCGAAGGTCACCGCCGCCTGTCCCGTGGGCCCGCCGGGCCAGCTCATGACGGTGCCGCGCGCCGGTCCGTGCCGGTATTCGAACTGTTGTCCATCGAGTTCCAACAGGAACCGCGACGCATCTTGATCGAGCGAATCCGCAGTCAAGGTAAAACGCACTTCCGGCTGCTGGCTGCCGGGCTTGAAGAAGGCCTCGCGAATCGCCGCGGCCGTTTGAAAGCGCTGCAGAATTCCCGGCACGCCGGCGGCCGCGCCGGCGCCCGGCCGCCAATTCCAGGGCGTGCGCGTCGTGTCCACCAGGGATTGCAAGGTGTCTCGAAAGAAGGCGTCGTAGACGCCGCCGTAGCCGAATACCCGGCCGAAATCCGCCAGCGGCGCGTCCACCGCACTCGACGCATCGAACGGATAGCGGTTGCCGGCGACTTCCTTGCACGCCTGAACCACCTGCTCCTGGTAGCGTCGCGCCAGTTCGGATTTCGCCTGATCGGTCACCACCGAGCTGCTGCGCTTGCCGATCTGCGCCACCAAGTCGCCGATCTCCGGGGGCAGGACGGCCGCTTCGGCTTGCAACCCGCGAAACACATCGGCTTGACCGGCGCTCGCGATGTCGCCCACCGAGCCGCCGCCGCCGGACTGAACGACTTTCTCCATCTGTTGCTGCGCTTGGCCGAACGATGCGAGCAGCCGGTCGATCGGCGCAGGACCGGCCGAACCGTCGACGAGTTTGTGATAGGAATCGAAGTGCGCGGCGACTTTCGCGCCGGGCACATCGTTCGGATCGTTGGACGCGGCATCCGCGCCGAACACCTGCGAGAGCTGCGAAGCCTTCGATCCCAGCGCTCCCAACGCCGCGTCGGCCTTCGAGGTGAGCGGATTGTCATCCTTGCGCAGCAAATTTGTCTGCCGATCGACGGCGACATAGAAGCCCTTCAACGGCGAGGCGGGACTGGCCAGGGTTCGCAGCAGCTCCGACAAATCCCGGCTGTCGGTGGTCGGGCGGACGCGCACATCGCTCAAAACCGCGTCCCAGGCTCGAATGTAATCCGCCTCGTACAGTCGTGTGACATCGAGCGTCAGGCGCGACATTTCCTGCAACGACGGCGCGGTGTCGCCCAGCACCCACCGGTCATCGGCGAACTGCTTGACGAGCGCGAGTTTGCCGCCGCGTTGAAATTCGTCGAACACGGCCTTGGTGTACAGCGCCGAGACCGGATCGCTCAACGGGGCGCCGCTCTTGCGCACGAAGACTTTGTCGCTGCCGAGACCCGCGGCGGTGTCGAGGTGAATGGCGCGCTTCTTGTCGCCGGCATAGCCTAATTTCAAACGGCTGTACATCAGCAAGGGCAGCGAGGCCTGCCGCAGCGCATCCCGCACGCGTTGCACCAGTTCCGGGTCCGCGCTGAGCGGGCGCAGACGGTCGCGATCGTCCAGTAGCGCGGCGAAGTGAGTCTGCAGCTGATCGCGGATATCCGGCTGAGCCGGAAACAGGCGGCGCCATTCGATGGTGGCGAGAAACCCGATCTGATCCGGCTCGAGGTGTTTCGGCTCGGATAGCATCAGGTACGCTTTCAAATACTCGTACAGCCGATCCGGTTCGGCGCTCGTGCCTAGAAGCCCCGCGCGGAACCGATCGCCCAGCGCAGGCAGAAGCGAGCCGCTGAGCTCGCGAATGTAGGCATCGCGCGCCGCATCGCCGATGCCGTTGCCCTGATACAAGCCCCAGCGCATTTTCAGCGGCCTGTCGGCCCGGTACTGCTCGGCCGTGTCGACGACGTTGCGCAGCGCGCCGAGCCGCGGCAACGTGTCCGCAATGCCCTGGGCGCTCACCGGAGCGGACGGCGCCGGCGTCTGCTCGTAATTGGTGATTTGCGCCGCGACTTGCTTCAGATACTCTTTGTTGGCCGAGAAACTCACCGCGAGCGCCACTACGCCGAGGACCGCGATGAGGGCGCAGGCAATGTAACCGGCGTACTGCAATCCCAACAAACGCAATTCGAGCCGCCGATTGACGCCGGCAAGACCCGCTTCGGCGACCACCACATCCTTCAACAAGCGTTCGATGAAGTAGGAACGGCCCGAGGGCGGCGCGGCGACCGTCTGCGAGTCGAGCCCAAATGTGCGTGCGATCGCACCCATCATGCGATCGATGGGCGTCGATTCCTGCGTGCCGCTGGTGAAGTACACGCCGCGCAGCAGCACGTTGGTGTCGTACCCCGTGGCGCCGAAAGTCTCCGCGATGAATCCCGCGAGCATCGCTCGGAGCGAGCCGAATTGTTGTGGAAACGCGAGGATCGCCGAACGGCGGCGCGGATCGCGGTCCGCCTCCAGACGGGAAATCACCTTTTCCTGCAGCCGCGTCACCAGGGCGTCGAATTCGCCCGCGAAGGCGTTCGGCGCGCCGCCGCGTTCGCTCGTCTCGATCGGAAACGTCGCACCCCACACTTGCGCACGGCCGTCTTGCGCCAGGTCATCGAAAAATTCGACGAAGCCGGCGATCAGATCGCACTTCGTTATAAGCAGATAGACGGGCAAGCGGATCTTCAAGTGATGGTTGAGTTCATCGAGCCTGCGGCGTACCGCGGCGACGTGGGCACGGCGCGCCTGCTCATCGAGCAGCAGCAGATCCGAAGCGCTGATCGCGATGAGCACGCCGTTGATCGGCCGACGGCCGCGATAGCGGCGCAGCAGCTTCAAGAACTCGCCCCACGCGGCGCCATCCGCGCCCGCGTCCGAATCTTGAGTGGTGTAACGCCCGGCGGTATCGAGCAACACCGCCTGGTCGGTGAACCACCAGTCGCAATTGCGCGTGCCGCCGACGCCGCGCAGCGCACCCGCGCCGAATTTCTGCGATAGCGGAAAGCGCAACCCGGAATTCACCAGCGCCGTCGTCTTGCCGGACCCGGGCGGTCCAATGATCACGTACCACGGCAGGTCGTAAAGGCTGCCGGCGCCTTTGCGCGACTTGCGCAGGGTCTCGACGGCCTCGGTGAACCGCTCGCGAAGTTGCCGGCTGTCGAGCGATTCGCGTTGCGCGGCGCCCTGAGCCCCGCCCGATGCGGCGCTTTGCGAGGCCACCGCCGTGGCCAACTGGCTGTTCGAGCGCTGCGCGCGCAAGGAACGGATCTGCAGCCAGACCGCCCAGCAAATGACCAGCACCAAGACCCCGATCAGGCGGCCGATGATCGATTCGAACGGCCGATGTTCGGCGAAGGCCACGTACGGACCCAGGAACCAAAGAATCAGCGACAGCAGCACGACGCCGATGAGCGCCAGGAACCACTTTTGCTTGAATATCGACAACATGCTCTTAGAGTCCTGCGCGTTGGACGATTTCAACGCGGCGGTTGCGAGCCCGGTTTTGCGGCAGGTCCGGCGGTGTATAGCGCGGTTCATCCGAGCCGCGCCCCACTGCCTCGAGACGGCCGGTGCCGTTCATGGCACCGCCGAGCAGCGTCACCACCGCGAGCGCGCGGGCTCGGGATAATTCGTTGTTGTTGGCAAAGCGCAGCGAGGTGAGCGCCTGATTGTCGGTGTGCCCGACCACGGTGACCCGGCCCTGCACGCGATTGAGCGCTTGCCCGATCGCGTTGAGCAAGGCCGCGTAGCGCGGATTCACCGTAGCGCTTCCCGAGGCAAACATGTCGGCCTCGGGCAGCGTGACGATGGTGCGGTCGGCCTGTTCATCGACGCGCAGCTCGCCGCTCAGTTCCTGCGGCGCCAGCAAGGCCTTCAGCCGCGGACCTGCGGAGGGCCCGGCGTTCTTCGCATACATCGGCTCCAGCCCGATGCGCGACAGCGAGCTCATGACCGGCTCGGAATGGCTGCCGAGACGCGCGTACAGAAACACGAAGGTCACGACCAGGATGGCGAGCGCGCCGAGCGCGACGATCCAGACGGGCACGAAGCGGGCGACGCGATTGCGACGATCCGTCAGCCCCTGCCAACGCGGCGACAGATCGGCGGGTACGGCGCCGCGCTGCATCTGAATCCGTTGGTAAAGATCGCGTTGCACGTCGGCGAGCCGCGCGGCGCCGCGCTCATCGAGCCGATAGCGGCCTTCGAAACCGAGCACGATGCAGGCATACATCAGTTCCATCAGGTCGATGTAGCGAGGCGGATCGGCCATGAGCCGTTCCAGAATCAAAAAGAACTTCTCACCCCCGAAAGCCTCGCGGTGAAACACCACCAGCATGGTCTGCCCTGCCCACTCGCTCTGCGCTCCCCAGGGCGTATTGAGCACCGCCTCGTCGAGCGCGGAGCACAGTGCGTAGCGTGCGGCGAGCACATCCTCGGCGCTCGCGCCGGCGCCGCGTGCGCGGTTTTCAAAGTTGCGGATCTCTTCGATGACCTGATTGCGCAGTCCGCCGACGTCCGGCACCGCCACGGTGCCGCGCAGGCGTTGCGCCAACACCAGCAACGGTGTCGCGGTCTGGAGCAGCGGATTGTTCCCGGAACTCAGGAATTCCCCGATATTGACCGTCGCCGGGGTGCGCGAGGGCAATACGGGGGCTGCGCCGCGTGCCGGTGCCGGGCCGAGGGTGGGGAGCGGCGGCGGTGTGGACACTGGTGCCGGTGTTGGTGCCGGTGCGGCGGGCCGGCGCGCGCCGGTACCGCCCGGCCGCAATATCGTGCGGTCGCCTCCGCCCATCGGATCATCTGGTGGCTGTGCCATTTATTGTCCTCGCACCGCCCAAAACTCCATCGACAAGCCGGGAAAGCTGCCCGAGACATGGAATGCGACGCCGCCCGAACCACGCAGCTGGCCCCACAAATCCGCCCCCTGATCGAGCGCAAAATACGCAAAGCCCGTGTGATAGGGAATTTGCCGCGGTGCGACCGGCAACGCGCGCAGCGCAATGCCCGGCAACTGCAGATTCACCAGGTCTTTGATTTTTTCGACCGGTCCGATCTTGGTCTGCATCGGGAACATGCGCCGCAAATCCTCCGCGGCAATTTCCGCGCGCACCGCGAGCACGAACTCCGCCGAGCCGAACAGCGTCTTGTCGGCCACCACCGCGACGCTCACCCCGAATTTTTTCTGTTCGATCGGAATCGGGACGGCGCTGGCGTCGAGCGTGCTGCTGAACACGGCGCGTACGGCCGCGAAGAGCGTTTCGAAGCTGAGCCGCAGATTGTCGTGACGATACGGCGTCAAGGCCGCGGGGCGGCGCGAGCGGGTCGTCAGCGTGGCCAACTCGCCGGCGATCTGCGCGAACATCACGTAGGCATCTTCCGGGTGCACCGCGCCGCTCGCCACCCAGTGCGCGATCAGCGGTTCGTAACGGTTGACCGCCTGCAGCAGCAAGAAGTCGGCGATTTCCGCGGACGCCGCGCGGCCCGTCGCCACCGCGCGTTGCGCCAGCGCCTCGCCGCGTTGATGCAGCATGCCCTGCAGTTCGGTCATGAACGCCGCGATTCGCGGCGCGGCGCCGGCCACCAGCGCCGTGGGAATGAATTTGTCGTCGAGCAAAATCTGCCCGTCCGAACGCCGCTCGCTGATGTGGGCCACGGGAATGCGCGCATAGCCTTCGGCGGGCTGACTCTGGGGCACGAGGCGCGTGCGCAGAGGAGCCACCTCGATCGCGGCATCGCCCTCGGAACCCGCCACCGCGTCCCGGGTGTTTTCAATGCGGACTCCGTATCGAGCCAGTACATCCGGACGTTCGCCGCGATCGGTCTCGATGGCCCCGGAACGGCGAATCGGCACGGCCAGGTGGATGACCTCATCGCGCAGCTCGGGTCCCGGCTCGAGCGGCATCGGCAGGGGATCGTCCTCGGGCATCACGAAAGGCGTGCCGTCGGGAAATACGCCGCGCGCGCGGCGCAGCGCCAGTTTGCCGATCGCCAACAAGTCGCGCTCGATCTCCAATTCGAGAAATCCCCAGCCGTTGCTGCGCAGTCCGAAGCTGCGCGCCTCCACGAAGCGCTCGAAGTAGCGTTCCTGCTGCTGGAAATGTTGCGGCCGGAGAAACAATCCCTCGGACCAGACCACCTTGCTGTTTGTCGTCATGCGTGTCCCGGTTACGGATGAGGGGTGATGCTGACGCTCGCCCGCGTCAGGTTGATGTCGAGCACGATCAAGGGAGGCATCTTGGGCTTCTTGCCGCTCGGGTGCGGCAGCTCGAAACTTGCGCGCCATTGCGAATTGCGCAGGTCGCGATAGGCGGCTGCGACCATCAGGAACCGCATCTGCGGATCGGCCTTGAAGTCAAAATCGCGGCTCTCGCCGGGCCGCAGCTGGTATTCCTGCGACGCCACCAGATCCGCGGCGAGCGTTTGCTTCTCATGGTCGTAGAGAGCAAAGAAATCCGCATCCCGGAACGCCACGTCCTGGCGCAGTTCGTAGACGCGCACCACCAGCGGCGAAGCCCGCCCGCTGCCGTCCGGATTGATATCCGCGCTTGCTTGCAGATGCACCTTCACGCCGGTCGGCGGTGGAGGCGGCGGGGGCCCCGAGGCGCAGGCGCTCAGCATCAGGAGCCCAACCGCGGCGATGGCCGTTACTCGATTCATTGCACAAATCCCCTATCGTGTACGGCGATTGCGAGCCATTCTGCGCAGCCGATCCAGCGCCTGCTCATAGGCGCCGGCAAACTCGCCGCCGAACAGCCGCCGAAACGCCTCTTCGCGGTCATGGCCCATTTGTTGGCTGAAATATTCCAGGTAATTTTCCCAATGACGCGATCGTCCCGCGATCGCCAGCGGATTGCGCTTGCCCGTGGTCTCGGAATGCGACGCCATGGCAGAAGGATCCAAGCGCGCGATCAGCGCATCGAAGGCGCCGCGCATGGCATCGAGGATCGCCAACTGGTGCAGCTTTGCCTCTTCCATGCCGTCGGCGATTGCCTGGTCGACGGGAAGCGCGCCCGGCTGGCGCCGCCGGAACAATTCATGCAGTGCGTCCTCGACATTGGGCGCGTTCTTGAGCGGATTCGGATCCGCCTTACCGCCGAGCGTCAGGGCCACGCGAAAGCGCGACCGAATCTCATTGCGCACCTGCAGCAGTTCGATCAGCCCGCTCAAACTGTTGCGCAGCGCGCGGCCCAGCACTTCCACGTCGGCCGCCGACAACTCGTTGCTGCGCAATCCCAGCGCTTCGGCTAGCCCCGCCAAGTTGCCGGCGATCGGCGCCGGCGGCCGCTCCGGCATCACGGGCGCAGCAGGCACCGGCGCAAAGGGCGGCGCCGGGTAGCTCGGCGGCGCGCTGTAGCTCGGCGGCGGGCTGTAGCTCGGCGCGCTGGGCGGCGCGGCTTTGGGCGTCTGGCCGAAGCGCGTCATGCTGGTGCGTTCCCAGTCATCCGGAATGAAATTTCCGCCTTGGGGCGGCGGCGGATCGTTGATGGTCGGGGCCCGGTAGTGGTCCGACAACACCGAACCATGTGTCAACACAGAAGACTGCGGCGAGGGTGCGCGTGTCTTGGGACTCAATGATTGAAAGTTATCGAGGGGATCGAGATTTTGCGAGTCCAAATCGTCGAGAATCGATCCGCTCTTTGCGGGCCGGCGCGAGCCCGTGATGGGGTCGAGCGGCAGTTGCGGCGGCGGCGGCGCGGCGACCCGATCAACCGTCGGCGCGGTGCGGCTCACCCTGACCGTGAGTTCGTACTCATCGATGTACAAGCGGTCCCCATCGCGCAGGGGAAAGGGCTCGTTGACGGGCAGATCGATGTCCGGACGATTGACGGAGACCCGATTCTGGCCGCGTTTCTCTATGAAGAAGAGACCGCTCATGAATCTGACGACCGCATGGATGCTGTGCACGTACTGGTCCGGAATCACCCACTCGTTGTCGGCGGCACGCCCAATCCGCCCGCCCTCGATGCCAAAGGTGTGCAGGCGCTGCGAACCGAATTTGGCGGCTTGCGGACTGGTGATTTCGAGCGTCAGAAACATATCTACCGCCGGGTCTGGTGCTTTAGCCGATCATGACGGTCGGGCAACCAATCATGATGGCGCCACCATGCGCTGTCGAGTCGCCCAGGCGTGCCGCGGGCTTACCGCCGATGAGAACCGTGGGCGAGCCCATGATGATCACGTCCGGCGGACCGACGCACATGCATTGATCGCCCAACGTGGCCGCCGGCACACCGCCGATCAGCACCGTCGGCGCCCCGGGAGGCAAGATCGGTCCACCGACATGAGGAATGGGCGGCACACCCGGAGTGACCATGGGGCAGATATGGTTGTCGCCCATGCGAGCCGCCGGCATCATGAACGCACCGACCCTGAGCCGCCCGCTGCGGATTCGCTGCGCGCGAACACCGTGAGCGCTCGATCGATCCAGACGCCGAGACGCGTGCCGAAGGCGCTCGGATCTCGCGCGGCCAAAAGACAGATGGCCGCAAAACAGGCGTCCGCGGTCAGGTGATCCGCGGGGGCGACAGCGGCATATCCGGGCGGCGTGAGACTGCCGCTGCTGAAGGCCGCCGCCGCCGCAAGCCACGCGCCGGCCGTATCGAAATTACCGGCTTCGGCCAGGGCAAAAGCGGCCTGCCGGGTCCGTTCGTCGCCCTCGCTGACCCAAGCCTCGGCGCTTTGCAGGCATTGCTGATCGGCGGGCGGCAATGGCTCGCGCTCGCCGTCTCCCTTGAAGCATTCACAACACCAAGCCACCGCATAACGCTTGGGCAGGGCGCGCAGCAAAATTCTCGCGGCATCGACCTGCAGGCGCTTCTCGGCGAGCAGGCGCAACAGATCGTGCAGATTTCGCGCTTTATCGGCGTGCTCACGCGCGGCTTCGCTTACGGCCAAGGCGTCGATGAATGGCGCGGGTGCGATGCTCGAGTTGGGACTGAGGCTGGGGAGCATACGATTCTTACCCGATCATCGTGACGCCGCCCTTGAGCTTGGCCATCGCATCGCCGCTCAATTCAAGCATCGTTCCCTGCACCGTCGTCTTGGTACCCTTGACTTGGACCGTCACATCCGAGGACATGTCCAATTTAGTGCTGCCGGCGATCTTGACTTCCATGCCGTTGATCTCGACCTTGGAGGTCCCCGACAGGGTGATCTTGTCGCCGCTGATCTGGATTGTTCCATCCTTCTTCATGACGATCTTCGATTGTCCGGTCACCAGCGTGATCTCGTCGCCCGCGGTGAGCTTGTAGACTTTACTGACATCGGTAGTGTCGTTGTCGCCGATCGTCGTGTCGCGTTTCTCCTTGACTTCACGCTTCTCGTTATTGGTGACCTTCGTCGTCAGGTCGTGCTTGATGGTGTTGGTCTGATCGTTCTCGACCGTCAGGGTGCCATCCTTCTCGACCTCGATCGTCAGAATTTTCTCGGCATGCAGCAGGATCTCCTCCGATCCCTTCTTGTCCTCGAAACGAAATTCGTTGGCGTTGTCCGCCGTCCCTTCCTTGCTGCTGCGCGATTTCATTCCCGATTGCGTGGCATTGTCCGGCAACGCGTACGGCGGCTTGGCGTCGCCGTTATACACGCGGCCCGTGACAATCGGTCGGT
>Ga0210384_10006036_pt1 | contig 12975 bp, 16 predicted proteins | sample IncBWH2MmetaG_FD_160574 | JGI IMG/M metagenome (GOLD analysis project Ga0210384, IMG submission 160574) | Forest soil microbial communities from Barre Woods Harvard Forest LTER site, Petersham, Massachusetts, United States - Inc-BW-H-2-M | ecosystem: Environmental > Terrestrial > Soil >... | reverse complement strand
TCGGCGAGCGATTTCATGGAGAAGATCGTAGCGCAGACCAGCACGCCAGAGGGTCTCCGGAAGCACCGGGAAAACCTTGCTCTAAAGAAGGGTGATCCACGGCGAATGGATTATGCCTTCTCCGGCGCGGTCCAAGGATGCGGTTTGCGGGCCTCGATGAAAGTGAAGTAGGTCATGGTGAGGGCGAGGACAGAGAGGGCCGCGTCTTCGAGGATTTTTCGAGGGCCGATAGGTTCGGGTGTGGCAAAGCAGCCGCAATTGATGTTCATGTGTAAGAGATATGCGCGCAACACCACGAAAAAGAATCCGAGCATGATAATGGTGAGCAAGGAAGCCCAGATGCGCAAGCGCCAACCAATCAAGACGAGCAGGCCTAGTGCGATCTCCGTAAAGGGCAAAGTGTGGGCGACGAACTGGACACCCCAAGGGGGGAGCAACTTAAAAGCCTCGACCTGCAGGGCGAAGTTGGCAACGTTCGTGGAAACGGAGAATTTCAGGAAGAAAAACGGCCACAGGGTGTGATTAGGGAGAAAAGCCTTGGAGTAGCCGGCGTAAATGAAGATTCCGCCGAGGACGAGCCGGCCGATCCAGATAACTGCGCGGCGAAAATTGACAGGGCTCGATTGCAGCATTTACTTTTGCGAGAGAAGTTGATCGAGAAACTGTTTGAGCACGTCGTAGGTAATAATGCCCGCAACGGGATAAATCTGACCTTTGATATGAAAAATAGAGGTAGGCGTCTGATTCACATGGTAGCCCTGCCCCAGGGCATAATCCTTATCAATTGCCGCGTCGAGAGTGCCGCCTTTAACTAGCGCGCGCACCTTAGCGATTTCCGAGGCGGACAGGACGGCGGCAACGGTTCCGTCCACGTCGCCAGTTTGCTCCCATTTTTCCTGGTTCTGAAAGAGCGCTTGCTCGACAGGTTCCGTTTTCCCGATTTGCGCCGCGGCGCGTGCATAGCGCGCTGCCACGCGCGAATGAGCGTGTAGCGGCAAAGGGAAATCCCGGTGGATCATAAAGATCTTTCCGGTGCTCACGTAATTATCCATGAGCTGGCGATTTGTGCCGAGGTAAAAGCTTTTGCACGCAGGACATTGGAAGTCGCTGAAAACTTCCATGATAATCGGAGCGGTCTTGGAGCCGAAGGTTTTGTGCGGATCGACATCAGAGACGCCCACGACGGATTGCGGCCCGGCCGCTTTCGCGAGAAGGACACACGATAAGCTGCATAAAACCGCAAACAAACTTCCCGCCAAGACTCGCCGACGATTCACTCGATCCTCCAAGACGTCTTTGTGACCGACCTGCGGCCTCGCCGCCGAAAAATGAATTCTATCGCGAATCGCCGGGAAAGTAAGCCCTACCCCAGGAAGACTTGGGCTGGGGGTTCCGATTCATACACAGGTAGGATGCAAGAAGGCGAGGTGGGTATGTCTGGCGTGGGCGAGGCAAGGGAGTGGTATTTGATGGAAATGTCCTTTAAACCACTTGAAATATTGGAGTTATATTCGACAAGAGAAAACTTGACAAAGCTGCACTCAACTTGTATACTGCGCTCCGAGCTGGTTGTATCGGGCCCGCACGGGCAGCAAATCGACGTGAGCGAGATTTCGTACAGCTAGCGGTTCGGCTTAGGGAGGAATTGCAGCAATGAGCAAGATTATTGGAATTGACCTGGGGACGACAAACTCGGTGGTGGCCGTAATGCAAGGCGGCGAGCCGGTGGTGATCCCCAACCAGGAAGGCGCCCGAACGACGCCCTCCGTCGTGGCCATCACAAAGACGGGGGAACGTCTGGTGGGGCAAGTAGCGAAGCGCCAGGCGGTGACAAATCCGGAAAACACCGTGTATTCCATCAAGCGCTTCATGGGCCGCCGGTTCGACGAAGTCGACGACGAGATGAGGAGAATTCCGTACAAAGTGGTCAAGGGACCGCATGATGACGCCCGCGTCGACATTTCCGGCAAACTGTACAGTCCGCCGGAAATCTCCGCGATGATTCTGGGCAAGTTGAAGGCGGCTGCGGAAGATTTTCTTGGAGAAAAGGTGACCAAGGCGGTCATCACCGTTCCCGCGTACTTCAACGACGCACAAAGGCAAGCCACTAAACAGGCAGGCGAAATCGCCGGCATGGAAGTCGTGCGCATCATCAACGAACCAACCGCTGCGGCGCTCGCCTATGGATTGGATAAAAAGAGCGACGAAACGATCGCTGTGTACGACCTTGGCGGGGGCACGTTCGATATTTCGGTTCTGGAAGTCGGCAGCGGCGTGGTGGAGGTGAAATCCACCAATGGAGATACCCACCTGGGCGGCGACGACATTGACCATCGGATAGTGGACTGGCTCATCGACGAATTTAAGAAAGAAAACAACATTGACTTGAGCAAGGACCGCATGGCGTTGCAACGCCTGAAGGAATCGGCGGAGAAGGCCAAAATCGAACTCTCGCAAATGATGGAGACAGAGATTAATCTGCCATTTATTACTGCAGGCGCTAGCGGACCAATTCACATGCAGCTCAAGCTCACGCGGACACGGCTAGAGCAATTGATGAACGATTTGCTCGAACGCTCGATGAAGCCGGTGCAGCAAGCGCTTGAGGACGCGAAGCTTTCGCCGAATGACATTCAGGAAGTGGTGTTGGTCGGCGGCTCGACGCGCATCCCGAAGGTGCAATCGCTGGTACGCAACTTCTTCGGCGGGAAAGAGCCGCACAAGGGCGTGAACCCCGATGAAGTCGTGGCCGTGGGAGCGGCAATTCAGGGCGCGGTGCTGGGCGGTGAAGTAAAGGACATCTTGTTGCTGGACGTGACGCCGCTTTCCTTGGGCGTTGAAACGCTGGGCGGTGTAATGACCGTGCAGATTCCGCGCAACACGACGATCCCGACGCGCAAGGTCGAGACGTATTCGACGGCGGCGGACAATCAGCCAGGCGTGGAAATCCACGTTCTCCAGGGCGAGCGCAAGTTTGCTACCGACAATCGCTCGCTAGGCAAGTTCAAGCTGGACGGCATTCCGCCGGCTCCCCGCGGCACGCCACAAATCGAGGTGGCGTTTGATATCGACGCCAACGGCATCTTGAACGTGAGCGCGAAGGACAAGGCCACGAACAAGGAACAGAAAATCACCATTACCGCCTCCAGCGGCTTGAGCAAAGAAGAGGCCGAGAAGATGCGGACAGAGGCGGAGTCGCATTCCGAAGATGATCGACGCCGGATGGAAGAGGTCGAATCACGCAACCGACTGGACGGCATCCTCTATCAGGCAGAGAAGCTGATCCGCGAAAACCGCGAGAAGATTGCCGAGGCCGATCTAAAGTCGGCGGAAGCGGCAATCGAAGACGCCAAGAAGGCAATGACGGAGGGCGGGACAGCGAGGTTGCGTTCGGCTACGGAAACGGTGGAGCGCTCGCTGCACAAAATCGCCGAACTACTCTACAAGGCGAACGAAGCCGCAGGCACTCAACAAGCAGGCGCTGCCAGCGCGGGGGCCGGCGGCTCGACCACAGGCGCCGGTACAGCGGGTGGGCAAGGCGGAAAGCCCGGCGACGTCATCGACGCCGAGTATGTGGACGTAGATGAAACCAAGCGCCCGAATTAAAATCGGGCCACGTAGGGGCGCAACAGGCCGCGCCCCTACGAGTACTTCCTCCGTATAAACATGCCGACAACAACAAAACAGGATTATTACGAGCTGCTGGGAGTTGCACGGAAAGCGAGTGCGAAGGACATTCGCGCGGCGTTCCGCAAACTCGCCCGAAAATACCACCCCGACCTTAATCCCGGCGACAAGTCGTCAGAGGAAAAGTTCAAGCAGCTTCAGGAAGCATACGACGTCCTTTCCGATGCCAAGAAGAGGCAGATGTACGACCAGCACGGCTTTTACAGCGATAACCTCCCCGGAGCTGGCTCTGGGGCCGGTCCGGATGCCGGCGACTCCGGTGTGAATTTCGATTTTGGCGGGTTTGATTTCGGAGGAGGAGCGGGCGCAAGTGGCGGAAACTTCCGCGACCTCTTCAGCCAATTCTTCCGCGGCGGCCGTGGGGCTGAGATGGAGCCCGAACATGAGCCGGGCAACGATCTCGAATACCAAATTGAGATCGATTTCTGGGACGCCGTGCGCGGCGCGGTGAAAAAGATCACCATCACCCGCCTCGACTCCTGCGAGACGTGCAAGGGCACCGGCGCGGTTGGTACCCCGCAGACGTGCTCGGCCTGCGGCGGCACGGGAACAAACCAACAAGTCGCCGGCAAGATGCGCTTTAACGTGCCATGTTCGCGCTGCGGAGGAACGGGCAAGCTACGCACGTCGTGCAAGAATTGCGGCGGCGAAGGCCGCGTGAGACGCACGGAGACGATTGACGTGCGGATTCCCGCGGGGGTGGCGAACGGCTCACGCGTGCGAGTGCCCGGAAAGGGGAACGCGGGAACCTTGGGCGCTCCGGCCGGCGATTTGTATCTACGCGTGGAAGTAAGGCCGCACCCCGTTTTCGAACGGCGTGGCGACGATTTGTACACCAAGGTGCCAGTAACGGTCAGCGAGGCCACGCTCGGGGCGAAGATTGAAGTGCCGACGATTGACGGGCGATCCATCGTGCGGATCCCGCCGGGCACCAACAGCGGAAAAACCCTTCGGTTGCGCGAGAAAGGCGTGGCCAGCGCGCGGCACGGGGCGCGTGGCGATCAGTATGTCGAGATTCAAGTTGTTGTGCCGGAGCCGACGGATGAGCGCGTGCGCAATCTGATGAAGGAACTGGAAAGCGTGGCGCCTTCAGATCCGCGAAAAGATCTGTTCAGCAAAGCAGGCGTGTAAGTATGTCGCCACGAGGAAAAAAGCGGGCCAAAGCCGGCTACATGATTAGCGCCGTTGCGGAGCTCTATAAGCTGCATCCGCAGACGCTGAGGCTGTACGAGCGTGTGGGACTGCTGAAGCCATCGCGCTCGCAAGGAAACACGCGGTTGTACACCGACAGCGACCTCGAGCGCCTCGACGTCATCCTTTCCCTGGCGCGCGATATGGGTGTGAACCTGGCGGGTGTGGAGATCATTTTGAATATGCGCGAAAAGATGATCGAAATGGAGCGGCAAATGACAGAGTTCGCGCAGGTCGTACAGCAGGAGCTGTCGCGCGTGGCCTCACGCGTCCAGGAAAAACCGACGCGGCACGCGATCGTTCGCGCCACGCCGCGGGTAGTGCGCAGTTCGTCGTAATACCGGCGGTGAACCCAACATTGAATCGTCATTGCAGACATGCAATAGCGGCTCGGAATCGAGCTTGCTCGACTCTTGCCTACCACACCTTTCCCAAAGATCACACCTTGCCGTGCAACCTACAGCCTCGTATCCTGTGCTGACGGAGAATAGCTGCGGGGTTGCGAGGATTTCGCCCTGCGCTACTAAAATGGCCCTCGAGAATTGCGCGCTGTGCAGAGGAACAGGATGGAGGCTGGTGCCGCGGCCCGATGGAGCGGCAGGCAGCGTGGCTGTGGCATGCGACTGCGGAATGCAAGAGCGCGCGACGAGGGTAATGGAGCGCGCGCGAATTCCGAAGCGCTACGAGCATTGCGATTTTGAGAGCTACGAAACCGATCTGGCCGACGGCAAGATTTACACGTCGCAGCAGGCTGAATCCTTGAAACGAGCCAAACTTTTCGCTCAGTCCTTCGTTCGTGACTATCCGGGCAGTGACCAGGCTGGACTCCTGTTTATGGGCAACTCCGGTGTTGGAAAGACGCATCTCGCGATTGCTGCCCTGAAGGAATTAATCAGACGTGGTCACAGCGGCTATTTTTGCGAATATGGTGCTCTATTAAGAGAGATCCAACAGAGTTACAGCACTGAAACCGAAGCGACTGAAATGCGCCTTCTTGCTCCAATTCTCTCAGTCGAAGTTCTTGTAATAGACGATCTAGGCTGTATCAAACCTTCTGATTGGGTTCGAGACACTGTCGGATATATTCTCAACACAAGATATATCGAGGGTTCGCGCGATTTGAGCCACCCCCGCTGCACACTTATTACGACCAACTACCTCGACGCGGCTGAAGACAAGGAAGCTGTATTGCCCAGCGGAAAGCGAGTCGTGACGCGAAAAGAGACCCTCGCTGATCGAATCAGTGAACGGATGCGCTCGCGACTATTCGAGATGTGCCGCGCGGTAGAAGTCTCCGCGCCGGATTTCCGCCGCGAAAAGACACAGGCGGGCCGCGCTCGCGCATACTAGCACCCGCTCGGAATCGCAGATTTCAGTTGAGATGAGATATGTCCAGTAAATCTTTCCAGTGTACGATGTTGCAATCACGTGGGGCCCGTAGCTCAGCGGTTAGAGCAGCGGACTCATAATCCGTTGGTCCCAGGTTCAAATCCTGGCGGGCCCACCAACTTTTTACTCGAGTCAGCTCGCGCTTTTGCACAAGCGAGACTCTTCAAGTCTTAATTGCCGAGAAACGGCGAAGTGAGGATTCTGGCGTTGTGTTGACAGGTTCACCGATCCCTCGTTACACTCCGGCGCATTCGGGCCAAAAGCTTAGGGCCCGTTGCACGGTCCCAAGCGAGTCCCGCCGATGTATTCCGCATCATTTGGAAGAAGGAGGTATCTAGCCATGAAGAACATCGTTCTCGTCCATGGTGGCTTTGTGGACGGCGCTGGCTGGGAGGGCGTCCACAAGATCCTGAAGCGAGACGGCTACAGCGTCAGCATCGTCCAGAATCCGACGATATCGTTGGAGGACGACGTAGCAGTTACCAAGCGAACTCTTGCAACGCAGGACGGACCTACAATCCTCGTTGGCCATTCCTACGGGGGAGCGGTAATCACGGAAGCCGGAAACCATCCAAAGGTTTCAGCCCTCGTATACATCGCTGCCTTCGCTCCAGACCAGGGCGAGTCGGTGGGGTCGCTTATTAAAGATCCGCCTCCCGGCGCGCCCGTACCGCCGATACTGCCGCCGCAAGACGGGTTTTTGTTCCTCGACAAGGCGAAGTTTCCCGCTTCTTTCGCAGCCGACGTGGACCCAGAAAAAGCCGCGTTCATGGCTGATTCCCAAGTTCCGTGGGGCATGGGGGCCATTAGCGGCGCGATCAGCGAACCCGCGTGGAGGACGAAGCCGAGCTGGTACCTGGTCACCACCGAGGACAGGATGATTCCACCTGACGCGCAGCGTGCTATGTCCAAGCGCGCGGGTGCTACGGTCGTTGAGGTCAAGGGCAGCCACGCCATCTACGTATCGCAGCCAAGAGCTGTTGCAGATCTTATTGAACAGGCTGCGACGAAGGTGAAGGCCGCCACCGCTTAGAAAGTTCGCTTCGCACGGGCCAATCTACGAAAGCAGCACGAGCGCACGGTCAATGTAGTTTTGACCTCACGATGCTAGTCCGGATTCCTGCCGAGTCACGCCACCGGAAATTGAATGTGCATGGCTGCTTGTCTCTCCAACTACTTCCGGGTTGCCGACCAATCGGGAGTTTGGACCGGGACGCCCCATGTGACACCCGAACGCTTGTGACTTCAGGGCGACATCGATCATCATTCTATTGAAGGTATTCGTCACAAAATGGATAGTGCTGCACATACGGCCATGAACACGGAAGGGGAATTTCGGCATCAAAAGGAGCAGCTTGAGCTGCTCCTGAATCTGACGACCAAAATCACGTCGAGCCTCGACCTGCGAGAGGTCTTGCGGGCGGTCGCAGCGAACATACGCGAAGTCATACACGCTGATGGCGTAGACGTTGCGTTGCCCGATGCAGTTTCGGGAAAGTTTAGGGTATTTGTCGTGGATTTTCCGCACGGCAAGGGAGTGATCAAGGAAGAGTTGTTTGTTACGCCGAGCGCCGCCGTCAAGGAAGCGATGGACACCTTGAAACCGGTAGTCCTTGACATGCGCGAACGCGAGAAACTCGCGCCTGAGACATACGACGTCGCGGCTGCTGAGGACCTAAAAGTCGTTTGCAATATTCCTCTTGTGAATCGCGGCCGGGCACTCGGCATTCTGTCAATTTTACGCACGACGGAGACTCCGTTTTCGCCGGAAGACGTCGATTTCCTCAGCCGGGCCTCAGGGCAGATAGCCATCGCCATTGAAAACGCGTTGGCGTACCGGGAAATTTCTGAACTCAAGGACAAGCTCGCCCAGGAAAAACTCTACCTGGAAGAGGAATTTCGCAGCGAGATGGGTTTCGAGCAGATCATTGGGAGCAGCACGACACTAAAGCACATTTTACAACAGGTTGAAACAGTTGCGCCTAGTGATTCTACTGTCCTGTTGCTTGGCGAAACTGGAACGGGAAAAGAGTTAATTGCGCGGGCGATTCACGACCGAAGCCGCCGCAAACAGCGGACCCTCGTGAAGCTGAACTGCGCCGCCATACCAACCGGGTTGCTGGAAAGCGAATTGTTTGGCCACGAAAAGGGAGCGTTTACGGGCGCGATCTCCCAAAAAATTGGACGGCTGGAGCTCGCGGATCAAGGCACTCTGTTTTTAGATGAAGTGGGTGACATTCCCATTGAGATTCAGCCGAAGCTGCTGCGGGCTCTCCAGGAGCGGGAATTTGAACGTCTCGGCAGCACGCATACGCGGAAGGTGAATGTCCGTCTTGTCGCGGCTACGAACCGCGATCTCGAAAAGATGATTGCGGATCGTGAATTTCGCAGCGACCTGTACTATCGGTTGAATGTGTTTCCGATCCGCATTCCGCCCCTGAGAGACCGCAGAGAGGACGTTCCCCTGCTCGTCAGCCATTTCGTCCAAAAGTTCGCCAAGGAGATGCAAAAGCCTATCGAAGCGATTCCTACGGCGGTAATGAGGGGGCTGACAGCCTGGGACTGGCCGGGGAACATTCGTGAACTTGAGAATTTCATTGAGCGCTCGGTGATAGTGACGCGGGGCAAGTCGCTTGAGGCGCCGCTCGCAGAACTCCGAAAGACTAATACGGAAGCGTTCGTGCATACCAACCTGCATGAAGTTAAACAAGTCGCTGGAGAAAGAACAGATTCGCGAAATGACAAAAGTAGCGTTGCTGACGAATATGAAAGAAAGCAGCGCGATCAGATCATACAGGCACTTACTGCATGCAAGGGGCGCGTGGGTGGTAGTGATGGTGCTGCGGCGCACCTGAGAATGAACCGCACGACTCTCCTCTCTCGAATGAAAAAATTCGGCATATACCCGAAGCAGTACGCTTAAGTTGCACCCCACCTCTTTGTCGGTTGTCGTCAGGCAATAGCTTCGACAGTTTCGACCCTTTCAACTTCTTCAACCTCGACATTTTCGACTTCTGGCAATCTCCTCCTGAAAATTCAGAGACTTACGGGACTGCCGGTTTGGAGCGGGCTTTGCCCTTACCGGCGTTACGACCAAAAGCAAATGTTGAAGATCACCATTCTCGATACTCCCAATCGGCGACGGTTGGTGCTGGAGGGCAAGCTGGTCGCACCGTGGGCGGCTGAGTTAAGGAAAGAGTGCCGGGGGGCCGCGGCGGACCTACGTGGTCGTGAACTCGTGATTGAACTGAGGAACGTGACCTGCATCAGCGAAGACGGACAAAAGGTACTGCTTGAGCTGATGCAAGAAGGGGTCAGGTTCCGCTCCTCGGGCGTGTTCACAAAACACGTCATGAAACGGCTCGCTTGCAAGATTCGCAGAAATGTTCAGGAGCCAGAGAGATGACTGGCAATAGTAGGTACCGGCTGGTCCGACGCCCTTTGCGCCCTGCAATTTTGGCGACGAACACAGACAGCTCGGCATCTATGCGAAGCGATATACCTGAGTCGCGGTTCCCTCTTTTTCACAGCCATCCGAATCACGTCGACACTTTCCACTCTTTCGACTTCTTCAACCTCGACATTTTCGACTTCTGCCGTCTTCTCCTGAAAATTCAGCGACTTACGATCTTGTCAGTTTGGCGCGTGTCTTGCCCTTACCGGACGTGTAAGAACGCAATGCAGAAGAGAGGGGGCGCTATGTCACCGGTTCTCATGTTCATCCGCAAGTGGAACAAGTGGTACCGCGTTCTGCGGTATCGCAAGGGATTTGGACTGTTGGATTCCGTGCGCTATGGCCTTTGGCTGGCGCATAGCTGACCGGAAGGTGCTGTCATGAATAACGGACGCTCAGTGAATGTGAAAGCAAATCTTCGGCCAGCGTTTGCCGGCCGAGGTGCAGGTTCCTTACTCGAAATCGACGCTTGGATGCAGAGCGAAATTAAGGCGATCTCGCCGCTGGTGGAACGGTTGATGCGGCTCATCGAAGGGTCGCATTGCATCGCGGGCGAGGAAAGCGCTGTAGAACTGGCGCTCCGGGAAGCTCTGAACAACGCAGTCGTTCATGGCAATCGGCTGGATGCCCACAAGTTAGTTCACGTCCGCTGCAGCTGCAAGGTCGGGGAGGGAATCTCGCTGATCGTCTCAGACCAGGGTCAAGGGTTTGATCCGCGCACCGTTCCCGATCCCGTGGCTGTCGAAAATCTCGAAAAGGATCACGGACGCGGCATTCATTTCATGAAGTTGGCGATGGACGAGGTCTCGTTCGAACAGGGAGGCACCGAGATTCATATGTGCAAGAGGTTAGTTCGCAATCCAAGAGCAAATTTGCGAAGCGACTCGCGCGGTTTTTAGGAGGGAGTTATGGCCGTTCATCGGATTTCGATTTTTGGTCCCATGCAAGACGCACAGGCTAGAAAGGCGGCAGGATCGCTCCGTCTCGCTCCGACCGTGAAGAACGACGTTTTTCTGAATGCTTTGTTGGAGATGCCCACTACACAGCAGACGCGCAGGAGCCCTCTGAAGTGGCTCAGCGCCATGGGATTTCACTTTGTGATTGTCGCGGCGCTGATCATCGTGCCGCTTTACACCACGGGGACAATTCACCTGAACGAATATCACGAAATCCCACTGGTTGCTCCACCGCCACCCCCGGCGCCTGCGGGGGGTCCAGTCGCTCCACATATTACGCGCCCAAAAGCAAAGTTGAACTACGCGTTACAAGAACTGACAGCACCCACCGCGATTCCGAAGAACGTCCCCTCAGGATCGGACGACGTCGCCGAAGCAGTTCCTGATTTGGGAGGCGTCCCTGGAGGTGTTCCGGGCGGAGTGATTGGCGGAGTAGTTGGCGGTGTCTTGGGAGGAACGGGAACGGTAGTGCCGACACCACCTCCGGCGGCGCCGCCGGTGCAGAAAGTCGTGCCTGTCGGCGGGAATGTCAAAGCGCCGCGCCTGACGTATTCCGTGAATCCAGCGTATCCGCCGCTCGCGCGAGACGCGCACATTGGGGGCACGGTGGTTGTCGATGCGGTGATTGATGAACACGGGAATGTCGTCCAAGCACGCATAGTGAGCGGACATCCGCTGCTGATCGATGCGGCGCTGAAGGCCGTGCTGCAGTGGAAGTATGAGCCGACTACTTTGAACGGTCAGCCGGTTTCAATTGAGTTGCAAGTGCAGGTGCACTTCAACCTGAATTCATAAGATCCCTTGGCGTGCAGCGCATGAGGTTGGGCCGGCCGCCAAAAGGAGGAAGTGATGAACACGTTTCTGTTGATCGCAACATTGGCGATTCTGGGTTTTCTCTGCTTCAGCGGCCCAGACGATTTCATGGGCACCACGTATCATCACTGAATCGCGTTTTCGCAGCGCAGCTTTGGATTGGGGTCTCTGCATTCCGGCGCGGCAGCGCACTTGGCCCAAGGCTTTGGCCGGAAAGTTGCAGAAATCGAAGGAGAATGTTTTCAAGGAGGAACGAAGCAATGAAACGGGCTGCAGTACGGAATGCTGAGTCTAGGCCGAGCATGATATTCCAATCAGACAACGTAGAACGGGGAAGAAGGAGCTCGCCATCCACAGAGGAGATCCGGCAACGAGCATTCGAGATCTATATGGAACGTGGCGGAATACACGGTTGTGAGCTAGAAGACTGGCTGCAGGCGGAACGCGAGCTCCGGGAAAGGTACAACAAGTACTCTGCACAGTAAGACGGAGCTGAAGGAGGCCCAAATGCGAGTACAACACAACGGGAAACACTTTTCATCGGCACTGGTCGTAGCATTGTTATTGGTAGCAGCGGGGACGTTGGCCGCGCAAGACGTGCGGTACAACTTTATGCCGAGAACAGATTTCTCGAAATATCGAACGTATAAATGGGTGGACATCCGTGGTGGTCACCCGGACCAGATTATGGACGCGGAAATCAAGCAGGCTGTGGACTCACAACTGGTGTCGAAAGGGCTGACCAAAACCGATAGCGACAAGGCTGATCTTTATATTGGCTACCAAACCGCCGTCAATCAGGAAACACAATGGGATACCTGGGGCTCACGAGCCTTCGGGATGGCCACGGGATCGTGGACTAGTTCCACGATCAGTGTCGGCACTCTAGTTCTTGACATCTATGACCCCGAAACGAAACAGCTCGTCTGGACCGGACGCGCGACCAAGACAATTGACCCCGGCTCAAACCACGAAAAGCACATGAAAAACCTGGACAAGGCCATGGCGAAATTACTGAAGAACTATCCGCCCAAACAGAAGTAGAAGTCACGAGGGAGCTGAGTTTGGGATTAGCAACTCTATGTTCCGGTGCGACGACGCGCTCAGCTCAGCTCTCCGCCAGCATTGTCATTGGTTTCTAAAGCGGCGAGACCGCCCATTGGGAGGGGTCCCGATTGTCACGACTTGGGATTTGGTGACCGGAGCCGGCCGGTCGAGGTCAAAGAACACTTTGGAAAGGAGAAAAGAACATGAACGCGCAAAATCTGGCCACGAATGCTCAGAACACGCGGCCGAGAGGTGTCGGGTCGGGCGTTCCGGAAGAAATGGGTAAGAACGTCCCAACTCTGGACGAAATCCATCGGCGGGCGCGAGAGATTCACAACGAACGTGGCGATCACGTTTGCGACATGGACAACTACTTGGATGAGTGGTTGCAGGCGGACCGCGAGCTCCAAGAAAAGTACAACAATAGCTCTTGCGAGT
>Ga0210384_10006035_pt1 | contig 12976 bp, 11 predicted proteins | sample IncBWH2MmetaG_FD_160574 | JGI IMG/M metagenome (GOLD analysis project Ga0210384, IMG submission 160574) | Forest soil microbial communities from Barre Woods Harvard Forest LTER site, Petersham, Massachusetts, United States - Inc-BW-H-2-M | ecosystem: Environmental > Terrestrial > Soil >... | reverse complement strand
CGAGATGCCGTAGCTGCGAAAGCGGTCCGCAGCCCATTTCGCGGCACGGTTGTAGGCCGGGGATCCGGTGAGGCGGCCGCCGAAGCCATCCGACAGATCGCGCAGGGTGTGCATTGCGGGCCCGGTGTACACCGAGCCCACAAGCCGATCGGCTGTCTCCAATACATCATTGGCCGGCCCGGCTATCAGCACGGGGACAAGGAAAAACAAAGAGAGCAACCATGCAATCAGGACACGACAAATTTTCATGGGTTTGTTTCTATCCGTTGAGTGGGATGGATGCAGCACGCTACGAGACAGCGGCCCGCGATTGTGCCCGAGACAGCGGGCACGGCGCAAGTGCTGCAACATAGACGTTTGTATTCTGTCTTCGGAAGCGACTGGCTGTCGAGTGTGCCATGCTAGACTCGCCTGAGGGCCGGATTTTCCCATATTTTATGCGGATCCTGACGCGCTACATTCTGCGCGAGGTGGTATCGCACGCCGCTATCGGCATCGCGATCTTCACCTTCGTTCTGTTTACCAAGGATCTCGGCCACATCCTCGAACTGGTCGTGCGCAACAGTGCCCCGCTAAGCAGCGTTTTCGAAGTGGTTGCGCTCAGCCTCCCGCTGGCTTTCACCATCACCATACCAGCGGGCGTACTGGTAGGCATTCTGATTGGGCTGAGCCGGCTGGCCGCCGACAGCGAAATCACGGCCATGCGCGCCAGCGGAATTGGCGTCTGGTCCTTCCTGCGGATCCTTGCCATTTTCGTGTTGGGCGCGTGGCTGGTGGCGCTGGGCAACGATGTCTATCTCGCGCCCTACTCGCAGGCCGCCCTCGGTCGCCTGCAGGACAAGCTCAAGACCGCACAAGCTTCCTTCGAAGTGCAGCCCCGCGTCTTTTACGAAGGCTTCCCGAAGATTGTTTTGTATGTTCAGGACGTGCGCGGGGGCCAACGAGCAGCCGTGTGGAAAGGCGTCTTTCTCGCCGACATCAGCACGCCCGGTTCGCCGCGCATCTGGCAGGCGGAACAGGGCATCCTGGTCAGCGAGGGACCAACCCGGCTGCACTTGCATCTGATCAACGGTTCCACCCACGAAACCGATCCCAAGCTGCCCGACCGCTATCAAATCTCAAGCTTTCAGCAGACCGATATCCCGATCGAAGTTCCGGCCGCCGACAACAAACCCGACATCGAACCCGCGCCCATGGGCGAGATGGACACCTCCGGGCTGCTGGAGCAGGCGCGCAAAGCAAGTCCCATCAACGCTCGCTGGTATCTGATCGAGTTCCACCGCCGCTTCGCGCTTCCCACTGCATGCGTTGTTCTCGCACTGGTCGGAATTCCGCTCGGACTGTCTTCGAAAAAAGGCGGCAAGTCTTCCGGATTCGTGTTGGCGATCGGGCTGGTTTTCCTGTACTACTCGGCTTCGCTGATCGGACTCTCCCTGGCGCGTCAGGGACGCGTGTCTGCGGGACTTGGAGTTTGGTTCGCGGACTTTGTATTTCTGCTGGGAGGAGTCGTTCTGCTCTGGCGTGCCGAGCGTCGGCCGCTTGAGGTTCCGCACTGGCTCGCTTTCCGCAATCCGTTCCGCCGCAGCGAGGCCGGAAGCGTTCTCACAACCGGGGTTGCGGGTGCCGGCGCAGCCTTCGAGCGCGCTTTCTCGCGCCGCCGTCTCTCAGGAGTTGATTTCCCCACCCTCCTCGACGACTACGTCCTGCGCGATTTCTTCGCGTACCTGGGCATGATCATGGCGACGTTTCTTACGCTCATGCTGGTGTTCACTCTGTTTGAGCTGCTCACCGACATCATGCGCAATCACATCTCGGCGGTGGTCGTGGGCGACTATCTGCTGAATGTGTGCCCCTATTTCATCTACAACCTCGCCCAGTACGGCGTGTTGCTCGCAGTGCTGATCACCTTCGGACTCATGGAGCGCTCCAATGAAGTGACCGCGATCAAGGCGACGGGCATCAGCATCTACCGCTTCATCGTTCCTATCCTGCTGATCTGCGCCGTGCTGGCCGCGGGACTGTTCTTCTTCGATCAGGTCTACCTGCCACACGCCAACAAGCGGCAGGACGCGCTGCGCAACCAGATCAAGGGCAAGCCGGCGCAAACCTACTTAAGGCCCGATCGCAAATGGATTTTCGGGCAGCACTCCGATATCTACTACTACCAGTTCTTCGACGCCGACCGCGATCAGTTCGCCAACATTTCCGTCTTTCAGTTTGATCCGCGAACCTTTGCCATCACGCATCGCGTCTACGCCGAACGCGCGCATTGGTCCGATGTGACCCAGCGCTGGATCTACGAGCAAGGTTGGGTGCGCAGCTTAAGCGGCGACTCCATCGAAAGTTACCGGCAATTCGACGTCACCGCCTTCACCCAGTACAGCGAGCCTCCGACTTACTTCAAGAAAGAGGTCAAACAGTCTTCGGAGATGAACTTCGACGAGCTGCGCCGCTATATCCACGATCTGCAGCAGAGTGGCTTCGATGTGGTCCGCCTCAGAGTGCAGTTGCAAAGAAAGCTGGCCGTGCCCGTGGTCACGCTGGTGATGGCTGTCCTGGCGATTCCCTTCTCGCTCTCAGCCGGCAAGCGTGGCGCGGTGACTGGGATTGCCGTCGCGGTGGGCATTGCTGGGGTCTACGAGGTCGTCTCTCGACTCTTCGAATCGATGGGGAACCTGAGCCAGCTGCCGCCTGGGCTCGCGGCCTGGTCTCCGGATTTGATTTTCGCTTTGTTGGGAGCTTACCTGATTCTCAAGGTCCCGACCTAAACGCCAGCCGTTAGCGCGTCGCGATACCGTAAGGCGCCACCGGTGACGACAGCTGCGGAAGCGCTGAAAGCTGGCCCGTCGCTCCATTCAGCGCGTAGCTGGAAACCGAATTCGCGCCGAGATTCGAAGTAAACACCCAAAAATCCCCGCTAGTGCTGCCGTCGGACCGGATCGTGAACGACACCGGATTCGCTCCAGTTGAGATCGTGCCACCTACGAGGCCGATCGACGTCAGCGCGCCCGTCACCTTGTTGAGCGTGTACCCGCTGATCTGGCTGCCGCCATTGGAAAGGACATATACGTACTTGGCATTCGGGTCAGACAGCATCGCGATAGGGCCGATACCGGTGGGAACGATCGTAGTGGGTGCCATGATCGCCACCAGGCTGCCATCGGTGTTGATGGTGAATTCGTAAACGTCATTCGAGGCGGCGTTTCCCACGTAGAGGAAGTTCCCCGCGGGCGGGGAGAACACGGCCCGCGGCGTCGTGCCCACTGGAACAAACTGGCCCGGAATCGACGTCAGGTTTCCGCTCGAATCGTAAGCGAAACCAACCACCGTGTTGTTGGTGCTGTCGGTGATGTACACGAAACTTCCTTGATTGCTCACCGCGATACCGGTGGGCACAGGGATGGTTGCGCCCGCGGGACCGGCAGGAACCGGTATGGGCGTGCTCGCCACGGCCGTGACCTTCCCGGAAGCGACGCTGAATACCGATATGACGCCGGCCGCAGGCGTACCGTTGCAAAACTGCTGGCTGGCCACAAACAAAAACTGATTCTTGGCATCGGTCGCCAGCGCGATCGGGTTCAGCGTGCATACTTGGGTCTGGGTTGGATCCGGAGCCGGCGTCGTCAAACCAATGCTGGTGATCGAACCGTCCTTATTCACGGTGAGGGCGGCAACGTCGCCAGACTTCGCCGCCAGCGGGTTTCCAAAATCCGCCACGTAGGCGAAGCTGTGCGTGGAATCAAAAATCATCGGCCCGGGTTGCGTGCCAGTCGCGGCGGTTTTTCCGGTTGGAGTTAAGGCGCCATTGGTCGAATTCAGCAACCCGTTTCCCAGCTTGAGGGAATAGACGGCAATCGTTCCGGGATCGGTACCCGCGCTTGTGAGATATAAGAACGTCGATCTTCCTGAGGAGCCGCAACTTACGAATAATGACAGGGCACACGCCACCGCCAAACACCCAAGCCAGCCAGACCTCATCAAGATTCTGTCTCCCTGTTGATTTGCCGCGGTTGCGCAAGATCGCGAGCGCGAGTCCTCGAGCAATCCAGTTTTAAGGGCTTGATTACCCTCATTTGTGTATCAGGAATTTCCCGGAAGAGCAAACTGCCGCAAAGACTTATTGGAATCCTGGGAAGGGTTCGGAGTTGCCCGGCCGATGTGGACTCTCAGGGTTCGGGAATAGGGGGAGCGAATTTCTAATTTGGTAATTGGGTAATTTGGTAATTTGCAACCCAGTCACCAGACAGTTCGCGTCACACGACGCCTGCACGAAAAATTACGAAATTACCCGATTACAAAATTACAAATTCCCCTAGCTCGCCTGCACATGAGCGGTCTCGCCTTTCGTCGGCTCCGCCAGACGCGCGAACCCCAGCGGCAGCCGGATCTCCACCATCAAGCCGCCCTCAGGACGATTCACGGCTCGTACGCTACCGCCGTGAAGCCGGACCGCTCGTTCGGTAATGGCCAGGCCCAGCCCTACCCCGCCGGTTTGGCGTCCGCGGGCATCATCCAGTCGATAGAACGGACGAAATAACTTGTCGAGCGATTCCTGAGGAACACCGGGGCCGCTGTCGGTAACCCGGACCACAGCTTCCTCGCGGCCGCTGGCCGATTCCTGCGTCAAACGGATTTCGACTTCCGTTCCTTCGCGGGTGTGGCGCATCGCGTTGCGCACCACGTTTTCAATGGCGCTGTGCAATAGCGCCGCGCTCCCCATCACGGTCACCTCGTCCTGAACGACGCAATGCACCCGGCAATGCCGGCTCTGCGCTTCGAAGTCGGCATCGACCGTGATGTCCTGGATCAATTCCTCCATCGGAATCGGCGTCCGCCGCATGCCATCGTCGCCTCCTTCGAGTCGAGCCAGGGTCAGCAACCTCCCGATGAGATCATTCAGGCGAGTGGCTTCCAGTTCAATCCGTTCCAGCGCGCCATGGGCTTCCTCGCCGCTGCGCTGCCAGGCAAGCCCCAGGGCCACGCTCAGCCGAGCCAGCGGAGAGCGAAGCTCGTGGGAAATGTCGTTCAGCAGCCGTGCCTGGGCACTCACCAGATCTTCGAGGCGCGCCGCCATGGTGTTGAAGTCGCGGACCAGTTCGGCGATTTCGTCCCGCCGGCGCCCTTTGGGAGCGTCAGCGCGGGCTCTCAGGTCGCCTGCGGCTAACTGTTGTGTGGCGGCACGCAAGCGGCGCACATCGGAAGTCAGGTATCCGGCCAGGAAATAACAGACGATCCCCGATACCAGCACCGCCAAAGCCATAATCACCAGGCCCGTGCCCGGCGGCTTCTGGCGTAGTAGCGGAAGCCAAGGGCGCGGCGGAACTTCCGCCACCATGATGAAATGACCGCCACCCGCTGTCGTGACTTCCTGCGACACAAAACGGCGGGGCGAAAAACGATGCAGGAAGCCAACATCCTGCGGGTCCAATCCACGACTCAAACGGCTGGCCCACCCGGGGGCCGGACGTCCGGTGAGTTCGCGGCCCTGATCATCGAAAAGATAGGCCTTCAATCGCAGGCTGTTGCCCAGCTGGTCGATCCGCGCGGTGAGTACGGGAGCGCCTCCGGTTTCGTAGGCCTGCACCAACTGGTCCGTGGTACTGGTTTTGATGTAATCCCAGAAGGGCGATTCGGTCTGCGGACGGAACACCACGGTGGCCAGCACCACCAGCGCCACGATCAGCGCCTGCGCCAGCCAGAACGACAGGAAGATTTTCAGGAACAGACTCTTCATCGCGAGCCGCTCTTGACCCTCTCGCGGGGCCGGGCAAAAATATACCCCACTCCGCGCACCGTCTTAATGTGCTCTGCGTCTCCGTCGCCATCGCCGAGTTTCTTGCGCACCTTGCTGACGTGCATATCGATACTGCGATCGAACGGAGAGAATTTCCGGCTCAGGACCGCGCTCACTAACTCTTCCCGCGTGACTACCCGCCCCGCCTCGCGCAGGAGCACTTCGAGCAGATTGAATTCGACCGAAGTCAGATCGACCGGCTCTCCGGCATGCTTCACCGTGCGGGTTGCTGGATCGAGTTCGATGTCGCCGATCCGCAGAATCTCGGGAGTGCGGGAAGCGCCAATTCCCTTGGGATCGGCGCTGGTGCGACGCAATACCGCTCGAATCCGCGCCAGCAATTCTCTCGGGTTGAACGGCTTGGGAAGGTAGTCGTCGGCTCCGATCTCCAGGCCCACGATCCGGTCCACATCTTCGCCGCGCGCCGTCAGCAAAAGCACGGGCACGCGCGACGTCGCCCGGATGCGCCGCAGCACGTCGAAGCCGCTCATCCCTGGCAGCATCACATCGAGCACCACAAGCAGATAGTTTCCGGTGAGTGCGCGCTGCAGCCCATTTTCCCCGTCATGCACCGATTCAACGCGGAACCCTTCCGGGGCCAGATACTCGCTTACCAGGTTACACAGTTCGAAATCATCATCGACGATAAGGACGCGGTCCATGCCATGTTTAGTTTTACACAGCTTACGCGCCAAGGTAGTAAAGAATTGTCAAATCCGGCCCCTCATCCTTGACAAAACTTTACTTGGGTTGACCGACTCTTTACCGCTACTTAGCCGGGAAACGTGTTTCCATACTTGCAAGAGATTTCAAAGTGCCCGGGCGAGAACCCGGGCGGAGGAAAAACCAAATGCAATCTCGTCGTTTCAAGACGCTCGCCACCGTTTTGGCGCTCGCCATGCTGGCTGCCGTAGCTCTCTCCCAAACCGTCGTCAAGACCGCGCAGAGCGGTGGCCACTGGGGTGGTCGCGGTTTCGGCGCCCGCATGTTCGGCTTGAATGCCGATTATCTGGAGCTGACCGACGCACAACAGGCCCAGATGAAAGACATCCTGACCAAGGAAAAGCCCACGATTCGTCCACTGTTTCAGCAGTTGGCCCAGGGCCATCAGCAGATGCGGCAACTCGAGCAGGCCGGGCCCTTCGATGAGGCCAAGGTTCGCGCGGTAGCCACGCAACAGTCGCAGGCGATGACCGAATTGATGGTGCAAAAGGCACGCATCAAGTCGGAATTGGTGGCCGTGCTCACTCCGGATCAGAAAGACAAACTGTTCAAGCTGCAGGCGCGCCGCGAGGCCCGCATGCAGAAACATCTTCAGCAACAGGGGCAGGCAACCACCGCCCAGTAACCGATCTTCTGCGCAGGCGGGGCGGACTCTTGTTCCCGGTTCGCCCCCCATTTTTCAGCAACTTCTTCAGCCGGGATGTGTTTCCTGCTCATACACACAGCGCACATCCCATTTGCATTCGCTTCTTGGACACGCGTCTCAGAAAGGCGGGTTACGCATTTGGCCACTGCAACGACAAGCCGGGATTTGATTGAAGCCGTTGCTTCGGAAATGTCCGACGGCATTCAGCGCGCCGTGCAGCTCTGGATCATGGAAATTGAAGATGCCCTCGAAGATCCCCGTCTCACCACCCTGGGACGTCTTCGTGCCGTGCAGGAAGTCATTCAGCGTTACCACACTCTGAGCCGTCGGGACCCTCATCATGATGGATACGCTGCGTAACAGTCTTCGCGCCCTGGGAGTCGCTTTCATGAATAGTGAGATTGTCTACTCTGTGCTGATGGGCATGGGCTGGTTTTTCCTGGTGGGCTGGGCGGTCGCGCTGGTGGTGGCTTGCGCCTCAGTCTTCCGGCAGGATCGCACGGTACAGTTTGCCGGACTGTCCGGCAAAGTTCGGCACGCCAAGTTGATGATGAAACCGGGCGGTGGCCACGGTTAATGGGATTCTGGCAGCTTAGTGCTTCGGATCGAAGGTGAACTCGACCTGCGTCTTGGTTTCAGCGTCGGCGGGCGCATACTTCCATTTCCGTACCGCGGCGCTGGCAGCCTCCACCAGGACCGGATTCCCGCCGATCGGGGAAATCGAATCCACGCTGCCTTTTGAAGAAATCACGATCTCCAGGCGCACCACGCCGCCGATGTGAGCTTCCCGCAAGGTCAGTGGATACCCCGGATTTTCCTTGTAGACCAGCTTTCGTGTGGTTCTGGTTTGGGCAACCGCGCTCAACGACAGCGTCACCATCAGCAGCAGCCAGAGGCCAGCCGAGCCGCATCGCAGGCGCGCAATGCGCCTGGACCCCGGCCTTGAATTTGTACGTTTGCCCACAACCCCACTCCAGCAACACGAATTCCCCTGGTTCGGCCCGTCCCAAGACGTTATGTCAGTGATTAGGTGACCGACAAGATTACTAACGTACTCGCCCCCGGGAAGGCTCCCTTCCGGGCACAAACGCCCTTCAGAGAACAACCTGCACCCAGCGCTGGTAGAATCGCATCTACAAGAGCGATGCTGCCCAAGAGCCTGCGACCCCTCTATCCGTACCTGAAGAAATACCGCCGGGGATTCATGGTGGGCAGCCTCTGCGTGCTGCTGCTCAACGGCATCGCCGTGCAGTTTCCCCAGGTCATTCAAAGAGCCGTCGATTATCTGAATGATGGCGGACGCTCGGTCCGACGTCTGGAGTTTTACGCGCTGCTGCTGGTTCTAATCGCGCTCTCCAAAGGGATTTTTCAGTTCCTGACGCGCTGGATCGTGATCGGCATTTCCCGCGACATTGAGTTCGACCTGCGGAACGATCTTTTCCGTCATCTCGAGGAGCTTTCCTATCCCTACTACCAGCGCACCCGCACCGGCGACATCATGGCCCGCGCCACCAATGACCTGAACGCCGTGCGCATGCTGCTTGGCCCCGCCATCATGTACTCGGCCAACACCCTGGTGTTTACCGCCGGCGCATTGATCTACATGATGAAGATCAGCCCGAAGCTGACCCTCTATACGTTCTTGCCGTTACCGGTCGCCAGCATCGTGATCCAGTACTTCGGGCGCCAGATTCACGAGCGCTTCGAAAAAATTCAGGCCATGTTCTCCGACATCTCCGCCCGCGCTCAGGAGAATTTCTCCGGAGCGCGCGTGATTCGCGCCTACGTGCAAGAGACGGCAGAAGTCAGGCAATTCGAGGCGGCCAACACCGAGTACATCAACCGCAGTCTCCCTCTCGCTCGCCTGATGGGCCTGCTTTGGCCGACCCTGGAACTGACCTTGGGACTGGCCGTGGTGCTCGTGTTGTGGCTCGGCGGAAGAGAGGTGCTGCTGCACCGGATCAGGATCGGCGCATTCACCGCTTTCCTCACTTACATGATCCAGCTCACCTGGCCGGTCATCGCGCTCGGTTGGGTCATCAACATCTTCCAGCGCGGCACGGCCTCGCTGAAGCGCATCGACGAGATCATGCTTGTGAAGCCGGAGATCACCGACGATCCCGCCGTGGCCGCTAGCGGACCGCCCGAAAACGAACTGCGTGGTGAAATCGAATTTCGTGGGCTCAACTTCGCCTACAACGGCACCCCGGTGTTGCACGACGTCAACCTGCGTATTCCGGAAGGCACCAGCCTGGCGATCGTCGGTCCGACCGGCTCGGGCAAAACCACGCTGGTGGACCTGATTCCGCGCATCTACGATGCCGATCCCGGCTCAGTTCTTATCGACGGCCGCCCCCTCCGCGAGTATCCGCTCGAGTTCTTGCGCCGCAACATCGGATTCGTTCCCCAGGAAACATTTCTGTTCAGCGACACCGTGCGCGAAAACATTGCCTTCGGCATCGATGACGCGACCGACCGGGAGATTCACCAGGCCGCCGATGCCGCCAGCATCGCCACGGATATCGAAAGCTTCCCCGAAAAGTACGCGACCGTGGTGGGGGAACGCGGCCTTACCTTGTCGGGAGGGCAAAAACAGCGCACGGCCATCGCCCGCGCCCTGATTCGCAATCCGCGCATCCTGATTCTCGATGATGCGCTCTCGAGCGTCGACACGCAGACCGAAGACAAGATCCTCAATCATCTCCGCGAGATCATGCGCGGCCGCACGACGATCTTTATCTCGCATCGAGTATCGACCGTACGCAATGCGGACCAGATCGCCGTGCTGCATGGTGGACGGATCGTGGAAATGGGTCGCCACGACGAACTTCTGGCCCGCGACGGCTATTACACCGACCTCTACAACAAGCAACTGCTCGAAGAGGAACTGGCTGAGGTGTGACCTTTTAGCCGCTACTATCTGCTGTGGCGATCGGGGCCCTCGATCGGCTTTGTTCCCGGACTCGTAACACCAGATGAACCCGGCCCTGATGAAACGAATTCCCCAGCAAGAGCTTCTCGACACCGACGCTGGAACACCCGCTGAAGTTGCCAGCACTCTGGCCGACCTGCGCATGTTCAATCGCTGGTTTGGTGGGGTTGCGGTCACTACCCGTCTGGTTGACCGGGTCGTCGAGGCAACGAAATCGGAATCACTTTCCCTGCTCGACGTGGCTGCAGGCGCGGGATACGTGCCGCGCATGGTGAGCGACCAACTGGCCCGTCGCGGATTCCGCCTGGAGGTCACGTTGCTCGATCGCGCCGCCTCGCACGTCGGAAACGGTGGCGGGTCGGTGGTGGGCGACGCACTCGCGCTTCCCTTCCGCGACTCCAGCTTTGACCTGGTGTGTAGCGAGTTGTTTGTCCACCACCTGTCACCCGATCAGATCGTCGAGTTTGTTCGCGAAGGCTTGCGGGTCTGCCGGCGCGCGCTGCTCATCAATGATTTGATCCGCGACCCGCTCCACCTGGCGCTGGCCTATGCGGGCTTTCCGCTTTATCGCAGCCGCTTGACCCGCAATGACGCGCCGGCTTCAGTCCGCCAGGCTTATACGCTCGACGAAATGCAAGCCATGCTTCGCCGCGCCGGGGTCGCCCGCATGGAAACGAGCACCCACTATCTCTACCGCATGGGCGTGATCGCATGGAAAGAATGACGTGCGGATGGCTGGCAGCTTGTGGCTTGTAGCGAGAGCGAACGCGTAGGTACAGGCGCCCTCGCCTGTACAGCCGCGGCGAATTCCGCCGCGGAAGCGATGTGTGCCACGGCGGAAACTATTGAGATCGCATGCACCTGATCGAAAACTCCGCAAGCCGTGCCTTCGACCTTGCCGTTATCGGCGGTGGCCCCGCGGGAACGTCAGCCGCCATTACCGCCGCGCGCACCGGCGCTCGCGTCCTGCTGCTCGAACGCGGACGCCTTCCGCGGCAGCGCGTCTGCGGCGAATTCGTCTCTTCCGAGTCACTAGCCCTGCTCGCCGGGCTGCTGCAACAGACCGCGCCCGGCCTTCTGCGCCAGGCCATTCGAATCCCCGAGGCTCGATTCTTCTTCGATGGACGCGCATTGGCCGCACCCGTCGATCCGCCGGCCGCCAGCATCGCGCGCTTTGATCTGGACTTCGCTCTCTGGCAGGCCGCGGAACAATGCGGCGTGGTCACGCGGACTGAAATGGCGGTGGAACGCATCGTCCGAGATGACTTTTTCCACCTGATGACGAACGCCAGAGAGGCGCAGAACATGCCGCCGAAAAACAAGTTCCGCGCGCGGGCCGTCATCAACGCGACCGGCAGGTGGTCCAATCTGCGCAGGCAGAGTCTTGCCGAAGAATCAAATTCCACGAAAAAGTGGCTTGGCCTGAAAGCGCACTTCTCGGAACCCGCTCCGAATCCCTCGGTGGACTTGTATTTTTTTGAGGGTGGATACTGCGGTGTGCAACCCGTCACGGTCGCCGATGACGCTTCTTCAACAGGGCGCATCAACGCCTGCGCCATGGTTCGCTCTGACATCGCTCGCTCGCTGAAGGAAGTATTCGCCCAACAACCGCAACTTGCCGAGCGCGCCCGGCACTGGCAACCCTTAACGGAAGTCGTAAGCACTTCCCCGCTGATTTTTCGCGATCCCGAACCGGTCGACAACGGCATCTTGTTGGCCGGGGACGCCGCCGGCTTCGTGGACCCCTTCGTCGGTGATGGGATTTCGCTGGCGCTGCGCAGCGGAGCACTCGCCGCCGAATGTCTGATGCCGTTCCTCAGTTCGCACGGATCGCTGGCCGCAGCGGCTTCGCAATATCAGCGCGAATATCGCGAGCGCCTGTTGCCAGTCTTTCGAAATTCTTCCAAACTCCGCCGCCTGCTGGGATTGCCGCGCCCGGTCCGCCGTGCCGTTGGCCATCTGCTGGAAACCACACCGGCGGTTTCGCGTCTTCTGGTAAGACTCACCCGCTGAGGGTGAGCCGCTTACTGCGTTGGGGGTGTGTGCTCGAGCGACAGCTTGCTACAGCGCGCCTTGTCGATCTCGATCGACAACCCCACTAGGCCCCGGGCTGCGATACGGAGACAGCGCATTCACTTATGGTTCCGTGCGAACGACTGTGTCGCCTTCTGAGGAATGCGCCAGCTTGCAGTGTTCGTCAAACTGGCTTTGCAGGGAACGCTGGTACTCTTCGCGGTTGGGCCGGTGGCTGGTGCCCTTCGCTCTGAATGAGATGCTCGGACACGCCGTACATTGAGCCTCCACCGGAATATCGGCGAGCCATTTCGTAACCCGCACCGTCGGCTTCTTACCCATGCATCTCTCTTCGCGCCCTTTACGGCTGTTCTTTGCGGTCTTTGCGGTTAAAAGCTCTTTCAACTGAGAAGCGGGAACTGGGAACTGTTCCACCTACACCACGAAATACTTTGCTGCCGGATGATGCACGACGATCGCCGACGTCGACTGCTCCGGCTCCAGCAAAAATCCCGAGGTCAGCCGCACGCCGACATTCTCCTCCGGCTTCAACAAAGCAAACAGCTTCGTCTGATCCTCAAGGTTCGGGCACGCCGGGTATCCGAACGAATAGCGCGACCCGCGATACTTCTGGTGGAACAAATCCCGGATATGCGGCGAATCCTCGCCCGCAATTCCCAACTCCTGACGCATCAGCCTGTGATGAAATTCGGCCAGCGCCTCCGCCGTCTCCACGCTCAGCCCGTGCAGGTACAGATACTTCGTATACTCCCCGCCTTCGAACAAGCGCTGTGTCTCGACCGACGCCTTTGCCCCGATCGTCACCAGCGACAGTCCCAGCACATCCGTCTTTCCTGAACTCTTCGAC
>Ga0210384_10006034_pt1 | contig 12976 bp, 13 predicted proteins | sample IncBWH2MmetaG_FD_160574 | JGI IMG/M metagenome (GOLD analysis project Ga0210384, IMG submission 160574) | Forest soil microbial communities from Barre Woods Harvard Forest LTER site, Petersham, Massachusetts, United States - Inc-BW-H-2-M | ecosystem: Environmental > Terrestrial > Soil >... | reverse complement strand
TCCGCGACAGCGTTCCCACGCCGTCCCAGGAGTACGTGATCGGCCGGGGAAGGCCGACCTGCGCCCCGGGCGGATAGGCGTTCGTCAAGCCGGAGGTCAGCGTGATGGTGGTCGCGGTGGCCGATGCCACGGTGGCCGTCTCCCACACCCCCCCGTTGATCACATAGATCACGTTCGGGCTCGCGAAGCCGGCCCCGGTCGTCACCGTGAGCGTGGAATCACCGGACGCCGCGGCCGCCGACAGGGTGGTCGACGTGTTGGTCAGGTCCGCCCAGAACGTGACCGACGTGGCGCTGGCCGCGCTGAACACCGGATTGGCGATGGTGTTGGCGGGGAAGCCGTAGCCCGCCTGTCGCAGGTCCTCCTCCATCAGGAGCGTGCCCCGCGCGCCTTGCTGGGCCTCGGTCTTGTTCTGCCCGGTGAGCGCCACCGTGGTCCCCGTCATGTAGAGGGTGAGCACCCCGGCCATCACCAGCCCGAGCACGGCACAGACGACGAGGAGCTCGGCGAGGCTGTAACCGTGCTCTCGGCGGGCGAGTCGGGGCGTCCTCATGGGATCGTCACCCGACCCGATGGCTGCACCGTCACCGTCGTGCTGTTGCCGCCAAGCACGCTCACCGTGATCACCGTCGTCTGGCTGGGAGTGCCGAAGGGCGTGAAGATGGCCGCGCCGCCACTGAGCGCGACGTTGTCGGCCGGGCGGAAGGTTCCGGTGGCATCCGTGTTGGGCCCGGTCCAGGGGGTCCCGGCGCACGTGGCCTTGCGGTACGCGTACCCGCCAGTGACCGGCTGAAAGCAGATGTTCTGGCGGGTCGTGATCGCGACCATACGCGCCTGAAGGAGCGCGGCCTGGATCTCCCTCGCCCCCCGGCTCATCGTCAGGCTCCGCGTAGCAGTCAGGATGAACGGTATCGCGAGGGTGGCCATGATCGCGATCACCGCCACGGTCACGATCAACTCCACAAACGTAAAACCCCCGGCGTGCCCTATTCGACTTGCGGGGCGTGCGTCGAGGCCCGTCCGTTGGTGCAAGGGACGCATAGTGGGTCTCCGTCCTGCGCTCCTGGGAGAGAGCAAGAGAAGTGCCAGCAGTCCATGAACCAACCCGAACCCGGCTTCATGCGTAAGTAGCGAATGCACTTACAATTGGATTGAAGCAGCGTGGCGAAACTTTTGCGGGCAGCTTAACGTCCGCAAGCTTCCAACGGTACGCCGACACCGAGCGTCAGGACGCTAACCACCAAGGTCACCCTCGCACCGGCATGATTCGAGGATCTCGTAGCTGACGCTCAGGCCCTAGGCCTTAGATCATCCGATACCATCCGAAGTAGACTCTCGACAAGCCGCCAGACTGGGGTGCCTCTCGCTGCCGACCCTTGCCCATATCTGCTTGAGCCTGTCTTGGGCGCGCTGCAGCCGGCCGCCGGGAATGTCGTCTGCTTCAGCTCGGGTAACGTTCACGGAGGCGGCGACGCAGTAGCTTAAGCATGACGTGCGAGAGTACTCCGCCGCGGGGGGCCTTTCCATGACGTCCGCGGAGAATACGGCGAAGAAGAATCCCTCGCTTCGTCGTCTAGGTGACCTCGCGCGGAGCCTCCTGCCACGCTGTCCGATTCACGTACCATAACTTGAGCCATTGTCTCGACATGCCCATCTCCTGACGATTCTTCGCCAGTCCCAGAATGCTCCATTGGTCCGCCGGGCCGTCAGGTCTGTAGGAGACAGGCCGCGAGCCAGCGGGCGTTGGAGCCGCAGGCTTACGTGTGCTTAGGAGGGCAGGGGCTAGGCGGCACGCGGCTGAAGCGGTGAGACGGAAAGGGGCCAGGCAGGCTCTTTTTCCATGGCGCTCCTGGCCTCCGTCGCGTCGCCGCGGCCGCTGGCCGGGACGCACATCCGCACGCTCATGGATCGGGCCCTCTGGGCCCGCTTCGGCGAGGCGACGCTCACGGCCCCCAGTACACAGGAGCGGGCTTGGGAGCCGTGACTCGTTGGAGACGGAGCGAACGGAGTCACTAGTCGGCCTAGCGCTGTCGACGGTACGAGAACTCACAGGCGTCGAGACCTTCTGAGCGTCCGGAGTCTCGAGCCCCCCTTCGATCACATCCTGGTCGCGTCCCGTTTCAGGGCAGAGCAGCCGTGCGCGTCGCGGTCCCCTTACGGGATCGTGACGCGGCCCGAGGTCGCGACAGACACCGTCAAGGGTGACCCCGTCGTGGTGTTTGTCACGGTATAGGTCGTTGGCGGGAGCGCCCGCCCCAGGTAGTCGAACACGGGGCTCGCCGACGCACTCACGGTAAAGCCGGCTTGCAACGCAATGTTGCCCGCGCCATCCGTGATGGAGCCCACCCAGGGGGTACCCGCGCACGTACTGTTCAAATAGAGGGTCATCTGTGTCGGCGTCGGAACCTGAACGCAGACGAATGCCGCCCGATCGAGGGCCATCTGGCGGCCTTGGTTGAGAATCGTCCGGATCTGTTGAGCACCGACCGTGTTCTGGGCGTTGGAGTAGTAGGTGAGAACGAGTGGCACACCCACGCCGATGACGACACCCAAGACCGCGAGCACCACGAGGAGCTCGATAAGACTGAAGCCTGACCGCCGGCTCTTCACCGGTGGACCCCGTTGACCGAGATCGGGATCCCGGTGCTCCTGTCGTAGGGGGCGGGCACCGTCTCCGCCGGCAGCGGGGCGGCCAGACCGTTCGGATCGGTCGGGTGGTTGAGCGCCCAGATCGCGCGCTCCACGCCGGACTCCGCGACGGCACGCGCCTGCGCCACTAGCTTCTGGTTGGTGTGGCGATCAGCGGCTCCGACGTCACCAGCACGGCAAACGCGATCGCCAGGGTTGAGAGGATCAGCAGCGCCATCAACGCCATCGGCAGGGCAATGCCCTGCTGATCGCGGACGTGGTCGACCGTCAGACGAAACCGGCCTATAGTAGTCTCACGGGATATTTCGCTGCCGCACCAAGAACTCCAAGGGGCAAGAGGGATGCCAGGATCATCGGGCGGCGCAGGAGGGGTCAGAAGCCTTCCCGACATGCCTTTTAGGGCTCAGTCGGGGCTCGACCATGACACGGAAAGCGCCCGCGTGCCACAAACCGTCAGGCTACACGAGGTGTTCGGCTGCGCGCCGCTCGCGGCCCAGCGTAAGCTTCCCCGTCAAGTAGACACTTCAAAGATAGACTTTGGGGCCGCTTGACGTTGGTCCCAAAACGAGACAACTCGTAACTAGACCGGGGCCGTTCGGCGGTGGTCATGACCTGACGCTGTGCGCCGAACTCGCTCGGCGTCAGGTGGCCGAGCGAGCCGTGGCGCGGATTGCAGTCCAGTCGTCAGGCTTCGATCTTGGTTTGCGCGTCGGCGATCGACGCGAAGTGGTGCACGTTCAAAACACTCGTCCCGGAGCCGCCCATTGAAGGACTCGATGAACGCGGTTTCGCTGGGCTTGCCGGGGCGGATGAAGTCGAGTTGCACGCCGCGGCGATACGCGCAGTTTTCGAGCGCCCGCGACGGGAACTCGGTGCCGTGATCCACCGTGATGGAACGCGGCCGGGGTGGGTCCTCGAGGACCCGATCCAACGCCGCGCCCACCGTGTATCCGGACATTCGCGACGCCACCTCCAGTACCGGACTTGAGCGACTCCACTGATCGACCACGGTCAGAATCCGAAGCGGGCGACCGTCGGCCAGGGCATCAACCGCGGCCGTGCGCGGGCGAACTCCCGAATCCGCAGCCGCAGCGCGGACCGGTCCCGCGCCCGACTGCGGCGATACCAGGCCGCTCGACTGAACTGCGCCAGCCGAGAGGCCCGCGCACGGCTGACCTGGAACGTCACCCGAAACCACCCGGCCAGTTCACGACGGCGCGCGGGCCTCAGGCGGCCTCCGCCCGCATGTGTTTGTCGAGCGGGAGGTCGGCGACTATGCGCTTCAACCGTGCCTTTTCATCCTCGAGCTGCCGCAGGCGGCGGAGCTCACTCACGCCCAGGTGCGGGTACTTGTTCTTCCACGCGTAGAACGTCGCCTCACTGACCCCCAGCTGCCGGCACACGTCGCCGACCGGTATGCCTGCCTCGGCCTGGCGGAGGGCATAGGGGCATAGGCCACCTGCGCCTCGGAGAATTTCGAGCGCTTCATCGGTCCCGTCCTTTCGTGTGATGGACCGTTGAAGCCGCCAGGTTACGCTAGTTTTGACCTGCCGTCGTTTTCGGAAGAGGCGTCAGTGTACGCACGAGCGGGCAGAAAAACGGGTGGAATCTTGGGCAGGAGCTACGATTTTTCGGGTTGGCCTGCCATGTGCCCGATGCTGCTGCCTATCACGTAGACGCAGCGTTTACAGAGCTTGCGTCTACCGGGGTAGAGGACGTCTAAGAGATAGAACCCACTCAGGCCACACGCGCTGTACCGGAAGTCGCGGCTGCCGGCACGACGCACGATGATGTGAGCCTTCCCGCCGCGCAGTTTGGTGCGACAGCGGGGACAGGTAACCGATTCGGAGTTAAGCGAGATGACCGGAAAGCCACAGAGGGGACGGGCGTCCCGCCAATGCCGGGCGTGGATGATAGGAGCCGACTGCTTCATGGTCATTCCGGTCTGAACTCATAGCACGCGCACTGGAGAACGATCATACCTCTCCGCCATGCCCGAGAGCGTAGAAGGCGCGGCCGGCTGAGGCGCCGACCATTCGGGCCGGTCCACATATACAGGTCTTGGTCCCGGTTTCGGCGCGGGTGCGTGGCCGGAATGTTCCGAAGATAGTGGCAGCGAATTGCAGTGTCAAGTAATTGCCGCACGCGCACGAGATGCATATGGCGCGAGCCGGGCCCCATGCGCTCTCAAGGCCGCCCACCAGAGATCCAGATCCCCCGCGGTCAGGTGTCGAATGTCCGTGCTGACGAACGCGGCACCGAACGCGTGACAGATGCTTCGGTCCTTTTCGGGCGAGCCCTGTGGGCGGCTCGACGCCGGGGCGGGAGGTGACGGGACCATTCCAGCCCCCGCCGGTCTCTTCACTCGTTCAAGAGTCGGATCCTCGACAAAGGTCGCATAGCCGGGCGTGATGAGTTCAAGCGTATCCCCGGCTCCAGGAGCAGGTCCAGCTCGGCCACCCACATGTGAACAAAATGGGACCCTGCGCTGTCGCCACCTTCAGAAGAAGCCGATTCCCCCTCGCGCTCCTTCCGCACGACCTCGCCCTCGATTTGTTCACGCTGTCCGCTAATCGCCTTGGGCAGGTAGGGCGCCACGAGGTCCGGGCCCTTAGTGGCCACGCCCACGCCGAGGAGGACGCCGATCGCAAACGTACAACTGGGTCATGCTGAGGCCTCCGATTATTCGATCACTTGATCTGCCCCTGGGGGAAGGGCCGATCGCACCCCTTGGGTCTTCGCAGGACACTCACTTGTGACGCCGGATCGTCGGTGCCTGGTTGCACAGCGTCGCGAAGGCGAATCACACAACTACTTCTCGGAGGGCGAATCGCTTCGCGCTGACCGTTCTGTCTTGATTGCTCTGTTGTTCTCTGGTGTGCCCTGCACGACCACCATTTGTTGCCAAGCCATGCGCAGCACTCCCATGACAAGACGCCACGTCGGATTGCTCCTCCCGGCGGGGCCCGTTTGCGTCCAGATATTCCGAACTATGTCTTGAGCTCGATGGAGTTCGGCGGCAGGCGGTAGGGCCCGTTGCAGTCCAGGGTAGCGCTCACGGACTCGCCGCCGAAGCATACTCAGCATGATATGCGCCGGAACACCACCCCTGCCGCCCTTCCAGGATGAAAGCAATGATGATGGCGACGATGACTTTTGGGCTTCGTCCTCGAGCCATGCCGCGGGCACCTCGCGAATAGCATCACGCCAAGGTGTGGGATTCGCATGGCCGCCCCTGCGACGCGGTTTCTTCGTCATGTAGTTGCCCCCATTGTCATCCTTCACAAGTCGTCGACGAAGGAATGAGGATGCTTCGTTGCTCAAAGTCCGCCATGGCCGTCCAAGGCCCACTGGATGAGGTTGCCCGCGCGTCGAGAGCGGTGACCGCCAGGTGACGCTAAATGTCGCGTCCCTGCCGCGCCTTGGAAGAGAGTCCAGGCGACTTCGATGATGCGCCATCACAAAACGTCATAATTTTAGGTATTTGAAATCTTCCTGACAGGTGACTTCCCTGGCATCTCTTTTGCCTTTCTTAAGGTTACGGGCGTAGGGGGGAGGGTCTACATCATGCAGGGCTTGCACCAACTGAAAATACACCGCGGGCAGGCGGGATTCACCTTGGCCGAGCTTATGGTCGCGTGCGCCATCGTTTCGGTGGGCCTTTTAGCGGTAAGTACCGGCTTCGGGTTTGGAGTCGATGGGGTCGAGGGGGGCCGCCAGCAGAGTACCGCGGTCTTCCTGGCGGAGCAGCGCATCGAGCAGGCCAAAGAGCTGGCGACGCGCACCCCGAATCTCGTGGCTGTGAATACCGCCAACCTCCCCCCGACCGAGGCCTACGGGGCCATTACGGGAGCACCGTCGACCTACCGCCGGACCACTACGATCACCACCAACCCTGGCGGTACGACAGGGGCTCGCGTGGACGTAAGTGTCTTCTACAAGCCGGTGACCGGTCGTGGGGTACTCGCGACCGAACGGGTCGTCTCTCTTTCGATCTTCCTGGCCAATCGATGAGCCGAGGCACAACCATGATGCGCAACGAACGCGGATACACGCTGGCGGAGATGCTGGTGGTCTGCGCCATCGTCGGACTAGTGATGGCGAGTCTTCTCGCCCTGGTGTTGTCGGGTCAGCAGGCGTACTGGTTCGGCACCACGCAGGTGGACGCGCAGCAGAACGCGCGCGTTGCGATCGAGCGGATGGTGAAGGAGATCCGAGAGGCCGGCTACTATCCTCAGACCCCGACGCCACTGACCACCGGGGCCTGCAGCGCCCTTATCTGCTATAGCTACAACTTCGACCCGATCGGCACCGGTCCCACCGCCACCTCGGTCACGCTCCAGTACGACTGGAACGGGGACGGGGCCAGCGCGTCCGCCTCGGTGAATGATCCTATGCTGTGTGCCACCGGCGCGGCCTGCCGGGGTGAGCGCGTCGTGTACTCGTTCTCGAGCGGTGCGCTGACCCGGCAGGAGATGGGGATAGACGCGAGCCCGCTGACGATCGCCTCCGGCATCAGCTCGCTGGCGTTCACGTACATGGCGGAGGACGGTACCGTCACCGCCGTGCCGGCGAACATACGCATCATCGGGGTGACCGTGACTGCGCAAACGGCGAGCCAGGGGGCGTACGTGACCATGTCCGACCGTATCCGTCTGCGGAATCGTTGAGTCAAGTCTACGAGCGGGAGGCTGGTATGAACCGACTGTTCACCTATGTCCGAGACGAGCGCGGGGTGGCCCTGCCTCTCGCGATGATCTTGCTGATGGTCCTGACACTGCTCACCATCACCTTCATGTCACTGGGAGCAGTAGAGCCGCAGATATCCAAGAATCTGTCCGACGGCGTGCAGGCCCGGCAGCTCGCCGAGTCAGGCATCGAGTGGGCCATGAGTTCCCAGATCGGCAACCAGGATTTCAACGGTGCCAATCTGCTGGGTGGCACCATGACGACCAACGGAGCATGCGGTACCGGGAACACCTGCCGGGTACTCGCGTCGAGTCAAACGCTTCCCGGATTGACTTCCTCCTCGGGCACGTTCGCGGTCACCCTTCGCAATGATATCAATACCAACGCGGGGGACCAGCAACTCATCGGCACCGGTAATACGAGGGATAGCAGCACCACGGTCGATAGCAATGGCATGATCATCCTCACCTCGACCGGCACGTACAATGGAGCCAGCCGAACCATCACAGCGGTGGTCCAGCGAGGCAACCTGAACATCAACGCGGCGTTGAGCCTTCCCGGTGTGCAGACTGACACGTTCTCGAACGACCCACCGTGTGGTGGCTGCTATAGCATTGACGGACGGGATTGGAAGATGGCCGACAGCAGCACACCCACCGGTGTCACTCCCACGAAGCTCGGGATCGCGACCTATACTGGGACCGAGACCCTGACCGGCCTCACCTACGAGGCCAATGCGGAGGCCGGCTTCAACGACGCGGCGAAGCAAGGATACGTACAGGGTAGGGATCAAAACACGGGCGTGCTCACGACCGGCCTCACAACGATCGCACCGGACTCCTCGCTGAATCCGTCGGTGATCCAGTCGTTCGTGACGAACCTGGCCGCCAATCCGCAGACCCAGGTGCTCAACAGCACCCAGGCCTGCGCATTTGCGACCGGTGGCCAGCCCCAAGGACTGCAGATGTCGTCGACCGCGACTGCGAACCAGGTCACCGTTGCTAACAACTGCACGGGTACCGATCAGGTCAACCAAACCGTCAATCTTGGTACCGCGAGCGCGCCAGCGATGGTGTACATCAAGGGCGAATTTGACCCTACCTCAAACTTCACGGGCGTCGCCGTCCAGGGCAGCCAGCCGATCACGGGCTACGGGATCCTGGTCATGGAGGAGGCTGACCTCTCCTTCTTTCAGACGAGCCAATTCACCTGGAACGGCATTGTGATTGTCACCGGACGCAATATCGGCGTCGGCTTCCGCGGTGGCAGCAATACGGAGATCCGTGGCGCGCTCATCGCCAACGAGACGAATGCTGGCGAGGCGGGCGGCTATTTCGAGTTCCTGAACCAATCCGCCACGTTGAAGATCCGCTACGGCAAGGAGGGGATCGATCTCGCCCTCCGCGGCCTCTACAACACCCGCATCTCCAGCTACCGCGAGAACTAGAAGTGCGGCGCATCGTCCTGCTGGCGGCGGGCCTCCTGCTAGGGACTGCCTGCCAGCAGGCCCCCACCTCGCATCCCCCCGTTTCGAGCCTCTCTCCGTCCGAGCAGCTGAAGGTCGAGGGAGACGCATTCATGGCCAAAGGCGACTACGGCAACGCGGTCGAGAAGTACCGTCAAGCCACCGACCTCGCCCCGGCTGCGATTAGCACGCGTTTCGCCCTGGGGGCCGCCTACTCCTTCCTCGAGAAGCGGCCCGAGGCCATTGTGCAGTTCCGCTGGGTGCTGAGTCACGCCGATGCGTCCTCTCCGGAGTACCAGGACGCGCATCGCTGGTTGACCCGGGTGGGAGCGCTCGCGGCGCCGACCGCGGTCACCGAGTCTAGTCAAAAGGGCCGGCCCGGCTCCCTCGACGCCTCGACGCCCGGTCGACTTGTCGGAAAGACAGAGTGGCCGGGCGTGACCCCGCAGCGCAACCTGATCAAGGGGACACTGTCCCTGGTAGGCGACGAGCCGGTGACGCAGGATGTGAGGCGAGATCGGGCATTCCGGCTCGGTGACGCGTACGAGTTCAAGGACGTGCCGGCAGGCCGCTACCGAGTCGTCGCGGTAATCGACGGTACGACGGTCTGGGACGAGAAGGTCACGGTGGATCACGGCAAGGACGCGAGCCTGACGCTCAGCCAGGCGACGAGCCCGGTGCCGGCCAGCAAGTTCGCGCCGCCCGCCGACAAGCCGGACGCGCAAATATCCCCTGAGAGTTCGAAGTAGCCCGCCCGTTCCGTCTCCCGCGTGAGCCTGGGCGGGCTTACCGGGTCATGAACCTGAGGCGCTGGTTCTTAAGGTTTGCCCGGGGATGCTGAAGACTAGCGGCCGTGTCCTTGCCTCGCTGATCGGGTGAGCCACGCAGAAGCCTTCCTACCCTAAAGGGTCCCCGTGCGACTGGCACGTTGCTTTCCCGGTAGGGACCCCGCCCGGGGGCGCTACCATGGGCCTATAGGTCGTTGCGGCTTCGCTATCCTCCAGTGGTGCCGAATGCGAGACGGCTGGCAGTCCTCTGGAGTCCCGACAAGGGTCGTACACCGCGCTTAAGGAGTCGAGCGAGCCTGCCGAGAGCTGAGCGGTCAAGATTGGTGCCCCGAGGAAGGCCGGTAGTCGGTTGTGACCCGGTTCTAGCGTAAACGGTTGGGCGCCGCCGCATCTATCAGGCTGATCGGCATTCCATGGCCAGGTTCTCCGACGAGAGATTCTCGGTTGGATCGCCGCGTTGAGCGGATTGGTGCGGCACCGGGGACCCGGAGCGGCCGGGGCTGGGGCCCCGGCCGTTCACACGTTCCAGCCCGCGTGGGCCAGACGTTACGGCAGCGAGACGCTGGTGCTGTCGCCGGAGTTGCTGATGGTGAAGGTACCGGCAGACTGCACCGCGGTGTAGACGTAGGTGCCCCAACCAGCGGGACCAGCCGGGACCGACGCCATGAAGGGCCCGCCGACCTGACCGAGCGAGTTGGTCACGGCCGTCGTCAGGGCCGTGAGCGCGGTGGGGAGAGAGCCCACATGGGCGGAGTAGATGCTGACGGCCGACGCGAGGGCGCGGGCATCAGCCTGGGCCTTGGCCAGGCGTGCACGGGCCTGGACGTTGGCGTACAGCGGGATGGCGATCGCGGCGAGGATGCCGATGATCGCGACGACGATCATCAACTCGATGAGGGTAAAGCCGCGCTGGTTGCCCAGCATCTTACGGTTCCAGAACCTGTTCATTGCTCTTCCTCCTGGAAGCTTGTGGCCTTGCGGCCGAGTATGGAAGTTGAAGTGCTTCTGAAGGAAGGGCATGCAGGTGCGGTGCCAGGTCCGTCGGCGCGCACATCTCGCGCGGCGAGATGGCCACCCTCGCGTTTTCGCTCATTCCTCGGACCCATGCAGAACGTACACATCGGCACGAGATGGGTCTGAAGTGACCGAGTGGGTCAGCCCCGGCGTTGTCTCCGGTGACCCGAATGCCAACCTCGGATAGGTGTTGCTCAAGTGTTGTCATCTTCGGCCCCCTCGCGTCCTAGGCGATCAGTAGAGACTCCCCGATGTGATCGGTACCGTCGTCGCGCCCTTGCGCTGTGCGAATTCATCCCCTGTGATTGCGAACTTGCTCTCTGTGAATGGGCGACGTCAAACTGGCATAAGGGGCGGCGACTGGAGGAAAGCTGGACTTTCGCCAGGCTGTGGTAAACGGGGTGTTGCCCTTCTAGTGTTCGAGGATGACGCAGCGAGATGAGGCTCAGGACTGCTGGAGCGAGAAGGAAGCGCTTACCGTCTGCGTCGCTTAAGCGAGCCAGATGCCGAGCGCCTCTTCGGAGAGGGACGTCGTCTAGGACGACGCGTTTGTGAGTTGGAGCGCGATCCGTGGCTATATGCAGAATCCATATCAGCCAGATCAATCATGATGGGCTTCAGTAACCCAGGCAATGCCTTCGAACGTGAGGTCTCTCCAAAGAACACATGTCGTTGGGGGTCCTGGCGGAGCATGGATCGTATGGTTTCGCGCTGAACGGCGTCACCGTGACCCGCAAGTGTGACAATCCGGTGAAATGATGGTCACGATCTCGGGAAAGCTTTTCCCACGGGCGCAGAGATGACGGGTGAGGTCATACAAGAGAGGTCGGAGCCACGGTCTCCCAGGTCGATGTGGCGGCAGCGTCCGGTCCTCTTGTTCGATCCGCTCTAGAGTGTCCAGATATTGCGGCAGTTGTATCTCGAGGGCGTTGACGAGCTCGTCGAACAGCGGAAATCCGCGCTCATCTCGTTCCCGTTTCAGAAGGTCAATCAATTGTTTCGCGGCGTCGTGGGCGCGGCGAAGATCACGCACGCGCGTACTCGCGGGCTCTCGATGTGCTTCCAATAGGTGCCTGTGGATGCGAGCGGCGTAGAGATGCATTTTGAACCAGCTTAGAGCGAGTCATAGATTTCGGAACTCGGTCTCCAGGGCTATCCACTCGGGCCTGGTCCAGTCTATCGGCCTGTCCCAGGGCCGTAGCACAGCGTCACGGGCACGCTCTGGTGTGTCGCTGGGTGCCGTCATCGCGTGTGCGGTCGTGGCCGAAGTGACCTGCAGGGGGTGTATCAGTGATCCGGGGGGCCGACGCGCTCGGCTGGATCGTCGGGGCAAGTTTGGGACAAGTCGGCAAGAACACCCTTTGTCTGCCGGGACTTAACCTGCAGCGGCAAGCCCTGCGCTGTTTGCGACTTGCCGATCAACCACACGGACATTGAGTACGAGGTTGCTGGTGGGCCGAGCGGCTCGGTCTGCGTGCATCTGCCCTGCTACCTCGTGTGGCGTCAGGAGTCGAAGACGGGCTGCGCAGGAGCGAAGGTGAGCGGCACCCTCGGAGGACCACCGACGAACTGCTGACCCAGTTGCAAGAATCTAAGACTTGACTGATCTCAGCCGATTCGTTAAAGCCACGCGACGGGACCAGCGACCCTATCTGGTCGTGTCGACCAACGCCGTGCGAGCGTGGCAGGAGCGTGAGCCACAGACCTGGGCGATGGTATGCGATTGGCTGGCCGAGCAACGCAAGAGCGTCGTGCAAGTCTGAGGCATCGGCTCGTTTATCCGGTGATGACGCGCGCCGAGCGGGCTGGCCTTCGCCTCGAGGACGTGGCCCGTCCATCGCGGGCCAAGGCCGACCGCGGGCGCAGGCTCGATGCGATGGTGCGAAAGGCGCTCGGGATGGTGCTACAGCGGCGCCGGCGGCGGCGGAAGGACTAGACGGCGCTCACTTCCCCTTCGGCCCACGCGGGTCTACCGTGTCGGGGAGGCAGGTGTAGACGTTAGACGAATTCGTAGCGACCTCTTGGTCCTGCCTGCGCTTGGCCGCCTGATAGCACTTGTCGCGCGAGACCTAGCCGATAATTGGGGCCCACGACGCATTTCCGCTGCGCGATCCTGAGCCGAGCCACAGCACCCACGCGCACTCGGCGGAGGCCGACGTGGCGACGGCGAGCAGGCAGACGAAGGCGATTACCAGGTAAGGGCCAACGACCCCGCATGGGTCCCATCACTCGACCACTCGGATAGGTCTCAGTTGGACCGCGACGGTGCCAAGTCCAGAAGGAAGCTGGACACGCCTTATCGACATGGTGAAATCGTCCGCCGGGATGGAAAAAGCCAGAGGGAGGGGGAACGGGCCCTTTACCGTGACGC
>Ga0210384_10006033_pt1 | contig 12977 bp, 11 predicted proteins | sample IncBWH2MmetaG_FD_160574 | JGI IMG/M metagenome (GOLD analysis project Ga0210384, IMG submission 160574) | Forest soil microbial communities from Barre Woods Harvard Forest LTER site, Petersham, Massachusetts, United States - Inc-BW-H-2-M | ecosystem: Environmental > Terrestrial > Soil >... | reverse complement strand
CGCCACCGCGCGAACTCGGGCGGCGGCACCGTGCCCAGCTGCTCGTGCAGCGCGAGTGCCTGGGCCACCAGCGCGCAGGCCCGCGCGCCGTCGACCTCCACCCACGGCAGCTTCTGGCTCTCGCGCAGGGTGCGCAGCTCCGCCTCGAGCCGCTTGCGCGCGATGGGACCGCCCGCCGCGTCCATGATGCCGGCCTCGTCGTTCAGGATCAGCGAGCAGAGGCGGAGGCCGCCGCCGAGGCCGCCCTCGAAGAGGATCCACGCCGCGCGCGAGCCGCTGCCGTCGATGCCGGAGAGCCACGCCCGCACCGGGTGCTCGGCCTCGCGCGCCACCACCGGGCGCACCGCCGTCGCGCCGGGCGCGCGAGCCGGACGCTGGCCCGCCTGCTCGAGCCGGTAGAGCGCCCGGCGAGCCGCGCGCCGCTGCTCCTTGCCGGGTGCGGTGGTGGCCAACCGCTCGAGGAGCGGCACCGCGGCGGCCCTGTGCCGCCGGGCCAGCACGCGAAGGGCCTCGTCGAGATCGGCGTCCCGGCCGGCCGGCAGCGCGGGCGGGCTCGCGTCGCGGAGCGCGGCCTCGAGCGCGGCCAGGCAGGCCGCCGCCGCGTCGGAGAGCGCGGTCGCGCTCATTCGGCGAGCAGGGCGCGGAAGAGCGGATCGGCCGGCCACGCGACGGGCACCGCGTCCGCGCGGAAGTAGACCTTGCGGGCGTAGGTGAGGGCGCCCGCGTACATCTCGAAGCGGTCCGCGAGGCGGCGGTAGAGCGACGCGTCGCCTTCCATGCCCGCGCGGGCCAGCTCGGCCACGAAGCGGTAGGCGCGCCGGCCCTCGTGCTCGTAGTAGCCGGTGACCGCGAGGCGGTCCACGTGATCGCGGAAGATCCCGGTCATGAACAGCGCGTAGTCGCCGATCTGCCGACGCAGCACGCGCTCCGTGCCCGGGTTGAAGCCGGGAGCATCGGTGGCCCACACGTGCTGGATGGCGAGGAGCGAGTCGGTCACGGAGTCGAGGCGCCGGGTGGGCAGCTCGCGGATCGAGCGGATCGCCTCGGTGCGGACGAAGCGGGTGAGGAGGTCGCTCAGGTAGCGCAGGGCGGGCGCGTCGTCGATCGCCAGATCACCGAAGGCCTGCCGGGTCACGCTCTCGAAGAAGCGCGGGAGCAGTCCCGTCTGCACGGCCTCACTGTACCAGATCGCGCGGGCGCAAAGCTTTGGCCCGACGGCGATCCGGATGGTAGGCTTCCCGGCATGAAGCCGGATGGCGTCGCCCTCTCCGTTCCCTCGTCCCTGGCCGCCCGGCTCGCCCGGCGGATCCGCCCGCGGCGACCGTGGATGCTGATCGCCTCGTGCCTGCTGCTGGTGGTGCTGAGCGTGACCCTCTGGGGGAAGTGGGTGGAGAGCCGGGACCGGGCCGATCGTCTCGCCGCCGAGCTGAAGAAGGTCTACGTGGAGGCGGAGAAGCTGCGCACCGAGGGAGCCGCGGCCAAGCAGCGCATCGCCCAGCTCGAGCGCCAGCTCCGCGGCCGCGCCCGACCCTCCACCACCACTACGCCCGACCGGCCGACCCGCTAGTCCTGTCCCAGACCTCGAGCAGCCGCGCGTTCTGCTCCGCGGTCCCGACCGCGATGCGCAGGTGCCCGGGAAAGCCCACCCCCGCGCCGTCCCGCACCAGGATGCCGGCCTGGAAGAGCGTGGTGCGCAGGGCTTCCGTCCGCTCGCCGGACCTGGCCAGGATAAAGTTGGCCTGGGAGGGAGGCGAGGGCGCGCCGCGCTCGGCCAGCGCGGCCTGCAGCCGCGGCCGCTGCTCGAGCACGACGCGGCGCGTCCGCTCCATGTGCTCGGCGTCACCCAGGGCGGCCACCGCCGCGACCTGGGCCAGGCGGTTCACGTTGTAGGGCGCGCGCACCCGGTTCAGCCGCTCGATGTGCTCCGGTCGCGCGATCGCGTAGCCGATCCGCAGCCCGGCCAGCCCCGCGATCTTGGAGAAGGTGCGCAGCGAGAGCAGGGTCGGGTAGCGCCGCTGCAGCACCACCCCGTCCGGGGTGTCGTCGTCGTCGCAGAAGTCCCGGTAGGCCTCGTCGAGGATCACCAGCGGCGGATCCTCGCCCAGCGAGTCCAGGAAGCGCTCGAGGGGGCGCCGGCGCACGATGGTGGCCGCCGGGTTGTGCGGGGTGCAGAGGATCACGCACTTCGTGAGCGGGGTGACCCGGCTCCGCATGTCGTCGAGGTCCTGGTCGTAACCGCGGAGCGGACTCGCCACCACGGTGGCGCCCGCGAGCGTCGCCTCGATGCCGTAGGGCTCGAAGGAGGGCTGGGGGACCAGTACCTCGTCGCCAGGGTCGAGCGCGGCCCGCGCCAGCATGGCCAGGAGCTCGTCGGCGCCGTTGCCCACCACGATGGACTCGGGGCCGACGCCGAGCCGACCCGCCAGCGCCTGCCGCACTTCGGTGCAGCCGCCGTCGGGATAGAGGTGGACGCGGGGCGCCTCGCGCCGGATCGCCTCGATCACCCGCGGCGAGGGGCCGAGGGGGTTCTCGTTGGCCGACAGGCGCAGCACCGCGTCCACTCCGAGCTCGCGCGCCACCGTCTCGAGCGACTTACCCGCGTCGTAGGGCGCCACTCGATCGATCACGCTCCGCCAGTGCCGGCGCATAGGGCGTCATTGTAACTGCGATAGTCACTGCGATACAAGTTCGCGCCAAGTTTGACTTTCTTTTCGCTCCAGGCTACCGTTTCGCCATGTCTGCGGAACTGCTCCGACAGGTCCGCCGGGCCGAGGCACAGGCCGAGAGGGGATTCGACGGCAGCGCGGCCGAGCTGGGCGAGCGCCGACGCCGGCTGAGGCTCGAGGTGCTGCGGCAGCACCTCGCCTCCAACGTGGATTTCCTGCGCGCGGCGCACCTGGGCGGCGCGTCGGGCCAGCAGTCGGTCCAGGCCTACGCCGCCTTCATGGACGGTTTCCTCGGCACCCTCTACCGCCTCGCGGTGGACGACGCCCGGCGCGAAGGGCTGACCGCGACCCCGCTGGTGCTGGTGGCGCTCGGCGGCTACGGGCGCGGGGAGCTGCACCCGCTCTCCGACCTCGATCTCATGGTGATCTACGACGGCGAGATGGGGCCCTACGTCCAGCGGGCGACCCAGGGGTTGCTCTACGCGCTGTGGGATCTGGGGCTGCAGGTCGGGCACGCGGTGCGCAGCCTGCCCGATTGCCTGGCCATGGCGCGCACCGACTTCCCGAGCCGCACCTCGATGCAGCAGGCGCGCTTCCTGGTGGGCGACCGGCGGCTGTTCAATCGCTTCCGCAAGGTGCTCGCGGAAAACGTCTACCAGAAGGACTTCGCCCAGTTCCTCGAGACCACCCTCACCGAGCGCGACCAGCGCTACCGCAAGTTCGGCGGGTCGCCCTACATGGGCGAGCCCAACGTGAAAGAGTCGGCGGGAGGCCTGCGCGACATCCACACCGCGATGTGGCTCGCCTCCACAAAGTTCGGCACCCGGACCCTGCGCGAGCTCCTGGACAAGCGGCTCATCACCGCGCGCGAGCAGAAGGCGAGCGACGAGGCGCTCACCTTCCTGTGGCGGGTACGCAACGAGCTGCACTTCCTCTCGGGGCACAAGAACGACGTGCTCTCGCGCGACGTCCAGCCCCAGATCGCGAAGAACTTCGGCTACACCGCCGACGAGCTCTCGCTCGGGGTCGAGAAGTTCATGCGCGACTACTACCTCCACGCGCGGGTGATCCACCGGGTGTCGCGGCGCCTGATCGCCCGCTGCCGCGAGACCCTCTCGCGCCGGGCGAGCGTCCAGCGGCGCCTGCGCCAGGAGGCGCTCGCCGACGGGCTCATCGTCATCGACGAGCAGTTGCACCTGGCCCAGCCGGACGGGCGCGCCTTCCGCGAGGAGCCGCTGCGTCTCCTCAAGGTGTTCTGGCACAGCCACCAGCTCGGCTTCGAGCTGGGCATCGACGTGGAGCGGGCCATCGAGGATTCCCTCGATCTCATCGACGACGGCTTCCGCGCCTCGCCCGAGGCTTGCGATCTCTTCCTCGGCATCTGCCGCAACTGGGGCCGGGTGGCGCAGACCTTCCGCGAGATGCACGAGCTGGGCGTGCTGGGCCGCTACCTGCCCGAGTGGGGCGCGCTGACCTGCCTCGTGCAGTACGACGTCTATCACAAGTTCTCCGCCGACCAGCACTCGCTGATCGCGGTGCAGAACCTGGAGGCGCTCGCGCCGGGGCAGTCGGCGGACTCGGAGGGCAACGCCCAGGTGGTGAGCGAGCTGCAGCGGCCCGGGCTCCTGATGATGGGGATGCTGCTGCACGACATCGGCAAGGGCCGGGGCCACGGCCACGTGGCCAAGGGCATCCCGCTCATCGAGGCCCTCACCGCGCGCGTGGGGCTCGAGGCCGACGACGCGGACAAGGTGGTCTTCCTGGTGGCGCACCACCTGACCATGTCCCACATCGCGCAGCGGCGCGACATCGACGACCCGAAGACCATCGAGTCGCTCGCCGCGGTCTGCCAGACTCCCGAGCGGCTGCGCATGCTCTACCTGCTCACGTGCGCGGACATGCGCGCGGTGGGCCCCGGGGTCATGACCGGCTGGCAGGCCCAGATCCTCTGGGATCTCTACGCGCGCACCCTCGCGCGCCTGACCGACGGCCAGCGCGCGCGCCCCACCCGCGAGGTGGTGGCCCAGCGGGTGGCCGAGGCGATGCGGGGGGAGGTGCCGCGCACCACGCTGGCCGCGCACCTCGCGCTGCTCTCCGAGCGCTATCTCGCCACCACCTCGCCCCAGCGCGTCGCGGCCCACCTGCGGCTGCTCGACCGCCTGGCCGAGGAGGGCGTGCTCGCGACCGAGCTCTTCCACCACCCGGACCTCGGATCCTCGGAGCTGGTGGTGGCCACTCGCGACGTGCCCGGCCTCTTCTCGCTGATCGCGGGCACCCTCGCCGCGCAGGGCATCAACATCCTCTCCGCCCAGATCCATACCCGCGCCGACGGCATCGTGATCGACACCTTCCAGGTCAACGATCCGTTCGGGGAGGCGGTCACCGAGGAGGCGCGCTGGCGGCGCACGCTGGAGGCCCTGCGCCGCGTGCTGCGCGGGGAGGCGAGCGTGGAGGATCTGCTCGCGCGACGGCGGGCCATCCACCCGGGCGCGGAGGGCGTGGCGGGGCCGCCCAAGATCTCGCTCGACAACCAGCTCTCCGACAGCCACACCGTGCTGGAGGTCAAGTGCCCCGACCGGGTCGGGCTCCTCTACGTGATCACCCACACCCTCTCGGCCCACGGGCTCGACATCGCGAGCGCGCGCATCGCCACCGAGATCGACCAGGCCTACGACACGTTCTACCTGACCGACCGGCAGGGCCGGCGGCTCGAGGACGAGGCGGCGATGACCCGCGTGCGCGAGAGCCTGGAAGACGCCTTGCTGAAGCCGTTCTGAGATGCTGAGCCACTACAAGGCGCCGCTCTCGCGGCTCGGGGACCCGATCGCCCGGGTCCTGCTCCAGGCCCACGTGCGGCCGAATCACCTGACCGTGCTCGGTCTTGGCGTGAGCATCGTGGCCGCGGTCGCGCTCGCCGGGGGGCGCCTGCGGATGGGCGCGGTGCTGCTCACCCTCGCCGGGCTCTTCGACTTCTTCGACGGCTCGCTGGCCCGGCTCGCCAACCGGGTGAGCGCCTTCGGCGCCTTCCTCGACTCGGTGGTGGACCGCTACTCGGACCTGGTGGTGCTGCTCGGCATCGTGCTCTTCTATCACCAGGCCGCCGACACCGTCGGGCTGTTCCTCACCATGATCACGGTGCTCGGCACGGTCATGGTCAGCTACACGAAGGCGCGCGCCCAGTCCATCGGGCTTCCATGCGAGATCGGGCTCATGGAGCGCCCGGAGCGGCTCATCGTGCTGATCGCGGGCGCCACCTTCAACCTGCTGACCGCGGCCATGGTCGTGCTCGCGGTGCTCACCAACCTGACCGCGCTCCAGCGCATCTTCTATACTCGCGCCGCGTCCACGCCGCCCCGGGTGCCGGTGCCCGCGCCGGTGGTGGCGCCCGCGCCGGTCGTGTCGCCGATCGCGGCCCCCGCGCGGGGGGCCGCCGAGCCCGACGTGCCGCGCCTCCGGCCCTCGGCCTAGCCGACCCCGTCCACATTCCGGTACGCGGTCGCCGCGCCGGGTGCTTGGTACACTGGCGACCATGAAAAGCCTCACCGCCGGTGTGTGCCTGATCTCGGTGGTGCTGGTGGGCGCGGCACCCGCGGGGCTGCCTCCCGACATGCGGGAGCGCTTCACCGCGGCGCTGGCCACCCACAGGGCGGGGGACTGGAGCGCGGCGGCCCGGGAGTTCAGCGATCCGATCTGGGCCGGGACGCCGCTCGAGGACTACGCGCTCCTCTACCAGGCCGACAGCGTGCTCCGCCAGGGCGACGCCGCGACCGCGCGGGCCCTGGCCGGCCGGGCCGCCGACCGCGCCCCGGAGAGCGGGCTCACGCCCGCCGCGCTGATCTGGGCCGCCTCGGTCGAGAGCGCCGCGGGCGACCCCGCCGCGGCGGTGAAGCTGCTGCAGCGCGTGCTCGCGAGCCATCCCGACCGGCCGGACGTGACGCGCACGCGCTACCTGCTGGGCGAGGCGCTGCGGGCGGCCGGCGATCAGCCGGAGGCGGCCAAGGTCTTCGCCGCGCTCTGGCTCCAGGCGCCCGCCTCCTACGGCGACGCGGCGGAGGCGCAGCTCAAGGCGCTCGCGGAGGCCGGCGTCACCGTGCCCGCGCCCACCGCGGCCGAGCGCGCCCAGCGCGCGGAGCGCCTGCTCGCGGGCGGGCTGATCGAGCGGGCCCGCGCCGAGGCGGAAGCCCTGGTGGCCGAGAAGCCCGCGCCCGACGTGCGCGAGCGCGCGCTACGCGTGGTCATGAACACCTCGCGGCGGCTCGGCCGCGACGAGGCCGCGCTCGCCGCCGCCATCGACGGCCTCGCGGTGGCGCCCGCGGAGCGCCGGCCCGGGTGGCTGCTCGAGCTGGGCAAGCTCCGCCAGCGTCGCGACCGCGAGGCGGCGCTGGCCACGCTCGACCAGCTCGTGCGCGACCATCCCAAGAGCCCCGACGCGGCCGACGCGCTCCTGCTGAAGGCGGAGCTGCTCGAAGCCGCCAACCGCGCCGCCGACGCCGAGAAGACCTACGCGCGCCTCGCCGCCGACTATCCGGACGAGGACGAGGCCGCCACCGCCCTCTGGCGGCTCGGCTGGACCGCGTGGTTCCGCGGCAACCTGATCGAGAGTACGTCGCGCTGGACGCGTCTGCAGACCGCTCGCGGCGCCGCGGGCCTGCGCGACTCGGCGACCTACTGGGTCGGCCGCGCGTGGGAGCGTCGCGGCGACCGCGACCAGGCCGCGCGGCAGTTCGCCGCGCTGGTGCGGGACCAGCCGCGCTCCTACTACGGCCTGCTCGCGGCCAAGCGCGCGCCGGGCGCCGCGCCGGGCGGGGCGTCGTCTCCCTTCGTCTTTCCCGCCGATCCGCTCGAGGCCCTGCAGGGCGACGCGCGATTCGAGCGCGCGGTGGCGCTGCGCGGCGTCGGGCTCCGCGACTTCGCCGACGAGGAGCTGGACGATCTCACCCGCAAGGCGGTCGGCGAGCCCCGTCGGCTCTACGCGCTCTCGGCCGCCTACGTGGCCGACGAGCGCTACCACATGGCGCTGCGCATCCTGCGGCGGAGCTTCCTCGGCGCGGCCCGCAGCGGTACCGGCTCGCCGCGCGAGTTCTGGGAGATGTTCTATCCGCTCGGCTGGCGCGACGCGCTGACCGCGGCGGCGGGCCGCGCCGCGGTCGACCCGTTCCTGGTCGCGGCGGTGGTGCGCGAGGAGTCGTCGTTCTACCCGGCGGCCCGCTCGCGGGTGGGCGCGAGGGGGCTCATGCAGCTCATGCCGGACACCGGCCGCGCGGTGGCCCAGGCCCGGCAGATCCCGTTTCCCGACGCCGACGTGCTGGACCAGCCGGTCACCAACCTGGAGCTGGGGAGCACCTTCTTCGCGGGGCTGCTGCGCGAGTTCGGCGATCCGCGCCTGGCCGCCGCGGCCTACAACGCCGGACCCACCCGCGTGCGCGAGTGGTGGGCGGGCCGCCGCTCCGACGACCTCGAGGTGTGGGTCGACCAGATCCCGTACAACGAGACGCGGGCCTTCGTGAAGCGGGTGATGCTCTCGTACGAGGAGTACCGGCGCATTTACGGAGAGAAGCCGGGTGAGAAGCCGGGCGACAAGCCCAAGAGCGGGAGCGACTCCTGAGCGACGGGCACCCCGCCTCGCTCTGGCGCCTGGCGCTCGCGGCGGGCGTCGACGCGCTCGTCGGCCTGGTGGCGTGGAGCCTGGCCGCGATGTGGCTGGCGATCGGGCTGCTCCTGCTGAGGAGCGAGCCGGACGTGCTGGACCTCGCGCTCGTCACCCTCGCGATGCTGCCGCTCGGTGTCGCCCTGCACGTCGTCTACCACACCGTGCTGGTGGGCGGCTGCGGGCAGACCCTGGGCAAGATGCTGATGGGAGTGGCGGTGGTGCGGCGCGATGGCACGCCTGCCGGCTACGGGCGCGCGCTGCTGCGGTGTGTGGGCGGCGGGCTGTCGCTGTTGACGCTCGGGCTCGGCCAGCTCCCGATGCTCGTCACCCGCGAGCGACGCGGTCTCTCGGACCTCGTCGCCGGCACCCGCCCCGTCGCTATCGGCCCCCTCGCGCCCGCGCGACGGGAGTGACCGGCTTGGCCGGTCCCTCCAGCGGCTCGAGCGCGGCCAGCCGCTCGTCGAGCGAGGGATGCGTGGCGAGCAATCCCTCGAGCCCTTCCCGCTCCTTGGGCGTGTAGGCGGCGAGCCCCTCGAGCGCGCTGGCCAGCGTCCGCCGCGGCGACCGGTAGCCCATCGCGCGCAGGATCTCGACCGCCTTCTGGTCCGCCTGCATCTCCTGACGGCGACCGAACGCGCGGACGACCAGCGGGTTCACCACGAAGTCGAGCAGCCCGACGCCCGGCGCGAAGAGCCCGAGGGCGCCGAAGCTCGCGGTGAGCGAGAGCGAGAGCTTGCGGCGGGTGCCCACGTGCCCCAGCACCTCGTGGGCCACCTCGTGCGCGACCACCGCCTCGATCACCGGGGTGGGCTGGCGCATGAGGCCGTCGGTGAAATAGAAGGTCGCGTCCTCGTCGCTGTAGGCGGCGGCGGTGGGGCTCTTGATGAAGGCGAAGCCGTAGCGCTGCGGGTCGTCGCCGCCCGCGACCGCGGCGCGGCTCAGGGTCTGGGCCATCCGCGCGGTGCCGGGGTTCGACGGGGTGGCGAAGTAGGTGCCCTCGGGCGCGCTGGCGCAGGCCGCCAGCGTCACGGCCACCAGCACTGCGGTCACAGCGGCGCGAATCCTCATGATCGCCGCCCTCATCTTAGAAGGCGGTCCGGCCAGGCCCCGCGGAAATAAGGCCATCTAGGGCTTGGGGCCGCCGGGCGGCGCGCTGCTCCCCCTTGGGGGCAGGGTTTGACACCCTCGTGACATGCGGCGCGGGGCGGCTGGTAGACTCGCGGTAGGGAGACGCCAACGACCATGCTCATCAAGCGGGCCTCCGATATCAAGGGCGGCGAGATCACCGATCAGTGGTTGTACGTGAGCCGGAGGCGCTTCATGGCGGGGGCGGCCGCGCTCGCGCTGGCCCCGGCGGTGGCGGGAGGGCCGCGGGTGGTCGCCGCCGCGCCGCCCGCCGCCGGGCAGCCGCTCGCGGCCACCCGGAACAAGGCCTTCGACATCCCGGACGCCCCGACCAAGTTCCAGGACGCCACCAGCTACAACAACTTCTACGAGTTCGGGGTCAACAAGGACGATCCGGCGAGGCTCGCCGGGACGCTCAAGCCGCGCCCGTGGAAGGTGCAGGTGGACGGCCTCGTGCACAAGCCCGCCACCTTCGACATCGACGACGTGCTCAAGATGGCGCCGCTCGAGGAGCGCGTCTATCGCCTGCGCTGCGTCGAGGGCTGGTCGATGGTGATCCCGTGGATCGGCTTCCCGCTCTCGGTGCTGCTCAAGCGCGTCGACCCGACCGGCTCGGCCAAGTACGTAGAGTTCTCGACGCTCGTTGACCCCGCCCAGTTCCCCGGCCAGAAGAAGGGCCTCTTCAACTTCGGCGGGCTCGACTGGCCCTACACCGAGGGCCTGCGCCTCGACGAGGCGCTCCACCCGCTGACCCTCCTCACGGTGGGCATGTACGGCCAGGTGCTGCCGAACCAGAACGGCGCGCCGATCCGCGTGGTGGTGCCGTGGAAGTACGGCTTCAAGAGCGCCAAGTCCATCGTGCGCATCCGCCTGACCGCCGAGGAGCCCAAGACCGCGTGGAACAAGGCGGCGCCGCAGGAGTACGGCTTCTACTCCAACGTCAACCCGAAGGTGGACCACCCGCGCTGGAGCCAGGCCACCGAGCGGCGCATCGGCGAGTTCCGCCGGCGCGAGACGCTGATGTGGAACGGCTACGACCAGGTGGCGGGTCTCTACGCGGGGATGGATCTGAAGAAATCGTACTAGCCCCGCCGGAGCTCACGGGCCCGCCGGCATGACCCGCCGGGGGCGGGTCGCGCTGAAGATCGCGCTGTGGGGCGCCTGCCTCGCGCCGCTGGCGGTGCTCGGATACCGCGCCTGGATCGGGAACCTGACCGCCAACCCGATCAGCTTCATCACCAACTGGCTGGGCGACTGGACGCTCCGGATCCTCCTGGTCAGCCTGGCCATGACCCCGCTGCGCACTCTGTCCGGCTGGTCGTGGCCGATCGCGCTGCGCCGGCCACTGGGGCTCTTCGCGTTCGCCTACGCGTCGCTCCACTTCTGCGTGTGGCTCGTGCTCGACCACTTCTTCGACTGGAAGCAGATGGGCGCCGACATCGTGAAGCGGCCCTACATCACGGTGGGCATGACCGCGCTGGTGCTCATGATCCCGCTGGCCGCGACGTCCACCGCGGGCGCCATCCGGCGCCTCGGCGGGGCGCGGTGGCGGTGGCTGCACCGGCTGGTCTACGCGGTCGGGGTGTGCGCGGTCCTGCACTACCTCTGGCTCGCCAAGAAGGCGAACCCGGCGCCGTACTACTACGCGGCCGCGTTCATCCTGCTGATGGCGATTCGGGCCTGGTACTGGACGCGGCGGGCAAGCAAAAACCCTCTCCCCGGAGGGGAGAGGGTAGGGTAAGGGGCCGAGGCGGGCCTACTTGGACGGCGTGTAGTACGGGTTCTCGCCGGAGGCGTGGTCGGTGGTGTCGAGCACCTCCTCCACCTCCGGGAGCTCTTCCTTGATCAGCCGCTCGATGCCCTGCTTGAGCGTGACGTCCGCCGCGCCGCAGCCCTGGCAGCCGCCGCCCATCTGCAAGTAGACCTTGTTGTCCTTCACGTCCACCAGCTGGACGAATCCGCCGTGGCCGGCCACCGCCGGATTGATCATGTTCTCGATCAGGTCCTGCACCTTGGTCATCAGCTCGTCGCTCATGGGGCTCCTCCGCGGGACTATCACGCTACCGGCATACTCTACCACGGCCGGCCTACCCGAGGTGGTCGAGGAGCGCCTTCGCGGCCCGGAGATCGGCGGTGTCGAAGCCCTCGGTGAACCGGCCATAGACCGGCGCCAGGAGGTCGCGCGCCGGCCGGGTCCGACCTCGCTCGTGCCACCGTCGGGCGAGGCCGGTGGCGCAGCGCAGCTCCATGGATAGCGCTCCCTGGCGGCGCGCCCACTGCAGCGCCTGCTGGAAGTGCTCCTCGGCCGCGGAGGCGGCGCCCCGGGCTCCCGTCTGCACGATGAGCTCGCCCTTGATGCGCAGGAGCTCCGCGATGCACCAGTACTCCTCGTCGCGCTCGGATCGGGCGAGCGCCTCGTCGATGGTCGCGAGGCCCTGGGCGATCTCCCCGCGGCCGGCCAGGCCCTGGGCGAGGGTGCCGAGCAGGGCAGTGTGGTGCGGGACGAAGCCGGTCTCCCGGAGCTCCTCGAGGGCATCGCGGAGAAGGGGGAGTCCGGCGCCGCCCTCGCCGCGCTTGATGAGCAGGACGCCATTCAAGCAGCGGCCCCGCGCGTGCCACACGGTCAGCGCGTGCCGGGCCGAATGGTCGAGCAGCATCGCCACGGAGCGTTCGGCGGCCGGCAGATCGCCGATCCAGAGCGGGACCAGACACGCCGCCTCCAGCGCGTAGCACAGCGAGACCGCATGATCGATCGCCCGCGCGTCCTCGACGTTCTCATCGGCCATCCGCCGAGCCCGATCGGGGAATCCCTGCAGCCAGAGGATCCGCGCCAGGATCATGCGGGCCGCCACCGCCTGGTCGTATTGAAAGCGGATGGCGTGCGACCGGTGAGCCGGGGCGACGTAGCGGCTGAGCATGCGCTCGAGGTGAAGCCGGGCGTTCGCCTGGTCTCCCAGGTAGTGCAGGGAGACGCCGACCATCCGCTCCCCGACCAGCAGCTCGGCCGGATTGTCATGGCCCGCGACCCGGCCGCAGAAGCTTTCCGCCAGCGCCAGCGCGGCGCGACACTCGCCGAGGCTGACGCGGAAATGCCACAGGCCCCAGAGCGCCCGCAGCTGATACTCGATGTCGTGGAGGCGCTCGGCGATCTCGAGCGCGGTCGTCCAGGCGGCGGAGGTGTCCGGGGCGGGGCCCTTCGTCTGCATGAGCGACACGCCGAGGGCCGCGAAGAGCTGCATCTCGCGGCGCCCCCCTCGGCCCGATCGGGGCTCGAGACTGGCGAGCGCGCGCTCGACGCGGCCGCGACACTCGACCATCAATGAGTGCTGGAACCACAGCGGCACCGATGCGGCGGTGAGCGCCGCCCCGATCGACGCGTCGCCGCTCGGCGAAAACGCCCAGTCCAGTGCGGCCCGCACGTTGTCGATCTGGCGGCCGTACGCCGCGACCCACTCGACAGTGGGCCGCGTCTCCCATTCGACCTCGGCCCGCTCGAAGAGATCCCGGTGGTATTCGGCGTGGCGTCGCGCGACCTG
>Ga0210384_10006031_pt1 | contig 12981 bp, 9 predicted proteins | sample IncBWH2MmetaG_FD_160574 | JGI IMG/M metagenome (GOLD analysis project Ga0210384, IMG submission 160574) | Forest soil microbial communities from Barre Woods Harvard Forest LTER site, Petersham, Massachusetts, United States - Inc-BW-H-2-M | ecosystem: Environmental > Terrestrial > Soil >... | reverse complement strand
GTTGCAGATACGAATACCTTTGAGGATTTCTTTGAACGGATTGGAGGGTAGTTCCAATGTCACCGCGAGCATCATATCATCAGGCGCAAAAGAAGTGTGCCGGTATTCGAAAGAAATTTGATGGCCGTGGAGGGTTTCGATTTTGCGTTCGGCGGCGCGGTAGAGCTTGACTTCTCGGACGTACGTGCCGATCTGCATGCCATAGGCGCCGGCGTTCATGCGCAGGGCGCCGCCGACGGTACCGGGAACGCCGATTAGTCCTTCCATTCCACCCAGGTCGTGTTTCGCGCAATAGGTCACCGTGCGACCGAGATCCGCCGCGGCATCCACATGAGCAAGATTGCCTTCGAGAATGACATCGGGCTCGGGAGCGACGAGCTGGAGCATCACCCAGGGCAACTCGCCATCGCCAACCAGCAAGTTTGAGCCGCCACCCAAAAAGCGATGTGGAACGCTGCCGTCATCGAGAAGCCGCAGAAGGCAGGGAATGCTGTCGTGCTTCTTGATGCGCAGCAGATCGGTGGTCCCGCCGATACCGAGCGAGGTGAGCTCGGCAAGCGAGGTCCCTTGCCGAAGCTCGACGTCGAGCTTCGCGAGACCGCCGAGAATTTTGGGGTCGCTAATGCGCATGATGCGTTGGATGCTCCGTTCCCAGTAGGACCATCAATTCGTTGCTGGCGCGGCTGACGCTGCCGGCGCCGATGGTCAAGATAGCGTCGCCGGGACGCGCCTGCTTAAGCAAAAATACGATGCCATCCTGCATCGAATGAAAATAGTGAACGTTCTTGTGGCCGGCTTCGCGAATGGCGTTGCCCAGAGCTTCGCTGGTGATTCCCGGGATGGGGGCTTCGCTGGCCGCGTAGATGTCAGTTAAGACGAGGATGTCGGCTTGATTGAAGGCGCGGCAAAACTCGTCCCAAAGGTGCTGCGTGCGCGTGTAGCGATGCGGCTGGAACAATACCAGCAGGCGGTTGAACTTGCAGCCGCGCGCCGCTTCGAGAGTGGCGCGAATTTCCGCGGGATGATGGCCGTAATCATCGACGACGGTGATTTCGTTCACGACGCCTTTGATGTCGAAGCGGCGGCCGACACCGGCGAACTTGGCGAGGCCTTCGCGGATGAGATCCGATGCGACATTTAAATAGAGCGCCACCGCCGCTGCGGCAGCCGCGTTGCGCACGTTGTGCATGCCCGGCGGATGAGCCAGCGTGAATAGGCCAAGATCGTCGCCGCGGTAGGTGAGGCGGAATTCGCTGCCTAGGCCTTCCAGTTTTACATCACTGATCACGAGGTCGGCCTGGCTCGACGTCCCGTAAGTGATGATGGGGCGCTTGACGCTGGGAAGAATCGCCTGCACGTTAGGCTCATCAATACACAGAATCGCCGCGCCGTAAAACGGCACGCGATTCACGAACTGGATAAAGGCATCCTGAATGTCTTCGAGGGAGCTGTATTGATCGAGGTGTTCGCGATCGATGGTGGTCACTACCGCGACGACCGGAGCAAGCATCAGAAAGCTGCGATCACTCTCGTCGGCTTCCACGACGAAGTATTCGCCTTTGCCGAGCCGCGCGGTGGTGCCCGCTTGATTGACTCTCCCGCCGACGACGAAAGTTGGATCGAGATGCGCCGCTGCCAGTACCGAAGCGACCATCGAGGTCGTGGTGGTCTTTCCATGTGCGCCAGCGACAGCGATGCCATATTTCAACCGCATCAGCTCCGCCAGCATCTCCGCGCGCGGAATCACCGGGATTTTGCATTTGTGCGCTTCGACGACTTCGGGATTGTCGGCCTTCACGGCTGAAGATGTGACTACCACGTGGGCGCCATCAGCGTTCGTGGCCTTGTGACCTTCGAAGATGGTGGCGCCGAGATTCTGCAACCGTTCGGTGATACTGGAGAGTTTGACGTCCGAGCCGGAGACGGAATAGCCGAGCGTGAGCAGCACTTCGGCGATGCCGCTCATGCCGATGCCGCCGATGCCCACGAGGTGAATGCGCTGAAAATTGCGAAAAGAGACCATCATGGAGTTGCCCTCTGGCGATTTCCTTGCACGTTGGCGGCCTCTTCGATCAAGTTGACGATGTCGCGCGCGGCGTTCGGGCGAGCGACGTCGCGCGCGGCAATGGAAAGTTTTTCAATTTCCTGAGGCTGGTCGAGGAGAGAGAAAATCTCGCTGGTTAGTTTATCAGCCGTGAGCTCCAATTCGGAAATCAACCGCCCGGCGCCTGCGCGAGACATTTCCTGCGCGTTGCGCAATTGGTGGCTGTCGGTGGCTCTTCCAAACGGAATGAAGATGGCGGCGCGGCCCGCAGCTGCGACTTCGGCTGCGGTGATGGCTCCTGCGCGGCAAACAATAACATCGGCCCAGGAAAAGCGTTCAGGCATGTTGGTGAGGAAAGGCGCGACGTCGGCAAGAATTTCGCGCCGCGCGTATGCAGTGCGGACAGCGTCATAGTCGCGCTCACCGGTTTGATGCACGATGGCCAGTTCGCTCTTTCGGGCGGCGAGGCGATCCATGGCGTCCACGAAAGCACGGTTAATCGGTAGCGCACCCTGGCTGCCGCCGGTAATCAGAAGGCGGAATGGTTTTTCGAGCTTTCGAGGAACGATCGCGAAAAACTCCGGGCGCACCGGGCAGCCGGTAACGATGGCTTTTTTTCCCCACACCTGTGCAGAAACTTCATACCCGGTGGCGATGCGCGCGGAGATTCGCGCCAGCACCTTGTTAGTGAAGCCCGGCTCGGCATTCGGTTCAAAAATGATATTCGGAACGCGAGCCAGCCACGTCGCGAGCAGCATTGGGCCTGCAGCGTAACCGCCGACCCCAAACGCGGCGATGGGTTTGTGTTTCCTCAATACGCGCCGCGCGTCGAGCATCGCTGGAACTAGCATTGCCAAATTTTTAAGCAGTGTCGCGCCACCTTTGCCTTTCAGCCCGGCTACGCGCAGTGTTTCCAGTGGCAGTCCAGCCTGCGGCACCAGCTTCATTTCGATTCCGCGTTGTGTTCCTACCAGCACCACTTCCCTCTCGTTTCCTCTCGAAAGCCATTCCCGCGCAATGGCCAGTGCCGGGAAAACGTGTCCGCCCGTGCCACCGCCTGCGATCAGCAATTTCACTTGGCGCGCGCGCTCCTCACGCTTCCGCCGCTTGCTGCGAAATATTCAGGAGCACGCCAGTGGCCAGCAGCATCACCAGCAAACTCGATCCGCCATAACTGATGAATGGGAGTGGAATCCCTTTCGTCGGCACCATGCCAAGCACAACTGCGAAATTAATCAGCGCCTGGCTCAGCACCATGGCGGTAATCCCCAACGCCAGGAGCTTGCCGAAACCATCGGGCGCGGAGAATGCCGCGCGCATTCCACGCCAGCCATAAACTACGAAGAGCGCAATCACGATCATGGCGCCGATGAATCCCAGCTCTTCGCAAATCACGGCGTAAATAAAATCGGTGTGGGCTTCCGGCAGGTAGAAGAGTTTTTGCTTGCTCTCCATCAAGCCCACGCCCGTGAATCCTCCCGAACCCACGGCGATCAGCGATTGCAACAGTTGAAATCCCGCGCCTTGCGGATCGGAGTCTGGATGAAGAAAGGCCATCAAGCGGGCTTGGCGGTAGGACACCTGGGTGATCAAGAGATACAGCACTGGAATGGCGGCCGCGGCCCCCGCGGCAATCCATTTCCAGGAAAGACCTGCGACGTAAAGAATCGCGGTAGCCACCAGCACGATGTCGATCGCGGTACCCAGGTCGGGCTGCAAGAGCACCAGGACCACGCAGATCAGGATAGGTCCAGCCGCAGGCAGAATGGTTTGAAAAAAATCCTCTTTGCAGAATTCCATTTGCGTTTTGCTTCGTCGCTTCAGGTCCAAAAACCACGCCAAATAGAGAATCACCGCGAGCTTTGCCAGTTCCGAAGGCTGAATGTTTGCCGGACCAAGCTTGATCCAGCGATGCGTGGCGTGGGATTTATCCAGAAAAAAAACTCCGACGAGCATCAGCAGGACTGCGCACACGACCGGGTAGATGACGGCGGGTTCGCGCAGCTTGCGATAGTCTGTGCGCATCAGCACAAACATTCCGCCGAGGCCGAGCAGCAGCCAGGCTGCTTGTCGCAGCATAAAAATGTACGAGTGGCCGTACTGTTGTTCTGCCGTGACTGCCGAAGCGCTGAGAATCATCACTGCGCCGAAAAGACACAGCACGAGTGTTACTCCAAACAGCCAGCGGTCATTCTCGAGTCGTCTCGGCACGTCTGCTCACCTTCTCCCGGAACTGGTACTGGCGGCTTGGCGCTCCAATTGATGGACCAAATCCTTGAACACACGGCCGCGGTGCTCGTAGTTTTCAAACTGGTCGAAGCTGGCACAAGCCGGCGCAAGCAGCACGACATCTCCGGCCCGCGCCGCATGCGAAGCAATATCCACGGCGCGTTCCATGGTTCCGGCGCGTTCCATGGCGACGCTACCGGCGATTTGTTTTTCGATTTTCTCCGAAGCCGCGCCAATCAGCAGAGCAAGAATGGCTCTTTCGCGCAACGGCTTCTGCAGCAGGGTGTAGTCGCTGCCCTTGTCCTTCCCGCCGAGAACGACGAGGATCCTCCCGGGAAACGCGTCCAAGGCCTTTAGCGTGGCATCGACGTTAGTGGCTTTCGAATCGTTGTAGTAGCGGACGCCGCCAATCTCGGCGACGAATTCCAGGCGGTGCTCTACACCGGAAAATGAACGCACGCCCCTGGCGATGGCGGCGGCATCTGCCCCGGCGAGTCGCGTGGCCACCGCGGCGGCCAGCGCGTTTTCCACGTTGTGTGCGCCTGCCAATGGAATATCCTGAAGCTTCAGCACAACTTCTTCTTTCCCATCGTGTCGAAAGACGATCTCGTCTTCGCGCACGAACGCACCCTGTGCTACGCGCTGTTTTCTGCTGAACCAGAACACTTGCGGTTTCGAAGGCGCGTATTTTGTGGTTGCCGGATCATCCGCGTTCAGCACCGCGCAGTCCGCTTCGGTTTGATTCTCGAAAATCCGCGCTTTAGCGGCGCCGTAGGATTCAAGTGTGTGATGACGATCCAAATGATCAGGGGTGAGGTTCAGAAATACGCTGATGTCGGGGCGGAAGGTATCGATCAACTCGAGCTGAAAGCTGCTCAGCTCTACTACCGTGGCGGTGGTATCGTTCGTCTGCTCCACGCGTGCAATCAGTGGAGTGCCGATATTTCCTGCAAGAATCGTGGGCACTCCCGCACTCCTCAAAACATGCTCGATCAACGAAGTTGTCGTGGTCTTCCCATTCGAACCGGTGATTCCGATCAAGCGGCCCTTCAAGAAGCGATCCGCCAGCTCGATCTCGCTCCAAATCGTGATGCCTTTCGCGCGCGCGGCTTGCAGTGATGGAGCGTCCGCAGGCACTCCTGGGCTCGGAACAATCAAGTCTTGCTCCAAAAATGTATTCTCCCGATGGGCGCCCAATTCAAGTTGAACCCCCGCAGCGCGCAGCGGCGCCAGTGCGTCGCCAATCGCGGTTTCCGTGCGCGCATCCGTTGCCGTCACTTTCGCGCCGCGTGCGGCACAAAAGAGCGCGGTGGCCACACCTGTTCTGGCCAGCCCCACGACCAGCACGCGCTTGCCCCGCAATTCGAACGAATTTGCCATCTCTCTCGCAAAACCCTCTCAGCAAAATTTTCACTACCTCAATTTCAATGTTGTCAGCGCAAATAGCGCGAAAACCAGCGCGACGATCCAGAAGCGCACGATGACTTTCGATTCGCTCCAGCCCATCAGTTCAAAATGATGGTGAATAGGCGCCATCCGGAAGATGCGCTTGCCACGGAGCTTGAACGAGCCAACTTGCAAAATCACCGAGAGCGCTTCGATCACAAAAATTCCGCCGACGAAAAAGAGCAGGATTTCCTGCTTGATGATCACCGCGATGGTTCCCAGAGTTCCGCCGAGCGACAAGGAGCCAACGTCGCCCATAAAAATTTCCGCGGGATGCGCGTTGTACCAGAGAAATCCGAGCGAAGCTCCAACCAAAGCGCCGCAGAAGACTGTCAGTTCGCCCACCCGAGGAATGTACTGAATCTCCAGATAGGTGGCCCAGCGGTAGTTGCTGCTCACGTAAGTTAAAACGGTCAGCGCCCCGGCCGCGATGACCGTGCAGCCGATGGCCAGCCCATCAAGGCCATCCGTCAGGTTCACCGCGTTGGAGGAACCGACAATGACGATGACCACAGCGACAAGAAATGGCACAAACGCCAGAGCCCACAGATGTCCGGAGAAATGAGACTGGTCCAGCAGGGAGTGAATCACCAGATCAGGATGGAAGCGCTTCAGAAAGGGAAAGACGAATTGCGTCGAGTACGCGCTGTTCGTGGCCAAAACCAGAAGCGCAACGCCCACAATCATGCTGACGAAAACCTGGAAATAGATTTTTTTCTTCGCCGTGAGCCCCAGATTGCGCTGCTGGGAAACCTTTGCGTAGTCATCGATGAACCCGATGACCGCAAACCCAAACAACGCGAATAGCGAAAGCAAAATGAATGGATTGGTGAGGTCGGCCCAAAGCAGAACGGGCACGGCGGTGGAAAGAACGATCAGCACGCCGCCCATCGTCGGAGTGCCTGCTTTCTTCTTGTGTTCTTCGGGACCTTCTTCGCGGATGAACTGGCCGATTTGCAATTCGCGCAAACGCCGAATGAGCCACGGCCCAAAGACCAGCGCAAGGAACATCGCCGTCAGGCTGGCGTAGACCGTTCGAACGGTAATGTAGCGAAAAACATTCAGTGGGCTGAAGTAGCGTTGCAGTGTGTGATAAAGGAGGTAGTAGAGCATCTCAGTGCTGTACCTCCAAACCCGAAATTTCTCCTGGGGCTGCGTGTGCTGCAATCAACGATTCGACGATGCGTTCCATCTTCACGCCGCGTGAGCCTTTCACCAGCAGCAGGTCCCCGGATTCCAGAAGATTCTTCAAGTATTCGGCCGCTTCTTCCGGTGTGGCAAAGAATTTCGTTTGCGCCTGGGAAAAGCCAGAAGCCACCGCGCCTTCGACGATCTGTGCGGCATCGCCCGCCACACCTATAATGAAATCGATCTTCCCAGTCTTCGCCGCGAACCTTCCCGCTTCACGATGCAATTCCGCGGATGACGCGCCGAGTTCGCGCATTTCGCCCGCAGCAAGAATTCGCCGGCGATAGTTCGGCGTGGCCGCCAGCAACTCCGTCATGGCCTGCAGCGCCGCTGGGCTCGAGTTGTAGCTGTCGTTGATGAGCGCCGCCCCATTCGAAAAACGCAAGAGTTCTCCACGCATCGCCGGCGCGCGCATCGAACGAAACACGCTTTGCGCTTCGGCCGCGCCAATGTCCCAAACACTGGCGGCCGCTAGCGCTGCCAGCGCGTTCGAAATCGCATGATGCCCCGGGACAGACAACTCCAGCCTCACGCGGCCCTCCGGGCTGACGTAGTCAAACGCCGATCCAAACGCCCCGCGATCTTCAATCTCCTGCGCCATGAAAAACGCGGACTTCTCGATGCCATAGGTCAACACGCGTCCTGGAGCGACCGCTCCAAACGCCGCCACGCGCGAATCATCCGCGTTGAGTACTGCGGTCGAGTCGTGTCCATTCAATCCTTCAATCAGTTCACGCTTAGCAAGCGCAATTTCATCCACCGAAGCAAAAAACTCCAGGTGCGCCGGCGCCACGCGCGTCACCACGCCTACGTCCGGCTTCGCAATCGCCGCCAATCGCGCTACCTCGCCGCGCCGCGACATGCCCATTTCCAGCACCGCCGCCTGATGCGTTTCTTCAAGCCGAAACAGCGTCAAAGGCAGCCCGTACTCATTATTCAGATTTCCCTCTGATTTCAAGACCCGCAGCTTCGTGCCCAGCAATGCCGCCAGGATCTCTTTCGTGGTGGTCTTGCCGACAGAACCCGTGACGCCGGCAATTTTCCCGCCCCAGGCTTCGCGCACCGCGCGCGCGAGTTGCTTGAGTGCCTCGAAGGTGTCGGCCACGGCGATGCAGCGGCTGCTGATTTCGCCCGCATACTGCGCCAGGCGCTCCTGCGCCACCACCGCCGCGATTGCTCCACGCTCCAGCGCACTGCCCACATGATCGTGTCCATCGTGACGCGGTCCGTGGATAGCGATGAACAGTTCTGCGGCACGTACCGTGCGAGAATCAATCGAGAGGCCGGCCACCCGGGCCACGGGGTCGAGTCTCGTCCCCGGCCGAGAACCCAGAGCGCCAGCCACTTGTGCAATCGTCCACCGCATAAGTTCCTCAAAGGACTCTTCTTAACCGCGCACCCCACCCCAGGTTGTGTTTGCACCGTTTTGAGGGCTCCTCCTTTCAAGAGGCGACCAATCAGCACCAGCGCCCACGTGGCAACGATTGCTCAAGCGCGCTAGGTGCCAAACCCTGGGCCGCTTTGCGGCTCTTCTTTCAGCTCCACTTTCCGCTGCTCGGTGAATCCACGCTGTCGAAGAGCGCGCTGCGCTTCGATGCGATCGTCAAATTCGAATGTACGGTCCGCCAGAATCTGATAATTTTCGTGACCCTTTCCCGCCAGGAGCACTATGTCGCCCGCGCGTGCTTCGTCCATGGCAAGGCCGATGGCTTTTTCCCGGTCTGGCTCGATCAAATATTTCCCGGCGGTTTTTTGCAGGCCGACGATGACGTCGCTGATGATTTTGAGCGGATCTTCGCTGCGCGGATTGTCACTCGAAAGAATCGTCAGGTCGCTCAGCCGCCCGGTGACTTCTCCCATAACGGGCCGTTTCGTGCGATCTTTTTCGCCGCCGCAGCCGAAGAGCGTGATGATGCGTCCTTTAGGATTCAGTTCACGCGCGGTGCGAATCAGGTTTTCCAACGCATCGTCCGTGTGCGCGTAGTCGACGATCACCAGAAAGGGCTGGCCGAGATCGATTCGTTGGAAGCGTCCGGAAACACTTTCGAGATTGCGGATGCCGGTCTCGATCACATCGTTCGAAAGGCCGAGTGCCTGCGCCGCGGCAATCGCCGCGAGAAGGTTGTAGACGTTTATGCGCCCGACGAGAGACGAAACGACTTGCACTTTTCCATTCGGCGTTTGCGCGGTAAATATCAATCCGTCAAACGTCAGGTGAAATTTCTTCGTGGTGATGTCGGCGTGCGATTCGAGTCCATAGGTCACGGTTTTCTTCGCCAGCCCTGCCAACCGTTTCCCGAATTCATCGTCGGCATTCAGTATCGCCACTTCCGGAACGCCCGCTCCCGTGCCTTCGAATAGTTTTTTCTTCGCGGCAAAATAATCTTCAAAGGTCTTGTGATAGTCCATGTGTTCGCGAGTAAGGTTGGTGAACACCGCGACCTGGAAATGGCAGCCCCACAGACGATCCATCGCCAGGGAATGTGAGCTGGCTTCGAGCACCGCGTATTCTCCCCCCGCGTCGAGAATCTCCGCAAAAAATCCTTGCAAGTCCACCGACTCGGGAGTGGTGTTCGGCGCAGGATAATCACCGAGCGGCGTGTGATAGGCGATGGTTCCGAACAAACCTGTCTTGGCGCCGGAAGCCCTCACGATCGCGTCGGTGACGGAAGTCGTGGTCGTCTTCCCGTTCGTGCCGGTCACCGCAACAAGTTGCAGAGCGTTCGCCGGCTTCCCGAAGAAGTTGGCAGAAGTGATGGCCAGCGCCTTGCGCGCATCCCGCACCTGAACCCATACCGCGCCGCTCAGGGATGCGCTGGGCGCAGGTTCGGTGCTTGCAACGGCCACGGCGCCTCGCTTCACTGCATCTCTTATGAATGCATTCCCGTCGGCTTTTGCACCGTGCAAGGCAAAAAACAACGCCCCCCGTTGCACCTTCCGGGAGTCACAGGCCACCTGACGAATCTCCAGATCACCCGCGCCAGAGGGCACGGCGATTTGCGTGTCCTGAAGAACTTCACTCAATTTTCTGCGGATGACTGCTCGGTCTTTTTGAGCAGACGAATTCGACTGGCTGGCGGCTTGTTTCGTGGCGGCGTCCCGTGCTTGTTCTTCTTCTTGGCTCAATCCAATTGTCATCCTAAGGCCTGGCTCTCTGCTTTGCCTTCCCTATCTTTGCCGCCGGTGCTCCGAATTGCACGGTGACCTTTGCGCCCCGCCGAACTTTCGCTCCGGCCGCGGGCCTCTGATTGGTAGCAAGACTGCTGCCAACCAAAACGGGGTCCAGTCCCAAGTGAATGCAAGCCTCCGTCACCTCGCGCATGGTCTTGCCTGTGAAATCCGGCACTTCGATGTCGCCGCCTTCGTCCACGGCAACGGTCACGGGAGGCGGGTCGCTCTTACGCTCCTTCTGATTTGCAGCGGGAGATTCCGATGGAGGTTGATCGGGAAGTCCGGAGAAATCGGCAGGCGTAAAGTCTTCCAGCGCCGCACTGTCGGAGACGTCGCGCTTCTTGTACGACGCCTGCGTCAGTTGCGGGCTGACCGGGACATCGCGCGGCACGTCCAGATAGGGCAGCACTTGCTCTGCAATTCGCTTAAACACAGGCGCCGCCACCATGCCACCTTCATGAAGGCCGACCGGAGAATCGAGCGACACGAGAATGGTCACCGCCGGATCGCTGATCGGGGCAAATCCGGTGAACGACGCAATGAAATGCGTGGGCGAATATCTTCCCGTTGCCGGATCTATCTTTTGCGCGGAGCCGGTCTTTCCCGCGGCGGTCCAGCCGTCAAGATGAGCAAGGCTCCCAGTTCCGTTCAGCACCACGCCTTCCATCAGCCGCCGGAGAGTCGCCGCCGTTTCCGGGCGAATCACGCGCCGGGGCTCCATCGGCGTCAGCGGGCCCTCGGCTGGCAATACCTTCTCACCGCGGCGCAATTCTGCAATCACATGCGGCTTGTAGAGCATGCCGCCATTGGCAATGGCTGAAACGGCGCTCGCCAATTGGATCGGCGTCACGCCAACTTCCTGGCCCATCGAAATCGATCCGATGGATATCGCCGACCAACTCTCGAGGCGCCGCAGGATGCCTTTGCTCTCGCCGGGCAGGTCCACACCCGTCGGCTGGCCAAATCCAAAGGCACGGATGTAATCGTAAAATTTCGGCGCGCCCAGCCGCAGCGCAATTTTGATGGCGCCCACGTCGCTCGATTGGGCGAGGATGTCGGAAACACTTAGCAGGCCGAACGGTTTGTGATCCCGGATGCGGTGGCCCGCCACGTAGACTGCGCCATTTTCGCAATCAAAAACTTCCGAAGGCCGCGTAATCCCCTGGTCAAAAGCGGCCGCCAGCGTGATTAACTTAAACGTGGACCCCGGCTCATAGAGGGCGCTTACGCCGCGGTTCATACGATTCTCAGCCGGCACATCGGTCGCGGCGTTCGGGTTGAACTTCGGCCAATTCGCCAACGCGAGGATTTCCCCGGTGTTGGGATTCATAACCATCGCTGTCCCGGCGATGGCGTGCGTTTTGGCAATGGCAACGGAAAGTTCCCGCTCTGCGATGTACTGAACCTTTTCATCGAGCGTGAGAACGACGTTGGCTCCGCGCTCGCGCTGCGCTTCGCCGCCATCGAACCAACGCTGCCGGGCGTCGGCCATCACGATAATTTTTTCGCTCTTGCCGCGAATCTGGCTGTCCAGTTCGTATTCGATTCCGCCCAAACCTTTTTCGTCGACGTCCACGAACCCCAGTACGTGCGACGCCAGATCGCGCTTCGGATAAAACCGCTGATTTTCCTTCTGGAAATAAATGCCCTTCAGATTCAAAGCCTCGATCGCTTCCTTCTTTTCGGGTGGGAGCTTCCGAGCGATCCACACAAACGAGCGTGATGATTCCAGCCGTACTTCCAAAACGTCCCTCGGAATTCCCAGCACGCCGGAAAGCAGCCGCGCTGCGAGTTGCTCGTCCGCAAGTTCTGAAGGCACGGCGAAAGCGGAATCCACTGGAATACTCATCGCCAGGGGATGCATATTGCGGTCGTAGATCGCGCCGCGCTTCGGTGTGATCTCAATCACGCGCTTCTGCTGTCGCTGCGCGCGGGCCATGTATTCGCCATGCTGGATGAGTTGGAGGTAACCCAACCGAGCGAAAACTGCCGCCATCCAGACGAGGGCCACTACTGCGATGATTGCGAGGCGTCGGGAAGCTCCCCTGTCACCATTCGAATGGACCGCATGGCCGCGCTTCGAATCGGCCGCTAGGCGGCCACGGGAAGGGGCTTGGGGACGGTTCTGTTGCATAGCGGACTCAGACCGGCGATCGCTCCGGATAGATGTTCATTCAGTTGACAGCAAATTCTTCGGCGTATAACCCACACGAAAAGGGGCTATTGCGAGCGGTTGGGGCGGACATAACGCGCTGCGGCCACTTCCGCACCCGACGGCGCGTCGTATTCCCGCACCTGCGCTGGCAGCGGTTCCGTCAAACCCAGCTGGCGTCGCGCAATCACGTCAATCCGCATCGGATTTCGCAGACCGGCGATTTCCAGCTTCAGGGAAGAATTCAGCGAGGCCGCTTCGGATTGCTTGCTTCGTACGTCCTCGAGCTGGAAGCTCAGATCGATACAACGGAAGTGCTGGTAGATGTACAGCATGAAGCACATGGCCACGATTGCGCCGAGCGCCACCGTGCGATAGTAATTGCGCATCTTCACCGGCTCGACGTGGCGCACGAGCCGAGAGTTATCAATCCGCTTGAGTGTCTGAAACTCCAGCATTGCAGCAGCTTTTTTCTTTCGCGCCATACCTATGCTCTTTCCGCACACCGCAGCTTCGCGCTTCGCGAACGCGGGTTGCCCGCCATTTCTTCTTCGGTGGGCTGGATTACATGTTTCGTCAGCACGCGGAGCGTTCCTGCCCGCTCTCCTTCTTGAAACGCATGCTTCACCAGGCGGTCTTCCCGCGAGTGGTAACTCAACACCACCCAGCGTGCGCCTGAATTCATTGTGGCGGGGGTCCGAGAAAGAAACTGCCCGAGTTCCTCCATCTCTCGATTCACCGCTATCCGCAG
>Ga0210384_10006030_pt1 | contig 12982 bp, 11 predicted proteins | sample IncBWH2MmetaG_FD_160574 | JGI IMG/M metagenome (GOLD analysis project Ga0210384, IMG submission 160574) | Forest soil microbial communities from Barre Woods Harvard Forest LTER site, Petersham, Massachusetts, United States - Inc-BW-H-2-M | ecosystem: Environmental > Terrestrial > Soil >... | reverse complement strand
GACCGGGAGCTGCTCGAGCCGCTCGAGTTGCCGTTCGATTTCGTCGGTATAGGCGGTGACGGCGTCGAGCCCCACCATCTGGATGGCTCCGGCCGCCTGGTGGATATGCATCCGGGCGAGTTTGAGCGCGGTCGAGTCCTGCGGGGCGGCCTTGAAAGTCGCCAGCGCCTCGACGCCGCGGCTTAGCGCCTGATCGATTTCACCCTGGACCCAGGAAAGTGGGCCAAGGTCGAATTCCGGGGCAGTGTCGGTGGCCATGAGGTTACGGGCGCGCGTTATTCCCCAAGCGAGAGCAAGAACCGCGCCGCGGTTGTGCGCTACACGCGGCCGAGCCGCGCGCACGACCGGCGTTGCGCTGCGTATCGCGGCGGCGTCATACCTTGAACCCGGCCACCGAGCTGCGCAGCTCCGCGGCGAGCTTGGTCAGCTGCCCGATGGACACGTTGGTCTGCTTCGTGCCTTCGGTGGTCTCCTCGGTGATCTTGAGGATGCCCTGCATGCCCCGCGTCACGTCCGACACCGAGGCCGACTGCCGCTGCGTTTGCGCCGAGATGCCGCCGATGAGCTCGGCCAGTTCGCGCGAAACGCGCCGGATTTCGTCCAGTGCCTGCCCTGCCGCGTCAGACAGCTTGGTGCCCTCCACGACGCCGACGGTGCTCTTTTCCATCGCCGCCACCGCATCCTGGGTGTCGGCCTGAATCGTCTTGACGATCGCGTCGATCTGCTTGGTGGCCTCGGCGGAGCGTTCGGCCAGGCGCTGGACTTCCTCGGCCACGACGGTAAACCCGCGACCGGCCTCGCCCGCGGAGGCAGCCTGGATCGCGGCATTGAGCGCCAGCACGTTGGTCTGTTCGGTAATGTCCGAGATGAGCTCCACGATCTCGCCGATCTCGAGCGAGGATTCGCCCAGGCGCTTGATTCGCTTCGCCGTGTCCTGGATCTGGGTGCGGATCTCGTTCATGCCGGCGATCTGGTTCTGCACCGCCTGCCCACCCTTTTCAGCGGCGGCAAGCGACTGCTGCGCCACCCGGGCGGACTGCGCCGCACTCTGCGACACCTCGTTGATCGACTGCGCCATCTGCAGCACCGACGCCGACGCCTGCTGGATCTCCTTGTTCTGCCGCTGCGAGGCCTCGAACAGCCGGTTCGAGACCGCCTGCGCGTCGGTGGTCGCCTTGGCCACCTGGTCGGTGGCGTTGTTGATGCCCTTGACCAGCGTGCGCAATTCCTCGATGGTGAAATTGATCGAGTCCGCGATTGCCCCGGTGACGTCCTCGGTCACCGAGGCCTGCACCGTGAGGTCGCCGTCGGCGAGATTGCCCATCTCGTTGAGCAGCCGCAGAATCGCCTCCTGGTTGCGCTTGTTCTCCTGTTCGCTCTCCAGCGCGGTCACCCGCTGCTCGTCGTAGAGCACCTTGGCGAACAGGCCCGCCAGCACCAGCGCAAGGAAGATGAAAATGATCGCGAACACGAGGCTCAGCAAGCGTCCCGTGTTCTGCATCTCGAAGCCGGCGGCGAGGCTCGTCGCGTCCGTGAGCAACGATTCGGACTCCTGGTTGATGCCGCGCCCGGCCTGCTTGGCGATGACCAGGCGCTGCATGTTCTGCAGAATCGCGTTGATGCCGCTTTCGTAGGTTGCAAAGCGTTTCTGCAGCTCGGTCACGGTGGCGCGCTCCTCGTCGTTCCGAACCGGGGTCAGGCGCAGCGCTTCGCTGCCCTTCAGCAGGCCGTTGACGATGTCGCGAAAGGTGCCGGTGTCCTTGCCGAGCAGGAAGGCCACCTCGGGGTCAATCTCGTCCGACGAGACCAGCGAATTGGCATTCTTCGCGATCCGCTGCGAAAGCATCGCCAGCTGATTGGTGAAATCGAGTTCGCGCACGCCGCCGCCAGTGGCGGCCGACTGCGAAGCCGCCTGCTGCGCGAGCTCCAGCAGCGCCGTGTTGCCTTCATTGATGCCGCCCAAGCCCTTGGCCAGCGACAGCAGGCTTTGCTGATTGTCGAGCACTGCGGTCGCGTCTTTCTCGACCCGCCCCCAGCGCTCGGTCATGTCGTTGAGCAACGCCTGCAATGCCTCGGCGCTGGTGGCGTCGATCCGCACCCCGCGCGCCGCGCCGCCCTTGATGAGCGCGTCGAGGTCGACGCGAAAACGATCGCGGGAGTCCTTGAGGCTCTCGAATGCAGGCGCATTGCCCTGGACCGCGAGCGAGGTGGAGCGCGCCAGCCGCTGCGAGAGCATCTGCATTTCCGTCGCGATGCCCACGCTGGCAGCGTTCCTTTCGGAGAGCGTGACGTAGAGGTAGAGCATGGTCCCGGCCAGGACCAGGAAGACGAGCGTGAGCACACCGAGCACCTGCTCCTGCTTGGCGACCGGCAGATGCCCGATGAACCACAACCGCCCGGGCTGCCGCGACTCGGACGCCGCCGAGCGCAGCTGCTCCATGATCGACACCGACGCCAGGGGATCGTAACCCTGTGGCGGTGCGTTCATCTTGACCTGCGTGGTGGTCGGCATCTCGAGCTCGGCACCGCGCGCGGATCTCCCCCTTGCCGCTTTCGCGCCGAGCATGCCTTTTAGACTTAGCGCCATGTTTTCTCCCGCCCCGAAGGGTCGCTCCGCATCGTCGCCGCGTCGGTCACAGCCCCACCTGCAAAAAGGCGGGGTCCTGCGCCAGCCGCGCCAGATCGATCTCCTGCCACACGTCGCCGTTGCGCTCCTCCCAGCGCGCCCCGTACCAGTCCGGCGCCCCGGGCGGCGTATCGTTGCGCGCCAGGTCCGCGAGGTTGCGCAAACCGAGCACGCGATGGACGATCAGGCCGGCGTGGAGCTCCCCGACGCGGGGCCCGAAGAGCACCAGTCGCGTCTGGCTGGCGCCGGGTGTGACCGGCTCGAGAGGGCGGCCGAGGAAGCCGGCAAAATCGATCACGCCGTAAAGAATGCCGCGGATATTCGAAATGCCCCGATACCACGGCTTGGTCAGAGGCACGGTGGCCATTGTAGGCACGGCGATCACTTCGCCGGCGTCGGCGAGCCGGATCAGCCACTGCTCGCCGGCACAGGAGAGCCCCAGGCGGGATTGCTCGACCTGCGCCGAAGTCTTGGCGGCGAGCCGCGTCGCCAGCTCCTGCTGGAAGGCGCGCAGATCGAGTTTCGCGGCGCGGGCCATTGGCGTGTCGTCCCGAGGCTTTTAGCCGAACGCGGTAATCTTCGCGAGCAATTCGTCTCGCTTCACCGGTTTCACGATGTAATCCCGCGCGCCCTGGCGCAAGCCCCAGATCTTGTCGGTCTCCTGGCTTTTCGACGTGCACAGGATGATCGGCACCGTGCGCGTCGTGGGGTCCCGGCTGATCGCCCGCGTCGCCTGGAAGCCGTTGAGCCCCGGCATCACCACGTCCATCAGGATCAGATCCGGCTTGATCGTCCGCGCCTTGAGTATGGCGTCCTCGCCGTTGTCGCTGGCGACGACCTCGTAGCCCGCCTTGGTCAGCATGTCATTGAGCACATGCCGCTCCGTCGGCGAATCGTCGACGATAAGAATGCGCTTGATCGCCATCGCTTCCCGCCCTTCCATGCCCCCGTGCCGCGCCGCATTTCGGCGCGGGTTCTCTCGCCCTACGCCGCGGTCTTCACATGCGTGGCGACGGCACGCAACAAGCTCTCTTTTGTAAACGGCTTGGTAAGGTACTGGTCCGAGCCGACCATCCGGCCGCGTGCCCGGTCAAACAGGCCATCCTTGGACGAGAGCATCACAACCGGCGTCTGATGAAACTTGGAGTTTTTCTTGATCAGGGCGCAGGTCTGGTAGCCATCGAGCCGCGGCATCATGATATCCACAAAAATCAGGTCCGGCTGGTGATCGGTGATCTTGGCCAGCGCATCGAACCCGTCGTCGGCAAGGATCACGGTGCAGCCCGCCTGCAGCAGAAAGATCTCGGCGCTGCGACGAATCGTGTTGCTGTCGTCGATCACCATGACCTTAACGCCTGTCAGCGCGCTTGGTTCCGCCAATTCCTGGCTCCCCGGATACCTGACCAATTCGGCACTTGCTACGCTCGATTCCATGTAGACCTCGTCAAAGTTTGCCACGGATGTAACCAAATGCCTAGAGCATAATCCTTGCCAGAAGCGACAAATCTGAGACTTCTGAGGGATTTGCAACAGCGAGCGCGTCGAAATCTCGGCACAACTGCCCTTTTTTGGCAGTTCGGGGAAGGTCAGCGGCCGAGAAACATCCGATACGCGGGGTTGGCGGACTCGTCGACATAGCGATAGCCGACGCGCTGCAGAAAGCGCCGGAATTGACCCTGATCCGACGGCGGGACCTGCATGCCCACCAGGACCCGGCCGTAGTCGGCGCCGTGGTTGCGGTAATGGAACAGACTGATGTTCCAGCCCCGGCTCATGCTGTTCAGGAACTGCATCAACGCGCCCGGTCGCTCCGGGAACTCGAAGCGAAACACAATCTCGTGCTCGGCCGCCGGCGCGTGGCCGCCGACGAGATGGCGCACGTGCAGCTTGGCCATCTCGTTGTCGGACAGGTCGTAGGCTTCGATGCGACGCTGGTGCATCGCCCGCAACAGCTCCGCGGTCTCGCGGCGATTCGCGACCTCGATGCCGACAAAAATGTGCGCGATCCGGGCGTCGGCGTAGCGGTAGTTGAACTCGGTGATGCTGCGCTTGCCGAGCAGCGCGCAAAACTCGCGGAAGCTTCCTGGCCGCTCGGGAATGGTCACGGCCAGAATCGCCTCGCGCGCTTCGCCGAGCTCGGCGCGCTCGGCGACAAAGCGCAGCCGGTCGAAGTTCATGTTCGCGCCGCAGGCGATCGCGACATAGGTCTTGCCGCGCGGGCGATGGCGCTCGCAGTAGGCCTTGGCGCCGGCGATCGACAGCGCGCCGGCGGGCTCGAGAATCGAGCGCGTATCCTCGAACGCGTCCTTGATCGCTGCGCAGATCGCGTCGGTATCGACCCGCACCATCTCGTCGACGAGCGCGCGGCAGATGCGGAAGGTTTCCTTGCCCACCTGCTTCACCGCGACACCGTCGGCGAACAGCCCGACGTTATCGAGCTTCACGCGCCGTCCGGCCGCGAGCGACTGTGCCATGGCCGACGAGTCGACCGGTTCGACGCCGATGATGCGCACCTCGGGCCGGACGCGCTTGACGTAGGCGGCAATGCCGGCGATCAGGCCACCGCCGCCGACGGCGACGAAGATGGCGTCGATCGGACCCTGCTGCTGGCGCAGGATCTCCATGCCGATCGTGCCCTGCCCGGCGATCACGTCGGGATCGTCGTACGGATGCACGAAGACCGCGTGCGCGGCACGGGCCAGCGCGACCGCGCGCGCATAGGCGTCGTGGTAGGAGTCGCCGTGCAGCAGCACCTTCGCGCCGCGCGCCTCGACCGCGTGGATCTTGATCGAGGGCGTGGTGACCGGCATGACGATGGTCGCCTTGCAGCCGAGCCGCTGCGCCGCCAACGCCACACCCTGGGCGTGATTGCCCGCCGATGCCGCAACGACCCCGCGCCGGCGCTGCGCCGCGGACAGATGCGCCATCTTGTTGTACGCGCCGCGCAGCTTGAACGAGAACACCGGCTGCTGGTCCTCGCGCTTCAGCAGGATGCGATTGCCGAGCCGTGCCGAGAGGGTCGCTGCGAGTTCGAGCGGCGATTCGATGGCCACGTCGTAGACACGGGCCGTAAGGATTTTTTTGAGATAGTCGACCGGCATCGGAACCGCTGCAAGGGCCCTCGGGTGAAGCGGCGAGCGTAGCAGAATCATGGCGACCGCCAAAGGCGTCGTGCGCGCACTTTTCTGTTAGCCTTGGCCATCCTTCGACAGCCTCGTCGCACGACGCTCGTGTCCTCCGCGCCCGCCACCCTGCTCGCCGTCGTCGACCTGGGCTCGAACAGTTTTCGCCTCGAGATCGGTCGCGTCGAAGGCGACCAGATCTACCGCCTCGATACGTGGCGGGAGACGTTGCGTTTCGGCGCCGGCCTCGATCCTCAGGGACGCATCCGGTCCTCGGCCATGAAGGCCGCGCTCGAGTGTCTCGCCCGCTTCCGCGAGCGGCTTGCCGGCCTGCACCCGTCGGCGGTGCGCGCGGTGGCGACCAATACCTTTCGCGTGGCCAAGAATGCGCGCGAGTTCCTGCCGCAAGCCGAGCGCGCCCTGGGTTTCTCGATCGACGTTATCGGCGGGCACGAGGAAGCCCGGCTCATCTATCTCGGCGTCGCCCACGAGCTGCCCCGCTCGCTCGAGCCACGGCTGGTCGTCGACATCGGTGGCGGCTCGACGGAATTCATCATCGGTCGCGGCCTCGAGCCGGAGCGGCTGGAGTCGCTCAAGATTGGCTGCGTCGGCATCACCCAGCGGTTCTTCCCCGAGGGCCTGCTCACGGCGGAGGCTTTCGCCGGCGCCGAGACTGCCGCGCGCGTCGAAATCGAGGCGATCGCGCGCGAGTTCGGCCCGGGCCACTGGCGCGAGGCCTACGCTTCGTCGGGCACCGCCGCGGCACTCGCCGAAATTCTCGAGCAGAACGGCTTCTCCGGCGGCGGAATCACCCCGCTGGGCCTCGCCCGACTCAAGAAACGCATGCTCGCCGCGCGCCACATCGCGCGCCTGTCGCTGCATGCGCTCAAGCCGGAGCGCGCGCCGGTCTTGGCCGGCGGACTGGCGATCATGACCGCCGCGGTCGACGAGCTCAAGATCGAGCGCATCGACCCGGTGGGAGGCGCGCTGCGCCTGGGCGTTCTCTATGATCTTCTCGGGCGCAGGATCGACGCGGATATCCGCGGCGTCACCGTGGCGCGGTTCGTCGATCGCTACGCGATCGATCGCGCCCATGCCGCCCGCGTCGCCGCGCTCGCCGCGAGCCTGTACCGGCGTGCGCTGCCGGGGGCGCATCCGGGTGATGTGCCGCTGCTGCAGTGGGCCGCCACCCTGCACGAGATCGGTATGTCGGTATCGCACATCGGATTTCACAAGCACGGTGCTTACATCCTGCAGCACGCCGACATGCCGGGATTTTCGGCTGGCGAGCAGAGTCGGCTGGCGTGGCTGGTCTTCGGCTGTCGCGGCGGGCTCGCCAAGGTCGCGGCGGGATTGAACGACGAGAACCTGCGCGCGCAACTGCTGGCGCTCCGCCTGGCGGTGTTGTTCCACCACGCGCGCGCGGCGATCGCGTTGCCGCGCATCCGGCTCAAGATCGCGCGGCGCATCGCGCTCGCGGTATCCCAGCGCTGGCTTGCCGCGCATCCGCTGACGGCGCATCTGCTGGCGAAGGAGCGCGCCCAGTGGGATGCGTTAGGCTACCCCTGGAAAGCCGTGCGCGGCTGAAACGCCGCCGTCAATCGGGGCGCAGTGCGGGGCGGGACGCAGCCACCCTGTCACGGCCCCGCCACGATTCCGTCATACGCACGTCGCATCGGCTCGCTACTGTGCCGGCGACCCAATGCGCACCGAGATCCAGCCGCCATGCCGACCGCACCGATCAAGCCCAGCGCAGCACGCTACGCGCGGCAGTGCCGTGTCGAGAGCGCCGCTACGTAGCATTGCCACCGCGGCCAGCCCGCCGCGATGAGCCCGGCCGCCGCGCCGCTGCGCTTTCGTAGCATCTGGATTTCCGACACGCATCTCGGCACCGCCGGTTGTCAGGCGGACCGTCTGCTCAACTTCCTGCGTCGCACCGAGTCGGACCATCTCTATCTGGTCGGCGACATCATCGACGGTTGGCAACTCAGGCGCCGCTGGTATTGGCACCAGTCGCACAACGACGTGGTGCAGAAAATCCTGCGCAAGGCGCGCAAGGGCACCACGGTCATCTATATCCCGGGTAACCACGACGAGGCCGTGCGCCATTTCCTCGACGTCGCGTTCGGCGGCATCACCATCCGCGACGAGGCGATCCACACCACCGCGCGCGGGCTGCGCCTGCTCGTCACGCATGGCGACCTCTTCGACGGCGTCGTGCAATACGCGCGCTGGCTCGCCTACGTCGGCGACCGCCTGTACAACATCACGCTGGAACTCAATCGCTGGCTCAATGCGTGGCGGGCGCGGCTGGGGCTGCCGTACTGGTCGCTGGCGCAGTTCCTCAAGCACAAGGTCAAGAACGCGGTCAGCTACATCGTAGCCTTCGAGGAAGCGCTGGCCACAGAGGCGCGGGCGCGTGGGCTCGACGGCGTGGTCTGCGGGCACATCCACAAAGCCGAGATCCGCGACATCGGCGGCATCCTGTACTGCAACGATGGCGACTGGGTCGAAAGCCTCACCGCGCTCGTCGAGACCGTCGACGGCGAGCTTTCCATCCTGCACTGGCACGACGTGCTCACCGCGAATCCCGCGGCCGATGAGGAGGACGAGAACCATGCGCATTCTGATCGTCACCGACGCCTGGTCGCCGCAGGTTAACGGCGTCGTCACCACCGTGCGCAACACGGTGCGGGAGCTCGAGGCGCTCGGCCACGTCGTGGGTTTGATCACGCCCGAAGGCTTCACGACGCTGCCCTGCCCGACCTATCCGGAGATCCGGCTCGCGCTCGCCGCCGGCGCACGCGTCGCCCGCATGATCGAGGAATTCGAGCCCGATGCCGTGCATCTCGAGACCGAGGCCCCGCTGGGGATCGCCGCCCGCCGGCATTGCCTGGCCAGCGGCCGGCCGTTCACGACGGCGTATCACACCCAGTTTCCCGAATACGTCCATGCCCGCTGCCGGTTGCCACTGGGCATCAGCTATCGCTGGCTGCGCTGGTTCCACGGCGCCGCCGAGGCGGTGCTGGTGCCGACCCAGGCCATCCACCAACGGCTCTCCGCGCGCGGCTTTACCAACCTGGCCTACTGGTCGCGCGGCGTCGACCTGGCGGTGTTCTCGCCCGCGCCACGGGAAGCGCGAGCGCACGAGCGGCCGATCTTTCTCTATGCGGGGCGCGTCGCGATCGAGAAGAGCCTCGAGGAATTTCTTCGTCTCGACCTGCCCGGCACGAAGTGGGTTGTGGGCGACGGCCCGGCACGCGCCGGGCTCGAAGCGCGCTTTCCGCAAGCGATATTCCACGGCATGAAGTACGGCGCCGAGCTGGCGTATTTCTACCAGCAGGCCGATGCGTTCGTCTTCCCGAGCCGCACCGACACCTTCGGGCTCGTGCTCGTCGAAGCGATGGCCTGCGGGACGCCGGTGGCAGCCTATCCGGTCACCGGTCCGATCGACGTGATCCGCGATCCCGCCGTCGGCGTCCTGAGCGAGGATTTGCGCGCGGCGGCGCTGGCCGCCCTGGAGCTCGACCGCCGCGCGGTGCGCAGCTACGCGCTGCAGTACTCGTGGGCGACGGCGACACGGCAGTTCCTCGAGCAGTTGCGCCCGGTTCCAAGCGCGATTGCGGCCTGACCCGGCGCGTTGGGTTGCTCGGACGGCCGCGTCAGACGAAATCGGGACCGATCGCCACCTTGAGGACGACCGCGGCGGTGCCGTCGCGCACGCGGTTGGTCAGCCACCAGACCGCACCCTTGCGCATGCTCCACGGCATCGGGTCGCCGGCGAGCAGCAAGGCGGCAACCTCGCCCAGCGTCGGCTGGTGGCCGACGACCAGCACCGGCTCACGGCCGTCGGGCCACCCCGCCGCCGCCAGAACCGTGGCCGGGGCCGCCCCAGGCGCGAGCTCGGGCACGACCCGAAACTTGCGCTTGAGCGCCAGCGCCGTCTGCTGGGCGCGGTCGGCGGGGCTGGCCAGGACGCGCGTGGTATCCGGCAAATGGCCATCCAGCCAGGCGGCAACCCGCTCGGCCTGCTTGATGCCCTTGGCGGTCAGCCGGCGCCCGAGATCGGGTTCGCCGGCCTCGGCTTCGGCATGGCGCCACAGGATCAGATCCATGGGCTCGCTCTGCGACCGTCAAAAGCCCGCGGCGCTCTTGTCCGCCATGCGCTGCAGGAGGTCCCGCTGCGCCGACACCGGTGCGCGGCCCTTGGGTTTTACCTTGGTGAAGTTCCCGTCGGCGCCAAGCTCCCAGGCGTCGTGGCTATCGGCCAGGTACGGCTTGAGGCCCTCGTCGATGACCCGCGCCTTGAGGGCTGGGGCGAGCACCGGGAACGCCACCTCAATGCGCCGGAACAGGTTGCGGCCCATCCAGTCGGCGCTCGACAGGTAGACGTCATCGGCGCCGTCGTTGGCAAACAGCCAGACCCGGCTGTGCTCGAGGAAGCGGCCGACAATCGAGCGCACGTGAATGTTGTCCGAGACCCCCTTGACGCCCGGCCTTAGCGCGCATGCGCCGCGCACGACCAGATCGATCTGCACGCCGGCCTGCGAGGCGGCGTAGAGCGCCTTGATGACGGCCTCCTCGAGCAGCGAATTCATCTTGCCCACGATACGCGCCGGCTTGCGCTCCTTGGCGTGGCGCGTCTCGCGCCGGATCGCGTCGAGCAGATGGCGCTGCATCGTGAACGGCGCGAGCCACAGCCGTTTCAGCTTGTTCGCCTTGGCAAGGCTCGTGATGTGCAGGAATACCTCCTCGACGTCGGCGCAGATCTCGGGATTCGCGGTCAGCAGCCCGAAATCGGTGTACTGGCGCGCGGTGCGGGGGTGGTAGTTGCCGGTCCCGAGATGGGCATATTGCTGCAGCCGCGCCTGCCCTCCGGGATCCTTCTCGCGCCGCAGCAGCAAGGCCAGCTTGGCATGCGTCTTGAGCCCGAACACGCCGTAGACGACCTGGGCGCCGACCTGCTGCAGCCGCTCCGCCCAGTTGATGTTGGCTTCCTCGTCGAACCGCGCCATCAGCTCCACCACCACGGTAACTTCCTTGCCGCGGCGCGCCGCATCGATGAGCGCCTCCATCAGTACCGAGTTGACTCCGGTGCGATAGACCGTCTGCTTGATCGCGATCACGTCCGGATCATCGGCGGCCTTGCGGATGAACTCGACCACCGGCTCGAAGGACTGGTACGGGTGGTGCAACAGGATGTCGTGCTGGCGAATGGACGCGAAGAGGTCGGGCTGGTCGCGCAGCCGCTCGGGCAGGCCGGGCAGAAACGGCGGATATTCGAGCTCGTCGATGTCGACCTGGTCGATAAGCGCCGTCATCCGCGCCAGATTCACCGGTCCCTCGCAGCGATAGAGGTCGACATCGACGAGCTCGAATTGCTGCAGCAGGAATGCCGCCATGTGCGGCGGGCAGGTCGCCGCGACCTCGAGGCGCACCGCCAGCCCGAACTGGCGATGCGGCAGTTCGCCTTCGAGCGCCTGCCGCAGGTTCTTGACTTCTTCCTCATCGATCCACAGGTCGGCATCGCGGGTGACGCGAAACTGCGAGTAGCTCACCACTTCGCGGCCGGCGAAGAGCTCGTGCAGGTGGGAATGCATGATCGACGACAGCAGCACGAACGTGTTCTCAGCGCCGGCAATTTCCGGCGGCATCGCGATCACGCGCGGAACCAGCCGCGGCGCCTTGACGATGGCGACGTTGGTGTCGCGCCCGAAGGCGTCCTGCCCGGAAAGTTCGACGATGAAGTTGAGGCTCTTGTTGACGACCTGCGGAAACGGATGCGCCGGATCGAGGCCAATCGGCGTCAGCAGCGGCCGGATCTCACGCTGGAAATAGTCGGCGACCCAGGCGCGTTGCGCCGCGTTGCGATCGGCGTGGTGCAGCATGCGGATACCCGCCGCGGCAAGCGACGGCAGGATCTGGCGATTCAGAACGTCGTACATTTCGGCGACGAGTGCCTGTGCGCCCTGACTGATTTCGCCCAGATTGACGCGCAGCTCGTGCAGGGTGGTCCCCACCAGCGGCGCCTTCAGGCGCAGCTGCTCGCGCAACCCCGCGACCCGGATCTCGAAGAACTCGTCGAGGTTGCTGCTGACGATGCACACGAAGCGCAGTCGCTCCAGCAGTGGCGTCGCGGGATCCGCGGCAAGCGCGAGTACCCGGCGATTGAAGGCCAGCGCCGACAGTTCGCGATTGATCGGCGGCGGGTCCGGCTCTTTGCCGGACACCGTCGCCGGGGCTGTGCTCTGCGCGGTCACGGTCACCGTCGAGGATGTGTCGCCGGGCGGCGAAGCCGCCTCAGTATCGGAGTTGCGCATGACGCTCATGTTACGGCTGCCGGTTCGGGCGCGCTTGCCGCCGGCCGCGACGCGTACTCGAGCGCAAGCCAGATGCAGCGCCCGCCCGCTTCGCGATCGACCTCGGCAAGATAGGCGCGGTGCGCGGCCAGCTCGGCGGTGGACGGCTCGAGCACGCGCAGTGGCGGCAGCGCCGCCACGTCCATCGCCGTGGTCGCGGCGGAGGCCGGCGCGGCGAGTTCCATCGTCAGCGTCTCCTGCCCCCGGGTCATCGCCAGGTACACTTCGGCCAGCAGTCGCGCGTCGAGGAGCGCGCCATGCAGCGTTCGCTGCGCATCGGCAACGGCGAAGCGCTCGCACAGGGCATCGAGACTGTTCTTCTTGCCCGGGAATTGCTCGCGCGCGAGGGTGAGCGTGTCGATGACTTCGGCGCAGATGCCGGCGGTCGATGGCAGCTCCAGGCGCTTGAGTTCCTCGTCGAGGAACGCCAGGTCGAAGGGCGCGTTATGAATGATCCAGCGCGCGCCGGTGGCGAACTCGATGAACTCGCGCGCCACGTCGCCGAAGCGCGGCTTGTCGCGCAGCGCCTCCCAGGTCAAGCCGTGCACGTCCGTCGCGCCGGCGTCGATCTCCCGCTCCGGATTGACGTAGAAGTGGACGCTGCGCCCCGTGAGCCGGCGATCGACGACCTCGACCGCGGCGATTTCGATCACGCGGTGGCCCAGTTTGGGGTCGAGGCCCGTGGTTTCGGTGTCGATGATGATGCAGCGCATTTTTACCGGCGGTAGCGTTTGATGGTGGCCTGGATCTCGGCGATCGCGTGCTCGATTTCGTCGTCCGTCAGATCGCGCTGCGCGCCCTTGCGGTCGGTCAGGGTCAGTGTGCGATCGATCTCGGTCTGGAACTCGCCCAGGCCCAAGGTCTCGGTGATCGTG
>Ga0210384_10006028_pt1 | contig 12984 bp, 15 predicted proteins | sample IncBWH2MmetaG_FD_160574 | JGI IMG/M metagenome (GOLD analysis project Ga0210384, IMG submission 160574) | Forest soil microbial communities from Barre Woods Harvard Forest LTER site, Petersham, Massachusetts, United States - Inc-BW-H-2-M | ecosystem: Environmental > Terrestrial > Soil >... | reverse complement strand
GAGTTGAACCACTTGCTTGCGCTGAGCAACGAAGATGCTCTCGGCCGTCGTAAGGACTCTTTCGGCACGCTCCCTCGCTCCAGCGTCGAACGCGGCCGGAAGGTCATCGGGGGTGCGGATGTCGCGGACCAGCAGTGTGACTCCCAAGGAGTGGGCCGCACTTTCCAGTTCCTCCACCTGGGGCGCTGCAATCGGGTCTACGAGATAAGAGAGCACGAGCACGCGCGAGATTCGGGGCACGATCTCCTTCAGCAACCCGAGACGCTTGGCAGCAAGCCCGGAAGCCATCAACGTCGTCCCGGTGACATTCCCCCCGGGTCGAGCAAGGTTGCCGACAAGGCCGGTCGCCATAGGGTCGCCGAGTGAGTGCATGACGATCGGGAACGTGTGAGTTGCGTTCTTCTCCGCCTGAGCGGCCGGTGTAGTGGTTACGACGATGATGTCTGCCTTGCGGTGCAGGCATTCGGTGGCGAGAGCGGGAAACCCCACGGCCTGGCTAGCCCCCGCGGAGAGGTAGTCGATCGTGATGGTGTGCCCATCCATATAACCCAGGTCGCGCAATCCTTGAAAGAACGGGTCAAATCTGCTCGACTGTGGCGTGCCTGGATCGAAGGTAAGGAAACAGAGCCGCGGCCGCCCCGCCGGCTGCGCCGCGGCGGCGAGCGGCGCGGCGAGGAGGCCGCCACGCAGGATCAGGAACGCTCGGCGTTTCATGCCTTGGGCTTGACCGCCGCCTCGAGGATCTCCGTAACCAGCGCCCCGGTGTTCTTCTCCTCTCGGATGGCTCGGGCCGCCAGCGCCTCGGCCTGTTGACGGCCCAGGATCACGCGGAAGGTCATGCGCACCTTATCGCCGCCTACGGCCTCCTCGTGTGCGATGGCGTCCTTGGCGAGTTCTTCGGGCCCGGTTTTGCGAGCTGGCTTACTCGGAGCGGGGCGTCGTGGCATCCCTGTGTCCCCCTTCAAGCCTGCCTAGGCACCGGACGGGGAGGCTCTACTTCCGGTTGCATGATTAGCCCGCTGCACGAGCACTGCAGCCAAGCAAACCCGTTGTCTACTCCGCCATCAAGGTCGCCGCACCGCTGGTGCTCAGCGACGAAGGCCACCAAGGCGTTCAGCACGTCCGGCATGGGGCCGGCAGACTATCACAGTCCCCCTTGTTCTGCCCGCCCGACCCGCCTATACTCGCGGTCCGCGCCCTCTGAGGAGATGCAGAAGGGCTCCCTCGGAGGGCGACCTTGCCTGGTCCTGCCTCGCAGTTTCCGCAACTACCCCTGCGTCTTCAGTTGGTGTCCCGGTGAACGAGCCGCTTCCGCTGATTCCAGACTTGGTGGTCGCGGGCTTGGACAGTGGTCTGCTCTGGGTTCTCGAAAGCGGTCCGGTATGGTCCGGACATGGGACCCTGAAGCCCTGTGTTGTCTGCCGACTGAAGATCGCCGATTACGAGATCCAGTACGACGTGGTGGGACCGCGTGGATCGTTGCCCGTTCACGTGCAATGCTACCGAATCTGGTGGGCCAAATCGGACAAGCTGCGGCGAAGCACGTGATGGCTTACAGCGCGAGGATACTGGCCCTTATTCAAAAGATCGAAGCCGCTGACGCGGCACACTTTGCCCGTCTCCGTGAGAGGGGCAAAGCGCAGGCAGACGCCCTAGCGAAAGCCCGAGTGAAGACGTTGGAGAAGAAACGGGCAACTCTCCGCGTGGCGCGGACGATCCAGGCAAGCGCCGCGGCAAAGAAGAAGGCGAAGAGCCAGTGGCCCGCGACCTGAGAGGCGAGGTGATGGCCGGCGTCTACTCCGAGCCCCGCGGCTTCGGCCTCGCGCATCGTCGGTGTTCGGGGCGTCGGCGGGCCGAGGCGAGTCTACCGACCCCTTCTGGCTACAGCGTCCTCGTCAAGTGCGGCTGCGGAGCGGAGTTCAAGCGCTGGGTGACGCCCGGGGATGCGGACGAGGATGTACTGCGGTCGGCGCTGCTGGCGTTCGAGAACTAGTGCGCGGGCCGTCTCGAGACAGTTCTGGCCATGCTCGTCGCCCATACCGACCAGCCATTGCCATGAGATCCATGCGCACTCGGCGGAAGCCGACGTGGCGAGGGCGAGGAGGCAGCTAAACATGACGAGCAGTGTGCGGGGGTAGATGGCGGCGATCATGATTCCGCGCCTCCCGGTGCCGAGGATTCACTCAGATCCGTGATCAGTTGCTGCACTCTCCAGTCCAGCAGACCCGGCCGCGCCATCCTCAGGAACATCTTCAGTGGCTGCACCAGCGCATCTCGGATGACGATGGGATTCCAGTCCCGTTCCGGTGCATCGGGATCGTGGCGCCCGCGCGTGAGGTGTACGATCTCCTTGCCTACACGTTGTGCCGCCCCGGCCAATACCTGCGGTACCGCCCCGCGCGCTTGGTGCCAGGCTTCAACATCGCGCACGTACTGGTCAGCCGGCACGTCGTCGTCCCATTTCGCCTCGTCGTAGAGGAAAGTCTTGAGCACTCGCACGTGGGCGACGAAGGACTCAAGGAGGGCATTCTTGATGATGTTGTCGTTGAAGGTCTGACGTGTGGCGTACTCCAACAGGAGAGGTGCCAGGAAGAACGTCATCTCCAGCTCGTACTGGATGTGGTCGCCCGAGAATCTCAAAAGTTCCTCGTCGGACATGCCGCCTCCTACTTCAGGTACTCCGCCAGCTTCTCCCGCTGCGAGCGCCTCGAAATGCGGGCGTAGATCGCGGCGATCATCGCTCAGTCCTCCTTAGTCCATTCGAACTGGCCCAGCCGACTCAGCTGCTCTAGTTCGTAGGCGAGGTACACCACGAACCCGAGGACACCGACGCCGAAGCATGAGAGGATGAGCCCTTTGGAGACGGCCAACTGCGGCCGTGCCGGAAGCACAGCGAGCGGCCAGAGCACGCCAAAGACGCTCAGCCATGTCATCAGGACCAATCCGACGATCAGCGGTCGTGGGAGGGCGCGCGCTCTGAACAACTCGGCCTTTTGACGAAGCCGACCGAGGTGCGCCCCACTCTGCCGCAGCTGGCCCTTTGCCCAGTCACCGGGTGCATGCTGTTCACACTCCGCAAGCCGGCGCTCGATCGCCGCCAGCCTCCTCGGCTCAACGGAACCCCCTCAACAACCTCGACAGGGCGGCGGCACCCTCGCGGAGTGCTCGATCATCAGCGGGGGTCGTGTGCTGCAGCGCCAAATGGGCCGCGTCGGCAAACTCCTTCACCCGCACTCCGAAGTTGTTCAGGCCATGATCCGCGAGCTCGGTAGCGAGTTGCCCGTGTTCCTGCAGCATCCGCCCGCGATGGTCCATCAGTCGGGTCAGGAAGACCGCCCCGACGATCCCCACGATGGAAGCCGCGGCCTGCGCGAGCGGCGAGTAGAACCAGGCTACGTCGGTGATTGTGTCCATGACTGTCTTACCCAAACCGCTCCATCACTTGCTCCCCTTCGGCCCGCGCGGGTCAATGGTGTCGGGGAGACACACGTACCGGAACGTGGTCTCGGGGGGAGAACTCCTTGGGACGAGGCCCCCGTTCGGCTGAGGCCCGGCGCCGTCTACGGGTAGCTCGGTCCGGCACGGCTTCAACGATCTTCCACCCCGTCGCCGGCTGGCTGTGCTCAAGCCATAGCACCCACGCGGACTCAGCACGCGTTGACGTGGCGACGTATATCTGCGCTCCGACGCCAATGGCTATCACCAAGCGTTAGTGCGGCAAGTGTCCACGTCAGCCTCAAAAGCCACGTGGTTTGCCTGGCGGTCTTAGCATTGAACTGCTCTATGGACTGTCGGAGGGCGTTCGTCGCGTCGCTCCCCCCAGCATCAGCCGTCATTCTGTTCTCCTGATCCTCATGCTCGCCGCAAGTCTACCAGCGTTGGGGAGAGGCCAACCTGTCCTTACTGCGCTATCCTCGTCCCCATGCCCCGGCCCCCTCAACGAGCGCCAATTTCTTGCGCAAGAGCTGGCCGAGATCCCCCGGTCAGATCGCCGCGTATCGGCAGGGGCTAGAGAACGGACGCCCGACCAAGGCACGCCGCGAGCGCCTAGAGTGGCAGATCAGGGAACTGAGAAGCGAGGCTGGCAAAAGGGTAAGGCAACGGGGATCAGCATTCTGCTAGGCAATCTTTACTGCTGGCTCGTTGTCAACTAGTCTGCATTAGCTTGCAGGTTTGTTGCACCCAGCAATGCACCGGCCACTGCAACTGCCCGCTATTGTTGAGGGTCGCCACCGGCACAGGAAATGCGCCTCGTTTGATTCACGTATGATCTCGCCCAACCTTAGGAGGGCTCGCAGATGAAGAGACGTGTATTCCTTCCTGTGACCGCTCTGGCCATCGCGACGGCGCTGATGTTTCCGGTACCAGCCGCCCATGCGATCCCGATGACCTTCGGCACTATCCTCAGCGGCGCAAACGAGGTTCCGCCCGTCGCTTCGCCGGGAGCTGGGACCGCAGTGGTAGTGCTTGACCCGACGGCTCAAACGCTCCAGGTAATCGCATCGTTTTTCGGCCTGACGACACCCGACACGGCGGCACACATCCATTGCTGCGCACCACTCGGCACGAACGCCGGGGTTGCCACCACGGTTCCGGCGTTTCAAGGATTCCCTCTCGGGGTGACCCAAGGGGTCTACCTTTCCCCCGTCTTTGATCTCACGCAGCCACTGATCTACAACCCGGCTTTTGTCACCATGCAGGGCGGGTTGAGCCAGGCTGAGGCCGCACTGATCGCAGGAATCGAGAATGACCAGACCTACTTCAATATCCACACCATGGCCAACATGGGTGGGGAAATCAGGGGCCAGCTGGAACCTCTGGGAGCCGTCCCGGAACCGACCACACTCTTGCTCTTGGGCACTACGCTGACTGGGCTCGGCTTCGCGAATCGCTGGAGGCAGCGCAGACAGGTCTAGCACCCGCAGCCGAAGGCAGTAACTCACACGAGCGTCGAGTCGCCCTCGGCGCTCGTGGTGCGTTCGGGCCGTGTTCGCTGGCTGGGATCGGGGCGTGGACCGCCGCTCCCGAAGGGGCAGCCTCAAGAGGGCGGCTCATCCCCTTCGGGCGAATGCCGGGCGTCTCGGCAGCCGCCCGGTAACCCGAGTGTACCGCTACGTCGGCGGGAGCTGTGTCCCGGGCGGGGCGTCGTCCGGCGGTTGCTCGATCGTGAGACTGTGCTGGGTTCCTGGCGCGCTAAGTTTCGGATGCAGCTTCGCCACGCTCTCCGCGGCCCACCGCGAGATGCACTCTCGGCTCCAGCCGCAGGAGCAGGTGACGAGCCACAGTGGCTCCGTCATGACGCGTTGACGACCGCTACCCTACGGAGAGGCCTTCACCCGCCGCCGCAGATAGAGTCCTGCCACGATGACCAGAGCACCGACGATGACTCCAAGCGTCTGCCGCCACCCGAAGCCAGGAGACCGACCCAGACAGAGGGGGTCGGCCAGCGCTGCGATGAGGACGATGAGGATGCCAACGATCATCAGCGTCTTGGCGAGCGCGGGACTCTGCATGGTCGCCTCCTTTCGAGCCCTACTCGATCACCTGGTCCGCCTGCGCCAGTAGCGACGGCGGGATCGTCAGGCCGAGGGCCTTGGCGGTCTTGAGGTTGATGCTGAGCCAGAACGTGGTCGGCTGTCGGATGGGCAGGTCGCTTGCCTTCGCCCCTCGGAACAGCTTGTCGGTGATCTCGGCAAGCGAGCGGGATATTTCAACCTGGTTGACGCCGTATGACATGAGGCCGCCGCTCTCCGCGATATAAGCGTCGCAGATCGCTGGCAGTCGATGCATCAGTGCGAGGTCGGCTATCGCCTTCAGGTGGGAGACCACGACGGGGGACCGGAGCACGAGGATTGCTTGCGCGCCCTCGTGTCGGAACGCAGCGAAGGCTGCCTCGAAGTCTGCGTTACTACGAACGATTGGAACCTGGAGCCGGGTGGGTGATGTGCACCCTGGCTTCGGTGCCTTCGACCTCGACGGTTGCCAAGTTGTCCGCTTCAATGCGGGTCTCGATCCTCATGCGCTGTGCTCCTCGGGTGTGAGTGATGGATCGCTCCAGAGACCGTATGTCGAGGCGTTCATCGCGGACCTGAAGCGGGCCCCGATTGATGATCGTGATGCCGAGGTCGCATCCGGGATACCCGCGCGCGCTGGCACACAGAAGACCACGAAGAAGCGGAAGCTCTCGAACCGCCGGGTCAACATCATCCTGGCAACTCTTCGGCTCGCCCTCGATCGTGCCGTGAAGCGGGCTGGCTCGAGGCGAACCCGGCCAGGGAGGTCGCGACGCTCCGAGAGGAGAAACCGGAGGTCCTCCCCTTCTCCCTCGAGGAGGTCCGGATCTTCCTCGACAGCGGGCTCGGGGACCCGGCGTGGCGCCGCTACTTCACCGTCGCCTTCTTCACCGGGCTTCGCCCTGGCGAGCAGCTGGGGCTCCGGTGGGATGACCTCGACTGGCCGCGCAAGCTGATCGGGGTGCGCCGCGCCGTCACGCGCTGGGGTGAGGGAGCGACGAAGACCGTGGCCTCACGGCGAGACGTCGGGATGCTCCCGCCCGTCGAGCGCGCGCTGCTGGCTCAGCGCCCGACAAGCGCCCTCGGCGGTGCCTGGATCTTCCCGAACTCGCAGGGGGGCGCGCTCGACCTCACGAACCTGCGCGAGCGGGTCTGGCGCCCAGCCCTTCGCCGCGCCGGCCTTCGGTACCGGGCGCTGTACCAGACCCGGCACACCTTCGCAACGCTGGCGCTGTCGAGCGGCGAGGACATCGGCTGGGTGGCGAAGCAGCTGGGGCACACCTCAACCGAGATGGTCATCCGCCGGTACTACCGCTTCGTCCCGAACCTAACCCGTCGCGACGGATCCGCCGTCGCGCGCCTAGCCCAGCAGGAAGGCTTCTGATGCTCCAGGGGCACCGGATGGGCACCGCGGATGCGAAGGGGGTCACGGCCTACGCCGTAACCCCCCGCGAAATTGGAGCGGCCGACCGGATTCGAACCGGCGACGTCCAGCTTGGGAAGCTGGCATTCTGCCACTGAATTACGGCCGCTCGTGCCCCTATTCTAGTCTTCGCCTCCGCCCTGTCAAACCCGCCGGGAATCTATTTGAGCGACATGTCGTAGGCCTTGATGAGCTCGTCGCTGCGGGCCTTCCAGTTGAGCCGCTTGCTCGCCCCGTAGAGGTCGAGCTGCTGATAGAGCGGCACCGCCGGCATGTCGTCGAGCCACAGCTTGTTGATGCGGTGGTAGATCGCCAGCCGCTGCTTCTCGTTCGTCTCGGTCTGGGCCTGGTCCACCATTCCGTCGAAGTCCCCGTTGGAGTAATTGCCGAGGTTGCTCCCGGTACGGAAGAGCGGCCCGTACACCGTCTCCGCGTCCAGCGTGGGCGTGCCCCAGCCGATCAGCCACACCGGCCCCGGCTTGTGCGCGTAGACCAGGTTGTTGAGGTAGTTCACGAACTCGAAGGTCTTGAGCTGGGTCTTGATGCCGGCCTTGGTGAGCTGACCCGCCACCGCCTCCGCGACTTCCTTGTCCCGCACGTAGCGGCCCTGCGGGCTGTTCAGGGTCAGCTCGAGCCCGCCCGGGTAGCCGGCGTCGGTCAGGAGCTGCTTGACCTGGCCCAGGTCCTGCTTGATCGGCTTCAGCGAGGCGTCGTAGCCGAAGTGCATCGGGGTGAGCAGCGTCGCGATCCGCATGGCCTTGCCGTCCAGCACGCCCTTGATGATCTCGTCCACATCGAGCGCGGAGGCGATCGCCTGCCGCACCCGCTTGTCCGCGGTCACGCCCTTGTAGGGGCCGATCAGCTTGTGCTGCGCGTCGAACTCGTGGGTGACGAACATGAGCTGCAGGGTGCGGATCGACGGCGCGGTGGAGAGGAAGATCTTGGGATGGCCCGCGATGATGTTGGCCAGGTGCGGCGGGATGTTCACCGCGACGTCGACCTCCCCGTTCTGCAGCGCGGCCACCCGCACCGCGTCGTCGGGGATGGGTCGGAACACGACCGTCTTGATCTTCGGGGCGCCCCGCCAGTACTGATCGTTGGCCTCCAGCACGATCTCCTCGTCCTTGCTCCACCGCACGAGCTTGTAGGGCCCGGTCCCGATCGGGCTCTTGGAGATGAACGCGCTGTCCTTGCCCGCGTAGGCCTTCGGCGGGTACATGGAGGCCTGCCGGAACGTCATGATGTTGATGAAGGTCGGCCACGGCTTGGCGGTATGCACCTTCACGGTGTACGGATCCACGATCTCCACGCGGTCGATCGGCCGGAAGTTCGAGCTGGCGCGCAGGCCCGACTTCACCCGCTCCAGGCTGTACTTGACCGACTCCGCGTCGAAGGTCTCACCGTTGTGGAACTTGACCCCCTTGCGCAGCTTGACCTCCCACACGGTGGGGGCCACCAGCTTCGGCAGCTCGCTGGCGAGGGCGGGCACGATCTTGAGATTCTGATCGCGCTCCACGAGGGTGTCGAAGATGTGGGTCGCCACCACCGACGCGGGCGTCTCCTGCTGGTTCATGGTGTCGAGCGTCGAGGGGTCGACCCCCTGAGCGATGACGACCTTGCCCTCGGGCGCGGCCCACGCGAGCCCCGGCGCCACGAGCAGGCCGACCAGGAGCAGACCGAGACGTCTCACGAGCATTTAGAACCTCCTTGGATGCGGAACGTTGCGGGGAAAGTGCCCACACTCTAGGCAACCGCGGCCCGGCGTGTCAAGTTCCGGGGCGCCTCAGCGCGCGTCGCGCACCGCCATCTCGTAGCCCTTGATCAGCTCGTCGCCGCGCGCCTTCCACTGGATGCGGCGGTTGGCTCCGTAGAGATCCTGCTGCTGGTAGAGCGGCATCGCGGCGGCGTCCTCCACCCAGATCCGGTTGATCCGCTGGTAGAGCTCGGCCCGCTTCCGGGCGTCCATGGTGGACTGGGCCTGCTCGATCAGCCCCTCGAAGTCCGCGTTGTAGTAGTTGCTGAGGAAGCGCCCCGACCGGAAGAGGGGCACGTAGACCGCCTCCGCGTCATAGGTCGAGGTGCCCCAGCCGATGAGCCAGACCGGGGCGGTCCGGTGGTTGTAGCCGAGCGTGCCGAAGTAGTGGACCCACTCGTGGGTGCGAAGGGTGGTGCGGATGCCCGCCTTGGTGAGCTGGCCGGTGAGCGCCTCGGCCACCTCCTTGTCACGGATGTAGCGTCCCTGCGGGCTGTTCAGGGTGATCTCGAGCCCGCCCGGGAACCCGGCCTCGGTCAGGAGCTGCTTGACCCGGGCCGGATCGGGCTTGATGGGCTTGATCGACGGGTCGAAGCCGAAGTGCTTGTCGGTGAGCATGGTGGCCACCCGGGTGGCCTTTCCGTCGAGGACGGTGCGGATGATGTCGTCGACGTCGACCGCGTAGTTCATCGCGAGGCGGACGCGCCGGTCCGCGGTCGGTCCCGGGTAGGGCCCGACCAGCTTGTGCTGAGCGTCGTACTGGTGGGTGTAGTACAGGAGCTGGATCGTCCGGACGCTCGGCGCGGTCGAGAGGAAGAGCTTCGGGTGGTTGGCGATGACCGTCGCCAGGTGGGGCGGGATGTTGACCGCCACGTCGATCTCCCCGTTCTGGAGCGCGGCCACCCGCACCGCGTCGTCGGGGATGGGACGGAACACCACCTTGGCCACGCGCGGCGCGCCCCGCCAGTACTGCTCGTTGGCCTCGAGCTCGATGCGGTCGTCCTTGACCCAGCGCACGAACTTGAAGGGCCCCGAGCCCACCGGGTTGCGCGCCAGGTACGCGGCGTCCTTCTCACGGTAGTACTTGGGCGGGAGGATCGCCGACTGCCCGGTGCTCATCAGCGTGTCGAGGATGGGCCACGGGGCCTTGGTGTGCACCCGCACCGTCAGCGGGTCCACCACCTCGACGCGGTCGATCGGCGAGAACGGAGGCGAGCCGCGCAGCTTCAGCTTCGGGTCGACGAGCCGCTCCAGGCTCCACTTGACCGCCTCCGCGTCCACCGGCTCGCCGTTGTGGAAGCGCACCCCGCTCCGCAGCTTGAACTCCCAGGCGGTGGGCGCCACCAGCTTCGGCATCTCGGCGGCGAGCGCCGGTCGCACCACGAGCTGCTCGTCGCGCTCGAGCAGGGTGTCGAAGATGTTCCGGGCCACGACCCCCGCCGGCGTCTCCTGGTGATTCATCGGGTCGAGCGTGGTGGGATCGACGCCCTGGGCGATCACGACGGTGCCGGTGGGGCCGGCCGCCGCGAGCGTGGGACTTAAGGCCAGCAGGATCAGGGGGAGGATCGGGCGCCAGCCGGGCATGGAGACTCCTCTCGTTGTCGGCGCTGACGTCGGTGGATCGTTGAGGTGCGACGGGGCTCGGAGTGGCGCTACTCTAGGGACGCCTCCCGGCGAAGTCAAGCGCCGGAGGCGTCGCCCCGGCGGAGATGCTCGAGCGCCTCCTCGCGCGTGCGCACGAGCCCCAGGGCCTGCGCCTCCCGCGCCCGCTCGAGCAGCCGGCCCACCGCAGGGCCCGGCGGCAGATGGAAGGCCTCCATGACGTCCTGACCGCGGAGCAGCGGCAGCGGCGCGGCGGCGCCGGTCTCCGCCTCGGCGCCGGCCATCAGCCGGCGGACCACCGCCCCGCCCTCGCCCGCCCAGACCGCCAGGGGCGACCCTCCGGCGAGCGCGGCCGCGTCGGCCAGGGCCAGGAGCAGCAGATCGGGCGCGTCGTCGCCAAGCGCCCGGAAGAACCGGAAGCGCGCGCGACGGGTGATCTCGCCCGCCTGGGCGAGATGCATCGGACGCAGGTGCTCGGCCACCAGCCGCTCCACCACCCGGCCCGCCCGCCGGGGCAGCCGCAGGCGGTCCGCGATGGCCGCGGTGCGGCGCGCGCCGGTGGCGTCGTGGCCGAAGAATCGGACGCGGCCGCCCTGCTCGGTGCGGGTCTCGGGCTTGGCCACGTCGTGGAGCAGGGCGGCGAGCCGAAGCGTCTCCCGCCGCGTGATCCCACCGCCGAGCCCCTCGCCGAGGTGGGCGCGCAGCGTCGCGCCCCACGGGCTGAGGGCGTCGAGGTCGTTCAAGAGCGCGTCCACGCCCTCCACCGTGCGGATCGAGTGCTCCCAGACGTCGAAGTGGTGCGGCAGCGGCTGGGCGGTCGCCCGCATCGGCCCGCTCTCGGGCAGCAGCACCGCGAGCGCGCCCACGCCATCCAGCAGGCGGAGCCCGGACGCCGCCCGCGGCTCGCCGAGGATGCCGACCACCTCGTCCCGCACGCGCTCGGCGGACACCCGGGTTAGGAGCAGCGCGGAGGCGCGGAGGAGCGCCTCGGTCCCCGGCTCGAGTCGCCATCCCGCGCGCATCGCGAGGCGCACGCCGCGCAGGGTCCGCACCGGGTCGTCGACGATCGCGGTCGGCCCGCAGGCCCGCACCAGGCGCGCGTCGAGGTCGCCCACGCCGCCGGTGGCATCCGTGACCGCGGCGTGGCCCTCCCGCAGGAGATCGCCGAGGGAGACCGCGAGCGCGTTGACCGTGAAGTCCCGCGCCCGGAGGTCGTCCTCCAGCGTCGGCGCCCGGAAGTCGACCACGTCGACGGCGAGCGCCTCGCCCGCGCTACCCACGACCCGCCCGGCGCCGCGCCCGGCGTCGAGCACGACGAAGCTCGCTCCCATGCGGTCGGCCAGCCGCCGGCCGAGCGCGAGGGCGCCGGTCGCGATCGCGATGTCCAGGTCCGCGGGCTCCTCCCCGGCCAGGAGATGCCGAACCGCCCCGCCCACGAGCCAGAGGGGCTCGCCCGGAGCGGTGAGCTCCACCAGGAGGCCCAGCGCCCGCCGGCCGGGCTCGGGGATGGCGGCGAGTGCGATGCGCGGTGGCATCGCGGCTACAGGTCGAGGAGACGGCGTGCGTTGTCGAAGAAGATCTTCCGGTGGACGAAAGCGGGCAGGTCCCGCTCCCAGATCGGGCGCCGCTCCTCCTCGTAGTCGTGCGGCGTGTTCGGGAAGTCGCTGCCGAAGACGATGCGGTCCTGCCAGCGCACCAGGTCGTCGTCGGTGACGTCGGCGGGACTCGCGCCCCCGCCGCCCAGGTAGATCGGGCTGCGCGCCGTCATCGCCGCGGTGGTGTCGAGATACATGTTGGGGCAGCGGGGCATCAGCTCGAGGTGGCGCCGCGTCTCCCACTGCCCCATGTGAGCCACGATAACCTTCAGCTCCGGGAACGCGGTCATCACCCGCTCGAAGCGGGGGAAGCCGTCGTACTCGTTCGGCCACGGCGCGCTCCCCACGTGGATCAGGAGCACCGCCCCCCGCTCGATCAGCAGCTCGTAGAGCGGCAGGATCCGAGGATCGTCGGGATGGAAGCGCTGCACGTTGATGTGGAACTTGAAGCCCTTGAAGCCATAGCGGTCGAGCGCTTCCCGGGCCACGTCGAGCACGTCCGGATCGCCCGGATGCACCGTGCCGAGGGGCAGGCCGGCGGGCACGCGTCCCGCCGTCTCGTGGAGCCACGCGTTCAGCTCACGCGCCAGGCCCGGCTTGTGGGCGTAGGAGAAGAAAACGAACCGCTCCACCCCCTGCTCGGCGAGGAAGCGCGCAACGAGCTCCGGATCGGTCGGGTAGCGGAACTCCCACCCGGGCCGGCCCTCGAACCACCGGCGGATCGCCTTCCAGAGCCACGGCGGGTGCAGGTGCGTGTGGATGTCGATGTAGCGGAAGTCGGGCGGCGGCACGACCATCAGCCGTGAACCACCCAGCGCCCCGGCCAGCCGGTCACCTCGACGTCCGGCTCCACGACGCCCGCGCGCGCGAGCGTGTCGAGGGCGGCCCGGACCTCCTCGCGGCCGAGCCCGAAGAGGCGGGCCAGGAGCGCGGGCGTCGAGTAGACCGCCCCGCGCAGGTAGCGCGCGAGTAGCCGCTCGACCGCGACGGGCCGCCGCAGCCGCCGGCCTTCCGCCGCTTCGTCGGGCAGCCACCGCTCCAGCAGGTCCCACCGGTACGAGAAGGTCGGCTCGTAGCGCTCCTCGGTCTTGACGATCC
>Ga0210384_10006027_pt1 | contig 12984 bp, 11 predicted proteins | sample IncBWH2MmetaG_FD_160574 | JGI IMG/M metagenome (GOLD analysis project Ga0210384, IMG submission 160574) | Forest soil microbial communities from Barre Woods Harvard Forest LTER site, Petersham, Massachusetts, United States - Inc-BW-H-2-M | ecosystem: Environmental > Terrestrial > Soil >... | reverse complement strand
GCGGGCTCGACCATCTCCGGCGCATCCTGTATGTGGACCTCAAGACCTGGCTCCCCAACGACATTCTCGTCAAGATGGATCGCATGGCGATGGCGAACTCGCTCGAGGTCCGCTCGCCGCTCCTGGATCACCACGTGATCGAGTTCGCGGCCGGTCTGCCCTCGGAGATGAAGTACCACGGCCGGACGTCGAAGTACCTGCTGAAGCGCTTCGCGGAGCGGCGGGTGCCCCCGTCGGTGATCCATCGACCGAAGATGGGTTTCTCGATCCCACTTGCATCGTGGTTGCGGGGGGAGCTGCGGCCGATGGGGGAGGACCTGCTGCTGTCGGATCGCGCGCTGGGGCGGAGCTACTTCCAGGCGGAGACCATCCGCGGCATGTGGGACCGGCACCAGCGGGGCGAACGGAATCACTCGCACCACCTCTGGGCCCTGATGGTCCTCGAGCTGTGGCACCGCCTGTTCATCGACGAGAGTGCGCCGACCGACGTGGCCCCGGGCCTCCGGGGAGCGGGCCGATGATCGTGAAGGTCCGACCGGGCGACATCGAGAGCGACCGCGACGCCGCGATCCAGCTTCTGCGGAATCACGTGAACCCGGCGTACGACCGCAAGCGCTTCGACTGGCTCTACCACGCCGGGCCGGCCGGCCCGGGCCGCCTCTGGATCGCCGAGGATGGCTCGACCGGCGATGTGGTCGGGATGGCGGGTGCCTTCCCGCGGCGAATGCTGACCGAGAGCGGGCCGATCACCGGGTGGCTCCTGGGGGACTTCTGCGTGGCCGAGACCCATCGAGCGCTCGGGCCGGCGCTGCAGCTCCAGCGAGCCTGTCTGGATGATCTGGCGGCCGACGGGGCCCCCTTCTGCTACGACTTCCCGAGCCGGTCGATGGAGGCCATCTATCGCCGTCTTCGCATCGCCCCTTCTCTGCAGTTCCGGCGGCTAGTTCGGCCATTGCGGGTCAGTCATCGCTTGAGGCAGCGGGGCGGCGTCTGGCTGGGCGCGGTCGGGAAACTCGCCGACGTGGCGCTGGGCTGGGCGGCCCGCCCGCCCCGCCCGGCCGGCGGCCTCGTCGTGGTGCCGCACGCCGGTCGATGCGGGGAGGAGTTCTCGGCGCTCGCCCGGCGGGTCGGGGTGGCCCACGGAATCTGTGGCGAGCGGTCCGCCGAGTACCTCAACTGGCGGTACCTCGACAGTCCGCTCGAGCGGCACGAGCTCCTGACCGCGCGGTCGAACGGCACGCTGATGGGATATGTCGCGGTGACGCGCGAGGAGCGGGTTGCCACGCTGGTCGATGTCTTCTCGGTCGCGGACGAAGCCGTCTCGAGCACCCTGCTGCGTCACGCCGTCGCGCGTCTGTCGACGCAGGGGGTCGCGGACGTGCGGGTGGCGGTGGTGGCTTCGGACCAGTGGCTCGCCCGGCTCACCCGGATCGGCTTCCGGCCCCGGGGAGAGGCCCCGGTGGTCGTGCACGCGCTACCGGGAGCCGGGCTCGGCTCGATCATGCTCCCGCATTCGACCTGGTTTCTGACTCATGGGGATCGGGATGGTTGACCACAACTCAGGGGAGAAGACCATGAGCGATCGATCGGTGACCGCCCGCATCAAGGGCTTCCTCGTCGAGCACTTTCCCTCGGCGCGAAACCACGCGCTGGGGGACGACGAGCATCTGCTGGCGAACGGGATCCTCGACTCACTCGGGGTCCTGGATCTGGTGGGATACCTCGAGCAGGAGTTCGGCATCACGGTGGCGGACGAGGACCTGGTCCCGGAGCACTTCGAGACGCTCCGACGCCTGACGAGCTTTGTCGAGGAGCGGCAGAGCGTCGGGTCACGGTGACGTCATGACGCTGCAAATCCGACCGGTGAATCTCGACCGCGAGCACGAGGAGCTCCTGGGAGTACTGGAGCGGAACCTGCCCGAGCTGCCGCACGCCCGGAGATTCAAGTGGATCTATCGTGACGGCCATCTCGGTCCGGCGTGGTCCTGGCTCCTGTGGGATTCCGAGGGCCGGGAGCCGGTGGGAGTCGCGTCGCTGTTCCGCCGGGCGATCTGGCGGGGGGGCAAAGTCGAGGTCTGCGGTCAGGTCGGTGACTTCGCCATCGATCCGAGCCACCGCAGCCTCGGCCCCGCGGTGATGCTCCAGCGCGCCACCTTCGGCCCGGTCGACGCGGGGCAGCTCGCCCTCTGCTACGACTGTCCCCCGAACGCGCGCGGCATGTCGACCTTCCGGCGTCTGCGGATGGGTTCGAGCGCCACCATGACGCGGCACGCGCGGCTGCTGCGGACGAACCGGCAGCTCAGCCGGTACCTCGGGAAGGGTCGGATCACCGGTACCGCCGCGCGGCTCGGCAACGCGGTGCTCCGTCTCGCCTCGTGGAGGCGCCGCCGGGGTGGCGAGCTCGAGATCGCCCTCCATCCGGGGCGGTTCGACGAGGAGTTCACCGCGCTGGACCGGCGGGTGGGCGCCGACGACGCAGTACGCGGGCGCCGGGCGGCCGAGGATCTCAACTGGCGCTACCGCGACGACCCGCTCCACGAATACCAGGTCCTGACCGCCCGGCGGTCCGGCGAGCTCGTCGGCTTCGCGGTGCTCGCCACGCATCATCAGGACTCGGTAGTGGTGGACCTCTTCGGCGTTTTGTCCGCCGGGGAGGCCGCCGATCTCCTGGATGCCGCCGCCCAGCTCGGGCGCGACGGCGGACTCGAATCGGTGTGCACGCTGATCTCCGCGGACCATCCGCTGACCGCGCCGCTCCGCATGGCCGGGTTCCGGGCGCGGGAGAGTGGGCCGTTTGTGGTCGCCTACGCCGGACGGGGCCAGGATGGATCCGCCTGGCGCTTGACGTACGCAGACGTGATGGCATGAGCTTCTTCACTTTGGAGGCCTAGGAATGGACTTTCTGATTCATCACATGTTGCGGGCCAGCGCCCGCCGGCGTCCCGACGCGGAGGCGCTCGTCCACGGCTCGGAGCGCCTGTCGTACGCCGACGTCGACCGGCGAGTATCGGGCCTGGCCCGCGGACTGCGGGAGGCGGGCCTCCAGCGCGGGGACCGCATCGGCATCTACCTCGACGCCTCGGTGCCCCAGGCTCTCTCGATCTTCGGAGTGTCGCGGGCCGGCGGGGTCTACGTGCCGATCAACGGCCTGCTCTTCCCGGAGCAGGTCGGCCACATCGCCCGCGACTGCCAGATGAGAGGCCTCATCACGACCCGGGAGAAGCTCGAGGCCCTGGCCCAGACGATAAAGGAAACCCCGTCACTGGACTTCCTGATCCTGGTCGGCGAGGGCGGGCCGGTGGACTCGCCCCTGTCCACCTACGCTTTCGAGGAGCTGTGCAGGCTCGAGACGCCGGCGGGATGGCGCGATCACGGCATCGAAAAAGACCTGGCCGCGATCCTCTACACCTCCGGCTCCACCGGCAAGCCCAAGGGCGTGATGCTGAGCCACGCGCAGGTCATGGCTGGCAGCACCATCGTGTCGACGTACCTCGAGATCACCGACTCCGATCGCATCCTGGCTGTCTTGCCGTTCAGCTTCGATGCGGGCATGAACCAGCTCATGACCGCCTGGCAGCAGGGCGCCGCGATGGTCCTGATCAACTTCGTGTTCGCCCGCGAGGTCGTCAAGACCCTGCTCGCCGAGCGGGTCACCGGGCTCGCGGGGGTTCCCACCTTCTGGAGCCTGCTCTCCCAGCCGAGTTCGGGATTGCACAAGCAGCCGCTTCCGCACCTGCGCTACATCACCAACACGGGCGGCGCCATGCCCCAGCCGGTGCTGGCGAAGCTCCGGGAGTTGCTCCCGAGCACCCGGGTATTCCTCATGTACGGGCTCACCGAGGCGTTCCGCTCGACCTACCTGCCGCCGGAGGAGCTCGACCGGCGGCCCACGTCGATGGGCAAGGCCATCCCGGACACCGAGATCCTCGTGATCAACGAGAACGGGAAGCCGTGCAAGCCGGGCGAGGTCGGCGAGCTGGTGCATCGCGGCCCCACCGTGTCCATGGGATACTGGGGGCAGCCGGAGCTCACCGCCAAGGTGCTCCGCCCGCATCCCTTCCTGCCCACGGAGCTCGGAGACGTCGAGCGGGTGTGCTACTCCGGCGACTACGTCAAGATGGACGAGGACGGGTTCCTCTACTTCATCGGGCGGCGAGACACGATGATCAAGTCGTCCGGCTTCCGGATCAGCCCGACCGAGGTCGAGGAGGTGTTGTTCAAGAGCGGCCTGCTGAAGATCGCCGCCGTGATCGGCGTGCCCGACGAGGTGCTGGGCCAGACCGTGAAAGCCTTCGTGGTCGCCCGGGAGGATGTGGACCTGAAGGCGGACGGGCTGCGCGAGTTCTGTGCCGCCAACATGCCCCGCCACATGGTCCCGAAGGCGATCGAGGTGCTCGACCTGATGCCGAGAACGACCAGCGGAAAGGTCGACTATCCCGCCCTCCGGCGTCGGGAAGGGCTGTAGCTCGTGGCGGCTTTTGCCGTATCTGCTGGCCGCGTCCCGCCTTTGGTGAGGACATGACGTCCATGCGGTTGGCTCTGAACGTGGCTGCGGCGACTAGCTATGGTCTGTTTGGTATTTCGGAGTGGGCGACCGCTCTGCCAACCTTTGTCGCTTCACTCCTTACGCTGGCCATCGTCTATGCCATCGCGTGGTTAGTCGGCGGCCGCATCGCGGCCATCGTCGCCGGTGTTCTCTATGCCGTCGCACCTCTGAATATCCTCAACTCGTCTTCGCTGCTGCCCGAAGTGCCGATGGCGCTATGTACCACGTTGAGCATCCTTATCTTTCTCCTTGGACAGCGGGCCGTCCGCGCTCAGACAGAAGTTTCACTGTGCCTCGTCAGCGGTGTAGTGCTGGGCGGCGCCTATCTCTTCACGTCCGCCGCCTACCCCGGCGGCGTTGGGCGTGTTCCCGACTGTTGTTGATGGCTAGATTCGGAAGGCTTGCGCGTCCGCAGCGACCCACGCACCATCGAAGGCCCGGCCTATGTGGAGGACAACGTGGCGTTCGTCGATAGCCTAGTCGCGCAGCACTTCGGTAACGCCGACGGTGAGCTTACGATCGGAGAGGTCCCGGTTACGGAGCTAGCGGGGAAGTATGGCACGCCATTGTATATCTATGACTCTGGTGTCATTGATCGGAAGTGGGCCGCGCTGAAAACAGCACTTCCGCCCCAGTTCTCGATTTGCTTTTCGGTGAAGGCCAATCCGAACCCGACGATTGTACGACATCTACTGATGCTGGGGGCGGGGCTGGAGGTAGCCTCGGGGGGAGAGCTATGCGAAGCGATCGCGGCCGGATGCTCACCGGCGGACATTCTCTTTGCCGGTCCGGGGAAGGTCGAGGCCGAGCTGGAGAAGGCGATCGCGTACGGGATCGGGGAGGTGCACGTGGAGTCTGCAGTGGAGATTGGACGTGTTGCCGCGATCGCGGACCGACTCGGAGTTCGGGCTCGCGTGTCTCTTCGTGTCAATCCGGCTGCGGAGGCTCAGGGCGGAGCGATGCGGATGGGCGGCAAGGCAGCGCCGTTCGGGGTGGACGAGGAGTGTGTTGGCGCGGTTCTCGAGCTGATACTGGGGCACCCGGTTCTGGATTTCCGGGGACTGCATCTCTTCAGTGGGACACAAATTCTGGACTACTCAGTGCTCATCCAGCAGTACCGTTGTGGTCTGGAGATTGCGCGGCGAACTGCGAAGCAGATGGGACAGCCTCTGCACACATTGGATTTCGGCGGCGGGCTGGGAATTCCATACTTCGTCAAGGAAGAGGAGCTGGACATCGAGAGGCTGGGTGAAGAGCTGAAGAAGCTAATGGCGGAGATCGAGAATGATGAAGAGTTCGCAGGTACGAGATTCGTAGTGGAGCCTGGACGGTACTTGGTGGGTGAGGCGGGTGTATACGTGACGCGAATCACGGATATCAAGGTCTCGAGAGGGCGGACATTCTACATCGTGGACGGTGGCATGAATCACCATCTCGCCGCCTCGGGAAATCTCGGGCAAGTAATCAAACGGAATTTTCCGGTCGCAGTGGTGAATCGACTTGGCCGTCAACCGGAGGATAGGGTTGACGTGGTCGGGCCGTTGTGCACCCCACTAGACACGTTGGCTCGGGAGATGGCGCTGAGCAAGGCGGAGGTAGGCGACTTGATCGGTATCTTCCAGTCTGGTGCTTATGGCCTCTCCGCGAGTCCGGTGGGATTCCTCAGTCATCGGACCCCCGCGGAGATTTTGGTGGGCGGCGGCATGGTGCCTCGGTTGATCCGAGCTCGGAGCGAGTGGAATTGGCCGGTGTTCTCCGACTTGGCCCCGGGGGGTCCTGCCGACAGAGCATGATGAAGCTTGCGCGAGTGACCGTTGTTGGAATGTGCATGGTCGCTGGCGCGAGCTGCCAGTCGGGCGAGGGCGCGGCGCATTCAGCAGATCCGGTGGCCTCGCTCGAAGTTGTTCCGGAGTCGGAGACGTTGTTACCGGGCGAGACGCTGCAGCTGAGAGCCGCGGCCCGGGATCGTCGCGGCCGTCTGCTGGCTGATAGAGGATTTACGGTGGTCGTGTCGAATCCGGAGGTGGCGCGTGTGTCGCGGACCGGAGTGGTGACGGCGACGGCGCCGGGCGGAACACGGATTGCCGTGTCGACGGAAGGAAGGACCGCGGCGATGTCGTTGACTGTACCTCCTGTGAGTGCTGCCGTCGCTGAGTGTCGCGTGCCGAAGCCTGAATGGATTTGGTGTGATGACTTCGAAGAGGATCGCCTCGGCGCCTATTTCGAGTACGACAGCCAGGATAGCTTCGTCAGGACGTCGAAGGTGGGGTTCGGTGAATCCGTCGGGATGCGCGCGAGGTTCGACGGTACAGGGGCTGTGAACGCAGGGTCGCTGCATGTGGCGTTCGGAAGGACACCTGGCAGGTACTTTCATCCCGTGGATGCGGGAACGGAAGTGTACCGGGATGTCTTCTGGCGGGTGTATGTCCGGTATGAGGCCGGGTGGATCGGAGGCGGAGGCAACAAGATGTCGCGAGCCCAGAGTCTTGCGACGCCGCAGTTTGCGCAGGCGATGATCGCGCATGTGTGGTCTGGGAGTAGTCGCGAGCAACCGACCGCCAACTATCTTGCCATCGATCCGGCGTCGGGGATAGGGCCGGGCGGACGTCTCACGACGAGAAGTTACAATGATTTCGCGAACCTCGTGTGGTTAGGCGCGGCGTGGGGAAAGACGCCGGTGTTTGACGACATGCACGTGGGGAAGTGGTATTGCATAGAGGCCCATGCTCGACTGAACGACCCGGGTCGGGCGAATGGGTTGTTGGAGTTGTGGATTGATGATCGGCCCGAGGCCCGACATGCTGGGCTGGGCTGGATGGGTCGGTTCGAGGAGTACGGTATCAACGCGGTATACCTCGAGAACTACTGGAACGATGGTGCGCCGCGAGCTCAGGAGCGCTATTTCGATAATTTCGTGATCAGTCGGGTGCGAATCGGCTGCCGTTGGCGATGAGACACGTCCTGATGGTCGCGTTTCACTATCCGCCGAACGCGGGAAGTAGCGGCGTGCAACGGACGCTTAAGTTCTCGCGATACGTGCGGGACTTCGGATGGCAACCGGTTGTCCTGAGCGCCCATCCGCGAGCGTATCCGGAAATCAGCAGTGAAGATCTGGGTACCTTGCCTTCGGACGTGTTGGTGGTTCGTGCGTTTTCTCTCGACGCACGGCGCCACCTGGCCATCCGTGGGTCCAGCCCGGGAGTGCTTGGTATCCCGGACCGATGGCTGTCATGGTGGTTGGGAGCGCTTCCTGCCGGGTTGCAGCTTGTCCGGCGGCATCGGCCGGCGGCGATTTGGTGCACGTACCCCATCGCGACCGCTAGCCTGATCGGGCTGAGTCTGCATCGCCTGACAGGCATTCCATGGGTGGCGGATTTTCGAGATCCGATGATTGACGGCAACTATCCTTCGGAGAAGCTGACGCGCCGAATCCATGAGTGGATCGAAGGTCGGGCGGCGGCGTTAGCCGCGCGCTTGATCTTCACCACGTCGTCGGCACGGCGAGACTTCCTGAGCCGGCACCCGAGCGTGCCAGCGTCCCGCTGTGTGGTCATCCCGAATGGTTATGATGAGCCGGACTTCGCGGGCCTCTCGGACTTAGCGCGCGGCGTGTGTGCTCGTGGACGCCAAGTGAGGATTGTTCACGCCGGGTTCGTGTATCAAGACGAGCGCGATCCGCGGCCTCTTCTTCGAGCGCTGTCGCGACTCAGGAAGGATGGTCGTCTAGAGTCGGGGAGCCTCAGGATCGACCTGAGGGCGCCGGGGACGCCAGATTACTACGCCGATCTCGTCCAGAGTGAAGGTCTCCAGGATGTGGTATTCATCCTTCCGGCACTACCATATCGGGAAGCCCTCCGGGACAGTGCCTCTGCGGATGCGCTGTTGTTGCTCCAGGGCGCTGCCTGTAACCACCAGATTCCGGCCAAGGCCTACGAGTATCTGCGACTGCGACGCCCGATCCTGGCGCTTACCCCCGCCGAGAGTGAGACCGCGGCGCTCCTCGACGAATGCGGCGGCGTAACGCGGATCGATCTCCTCGACGAGGATGCGATACACGAGCGGCTGCCGAGCTTCCTGGAGTCTGTACGCCAGGGAGCGCATTCCCTTCCGATGATCGAACGGGTCGCTCGGTATGCCCGTCACGCGCAAGCGCGGGCCCTTGCCACGTGCCTGGACGAGGTGGCCGGGTTCTGATGCCGATCACCGCTGTCGCGTCGGGGAGGGCCATTCGCCGGCCAGCTGATCGGAAGCAGATTACCTCAATGAGACGGTACCGAGCCGAGAGCGCGCCAGGGATTAAGTGAGGGATGGGTCATGAGGAAAACTACGCTATTCGGGATTGCATTGTTCGCTCTTGTGGTCGGCTGCGTTCTGCTGCCCGGGCTAGTTTCGGCAGGCGAGGTAAGCGCTCTTGGCGCCCTCGCCAGGTCCATGACCCCTGGGAGTTGGGCTGAGCTCAAGACGTCCGGACTGACGCCGGCGTTGTTGGAAGTTCCCCATCGCGTGCAGACGTACAACATCTTGGAGTATCAGAACAGCGGAGTCTGGGATCCCACATCCCGTCAAGTGCTCTTCGTTGGCGGACCGCACGAGAATCAAGGGCGCTTCATCTCCTACGATGAAGCCACCAACACGTGGCGCCAGGAGCCGGATCCGGGACCGGACTACGTTCTCTACAATCACACGTACGATCACAACACGATCAATCCAAGCGCCGGAGAACTCTATTTCCGTCCATTCAATCGCCCCGAGATCTGGGTCTACAAGATTGCGAGCAAGACCTGGAAGAAACTGACAGACATTCCGCAGCGCGACTACAACTGCTGCGGAGCAATTCAATATTTCCCCGAGCGGGATGGGATTCTCTTCGTCGGCACCAGTGAAATTGAATTCTACTACGTAGGACGGGGACGATGGACTTCGGTTTCGACGACCGTGAAGACGGGTCCGTATCACGCAACGGCAGAATACAGCCCGGGCGCCAAGGTAGTTGTCTTCGGCGGCGGCAGCGGCGTGAATACCGTCTATCGAATGGATGCGAAGGGGACAATTCGCCGGATGGGAGATTCACCCTACCCGCTGGATAGCGGTGGGCACTCGATCTTCACCGCCGATCCAGCGTCCGGATACTTTTTGCTCTTCGGAGAGGACGGCACCTTCTACGTGTACGATCCGGAAAGGGATCAGTGGACCCTGCAGAAGCACCGGCCGCCGTTTTTCGACGTCGGGCGGTACGGCCCTGTTTCGTGCTCGATCGCGATTCCGATCAGTACGTATGGGGTCATCATGACCGTGACATATTCTGCGACCGAGCCAAGAGTCTTTCTGTACAAGCATTCGGGTGCGGCCGACGACGCAGTGCGGCGGCCGTAGTTACGGATCAAGGGGGAGTCGAAGTGGACTGGGGACGGTACTTCTTCCGTGGGATTCGATGCTTCAGCTTGACGGTCGCCGTCGTCGCAATGGCTGCCGCGTCTGCTGGCGCGCAGGAAGGAAATCTCAAGGATTCACCGCTCTTCACGGGTGTGAAGGACCCCAAGGTGGTTACGTCACAGATTCGGGCGGCGCTTCCAGCATATGAACGAGGACTGGCTCTCTTGAATGGATCGCGCGACCCGGATTCGACGGCCAGCGCCGTCAAGTACTTGCTCGACGCCTATCGGTTCCTGCGTGGGGCCTGGGAGGGCACGAACCTCATTATCCTCACGTCCAAGTTCCCGGATCCGCTGCTGGAACTTCAGAACAAGCAGGTCATGGCAGTGCGGTGGCGACTCATAGAGTGCACGTCGAAGCGAGAGTACCTATTCGAAAATGACGCGATACGTACGTCTTGCATCGAAGGGCTTAACGAGGGCTTACATAAGCTGCGCGTGGTATCGGCAACGCTCCCATAGCGCTCGGGAGTAGAGCCTCGCCCTGGAGTTAGCGCTTCCAGGCCCCGACCGGACTGCTGGCGGCCAGCACCATTTGGTCGAGCCAGACCTTCTGGTCGCGGCAATTGCCATTCGGGTAGTCACCGCCGGTGTGAACGTTGAGCCACATCGTCCGAACGTGCAGGTCGTCGTGACCCGGGAGTCGGTAGATCATGTTGGACTTAAGGAAAACTTTCTGGCCATCTAGCCATCCCTCAAGGATACCGTCGGCCCGACCGGGCGAGTTCATCTTTACGTGCATCTCTATTCGATACCAACGTTCCGTGAGCAGTCCACCGCCGGCGATGCCACAGTACATGTTGCTAGCCACCGTGCGGCAAGTGCCTCCCGCCCCGGTCGATTGATCGTAAGGGTGAGTGTCCCAGTATCCTGAGACACCCCAGAAGTCGAGACTACCGGGGAAGTATGCGTAGTGACCAAAGCGAATAGTGGCCCCCCGCGTGGCGCACGCCGAACCGGAGGATCCGCCATAGCAATTGCGAAACTTGGATCGCAGCGACCAGCAGTGGAGACCGTCAGACGGGTTGCCACCATTTCCGCACTGACCGCCGGGATCTGCGTTGGTTCGCACATCTGCGGGACCCGGGAATTTTCCACCGGAGTCAACGACCGAGCCATCGGGACCACAGACGTTCGGGTCGAAACCGGGACCGAGCTTGAGATAGTAACGCAAGAAAAGTTCCTCTGGGTGTTGCCGAACGGCGGCGAGGGGCCAATGTACGGCCAGAGCTCCCGCCTCACCCTTGCGCATGCGGACCTCGAGACACATCCCGGAAATGCAGCCGACAGAGGTCAGCAGAGTCCGCGCGACCCGTCCCGGGGTCGCTGGGCGAGGTCGAGTCTTCTCGCCCTCGGCGACGTATCCGTTCTGCCACCACGCGGGGTCTTCCCACGGCTCGCAGAAGATAAGATCGGTACGGCCGGTCAGCCCCCCTTCAGAGGAGCAATCGCCACGGAGCGCGACTGCCGCCGACTCCTTCGTGAGTATCTGCTGTGAAGTCCACCCCGTCAGCCCAGTGTCGTAGGTCACGTTCCACCAGACGGAGCCGTCGGCTGACATCGGGCCATCGACGATCGTTCCTACCACTCCCGCGGGCAGCGTACCGACCGCGGAAGCTCTGGTCGAAGGACCGGTGTGGATCACAGTGGAGAGGTTTGTCACGACGCGATTGTAGTTGTCGAAGAGTCCGGTGAGCGGCGCCGGCGCCGGAGTAACATCGAGAGTTAAGGGCGCGAATCGTGTCCGGCCCGCACCTATCGCGGTGACGTTGACCTGATAGCGGCCGGGAGGAGTCGCTCCGGTGGTTCGGATCGTTAGGACGCTCGTGCAGTTGGGGCGGCAGACCGCGGTCGAGAACAAATACGTGGCCCCAGGCGGGAGTTCTGCCGCGGCGAACTCGACTGGCTCAGGCGACCCGGCCGAGCGGGTCGCCGTCACGATCTCGGTTGCGCTGGAGCCTTGGATAACGGATAGCGTGCTCTCTCCGGATAAGGAGAAATTGAACTCTTCGGACCCCAACGGAGAGGGCGCAGTTGCGACGACGCACAGGATGACGAGGGTGGCGAGCGGTGTCCGGTTCATCGGTGGCCACCTGTCCTCGGGGTTGTTGGGGTCACGATGGCCGAGTGTTGGGAGCCGTGATGACCGGGCGTGAGGTCGTCAGGCGTGAGCCAGCCTTCCCGCCAAAAGATGTGTTCATTTTGGGGGCAAAACCGAAGAAACTCGCCCGACGCGTCGACTCGCTCGAGCACGATGCAAGGCGTTTTGAGCTCGATCATCTTGCCGGAGGCGTCGTCGATGATGCGTTCGACTCGCTTCGCCACCGTGTGTGATCGGCCGCAGTGTTTGGTCATATCAGGGTCGAACCAGAGGCCGCGGTTGCGACCGGTGGCGTCCAGGGTCGTCGCGATCTGTGCGCGGCTGAGAACACGCACCCGCTCGCCAATCACGAGGCCGTGGGCCATGGAGGGGGTTTTCTTCAAGGTGCTTTGGGACATGGCGGGAAAACCGGAACCACCCCGGATTCGTTGTACTGCGTTGAAGAGCCGTGTCAGTATGGCCACACCGAAAGCCGTTGCTGTCACATTACCAGCTAAGAGAGGGCGAATGTCTTGGCGCAGGTCCCAGGGACGGAGCGGCATAGTTGCGGCAACCAACTGAGTGTACTGGCACGTGTAGCGGCTTCCGCTCTTCCCGCCGCCGTTGGTACTCGGGCAGCCACTTCCGTTGCCATCGGTAGGCGCTGCGCGTCCGTCGCGACGGGCGAGGCCTGCATGCCGCGGAGTGTCGCCCCGGCGGCCCCGGTGGCCGACGCCGTGGGGATTGGCCGGGCGAAGCCAGGCCTGGTTCCATAGCAAGTAGCAGGCGGCCTCGCATCCGCCGTGGGCGCTGCCGTCGCACCGAAGCCCGGCGAGCAACACGGTCTTCTTCAGACGTCGCAGGGTCTTGCTCCGGCCGTAGTCGTAGATCTTGTCCACGCACCGGAAGACCCGCGCGCGCCGCCC
>Ga0210384_10006026_pt1 | contig 12985 bp, 11 predicted proteins | sample IncBWH2MmetaG_FD_160574 | JGI IMG/M metagenome (GOLD analysis project Ga0210384, IMG submission 160574) | Forest soil microbial communities from Barre Woods Harvard Forest LTER site, Petersham, Massachusetts, United States - Inc-BW-H-2-M | ecosystem: Environmental > Terrestrial > Soil >... | reverse complement strand
TCGAGTTCCAGGAAGGAAAACCGACGTATCTCGGTTGTGAAGGCGCGCGCAGGCGAATCCTGGCGTTCGCCGGACCGTGGAGAACGAAAGGTGAATGGTGGTCCGAAACCGCGTGGGCGCGCGATGAATGGGACGTGGAGGTGAGGACGTTACGTCCAACAATTCAACCGGAAGGTAGCCGGGGAAGTGAAGAAGAGACCGCGCTGTATCGCGTCTACAAAGACCTGCGCGCGAGGCGTTGGTTCGTGGAAGGAATCTACGATTGAAGTACGTGGAACTGCACGCTTCGTCCGCATTCAGTTTTCTTGAAGGCGCTTCGCGTCCTGAGGATCTGGTCTCCCGCGCGAAGGAAATGGAGATGCCTGCGATCGCGCTGGTCGACCGAGACGGCGTGTATGGCGCCCCGCGCTTCCACATGGCGGCAAAGTCTGTGGGCATTCGTGCTCACGTCGGGGCCGAGATTTCTGTGGAGGGTTTTGGAAACCGGGCGGGCTTGCCTCCTTGGATGCCGGATTCCCACTCGTCGCGACCGGTACGATTGCCGCTGCTCGTGAAGAGCCGGACCGGGTATCAGAACCTGTGCCGTCTCATGACGCGCTACAAGCTGCGCGAAAAGGAGAAGGGAACCGGAACGGCAACGCTGGAAGAGGTCGCGGAACACGCGGAAGGGCTAGTGTGTCTGACGGGTGGTGAAGAAGGCGTGCTGGCCGCTTCGCTGTCCAATAAGGGTTACGACGAGGCGCGAAAAAATATTGAAAAGCTGACCGCTCTCTTCGGAAAAAGAAATGTATATGTCGAAGTGCAACGGCACTGCGATCCCATCGAAGAGCGCCGGAATCAAGCTGCCGTTCGGGTGTCCGAAACGCTGGGTCTGCCGCTCCTGGCTACGAACGGTGTGCGTTACGCACGCCCTGCCGAGCGCGAACTTCTGGACATATTTACCTGCATCCGGAATCACACAAAGCTGGAAACGGCAGGACGGCTTCTTGAGCGAAACGACGAACGTCATCTCCGCTCGGCCCAAGAAATGTCGCAGCTTTTCTCAGATCTGCCGCAGGCAATTCACAATACCGGTGAACTTTCAGCGAGACTCGAATATACACTAGACAAGCTCGGCTACGAATTTCCACGCTATCTCGTTCCCGAAGGAGAAACGATGGATTCGTTTCTCCGAAAACGCACCGAAGAAGGATTTCAGAATCGCTATGGTACGAAGAAGAACGAGGACTTGTTCGAGCGCGCCAAGCGACAGGTCGAACGGGAACTCGCCCTGATTGAGAAACTGCATCTCGCCGGTTACTTTCTGATTGTTTGGGACATCATTCGATTTTGCCGCGAACAGAAAATTCTCGTGCAGGGACGAGGTTCGGCGGCGAATAGCGCCGTTTGTTATTCCCTCGGAATTACCGCCGTCGATCCGGTAGGCATGGAACTGCTCTTTGAACGGTTTCTCTCGGAAGAACGCGGCGAGTGGCCGGACATCGATCTCGACTTGCCGAGCGGAGACCAGCGAGAGAAGGCGATTCAATATGTGTACCAGCGCTACGGCCAGCTCGGGGCAGCGATGACCGCAAACGTCATCACCTATCGTGACCGTTCCGCCGCGCGGGAAGTTGGGAAAGCGCTCGGATTCGATCAGGAGACCCTCGACCGGCTTTCCAGCGTAGTGAACAGCGGCGAATGGCGCGGTCCATCGGATAACTTCGAAAATCATTTTCAACAAGTGGGATTCGACCTGAATCATCCTCGCGTTCGGAAATACTGGGAGCTGTGCGGACGCATTCAGGATTTACCCCGGCATCTGGGACAGCATTCCGGCGGGATGGTCGTGTGCCAGGGGCAGCTCGATTCGGTTGTTCCGCTCGAACCGGCAACGATGCCGGGACGTGTCGTCGTGCAATGGGACAAGGACGATTGCGCCGATATGGGCATCGTGAAGGTGGATTTGCTCGGACTGGGCATGATGGCCGTGCTGGAAGATTGCCTGGAACTCATTCCCAAGCACTACGGCGAACCGATCGATTTGGCGCAGCTTCCTCCCGACGATCCTCCGGTCTATGAAACATTGCGGCGCGCTGACACGGTTGGCATGTTTCAGGTTGAAAGCCGGGCGCAGATGGCTTCACTGCCGCGCAATGCTCCGGTCAAGTTCTACGACCTCGTCGTGCAAGTCGCCATCATTCGGCCCGGCCCAATTGTCGGGAAAATGATGCATCCCTACATGCGGCGGCGGCAGGGAAAGGAATCCGTCGCGTACGCGCATCCCTCGCTCGAACCCGTACTGAAACGAACTCTTGGTGTGCCGCTCTTTCAGGAACAACTTCTCCGCATTGCGATGATCGCGGCGAACTTCACAGGTGGCGAGGCGGAGGACCTGCGACGAGCGATGGGCTTCAAACGTTCGGAAGAACGTATGGAAAAAATCGAAGCCAAGCTGCGGAGCGGAATGACGAAGAACGGCTTCAGTCCCGGAACACAGGAAGAGATCATCACGCAAATTACATCATTCGCACGCTATGGGTTTCCCGAATCGCACGCAGCGAGTTTCGCTCTGATCGCTTATGCCAGCGCGTATTTGAAATTCCATTATCTGGCGGCGTTCACCGCGGCATTGCTCAACAATCAACCAATGGGTTTTTATAGCCCGGCAGTGCTTGTGCACGATGCGCAGTTGCATGGCCTGCGAGTGAAACCGATCAACGCCATACATTCCGAATGGAACTGCACCATCGAGCACACGATGAAAGGGGACAAGGATATTCCGTGTCTGCGCATCGGGTTCCGTTACGTCCGGGGGCTGAGGCAAACGGCCGCCGACAAGATTGTGTCGGAGAAGCAGAAACGCCCGTTCGAGGGGATTGATGATCTGGTCCGCCGTGTCCCGGAACTGCAGAAGGCCGAGCTGGTGACGCTCAGCGAGATTGGTGCGCTGAACTCTCTTGGAAGGGGAGTGCATAGAAGAAGTGCTCTGTGGCAAGTGGAACGCGCAGCCCGGCTTGCCGGCCCGTTGCTGGATGCGATTCCAGAGCAAATGGAATTGTCGCCACTGCGTGAGATGACGGACGAAGAGCGACTGGTCGCGGATTTTCACGGGTCCGGCATGAGCACTGGCCCGCATCCGATGACGTATTGCCGGGAGGCTCTCTCCAAGCTGCAAGTAAAACGAGCGTCTGATTTGCCTCGGGTGCCGGACGGGCAATACACGCGGGTGGCCGGATGCGTAATCGCTCGGCAGCGCCCGGGGACAGCGAAGGGCTTCGTCTTTTTGAGCCTGGAAGATGAGACAGGAATTTCGAATGTGATTGTGAATCCTGATCTTTACGAGAAATGCCGCGTGGTGATCAACCGTGAGAAATTCCTTCAGGTTGAAGGCGTACTGCAGAATCAGGATCATACCATCTCGATCAAGGCTTCCCGCGTCCTACCCATTTCGATTACGGGGGCCGAAAGCCAATCCCATGATTTCCACTAGCTACGGCGCCTTCTTCCACCAGGACACGTCCTCAGCCAGCCGCAACGCTTCCCGAGCATCGTCCGCGGGATGCATCGTCGCACTGAAGTCCGGGGTAGTGTACGGGTCGCCCCGGCGCTTCATCGCCAAGTGCAAATGGGACCACACAAAAGCAGGCCCTACGCAGAAGACCGCAAACAGATCACAAAAAAATTCCGTTAACCAATATTTCGCCCACGAACTTTCGCACGCGATGCGGTTGTCCTTCACCACCGCTATGGAGGCACTGGGAACGCCGGCCTTGGCAAGGATTTCCTGTGCGGCGGCGTCAATCTGCTGGCGGGCGGATTCGGGCAGGTTGGCTTCTTGCGCCTGGGCAGTCAGGGAAAAAATCAAACCGCAAAGGACGCAAAGGAGTGTGAAGGCAGTCATAGCTTTGCGTACCTCTGCGTCCTTTCCGGTGAAAAATGTCCGGAAAGCGAAATGAATGCTCATGGCGACAACCTACGAAACCGCACGCACGCTGGCGGACACCACGATCTGGATTTCCTTCTCGACGCGGACGCGCAGGAAGCCGTGATCGTCGAGGCCCTCGCTGACACCTCGTATGGCATGTCGTCCTGTACCAGCACGCGGCGACAGGCGTCCAGCCAGGAGTGGCACATCCACGAATAGCTGTTAGTCCGTGCGGTTTCGCTTGAGAATCGCGAGCAATCTTCGTATCTTAGGGCTCCCCGATTCTCAGCAGAAGTGTTTCCATCCCGAAGCGCCAGTTGTCGGCTAACGCGTTCACCGCTGCTTCGAGCTCACCTGCTGTAATGGCATCGGTAACTCTGGCGTGCTGCCTGGCGGATTTACTGATTAGAGCGGGGTCCATCATATAAAAGTGCTCGTATCGGCGGAGGATGCTTCTGAGTTCTGCAATGATTTGATTGAGGCGGCGGTTTGGACAGCCGGAAATCAACGTCTCGTGCCAACGACTGTCGCAATCAATCGCGTGCTCAGGTCCGACTTTTGCGGCAAACTCCGCGTTCAACGTGGTCAGCCGTTCCATCAGGGAGGGAAGAACTGGAGCACTAGAGCGCACGGCTAATGCTTCAAGGGCAGCGATGATGGGATAGCTCTCACGGATCTCGCGAGCCGAGAGCGGTTCAACTGAAAATCCGCGAGCCAATTCCGACCTGACAAAGCCCTCGCGCTCCAGGCGTAATAGCGCCTCGCGTAATGGTGTGCGGCTGACACCGAGTTCCTCAGAGATCTGCAATTCCTTTATGCGCGCACCGGGCGCCAGTTCACCACGCACAATCCGGTCAAGTAGCGCCCGGTGAAGATCAACTCTCATAGGGGCTTGCGATTCCCCTCGCGTTACCCGGCGCTTCGGGTGCGAAGTTTCAGTGTGCGGCATAGCAGAGCTCCTCAGTTAGTAAGCCATTGGCGGACTTGTTGGTCACACAGGTTTCCGCCGCAAAGGGGTATCGCAACGCAAGCACCCCGGAACCGATCTTTCTCGGAGATGATCGCGGCCAGTCCTGCTACGCCTGGCGGTTCCTAAACCAATCCGTGGTGGCGAAAGAGTAGTCGCATCGCTTCCAGCATAGGCTCATCTTCAACGAGTAACACGTCGTCAAAATTGCCTCCGAGGTCGGCTACAGCCCGCTGTCGTCGGAGCGGAAGACGCCCTGGCCGGACTGCACGTCGTAGCGCGGCGCCGGCTGGCCGGTCCCGAAGTAGACGACGTTAGGGTTGGAGGCCGCCACGGCGCCGCCTGCCTGTGGTCCGCGGTCGAACAGGGGCCGCCAGGTGCGTCCCGCGTCGTCAGTGCGCCAGAGTCCTCCCCCGGCCTTGACCGAGAAGAAGGTGTCTGGCGCCTGCGGGACCCCACGACCATGTCGCTCCAGCCTGCGCGGAACGGACCGATGTTGCGCCATTGCAGGTCGCCCCAAAGGGACTCCATCGGGGCCGCGGCCGCCGGTGTCTTTGGGGGCGGCGCAGGCTTGGCGAAGGCCGCGGTCGAGAGCGCGACAGCGTCGGTCAGGACGGACCTCAGGGTGCGGTTCGACAAGGGGCATCTCCGATGTGCGCCGGCGGCGCAATTCAGGTGTGCAACCATCCTCGCCGCTTACCCAGCCCAAGCAGGCACGCCTCTACACAGGAGCGCTCAATACGGCGTGCATCGGCCCTCGAGCTTCTCCTTGAAGAACCTCACGCCATTCAGCCGGTCGCTCACCAGTGTGAAGCCGGTGATCTGGTTGTTCACACGGTCGAACAGGGCTGCTCCCTCCATTGCGAGCGCGTCGCGCCAGGCGGGCTCGACCGCCTCGTCCTCGAACCGCTTACGGCGAAGCACCAAGCCCTTGTCGGTCGTCTCGACGCACCAGGCCGTGGCGAGCTCGGGGCTGACGTACATTCCCGCGTATTCGCTTTTGTCTGACTGCGGCGACGGCATCCGCACATATCGCATCGGAGCGGGCTTAGATCCCGGGATCTGACGTTCGACAGCTGTCGCAACACCGCTCTCCAGAATGAAACGGTAGGTCGCGCCCCCGGCGTCCTTGAACTCGAAGCGGCCGATCCGACCGTATCGAGCGCCATTCTCGTCGACGAGCCCTCCGCTCTCGACAGTGAATATATGAAAGTCCGACCGATTGCCGCTGAGGTAGGGACCAGCCAACGTCGCAAGGTCGGTTGCGGGCCACTTCGGCGCAGCCGCCGATGCGTTGACTTGCCCGGTGCTCGGTGCCTCGAGCCCGAACCCCAAGTAGAGGTCGGCGACCTGACGCAGCTTGTGCAATGCGGTTGAGTCGCGGCGGTTGCAGAGCTCGATGAACGTTAGCCCTGCGCTCGGAAAACGAACTTTGTCGGAGAGGAACCCGCCGTTCCCCCCGGAGTGCTCGACCGTGCGTAGTCCCCGGTAGCTGCGGATCATCAGGCCGAAGGCGTAGTTATTGTCCGACCCGTCGGCCAAAGGCTCGACAGTCTGCATCTCGGCGATCACCTTCGTACCGCCGACCCTGGGGTCGTCGAAGTTCCGCTCCCATAGGGCTAGGTCCTCCACTGTCGTGACGATTCCGCCGAAGCCCACCGCGTCGATTCGATTGGCCATGAGGCGCGGCGAGCCGTCGATCAGGTACGGCTGCGCCTTGTGCGGCACGACGACGGTATGATCGCCCGTGAGCACTGTATGGGTCATCCCGAGAGGCCCGAAGATCGTAGACTGCAGGTATGCGCCGAGCGGCTGGCCACTCACCCGCTCAACGACGAGACCGAGCAACATGTAGTTGCCGTCGCTGTAGCGCTCCCTCGTTCCTGGCGCGAAGTTCAACTGCGGCATGCGGGTCAGCGCCCAGAGCGCATCGTGCTCGCTTACGGCATCTCCGTAGACCCAGCCCGCGAGCTTGAGCAGCTCGTAGTAGTCCATGATGCCGGAGGTGTGGTGCAGCATCTGGCGAATGCTGACCTTCACACCGTAGCTCGGCAGCTCGGGCACGTATTTGTGGATGTCGTCGTCCAGACCGATCTTGCCCCGGTCGGCCAGGATGAGCACCGCGGCCGCGGTGAATTGCTTCGACATCGAGCCGATGTCGAACCGTGTCTCACGGCCCAGCGGTACGTCATTGGCGATGTCGGCCAAGCCGTAAGAGCGCTCGAGAATGAGCTTTCCCGAGCGGGCGACGCCCACGTTGCATCCCGGCTGGCCGGCGTACTCCTTGAAGATCGCGTCGACCTTCGGCGTGACGTCGCCCGGTTGCGGCAGCGCATCGATTTTATGTGCCTCTTGCGGTGATATCGGTAGACGCGTACTCGCAGCGCCCGCGCCGCTCGGAGACGCGTGTGCCAGCGCGAGTACCAGGTTGCTCATCATCAGCAGCAAGCTTCGGCAGCGCATCGTGACCCCCATTGAGCGATAGGCGAACCTAACGCTTTGACAGTATCACGATTGACAGTATTGAATACAATTAGATCAATATTGTATTACGACGTTGACGGGCCTCAAGGCGAATGCCGCACTGCAGGGGTTTCGAAGCGCGAAGACCAAATCGGCGCGCTAGAGATGGGTAGTCGATGTTTACATCAAGCAGGAGCCACTCGAGCTTTACCTGCTCACATGTCTCGGCCCAAACCGCGCCGATCTTCCCAGTTCAGCAGGCCGCCCCTTTTCTGCCACTCATTTTCTCGGGCACTGCTGCGGGCTAATTCCTGCGTCCTGCAGCTTTGCGTCTTCTGCTTTCCCGGTTCCGCCCTTACACCATTGGGTTCCCTCCGATAAAGCAGCCGTTCGCTTTGGAAGCGGAAGCCACTCGCTTCTGAGTGCCCCAAGAAAATGGGGCAAGAAAAAGGAGATTCAAAAATGTCGTACCTATATGCTAAGTGGAATAGGTCGGGGCTGCAGTTCGCCCGCTGACGTTCGCGTCATTAGAGCATAGCTGTGTTTCGCTGGCCACTCCTGGAACGGAGGCCTGCGACGTCGTAGGCGCCGCGCTTAGGCCGAAGTGGAGGGAGTGGCCAGCGCGGGCTATTAGGCGGGTCCTACCCGAGCGGGTGGTCTTTGGCATGCTGCCGGCTGCGCTCTTTGCATTACTCCGAGTTGCCCGTAATCCGGGAACAGGCCGAAGGTGCCAGTGAGAACCACGTGCGCGGCACTCCGGCGTTGCGGCCAGATGGTGCGAGATCTATATTTCGCGAAGATTTAGCCGGCTGGGTCGGTGGTTGGCCGGTAGCGATCTCACCCTCGCCTCCACACACCCGTTCTGAAATATCCCTTTTCCGCATTGGTCCAAGGTTTCACAGCGGCAGTTTCGCATCATCTTTTTTAGCACGCGCCGCACTGTCTTTATTCCATCCATCAAGCCGTCGAGTTCCGCAAGCTTTCTCCGGGATAGCTTTTGCCAGCGTTCTGAAGCCCGAGTGAGGTTGCGGAAACCGAAAAATAGCTGCCGGATTTCATCCAGCGTGAAACCAATTTGACGCGCCCGTTGGATAACTGCCAGCCGATAAAGCACCGTGGGTTCGTAGCGTCTTTGTCCACTGATTCGCTGGGCCGGAAGAAGTATTCCGATCCGCTCGTAGTAGCGTATGGCGGAGGCCTGAAGTCCAACTTGTCGCGCAACCTCGGAAATCGTTAATTGCGGCATCGCTACATTCTAAGACCGCAGCATTTCGAATGCCACCTTGAATGGACAAATAATCCGCAAAATACCCCTTGCCTTAAAGTTGACTTTAACTTGTAGAGTGTCGAGAGTGGGCGGCAGAGCGATCGAGCTTACCGCTATGAGAGGAATACCCATGAAGCGTATGCAATCGATATTCATACTTCTGCTTGTGCTGACTTGCAGCAGCATTGCTCTGGCACATACGGACAGACGGGATAGAACTTTTCTTGTGGTGCAAAGCGGAATGGCGGCATCTCAGCAGCACGCCGATAAGGCTGCGGCTGCTCTTGATGCACAGCGGGAAAAACGCGCGATACAGGTCTTTCTAAAGTCCGTGCAGACGCAAATCGTGTCTGCCGCTGATGCCATGCCTGCCGTCAAATATGGGTTTGCCCCAACCGACGGAGAATTCAAGGGCGTGCGTACCTTTGGCCAGCAGATAAAACACCTGGCAGCGACCAACCATATCCTGGCAGCTGCTGCGCTGGGCGAGGAGGCGCCTGCGGGTGCGGGGGACGAGATGGGTCCTGAAACAGTACGGACCAAAGCGGAGATTCTTGAATATCTGAATGCTTCGTTCGTGCATCTTGGCAAAGCTATTGACGCGATCGACGACCAGAAGGCGGCGGTCAAATCTTCGCCAATTTCGCCTCTAAAGGCTACAGAAACGACTCGCTTGGCGCTGACGGTCGAGGCGTTGATTCATGCTTTCAACCACTACGGTCAAATGGTCGAGTACCTGCGCATGAACGGCATTGTGCCCCCGGCGAGCCGTCCATGACTCAGGAGCCTGACGACTACCCGGTGGCTTGCCGTCTGTCGGATGCAGAACTACGCAAGCGTGAAGCCACACTTATTGCTCAGTTTAAGTCCACCCTGATCGCAACCGAGGAACTTCCTAGCGGGTACGCTTTCCGCGTCCCAGCGGATAAGAAGTCGATTGCAATTGCGGCGGAATTAGTAGTAGCAGAGCGCGAATGTTGCCCTTTCTTGACCTTCGAGTTGATTGCCCAACCGAATATGGAGTCAGTGAGCGTCCGCATCACTGGCCCTGCTGGCGCCAAGGATTTTCTGAAAGCCCTTTTTTGCAATGCAGTGCGAGCTCACGGGGTTATGCCGTGAAATGTCTTCTATAGCTACTTGGCTTGATGCCGAAGCACCGCTCGAACGCTCTGCGGAATGCATCGGCGCTTTTGAAGCCCACAGACGTCGCCACGCTCGAAATCGTCTGCCCGGGTTTTGTAAGCCGTCTCCGCGCCTCACCTAGTCGCAGGTCTTCCACAAACGTAGCTGGCGTAGAGTCGAAGACATCTTTGAACCGGCGACTGAAGTGGCGCGGACACAGACAGGCCTTCTCGGCTAAAGCCTCCACCGACAAGTCCTGGCGTAGGTGCCCCGTCATCCACGCCGCGAGTTCGGCGATGCGGTCCCTAGATCGAGTCTGAAACTCTAGGGGCTCGGAGAACTGCTCCTGCCCACCTGACCTCTTGAGGTAAACGACTAACTCGCGCGCGACAGACAGAGAGACACCTGCACCGTAGTCTTCCTCGATGAGCGCCAAGGAGAGGTCGATGCCGGCAGTGATGCCAGCAGAGGAATAGAACTTTCCGTCGTTAATGAATAGCGCGTCGGGATCAACTTTCAGCTTTGGGAAACGCCGGGCCAAGTCGCGCGCATGACGCCAGTGTGTCGTAACCCGCCGTTTGTCAATTAATCCTGTCGGAGCGATGGCATAGATACCCGTGCACACAGATGCTATGCGACGAATATGTTCAGCCCTTTCCTTTATCCACGCCGACATTTTGGTGTTCCCTTCGGCTCTGCGCAAGACGGCACCGCCGGGGACAATAAGCGTGTCGAGAGCCGGGGCGTTCTGGAAAGTGGTATGCGGCTTGAGTACAACGCCAGACTCGGACGTGAATGGCTTTGCGGTTGCGGCTATGATCACGATTTTATAACCGTATTGCGGTGACGCGTTGCCGTCACTCTTGCCGACGACCGCGGATGCAAAAGCCTCTGCCGGCCCGGCGATGTCGAGTGCGTTGACCCCGTCGTATCCCACTATCCCAATGAGCTTCGCTTTCATCTTCCTCTTGTAACCTCGATGATGGGATATCTACTTCGGCCCAGACATTCCGCCTTGCGATTCGACCTCTCTAAGGTTGAAGAGGCAATCCATTGGGTGAATTAAACAAATCGCCATATCAAGCGCGCCCCACTTCTGCCATGTTCGTACGCGGCGCCAACCGCATTTTCCTGTTGCGAACTTCGCAAACGGCTCCTGCCGACTTGACATCATCCTTACATTAATAGCCGTCATGATGATGACCAGGCACGCTGATTAAATAGGGCAGATTGACGCCCCCGGCTCCCGCGCTAAAGACGAATGGAAAGGTCGCATCGTTTTTGGCTACGTCGCGTGAGAAGCCCAGGTCGTTATTCGTGACGCCAAACGCATAGAACATGTAGTGGCCGGGATAGTTCTGTTTCGTTATCCTTCCGCTTTTCGGATCCACCCCCACGTCGCCTGCGAGCATATAGGCTACACCGATGCGGTCGGGATGATGGAATCGGCCATCTGAAAAGCCCGTATCGATGTCAGTGCGAATGTCGGCCATTGTCTTGCCAGCCGCGAGCAGTTCACCCACTCTTAGCATCACCGGAACATACGTTGACGCCCCCTGAGCGTCCCAACAGGTAGGCTTAAAGGAGGTGTCACCATAGAAGAAAGCATCGCGGTTCACCATACATGTGAATCCGTTGTGTCCTTCACGCGCCAATGTGAAGCCGGCCTTCCCAAACACATATACTGACGAACCTTCACGCAGGTGCTCTGGAGCTGCAGATACCGCCAACTGAATTTCCGCCTCGCGCGGAAGGACGACATTCAGACTCGCCCGCGTGTCAGTAGTCTGGGCGGTCGACAGAAATGCGAACGACGGAGCGACAACTGCGAGTCCTGCGATCGCAAGAATTCGAAAGTACATTTAACACCCCAATCGATATTTCAAATGTTTCGAGGCTTCGTTGCAGGGAAACACTCCCCAACCCTGCCATGCGCCAGGGAGGGTAGCCTGGCAGGGTTTTCAACGAGATCAAGCGCAGTATTTGGCGCCTGCGACACATTCCGCTGCACCCACCCATGCTACGTTTCATTGGTCCACGTAGGTTTCTGGGGCAGCGTCGAATCTATTCTTGTGATCTTGCACGCAAAAGTAGAAGGTCTTGCCTTTGTAAAAGGACTTGGGACTAGTCACCGCATCAACATCCATCTTGCAGACCGGACAGAGAGGATGCACATCAGTTGAAACGAGTTCTTTCAAGTAAATGTTATTTGAATCTGGGTTCATCCAGCCCTGACCTTGATATTCCAATTGGTAGGCGGTTTTACTGGCGACCTCGCGGCCGAAATAGCGCTCGACCACTCTAAGCGCGAGATCGATGCCGCACGATAGTCCGCCCGAGGTGGCGAGATTGCCGTCCTCGACGAACCTAAGCCCGCGCTTAAATTGGATATCCGGAAACTGCATGACAAACCTTCGATAGGAATTGTGATGCGTGGTAGCCGCTTTGCCTGACAACAAACCGGTGCGGGCTAGCACAAATGCCCCGACGCAAACCGAAATGGTTACGTCTGTGCTTTTGGTCGACTTGCGAATCCAATCGATCATCGCTTTGCTGGTTCCATCCTGGCCCGGAATCACTATCACCTTGGGTGCAGGAGCAGTATCGAAAGTGTAGTCGGGTATGATTTTCATCCCTCCGCTAGTATGGATAGCGTTGGTGGTCTCAGCGACGGTGTAAAGATGGAATGGATCACCAGTGCGGCCGGGGACGTTCACATTCTCGAACACTTCCCATGGTCCACAAAAATCGATGACTACCGCACCTTCCGAAAGAAGAAAAGCCACGGGAATACTGCCTTCAGCGGGAGGGGTGAGCGGATTTTGCACAGTTGCTGGTTTGTTCCTCTCTCGTCCATTCGGCGCCTCTGCCGTCCCTAAATTGGCGGTAGACGCGCCAAGCGCTGATGACGGGATCGCAGCGACAACACCTAATACCGCTGATTGTTCTAAAAACTCTCTTCGCTTCATAGTTTCTATACTCCTCTGACGGGAATATACCGAGCACAAACTAAGGCCGCTACGACTATGTAACGACAATTTCGGACATTCCTATACGCCTCATTCGGCCATCGGCGGCAGCAACTTTCCCTCGCCGAGATCGAGGATGCCTGGGAACGCGACGTCCACGCCCGCAGGCTGGTCGTGATCCCGTAGCCCGACAAAAGTGCCGTTCGCGGCCGCTATGATCCCGGGCGTATGGTCGGCCACCCGGAAGCAATCGTCCCAGACGGTGCTCCAAGCCATCATCGGCGACTTCC